>Ga0116230_10000447_pt1 | contig 36170 bp, 31 predicted proteins | sample S1TSphfallax_3_FD_88678 | JGI IMG/M metagenome (GOLD analysis project Ga0116230, IMG submission 88678) | Host-associated microbial communities from peat moss isolated from Minnesota, USA - S1T2_Fd - Sphagnum fallax MG | ecosystem: Host-associated > Plants > Peat moss > Unclassified | place... | reverse complement strand
CTCCGGCGGGATGACACTCCGGCGGGATGACGCTCCGGCGGGATGACACTCCGGCGGGATGACACTCCGGCGGGATGACACTCCGGGGACACGTTGCGGTACCGCCGTGACGTTGCCCCGCCGTAGCGCGCTGGGCTTGGCTTACTTGATGCCTTCTTTGGTGCGCTTGTAGGGGATTTTGCCAAGGCGCACTTCGTTGAAGGCGGTCGAGACGGGCTTGTTCGGGTTGACGTTTTGCGAGAGGGCGGGGGCGCCGTTGTTGAGTTGCTTGGCGCGTTTGGTCACGACGTTGACCAACGTGAATTTGGAATCGACGTGTTCGAGAAGGCCGTCGAGGTCGCCGAAGACAGAGTCGCTCATTAGGTATTTTCCAGTTCTTTGATGCGGGCATCCTCGTACCGGTTGATGCGGAAACGTTCCGCCCGGACGATGGCTTCGAGATCGGCCACGGCCTCGTGGGGCCGGGCTTCTTCGTTGATGAGGAGGTAATCGAAGTGTTTGACGTAGGTGAACTCTTGGTGCGCGATCTCCATTCGCGCGGCGATCTCCGCGTTGGTTTCGGTTCGCCGCGCTTCGAGACGCGATTGCAAGTGCGAAAACTTGTCGGGGACGAGAAAGATGAGCACGGCACCGGGGAAACGTTCCTTGATCGCGAGCGCCCCGTTGACTTCGGGCTTCATGATGATGTCGTATCCCTCACGAAGCTTGTCGTCGACGAACGCGCGCGGCGTGCCGTACAGTTTGCCGTTGTATTCGCGCGTTTCGAGAAAACCGTCCGCCAGATGCCGGCGCACGAACTCGTCACGCGTGAGGAAGTAGTAGTCGACCGTGTCCCGTTCGCCCGGTCGCGGATCGCGGGTCGTCGCCGACACCGAATACCGCAGCCGCGGATGACGCTTCATCAGGGCCTCGACGAGCGTATCTTTTCCGGCCCCGGAAGGCCCCGACACGACGAACAACAGACCCGGACCCAAGCGCTACGACGCCTCCCACATTTCTCGGCGAAACAGTGGGATTTCCGGCCGGTCACGAATCCCCCCTGCCCGTGACCACCGATTGGCTGATCTTCCGGCGCGCTGCCGCCGAACTCGACCGCGCCCTGCGTGGCGGGCGCGTTACCGACTGCGGCCTGCTCGAGGACGGTCGCTTCGCGGTCCGTTTCGGCGGCCTCCGCGGCCCGGCTGGGGCGCGTACGGCAACCCTCGCCGTCGATGTCTTCGGCTCGCCGCCGCTGCTCGCCCTTACGACCGACGAGCCGGCGCTCGCCGCCGACCCCGGCTGGACCCGCGCTGTTTCGGCGGCGCTGCGGGGGATGCGGGTGCTCGCGGCCCGTTCGCGGCGCGGCGACCGGGTCGTCGTCGTCCGCTTCGGCACCGAGTCCCGCTTCGGCGTGGCAAGCGAAGTCCGGCTCGTCCTCGAGCTGGTCCCGCGCTACGGCAACGTGGCGCTGCTGCGGGACGGAATCGTCATCGCCGCGGCCAAGCAGTTCTCGCCGGCTGAGAACGAAGCGCGCAGCGTCCAGCTGGGTCAGGCCTATCTGCCGCCGCCGCTCGCCGAGGTGCGGGTCCCGCGTCTCGTTCACGAGTCGTTCGCCGCCCAGGCGGCGGTGCTCCCCGAAACCATGCGCGAGCGCTGGATCGCCGGCCGCGAATCGGCGCTGCTGGACGCGACCGCCGGCGAACCGGACGGGATCGGGGACGTGTTCGTGTACCGGAACGCGGGCCGGCTGCGGGCCGCGCATGTCGTCGCGCTCGCGCAGTTCGGGGAGCCGGCGGAGGTGCGCGATACGCTGCTCCCGCTCTTGGCCGAGGCGGCGAGCGAGCGCGACGATACCCAAAGCGCGAACGCACGCGAACGCGAGCGCCGCGGGCTCTTGGGGCGGATCGAGAAGCGCCGTCGCACGATCGAACGGGAAGTCGCGGCGTTACGTGACCGGGCGGCAAGCGCGGACCTGCGGCTGGCTCTGCGGGCGGCCGGTGAGCGGCTCTTCACCTACGGGAACGCGGTACAACCCGGCGCGGCGTCGTTCACGCCGCCGGACGGCTCGGAGCCGATCGCCCTCGACCCCACGCTCGATTCGGTCGGCAACGCGCAAGCCTATTTCGCGAAGTACCGCAAGGCGACTGACGCCCTCCCGCACATCGAACGGCGGACGGCCGAACTCGACGCCCGGCTCCGCGCGCTCGAGGAGTTGGCGTTCGAGGCCGCGCGCGCGGATGCGGCGACCCTCGGGGAGCTCGCCGCATCGCTCGCGGAACTCGAGGGAAAACCAGCGCCCGCCGGCGGCGGAAAACGAGCCCGCGGGGCCGCGCGCCCGCGCGCGATCCTGCGCGTCGATCGCCCCTCCGGCGCCCGGATCTACGTCGGCCGGTCGCCGCGCGAGAACGCCGAGGTCACCTTCAAGATCGCGCGCGCGGACGATCTGTGGTTTCACGCGCGCAACACGCCGGGTTCACACGTCGTTTTGCAGACGCCGCCGGGAGCCGAGCCGCTCGACGACGATCTCGCCGCCGCGGCCGATCTTGCGGCCGAGCACAGTAAAGCACGCGGCGCACCGCGCGTCGAGATCGATTACACGGAGCGCAAATACGTGCGCAAGCAGCGCGACGGTGCACCGGGTCTGGTCTGGTATACGAACGCTCGCACGCGCATCGGCATCCCGGCCGGGGGTCAGGCCGTGGGCGCGAGGTCCGGGTAGCGTGCGCGCACGTCGTTGATCTCCGCCGTACACTCGCGCAGCGCGCCGACGACGCGCGGCTCGAAGCGGTCGCCGGAACCGCGCTCGATCTCATCGAGCGCAAGACCGACGCTGAGCGCGTCGCGGTACGGCCGATGCGCGGTCAGGGCCGCAAAGGCGTCCGCGACGGCGACGACGCGAGCCGCCTGGGGAATCGCTTCGCCCTTGAGGCCGCCCGGGTAGCCGAAGCCGTCGAAACGTTCGTGATGCGCGAGCGCGATCTGCGCGGCGAGCGCCAGAATCGGCGTCTCGCGGTCCGCGAAGAGCGCCGCCCCCACGGACGTATGGCTTCGCACGATACGCCATTCCGCCTCACTGAGGCGGGCGGGTTTCTGTAGCACGCGATCCGGGATGCTGAGTTTGCCGATGTCGTGGACGCGTGCCGCGATCGCGATCCCGTGGACGTCTTTCGTTGCAAGGCGGAGTTTGTTTGCGATGGCCTCGGCGAAGAGCGCCGTCCGTTTGCAGTGGTCGGCCAGCCGCTTATCGCGCGCCTCCATGAGGCGCTCCAGCGTTTCGATCAGCTCGATGTCCTTCGCATCGAGGGCGGCCTGCATGGTGCGCAGCTGCGCTTGGATCCCCTCGGCACGCACCAGCGCGTCGCGCTTGAGGCTGTGCATGACCAGAAAGTTTTGCGCGATCGCGATGAACTCGACGGGGTCGACGGGCTTGGTGAGAAAGGCGCTCACGCCGCTCTGCGCGGCCGCGCGGCGGAGTTCCTTATCGCTCGTTGCCGTGAACATGATGATCGGCACATCGTGCCGCCCACGGATATCGCGAAAGGCCCGCACGAAATCGACGCCCGGCATCTCGGGCATCTCTTGATCGACGAGCGCGAGCGAGACGTCGTTCTGCTCGGCCCAGCGCAGTGCCGCCTTCGGCGAAAGAAACGCGTTGGAGGAGGCGTTCGGAATCTGCGTGATCACGCGCGCGTAAACTTTGAGATTGGCTTCGTGGTCGTCGACGACCATGACTCGGTTCACAGGGCCTCCGCGCGAAATTCGTGCACGCTCGTACGCAACGCTTCATACGCTCCCTCGAGCTCGAGCGTTAGTTCCGGTACGCCGTCCAGGCGTGCATTCCGCGCGCGGTCTTCAATCTCCGCGCTGATGCGTGTCACGTGCCCGGCGCCAATGTTCGAGGCGCTCCCTTTGATCCCGTGCGCGGCCTTCGCAACCATCGCCACGTCACCCTCGCCCAGCGCCGCGCGCAGACGCGCGACGTGTTTGGTGCCGGTCCCGAGTGCCAACTCCAGGAGTTCGATGATGCCCGCGTCATCGTCCCCGAACGCTTCCCGCAGCCGGGTCAGATCGAGGATCGCGCTATCCGGTAAGGACATCGGGCATCTGCGACTTCATGAAGACCACGTCGTACCGTTCGCGCTGCACGGCCTCAATAGCCTCGCGACGTTCGACGGCCGGTTCGGCGGCGGCCGGTTCGGCGACGGCGGAGCGGCAGCGCTGCCGGTCGCCAAGGTGAGCGCGTCGATCTTACCCACCGGGTGCGTTGCCCGGTTGAACGGCCCGTTCGCAGAACATCGCGTCGCCGAACGAAAAGAATCGGTATCGGCGCGCGATCGCGGCGTCGTATGCCGCGCGTGTGCGCGCGTAACCCGCAAAAGCACAGACCAACGCGAGCAGCGTCGACTTCGGCAGATGGAAATTCGTCAGCAGTGCATCCACGATCTGAAACCGGAACCCGGGCGTGATGAAGAGCGACGTCTCGGCGCTGCCCGGCTGCACGGTCCCTGCGCCGGCGAGCGCCGCACCCTCGAGCGCGCGCACGACGGTCGTGCCGGCGGCGACGATCCGGCGCTGTTCAGATCGCGCGCGCGCGAGCGCCTCCGCGACGACCGGCGCGATCGTGTAGCGTTCCGCGTGCATGACGTGCTCGTCGAGCCGGCTGCCGGTCATCGGCCGGAAGGTACCCATGCCGACGTCGAGCGTCAGGCGCACGATCTCGACGCCGCGGCCGGCGACGGCGGCGAGGATCTCGGGCGTGAAGTGCAGCGACGCCGTCGGCGCCGCAACGCTGCCGGGGACGCGTGCGAACACCGTCTGGTAGCGCTCGACACGCGCGGTGCCCACCGGATGCCGTCGATCGACGACGTAGGGCGGCAGCGGGATCTCTCCGCTGCGCGCAAGCAACGCTTCGAGGTCGACGCCCGGCGCGAAGCGCAACACGCGCGGACCGTCCGCAAGCACGTCGACGACCTCGGCCGACGCGCCGTCGAATGCGATGTGCGCCCCGCGGCGCAGCCGTTTTCCCGGCCGGACGAGCGCGAACCACTCGCGCGCCGCGTAATCGAAATCGTCACGATCGCGCGGGCGCAGCAAGAGTGCCTCGGCGCGGCCGCCGCTCGCGAGCGTGCCGGTCAGACGAGCCGGGATGACTTTGGTTTCGTTGAGGACGAGCACATCGCCGGCGCGCAGGAACTCCGGAAAGGCCGCGAACGTCTCGTCGCGCGGCGGACCGTCGCGCTCGAGCACGAGCAAGCGGGCAAGTTCGCGCCGCACTGCCGGCTCGCGCGCGATGAGGTCATCCGGCAACGCATAGTCGTAGGCTTCGACCTCGCCGAGGCCGGTCGCAAGCGTTGCGTCCGCGCTCAAGAATTCGTCGGGACGCGTTGCTTTTCGATGTCGAGAAACGACGAGAGCTTGCGCTGGTCGTCCTCGTTCACATCGACGAACAGAATGCCGCACTGAAAGGTCTCGCGCTCGAAGGGACGGACCCAGCGCACTTCACCGCGCAGCTCGAGAAACGGCTGCTTCTTCATCGTGAACGTGTACTTCGTTCCCTTGGCGAGATATTGATCCGTGATGACGCGCATCCCCGTCGCCGAAATGTCGGCGATGGCGCAACGAAAGAGCGTGTACGAGAGCTTGTCTTCGACGACGACATCGATGAATTTGCGCAAACGCACGCCGTTGGTTTGTTGGCGTTTGTCGGAGTCAGCCACGGGCGAGTACCGTTCCTGGGAAATAAAAGGCGAGGATTTGGGAAACGCTCGCGCCGGCGACGCTCATACCGCGGGCACCCCATTGGCACAGTCCAACCCCATGACCACGACCGGAGCCTTCGATGACGGCTTGCGCGACGGCCTGCGTCGAATCGATCGTCACGCGCCGAATCCATGTGCTCCGGATCACGCTTGGGCCAAGCAGGGAACGAAATTCGGCCGTCGTCAGGGTCAGCACCGACGCATCGCCTCGAACATCGATCGTTCGCGGACGGCCGCTCCCATCGGCGGAACCGAGCGCGAAGCCCGTCACGCTCCCGCGCAGGCGCGGGCCGAGCGCGGCGGCTACGGTCGCGAGCGGCACCGAGCGTTGCCAGCGGTAGTCCGGTGCGGCCGTGCAGTACGGACATGCGACGCCGCGCAGATACGGCAACTCGGCGCGGCCCCACAACTCGCCCGCGTCCTCGGTATGGCCGCCGCAACACGAGGCGTAAAAGACGTTTGCCGGACCACCCGCGTAGGTCAATTGCAGGGCATGCGTCGCGTCGACCGCAGCGACGCAGGCGGGCGATTCGGCGCTGATCCCGCCATAGCGTTGATCGCTCTCCGTCATCGTGACGTCGTACGGATGGCTGAGCGTGCGGTGCTCGAGCGCGTAGGTCCGCGCGACGATGCTCTGCGCTTCGAGCGCCGCCGCCGGCCAGCCCGGCGACGCTTCGAGTCCGACCACGCCGTAGAGATACGTATCGACGTCGAGATTTGCCACCACCGCTTCGCGACCGCTCGGCAGCCGCACGATTTCGGGCGTGCCGCGATAGCGCGCGCCGCCGAAGAGAAAACTTTGCGCATCGAATGGCTGCGGCGCATCGTTGCCGCGGTCTGCGCTCACCAGAATGCGGATCCGTGATGCGGGTGAGGGCGTCGACCACACATCGAGGCCGCCCGTAAAGAACGCCGCCGCCGTCCCGCTCAAGAACTCCGCGCGCGAGCTCACAGCAACCGCTCCTGCGTCGCGCTGATCCCCGGGATCGGCCGCTCGAGATGCAGCAGCGCGCTGCGCGAGATCTTGCGTCCGCTCGCGGTGCGCTGCACGAAGCCGGCTTTGAGCAAATATGGTTCGACGACGTCTTCCAGCGTTTCGACATCTTCCGTCAGCGTGGCGGCGATCGCATTGATCCCGACCGGGCCGCCGGCGTATTGATCGGCAATCGTGGCGAGGTAGGCGCGGTCGAGCCGGTCGAGACCCAGCCGGTCGACGCCTTCGCGCGCGAGCGCTTCGTCCGCCACGTCCGCCGTGATCACACCGCCCGCCCGTACCTCGGCGAAATCGCGGACGCGCCGCAAGAGCCGGTTTGCGATGCGCGGCGTTCCGCGGCTGCGGGCCGCGATCGTCGTCGCGCCGGCCGGCTCGATCGCGATCCCGAGCACGCGCGCGCTGCGTTCGATGATCCGCTCGAGATCGGCCGGTTCGTAGTAGTCGAGATGGTGCACGAGGCCGAACCGGTCGCGCAGCGGCGCCGAGAGCATCCCCGCGCGCGTCGTCGCACCGATCAGCGTGAAACGCTTGAGCGGCAGTTTGAGCGTCTTGGCATAGGCGCCCGCATCGACGACGAAATCGATCTGAAAGTCCTCCATCGCCGGATAGAGATACTCCTCGACCACCGTGCCCAGCCGATGGATCTCGTCGATGAAGAGCACGTCGCCGGCATCGAGCGCGGTGAGGATGCCGACCAGATCCTTCGGCTTCTCGAGCGTGGGGCCGGAGGTCGCGCGCAGCGCGCCGCCGAGTTCGCGCGCGATGAGTCCCGCGAGCGTCGTCTTGCCGAGACCCGGCGGCCCCGAGAAGAGCACGTGCTCGAGCACGTCGCCGCGCCGTCGCGCCGCATCGATCGCGATGCGCAAGTTATCGACGATCTGCGCCTGGCCGACGTACTCATCGAAGGTATGCGGCCGTAGATTTGCGCCGTAAATCTCATCTTCGAGCGAAGCGTCCGGTGACACCGCGCGCGCGTCGTCCTCGGCTTGCGCCGAAGCGCCGATATCTTGGCCGGACATGAGGCGTTTGCGGGCGTCGCTCACGATGCATCCTCGAGCGGCCGGCGGCGATAGATCTCGGCGAGCAGCGTCTCGGCATCGCGAATCTGCGGCGCTGCTTCGAGCGTGCGCGACACCATGGCTTCGGCTTCCGCGCGTTTGTAGGCGAGCTGCACGAGCACCGCCAGCGCTTCTTCTGCAAAGCCGGGGATCGGTCGCGCCGAGGCCGGCGGCGAATCCTGAATGAGCAGAAAGCGCGTGACCTTTCCTTGCAGTTTGGCCACGATGTCGCGCGCCTTCTGCAGACCGATGCCGGGCAACGTGCGCAGAAAGGCGTGGTCGCCTTCGTCGATGGCGCGCGCAATCCGGGCCGGCGGCGCGGAGAAGGCGCGGGCGGCCGTCTTCGGGCCGATGCTCGCAACCGAGATCAGCGCCTCGAAGAACTCGCGCTCGATCGGATTGGTGAAGCCGAAATACGTGAAGCGCCCGGCATTGCCGTCGATCTGCAGCTGCGCGAAGATCTCGAGCGCGAGCGGCGTCCCCGGGACGGCCGGCAATTTGCTCGCGATGCTGGTGGGCACCACGATCTCGTAGCCCAGCCCCCCGGTCTCGACCACGACCGTCTCGCCCGAGCGTTCGACCAGCGTTCCGCTGATGCGCGAGAACACCTCAGTGCCTCGCGCGCAGCGCGGCGGCTTCGGCGAGCGACGCCGGGAGCGCCGGGAGCCGCGAGCGGCGCTTGGGCAGGGCGACGCCGGCCGCGGCGAACCGATCGCGCTGTCGCTCGACGTTCGCGAAGGCGATCGCGAGCGCCAGCGCATCGGAGACGTCGTCGGGCTCCGGAGCGTGCGCGAGGCCGAGCAACTGCACCACCATCGCTTTGACTTGCCCTTTGCGCGCCGCACCGCTTCCCGCCAGCGCCTTCTTCACGAAGGCGTGGGCCAGGTGATGGACGGGGATCCCGCCGCTGCCGGCCGCGAGCGCGATGACGCCGCGCGCGTGCCCCATCAGCACCGCCGTCGGCGGATGTTTGTACGAGGTCCACAGTTCCTCGATGACCAGGCATTCCGGACGCAGGTCCGCGACGATCGCGGTCATCGCGACGTGCAGCTCCGCGAGCCGCCGCTCGAGCGGCAGCGCCGGATCGGGCTGCACGACGCCCGCTTCGATCAGCCGCAGGCGCGTGCCGTCGCAGGCGACGAGCCCGTAGCCCGTCGTGCGCAGGCCGGGATCGACGCCCAGGATCCGCCGCGTCATTGCTGCGGTGCCGCGGGCGGGTGGAAGTAGATCATCACCGATTCGCCCGGCCGCAACTGCGTGTTCGCCTCGGGTTCGGTGCGCACGACTTTGCCGGGCGTGCCGTCGGTCGTATTTGCGACGTTGCCGACTTGGTAGCCGCCGGCGAGGATCGCTTTGCGAGCGTCATCGAGGGCCATGTTGCTCACATCGGGGACCGTCCCGGGGACCGAGACCATGATCGTGATCTTCGAGCCGCGCGGAACGCTCGTCCCGGCCTCCGGTTGCTGCGCCGTGACGTTTCCGCCGCCGTTGCTCGGATCGACGTTGTACGCGATGACGGGCGTAAAGCCGGCCGCTCGCAGCGCTGCCGCCGCGTCGTCGGGGCTCTTCGCGTTGACGTCCGGAACGGGTGCCGGCGGCGCACCGGAGCTGACGTCGACGGAGACGGTCGAACCCGGATCGACCTGCGCGCCGCCTTGCGGTTCTTGCGAGGCGATCGTATTCTCGGGGATCGTATCGCTCTGAATGCGGTTCACGATGTCCATCCGCAGCCCGAGTTTATCGAGCGCCGCGCGCGCCGCGTCGACGTTGAGGCTCACGAGGCTCGGCACGGTCGCCGGCTGCGCGCCGCGCGAAACCGTCAGCGTCACGATCGAGCCCAGCCGCGCGCGCTCGCCGGCCGGCGGGTTAACGTCGATGACTTGATCCTTGGGTTCGCTTGCATAGCGCGTGACGATCTTCGAGCTGAAGTGCGCTTCGCCGAGCACGCGCTGCGCGTCGGCACTCGAGAACCCTTTGACGTTCGGCACGCCGACCAGCGGCGCACCCGTCGAGACGAAGAGATCGACGAACTCGTTCGCGGCGAGTTTCGTCCCGGGCGCCGGATTCTGTTTGACGATCCGGTCCGGCGGGATCGAGTCGCTCGTCTGCTCCGTTACGCGCGGCCGCAGGCCGAGCGCGATCACGGCTTGCTGCGCTTGCGCGGAACTCTGGCCCGCATAGTCGGCGACCGCGATCGTGCGTGCCGGACCGAAGATCGGCCGCGTCATCAGGATGTAGCCCGCGCCGATCGCCGCCACGAGCAGCACCGCGAGAATCAGCGGCCGCGCGAAGCGCATACCGTCGGGCAGCGCGTCGGCGACTTCGTAGGGTGGCGTCGCGGCGCCGTTGGATTCGCGTACGGGGGCGCGATCCGGCGCGCGCGACGGGCGCGGCGGCGGTTGCGGGACGACCGGCGTCGCCGTCGTCGTATCGAACGCACCGGGCTGCGCGACGGCCGGCCGTTCGCGCGCGTCGCGCAGGGCGCTGGCGAGCTCGGTCGCCGAGGCGAAGCGTTCGCGCGGATCCTTCCGCAGCAGACGGGCGACGATCGATGCCAGCGCCGGGCTCACACCCGTCGCCGCGGGATCGATCGCCGGCGCCGGTTCGCTCACGATCTTGAGCGCGACGCCGACCGGCGTATCGCCGGTGAACGGCAGCCGGCCGGTGAGCATCTCGTAGAGCACGACGCCCAGCGCGTAGAGATCGGAGGTCTCGTCGACGTCGCGGTTCTGCGCGGCCTCGGGCGAGAGATACGAAACGCTGCCCATCACCATCCCGGGCTGCGTCACGCCCAGCGACCCTTCCGAGACCGCGCGCGCGATGCCGAAGTCGGAGATCTTCACCACGTCGTCTTTGGTGAGCAGGATGTTGGCGGGCTTGATGTCGCGGTGCAAGAGTCCTTGACGGTGCGAGTACGCAAGGCCGGTCGCGATCTGGACGCCGTAGTCGATCGCGACGGGTTCGGGGATCGAACCCGAGCCGTGGATTTGGCTTGCGAGCGTCTCGCCGTCGACGAGTTCCATTACGATGAAATAGCTGCCGTCTTCGCTGCCGAAATCGTAGACGCTCACGATGTTCGGATGCGAGAGCTTCGCCGCCGACTGCGCTTCGTACGAGAAGCGTTTCACGAAATCGTCGTCCGCGGCGTATTGCTCGCGCAGCACTTTGATCGCGACGCGGCGGCGCAGGAGCGTATCCGTACCGGAATACACGATCGCCATGCCGCCGTTTCCCAAGCGAGCATCGACCTTGTAGCGGTTGTTCAGCAGCGAAGAATTCACGGGTTAGGGAACGGTTCGCGATTGGGCGAGCGCAACCCGCAGGACGCGCCGCGCAATCGGCGCGGCGTACGTCCCGCCGTAGCCGACGTTTTCGACCACCACCGCCACCACGTAGCGCGGCGCGAGCGCCGGCGCGAAGGCGACGAACCACGCGTGCGAGCGCAGGCCCGCGCGCAGGGTCGCGGTCCCGGTCTTACCGGCGACCGTGACGCCCGGCAGGGCTGCCGCGCGTCCCGTGCCGTGCCGGACGACCGCGATCATCATGTCGCGAACCTGGGCAGCCGTCGCGGCCGAGATCGGTTGCGCGAGCTGCTCCGGGCGGGTCGCGATGCTGGTGTCGGTGCCGGCGATTCGCCGGACGAGATACGGCCGCGGCGTGGTGCCGCCGTCGGCGATCGTGGCGCCGACGAGCGCCATGCGAAGCGGCGTCACGAGCAGCGAGGCCTGCCCGAAGCCGAGTTGGGCCAGGACGCCCGGGGTCAGGTCGCTGCGGTCCGGGAGACGGTCGCGCGCGGCGGGCAAATCGAAGTCGAGCGACGAGCCCAGGCCCCAGCGCGCCGCCTCCGCGAGCCAACGATCCGCGCCGATCTGGAGCGCCACCTGACCGAAATCGACGTTACTCGAAAGCGCGAACGCACCGGTGAGCGTCTGCGTGCCGATCGCCTCATCTTCGTCGTCGTGAAAGGTGAAGTTGCCGACGGTCAGGCCGCCGGGATCGTGATAGACCGTCTGCGGCGTCGCGATCCCGAGTTCGAGGGCGTCCGCCGCCGTGACGATCTTGAAGCTCGAGCCGGGCGGATAGAGCCCCTCGGTGCTGCGATCGAGCAGCGGGCTGCGCGGGTCGACGGCGAGCGCGGAAAATTCCCGGTCCAGGTCGTTCGGGTCGAAGCTCGGCACGCTCGCGAGGGCCAGCACGGCGCCGGTGCGCGGATCCATCACGATCCCGGCCGCGCGCGGGTAGGCGGCGAGGTCGGTCGAGAGTTCGCGTTCGATCTTCAGATCGATCGTCGTCACGATGTCGGCGCCGCGCGGCGCGCTGCGGCCGCCGGTCGCAAGCGCCCGCAGATCGACGAGCGGATCGGCGCTTGCGGGGCGGGGCGTCAGGACCCGGTCGTAGGCGTCTTCGAGGCCGCTCGTGCCGTAGCGCGCCGATACGTACCCGATGGCCTGGGCGAGCAGATCCCCCTGCGGATAGATGCGCCGGTCGCCGCGCGAGATCGCGAGCGGCGTCCCGTCGCCGGCGAGGATCGAACCGCGCCCCTGCGCGACGTTCGCGCGCCGCGGGTTGTGCGGGTTCGCGTCGAGTGCCGGCGCCTCGACGACGGCGATCCACAGTTGACGCAGCGCCAAGGCGACGAAGAGCAGAACGAAGAGCGATCCCAGTCGCGCGATGGCGCGGTCGGTCAGTTCGCCTCTCCCGCCCGCTCGCGCAGCAGCGTGTAGCCGCCCTCGGTGCGCACCGCGAGATGCGCGCCCGGATCCTTCGCCATCACGTCGAGCACGATGCTGCGCGCGAGCGCATCCTCGACGCCGTCGACGGCGAGAATCGCATCGACCCCGTTCTCATCGAGCAGCCCCGCTGCGACGTACTTCGCAGACGGCAGCGTATCCCAGAAGCGGTCTTCATACGGCGCATCGCGCCATGGGCCGCGCTTGCCGAAGACGCTGGCATGATAATCCCACGCGCACAGTTGGCGCTCTTGCCAGACGAAGTGATCGCGCACGCACGTGCGCCGGCAGATCGCGCACTGCGCGAGCGCTTCGGGGGGATGCGCGAGCGCATCGAGCACGTCTTCGGGCAAATCGTCGGGATTGACGATCGCATCCTCGCGCAAGTCGCTCGGCGTCGGCCCGCCCCAGCCGACGCGGCCGAGCAGTTCGAGCTCGCGCAGCGACGTCACGAACGAGCGGTCGTCGTCGGGCGCGAACGTTTGATCGACCCAGCCGCCGATGTTGTCCGCGGCGATGTTCACGCGCTGCCAGGCATCGCCGGCGACGCAGCCGATCGGCGTCCACGCGAGCGGTACGAGCCAAGCGGTGACTTGACGATTCTCCGGAATCAAACTCGATACGAACGCAAGCGTACTCGCATTGCCGCCCAAGATATACGCGCGGCCCGCGGACGGTTCGGCCAAAGCCACTGAATCGATCACGGCCCGGTGGATACGACGCCCGGGTTCGGGCTTACTGTATTTTGGCGATCTCCGTGCGGCTACGCGCGCGCAACCGGTCAGGCAGAGCGACGAAGTGCACGGGTGCGAGGAGCGGGCCCGCGTTGCCGCCGGCGGGGTCGATCGTCCACGTTAAAAAGTCGCGCAGCGCCGACGCCGTTTGCACATCGTAGCCGTGCGTGCGGACGATCGCGTACTCGATGTTCACGATGGGATAGACTCGCGCGCCGGGCAGATCGATCAGCGCGTCCGGTCCGGGCCGGTCGCTATTCGCGGAGGCGACGGTGGCGGCGATCGCGGTATCGTCCGGGAGAACGTACGCGCCGCTGCGGTTTCGCAGCGCGGCGATCCCGACGCCCGCGTTCTTCGTCTGTTCGAGATACGAGATGCCGACGTAACCGATCGAGCCGTTGACCGCGGCGAGCAGTTGCACGACGTCCCGATTTTGTTTTGCAAGTTGTTCGCCTGCCACGCTCGGCCAATTCACGCGCGTCCCGCTCCCGGCGCTCCACGCGCTACCGCCGGCAATGCGCAGATACTCCGTAAAAAGCAGCGTATCGCCGGAGGCGTCCTCACGCCGGATCGGGACGATCGTCGTAGCCGGCAGCCTCGCCGCAAGATCGGGGTTGAGCGCCGCGATGCGCGGGTCGTTCCAATGCGTGATCGTGCCGGAATAGATCGCCGCGAGCAGCGGCGCCGAGAGGCGCAGGTTCGTACCCGGATCGACCCCGCTGACGTGGTAACCGATGTGCTGCGCGCTGATCGCAAGCGGGATCGAATCAACGCCGCTGGTGCGCGGATCGGGGACGGCGGCATCCGAGGCGCCGAAAGTCGCCGCACCGCTCGCCGCCTGGGCGATCCCGATTCCGCTGCCGGTCGCAGCGGTGACGATCCGAACGTCGGGGTGGCCCGACTCGAACGCCTCGACCCAGGCCGTCATCAGCGGATACAAGAGGGTCGACCCCGTTTCGGTGAGTTCGATCGTCGAGGCAATCACCGGGGCCATCAGCAAGGCGACGGCGAGCGAGGCCGCACTCAACGCAAGGGTTCGTTTCGAGATCTTCGGCAGGCGCACGGTGGTAGTGTGCGCGACCGGCGTTAAGGGGCGCTTAACGCCCGATGTTGCTGATATTCTTGCAACGAACGCGGCGGCCCGGCGCTCGATTCGAGCGCGGTGACCAAGGCGCTTGCGGTATCGAGGCTCGTGAGCGCAGCGATCGACGCCTCGACGGCGGCGCGCCGGATGCGATAGTTATCGGTGAGATCGCGCGGTCCGCCGGCGGTGTTGATCACGAGGTCGACCTCGCGATGCGCGATCAGATCGAGGACGTGCGGCGAACCATCCGCGATCTTGTTCGCGCGATCCGCCGCGATGCCGTTCTTCTCGAGGAGCGCGTGCGTGCCGGGGGTGGCCACGAGCGCGAATCCCAGCGCGACATAGCGCCGCAAGAGATCGATCGCGGTCTGTTTTTCGTCGTCCCCGACCGAGACGAGGATGCGACCGCCTTCGGCGGGCAGCCGGATCCCGGCGCCGACGAATCCCTTGCGGAGCGCGCCCGCGAAGGTCGCATCGATGCCGAGCACTTCGCCGGTCGATTTCATCTCGGGACCGAGGATCGTCTCGACGCCGCGCATCTTCGCAAACGAGAACACCGGCACTTTGACGACGCAAAACTCGGGCCGCGGCAAGAGCCCGGTGCCGTACGGCATGTCGCGTAATTTCTCACCGAGTGCGATGCGCGTCGCCGCGGCGACGATGTTCACACCGGTCGCTTTCGAGATGATCGGGACGGTGCGGCTCGCGCGCGGGTTGGCCTCGATGATGTAGAGTGCGTCTTTATGGATGACGAATTGAATGTTGATGAGGCCGCGGATGCCGAGTTCGCGCGCGATCGCGTGGGTGACGGTGACGATACGCGCTTCCATCTCCGCGCTCACCGTTTGCGTGGGGTAGACGCTGATCGAATCGCCGGAATGGATCCCCGCGCGCTCGACGTGCTCGAAGATTCCCGGGATGAGGATGTCGTCACCATCGAACACCGCATCGACTTCGACTTCGAGCCCCGGCAAATACGTGTCGACGAGCAGCGGCGCGCCGGGCGTCGGCGGCGGTGCGCTGCCGATATACGACGCCAGCTGGCCTTCGTTGTAGACGATCTCCATGCCGCGGCCGCCGAGCACGTACGACGGACGCACGAGGACCGGAAACCCGAGCTCGCGCGCGATCGTACGCGCTTCGCGAAACGTCTTCGCGGCGCGGCCCTGCGGGCGCGCCACGCCCAGGCGCGTGAGCGCGTCGTCGAATTTCTGGCGGTCTTCCGCCATGTCGAGCGAACGGCGATCGCTGCCGATGATGATGACGCCGCGCTCCGTCAGCTCATCGGCAAGATTGATCGCCGTCTGGCCGCCGAAGGCAAGCATCACGCCGCGCGCGCAGGTGGCGCGATAGGCGGCTTCGACTTCATCCGCGCCGGGCGGCTCGAACACGAGCACGTCCGAGACGTCGAAGTCCGTCGAGACCGTCTCGGGATTGTTGTTGACGACGACCGGCGAGCGGCCCGCCGCGCGCAGCGCCCACGCGGCGTGCACGCACGAGTAATCGAATTCGATCCCCTGCCCGATGCGGATCGGCCCGCTGCCGACGACGACGACCGCTTCGTGCGGCGGCCGCCGCATCTCGTCGAGTTCGTTCCGTGAGAGATAATAGTACGGCGAACGCGCGGGGAATTCGGCGGCGGCGGTATCGACCATGCGGAACGCGCGCACGCCGTCGGCGCTCACGCCGCCGGTGAGCGCTTTGATCCCGCGCCGCGAATAGCCCGACTCCGTCGCCAGCCGCAGATCGTCGCCGCGTACGTTCGGGCTGCGCAGCCGCTCCTCGAGCGCCACGAGATCCGCGAATTCCCACAGCCAGAAGCGATCGATGTTCGAGCGCGCGTGCAGATCGTCGACATCGCGGCCGCGCCGCAAGAGCTCGCACACCGCGAAGAGCCGCTCGTGTGTCGGCGTCGCAAGGACGCGTTCGAGCTCGTCGTTGCTCCAATCGGCGAACGCGTGTCCCGTGAGGGTCTCGAATTTTAGATCGAGCCCGCGCACCGCTTTCATGAACGCGGCCTTGAACGTACGGCCGATCCCCATCGCCTCGCCGGTCGATTTCATCTGCGTGCCGAGGCGCGTATCCGCGAGCGGGAATTTGTCGAACGGCCAACGTGGGAACTTCACGACCAGATAATCGAGCGTCGGTTCGTAGGCGGCTTTGGTGACGCCGGTTACGGGGTTCGGGATCTCGTCGAGCGTTTGCCCGAGCGCGATCTTGGTCGAGATCTTGGCGATCGGATAGCCGGTCGCTTTCGAGGCCAGCGCCGAGGAGCGCGAAACGCGCGGGTTGACCTCGATGATCTGGTACTCGCTGCGATCGGGATGCAGCGCGAACTGGATGTTGCAGCCGCCCTGCACGTTGAGCGCGCGAATCACGTTGAGGCTCGAGGTGCGCAGCATCTGGAACTCGAGATCGGAGAGCGTCTGCGAGGGCGCGACGACGACCGAGTCGCCGGTGTGCACGCCGACCGGATCGATGTTCTCCATGTTACAGACGATGATACAGTTGTTCGCCCGATCGCGCAGGACTTCGTATTCGATCTCTTTCCAGCCGAGCAGCGAGGTTTCGACCAGCGCTTGATGGATGATCGAGGCGTCGAGCCCGGTCTGCAGCGTCGCGCGCAGCTCCGCCTCATCATACACCAGGCCGCCGCCGGTGCCGCCGAGCGTGTACGCGGGCCGCACGATGAGCGGGAAGCCATGGTCGTGTGAAAACGCGACGCCGGCCTCGATGTCGGTCACGATCACCGAGGGCGGCACGGGCTCGCCGATCTCGATCATCTTGGCTTTGAAGCGTTCGCGGTCTTCGGCGAGCTTGATCGTGTCGAGCGGCGTGCCGAGCAACTCGACGGAGTAGCGCGCCAGCACGCCCGCCTCGGCGAGTTCCACGGCGAGATTGAGACCGGTCTGCCCGCCGAGCGTCGGGAGGAGCGCGTCCGGCCGTTCGCGCGCGATGATCGCCTCGAGCGACGGCACCGTCAGCGGCTCGAGATAGACCGCGTCCGCGATCTCGGGATCGGTCATGATCGTGGCCGGATTCGAGTTGACGAGCACGACGCGCAAGCCTTCTTCGCGCAGCGCACGGCATGCCTGAACCCCGGCGTAATCGAATTCGGCCGCCTGGCCGATGATGATCGGACCTGAGCCGATGACGAGAATGGACCGCCGGGACATATCCGGCGATGGGTTGGTCGCGTAGCGAGTGATTCCCGCCTGGGTGCGCCGTGTAGTGCGCCCTTTGTCGTAGGGATTCGATCGCCGGCAGGAGGAACGTCCCGTGCTATGATCGATCGGGCCGGCCGTCCGGCGAAGTCCTGCACCGCCACGCTGATCGTCCGTGGCTCGTTGCGGCGAGCGGCGGATTGGCAGCTCGAAATGCGGGAATACCTGCCGCGTGGATAGCGGTCGAGCCCCCGGCGCATGACCGACCTCGTTCGCCACGAGCGGCCGCTCAGCGATGCGCGGTTGTGGCAGCTCTTCGATGCGAACGTCATCGGGATCGTGATCACCGACAACCGCGGCGCGTTCCTCGAGGCGAACGACGCCTTCTTGTCCATGATCGGGTACACGCGCGCCGAGCTCGACGCCGGCCGGTTGGATTGGCGCTCGCTCACGCCGCCCGAATGGCTGCCGCTCGACGAACGCGCGATCGATGAACTCGCCGCGACCGGCGCATTCGCGCAATTCGAAAAGGAATACATCCGCAAGGACGGCTCGCGCGTAGCGATCACGCTCGGCGGCGCGCGCCTGGCCGGGACAGCCGATCAGCAGGTCTGCTACATCGTCGATATCTCGGCCATCCGGCAAGCCGAAGCGGCACTGCGCGAGAGCGAAGCGCTGCAGTACGATGCGATCCGGCGGCTGCAAGAGAGCGAACTTCGCTACCGCATCCTCGCCGAGGCGATGCCGCAGCTCGTCATGGTCTCGGATAGCAATCGGCGCATCCACTACGTCAACCGCTACTACGAGGAGTACACGGGGATTCCGAGCGCGGAGATCATCGAGCGGTGGTACGAACCCATCCATCCCGAGGATCTGCCGGCGATCGCCGACGCCCGCGCGACGGGGCAAGCGTACGAGGTCGAATACCGCTTGCGCCGCGCCTCGGACGGGATGTACCGCTGGCACTACGCGCGCGCCCAACCGATCCCCGACGGTGGTCCCTCGCACGGCTGGCTCGCGACGGCGATCGACATCGACGACCGGCGCCGCGCCGAGGAAGCACTGCAGTTCATCGAGCGCGCGGGCTCGCTGCTCACGCAGTCGCTCGACCTCAAGACGACGTTCGAGACGCTCTTCGATCTCGTCGTGCCGAGCTACGGCGACTGGTCCGTCATCACGATGCGCGACGACGACGGCAACGTGCGAGCGAGCGCGGCGCGGCATCGCGATCCGGCAAAACAACGGCTCGCGGAGTCGCTCTGCGGTCACGAATTCTTCCGGCCGAATTCCGCCGCGTTGCTGCTCGCCGTGTATGGTGCCGGCGAGCCGCGGATCGGCAACGACATTCGCCGCGACGACATCATGCGCGGCGTAACGGAGCCCGTCGCCGAGGCGATCGAGGAGATGGGATTCGGTTCGTTCATCGCCTTACCGATCGTCGCCGGCGGCGAAGCGATCGGCAGCATCGGGATCGCTTCCGCCGGCGGCGGCCGGCGCTACACGCCGGCCGATCTGCCGCCGCTCGAAGAACTCGCCCGCCGGGCCTCGGTCGCGATCGCGAACGCGCGGCGCTACGAGCGCGAACGCCGGGTCGCCGATTCGCTGCAAGCGGCCGCGCTGCCGCGCCGGCTCCCCAGCGTCCCCGGGCTGTACTTCGACGCGTTTTATCGGGCCGGACGCAGCGAGGCAAATATCGGCGGCGATTGGTACGACGCGGTGATGCTCGCCGATGGCCGGATCGCGATTTCGATCGGCGACGTCGCCGGCAGCGGCCTCGAAGCCGCGGTGACGATGGGGAACGTCCGCCAGATGATCCGCACGGCCGCGCACGCGTACGCGGATCCGATGTTGATTCTCGAAGTCGTCGACGAGACGCTGCGCAGCGACGGTGACGCGCTCGTGACGGCCTTCGTCGGCTTCATCGATCCGGTCCGCCGCACGCTGCGCTATGCGACGGCGGGTCATCTTCCGCCGCTGCTGTGGATGCCCGGCGGAACGGTCGTCGACATCGCCGCTACCGGCGCGCCGCTGGGTTGCCGCGATCTCGCCGGCGGTGAGAGCAAGACGCTGGCCCTGCCGCCGGGCGCCGCGCTGCTGCTCTACACCGACGGCCTCGTCGAGTGGGATCATGACCTGATCGCCGGCGAAGCGCTGCTGCGCCGGATCGTCGCCGACGGCGCGATCTTCGCCGGCCCGCTGCCGGCGCGCCGGGTGGTGGAAGCGATCCTCCCGCCGGAGGGTCCGCGCGACGACGTCGCGGTGCTCGCGGTGATCCTGGACGGCAACCGCTAGCGCCTTCGGTGGAGCGCGGTTCTGGTTCGTTAGGGCGCCAGGCGCGAGCGGCGCCACGTATCGCTCGTGCGCTCGTACACCAAGCGGTCGTGAACGCGGTTCGCGCGGCCTTGCCAAAACTCGAAGCGGGCCGGCGTGACACGATAGCCGCCCCAATAGGGCGGACGCGGCACGTCGTCGGGAAATTCGTGTTCGTAGCGTGCCATCGCCGCCTCGAGCTCCGCGCGCGACGCGACGGTGCGGCTCTGCGGCGACGCCCACGCGCTCAAGCGATGACCGCGCGGACGCGTTGCGAAATACGCATCGGACTCGGCGGCCGGAAGCCGCTCGACGGGGCCCTCGACACGCACCTGCCGCTCCGCTTCCGCCCAGAAGAAGAGCACCGCCGCCGCGGGGACGCGCGCGAGTTCGCGGCCCTTGCGGCTCTCGTAGTTCGTGAAAAACACCAGTCCGCGCGCGTCGAGGCCGCGCAGCAGCACGATGCGCGCATCCGGCGCGCCCGCTTCGCCGATCGTCGCAACGGTCATCGCGTTGGGTTCGCGGATCCCGCTCGCGCGGGCTTCGGCGAGCCACGCGGCGAGCTGATCGATCGGATCGGGCAGCGCTTGCGACTCATCGAAGGTCGAGCGTGCGTACGTGAGGCGCGTATCGCGCAGCGGATCGTCGCTCACGGGAAGCGCCCCGATGCGTACGCCGCGGCGCCGGTGACGGCGAGTGCGAGCGCCGCGATGAGCGCGAGCGGAAAGGCGAGCTCGACCGGGCGGCGCTCGAACGTCGCCGAGCGCGCGAAGTCGGCGAGATGCGAGCGCAGGGTCGCGGCGTCGCTCGCTCGCGCGTATGCGCCGCCGCCCAGGTCGGCGATCGTGCGCAGGGTCGTTTCGTCCAAGTCTGCTTCTTCCGAGGTGCCGGGGATCAATTGCCCCGAGTTGGCGGTACCGATCCCGATCGTGTAGATCGCGATGTGGTCCGCGGCGATTCGACGCGCGGCGTCGATCGGATCGTTCCCGCTGTTGTTGACGCCGTCGGTGACGAGGACGATCGCCCGCTTGTGCAGCGGCGGCAGCGAGCGCGCGGCGAGCAACAGACAATCGCCGATGGCGGTTCCGCCGTTGGGCGGCGGAAGTTCCTCGAGCGCGCTGCTCGCGGCCGCGCGATCGTCGCTCGCCGGAAAGATGACCGCCGCGCTCGAAGCGAACGCAAGGATCGCCACCTGCGTGCCGGCCGGTAGCGCAGCGATGAAGGTCCGGCCGGCGGTTGCGGCTGCCTGCGAGCGCGTCGGCAGCACGTCGGTCGCCGACATCGACCCCGAGGTATCGATGCACAGCGCAACGGCACCGTCGCGCACCGGAACCGGCAGCACGACGCGCGGCCCCGCCAGCGCAAGTCCCAGCAGCGCGAGTGCAAGGGCGAGCGCGCCGCCGAAGACGCGCTCCCAGCGCCGGTTCGTCCCGGTTGCGGCGACCAGGAACGCCAGATTCGAGTAGCCGAGGGTATCGCTAGCACGGCGGCGGCTTGCCGCCCGCGTCGCGAGCAGAAACGCGAGCGGCAGGCCGACGATCGCAACGAGCCAGCCCGGGTGCGCGACCGTCATCGCACGGCGAAGGCGCGTTCGAGTGACGCCGCGCCGTCGCGCTCTTCGAGCAGGCCGAAGCGCCAGCCGGCGCGCGTGAAGACGGTCTCGACCTCGCGCTCGCGATCGGCGACGGCGCGAACGTAGCGTGCGCGCGCCGCGTGGCCGAAGCGCACGATGCGCGTCGCACCGCTTTCCAGATCGCGAACGCGCCGCCAGCCGCGCAGCGGGATCCCGTCGTGCCACGGATCGCGAGCGAGCAGCAAGGTGGCATCGAACCGCGCGGCGGCCTCGGCAAGCAGCACGTCGTCGGGTGCCGGAGCGAACCCGTCGCTGATGACGAGCAGCGATGCGTTCCGCGGCAGCACGCGCACCGCGAACCGCAACCCGTCGCGCAGCGAGAACGCGCGCGGCGCCGGGACGTACGCGAGCGCCGCCGCGCGGCCCGCGACGAGCCGGTCGCCATCGATGCGCAGCACGCGATCGTCGGCCTCCGCGGCCCCGAACCAGGCCCGCTCGGCCTCGGCCGCGGCCTCCGCAAGCGGCCGCCGCCGGCCGGCCTGCATCGAGGCCGACGTATCGCTGAGCAGCGCCAGCACGAGTGCCGTCTCCTCATCGTAGATCCGCGTCTGCAGCGCGCCGCTACGCGCGGTCGCGGACCAATCGATGCGGCGCGGATCGTCGCCGTCGACGTAGCCGCGCAGCCGCGCGAATTCGAGCCCGTCGCCGGGCCGTGGGGAGCGGCGCGCGCTTCCGCGCCGCACCGAGCGGCGCGCCCCGCGGACGATCGCGGCGCGAAGTGCGTTCACGGCGCGGGGACGCGCGCGACGATCGCCCGCACGATCGCTTCGGGATCGCCGTCCGTCGCCGCGACGCGATAGTCGAAGGTCAGCCGGTGGCGCAGCACCGCGGGCGCGAGGGTGCGCACGTCGTCGGGGGTAACGAAGGCGCGACCCTCGAGATACGCCCGCGCTCGCGCGAGGCCGGCGAGCGCTAGCGCCGCGCGCGGCGAGGCGCCGTGGACGACATCCGGCGTTTCGCGGCTCGCGCGCACGATGTCGATCAGATAATCGCGAATGCGATCGTCGAGAAAGATCGCCCGCGCCTCGAGTTGCCAGCGCCGCACGTCATCGAGCGTCGCGACGGCTGCGACGAAGGCCGGATCGTGCGCCGCGTAGCGATCGACGATCGTGCGTTCCTCATCGCGCGAGGGATGGCCGAGCACGATCTTCGCGAGAAACCGGTCGAGCTGCGCGAACGGCAGCGCGTAGGTGCCTTCGCCGTCAAACGGATTCATCGTCGCGAGGACGGCGAACGGTTCCGGGAACGCAAGCGTCTCGGTTCCGATCGTCGCGCGGTGCTCTTGCATCCCTTCGAGCAGCGCCGATTGCACCTTCGCCGGCGCGCGGTTGATCTCGTCGGCGAGCACGATGTTCGCGAAGATCGGACCGCGCACGGTGGTGAATTCGCCGCTGCGCTGATCGTAGATGCGCGTGCCGACGATGTCGCTCGGCAAGAGGTCGGGCGTGAACTGAATCCGTTTGAACGATCCGCCGATCGCGGCCGCCAGCGCCCGGCAGGCGAGCGTCTTCGCGACGCCCGGCGCGCCTTCGAGCAGCACGTGACCGCCGGCAACGAGTGCGAGCACCAACGCCTCTACCGTCTCCGCCTGCCCGACGATCGTCGCTCCGAGCGCGCTGACGACCTCGCGCGGATGCGTCATCGTGCCGCCTCGCCGGGCATGAGATAGGCCTCCACCGCTTGCACGAGCGCGTCGCCGGCCGTCGTACGCGCGGCGCGCGGACCGAAGGCCGCCGCTTCGGCTTCGACCAGCGCGATCCGCAGCGAGCGCCGCATCCCCGCGCGCGCAAGCGCATCGGCGAGCGTCGCACCGGCCGTGACGCCGGCTTCGGCGAAGAGGTGCGCGCGCAATGCGAGCAGCGTGCGTTCATCCCGCGCGAGGGCGAAGGCGTTGAAGGCGAGTGCGAGCGCGTTCGGCGGCGCGGGCAGCGGAACGGCGGGCGCCTGCGCGATCACCGGGGGCGCATCCGGTCGCGCGCGCCGGCGGCGCAGGACGACGTTCAGTCCGAAAAAAGCGAACGCGATCGCGCCAACGATGACCACGAGCCAACGCGCGAGGCGGCTCAACGTCGCGGTCAGCGAGACGTAGGTCGAGTCGATCGGCGCGGCCGCCGACACCCGCACGCTCACCGGATCGGTCGAATAGCGCAGCGGATGCCCGACCTTCGGATCGATCGCGTCGAGATGAGCCGGTGAGATCGTCGCGACCCCCGGCGCACTCGCTTCGAGCGTGACGACTTCGAGAAACTGCGTGTCGCCGTTCGGCAGCGTCGAGTGCCGGCGTTCGTCCCCGACGATCGTGCAGTCCGTGAAATCGCCCAGCACGAGCTCGTCGAGCCGGTCGCGCTTCTGCGAGACGACGACGTCGATCGTGACGGTGAAACGGTCGTGCGGCGCGACGCGGCGGCGATCGGCGTGCATCCCCATTGCGACGATATGCAGGCGCGGGTACGGCGCCGGCGCAGCCTGGGCGACGCTCACCGCCCCGGGAGCGTATCCAACCACTGCGAAAAGAGCGAGCGCGCGTCGAACGGGCCGGGCGACGCTTCGGGGTGGAATTGCACGCCCGCGATCGGCAGCGAGCGGTGCCGGAAGCCTTCGTTCGTTCCGTCGTTGAGGTTGATCATGGTCGCTTGCAGATCGCTCGGGAGCGAACTCCCGTCGACGGCGTAGCCGTGGTTGTGCGCGGTCACGAGCACTTCGTCGCGCAGCACATCTTTGACCGGCTGATTGCCGCCGCGATGGCCGTAGGGCAGCTTGTACGTGGTCGCCCCGCATGCGAGCGCCAAGAGCTGATGACCCAGGCACACGCCGAACATCGGCAGGCGTCCCTTGAGCTCGCGCAACACCTCGACCGTCGGCTCGAGATCCTGCGGATCGCCCGGTCCGGGTGAGATCACGACCGCATGCGGCGCGTACGCCTCAATTTGCGCGGCCGTCGCGTTGTAGGGCAGCACCGTGACGCGCGTATCGAGCGCGATCAGGTCGCGGATGATGGCGCGCTTCACGCCGCAGTCGAGCAAGACCACGTTCATCGCGCCGCTACCGATCTGTTCGCCCGGCACGTACGCATCGACGACGCTTGCGACCAGGCCGCGCGTCGTCGCTTCGCGCGCATAGCGCGCGAGCTCCGTCTCCGCCTTTGCGATCGCTTCGTTGCCGACTGCCAGGGCCGCGGCGATCGTGCCGTGTTCGCGCAGCACGATCGTGAGCGCACGCGTGTCGACGCCGGTGATCGTCGGGATTTTTTGGGCGTCGAGCCAACTGCCGAGATCGGTTTTGCTGTCGAAGTGCGAGGGGCGTCGCGCGAGCGATTTGATGACGGCCCCCGCGACGCACGCATGCGGGTGTTGCGAGACGGTCCCCGAGACGCCGTAATTCCCGATCATCGGATAGGTGAAGGCGAGAATCTGCCCCGCGTACGACGGATCGGTGAGCGCCTCTTCGTAACCGGTCATACCGGTATAGAAAACCGCCTCACCGAGGGCCATCCCGGTGGTCTCCAGGCCCAGGCCCTCGAAACGCATGCCGTCGGCGAGCAAGAGTAATGCGCGATTCATACCGTCACGGGTTCGTGATCCTCACGCGGCAGCACCCGCCCGTGCTCGAAAACGACCGCGCCGCCGACGATCGTGGCAAGCGCCCGCCGCGGCAGCACCAGCCCGTCGAACGGCGTGCTCTTCCCTTTGGAGTGAAAGAGCCGCGCATCGACCGTCCAGCTGCGATCGGCGAAGATCGTCACATCGGCGGCCGTTCCGATCGTCAACGATCCGCCGGGGATACCGAGGATCCGCGCCGGGTTCGTCGAGCACAGCGCGACGAAGCGGGCGAGCGGCAAATCCGGCACTGCGAGCGCGTACGCGCCGAGCGCGATCTCGAGGCCGGTGAAGCCCACCGGTGCGGCTTCGAGCAGTTGCGCTTTCTCATCGAGGCCGTGTGGCGCGTGATCGGTCGCGAACGCATCGAGCGTCCCGTCGCGCACGCCGCGCACGAGTGCAGCGCGATCGTCCGCCGCGCGCAGCGGCGGGTTCACCTTGCCGTCGGCGCGATACGACGCGAAGCAGTCATCGTCGAAGAACAGATGGTGCGGCGTCACCTCGCAGGTGACGGCCGTGCCGCGCGAGCGCGCCCAGCGCACGAGATCGAGCGCGCGCGCCGTCGAGACATGCGCGATATGCCAATCCTTGCGTGTGTCCTCGGCGATCAGGAGATCGCGCGCCACGACGATGTCTTCCGCGAGGCCCGGGCTGCCTTCGAGGCCGAGCCGCGCCGAAACCACGCCTTCATTCATCACGGCATGGCCTTTGAGACACGCGTCCTCGCAGTGGGAGATGAACGGGCCGGGCACGTCGCGCGCATAGTTCGCCGCGTTGCGCAGCACGCGCGCGTCAGCCACGGTCGAACCGTCATCGCTGAAGGCAACGCAGCCGGCATCGGCGAGCCGGTGATACGGCGCGAGCTCGCTGCCGGCCCGGGCACGGGTGATCGCGCCGATCGGGTACACGCGCGCCAGCGCCGCCACTTCGGCGAGTCGCAGCACCTCGGCGACGATGGTGGGCGAATCCAGCGCGGGATCGGTGTTCGGCATGCAGGCGACCGCGGTGAAGCCGCCGGCGACCGCTGCGGCGGTCCCGGTCGCGATCGTTTCTTTGCGCGGCTGACCCGGTTCGCGCAAGTGAACGTGCATGTCGATGAAGCCCGGCGCAACGATCGCGCCCGCGGCATCGACGATCCGAGCCTCACGCGCGTCGGCGCGCTCGGCGATCTCGGCGATGAACCCGTTTTCGATCACGAGGTCGCGCACGGCATCGATGCCCAGCAGCGGATCGACGACGCGGCCGCCGCGGACGACGACGCGCATCAGGCGGCCACCGAGACGCCGTTGACGAGAAAGTCGAGCACGGCCATGCGCACGAACACGCCGTTGCCCACCTGCGCGACGTAGCGCGAGCGATTGTCGGCGAGTACGTCGTCCGTCAACTCGACGCCGCGGTTGTACGGACCGGGATGCAGGATCACCGCATCCGAGCGCAGCGCGCGCAAGCGATGCCGGTTGAGCTGGAAGTTCCGGGTGTAATCGTCGAGCGCGGGCAAGAGACTCCCGGCGATGCGTTCGCGCTGGATGCGCAGCATCATCACGGCATCGACGCCGCCGAGCACCGCGTCGAGGTCGCGTTCGATGCGCACGCCGGCGGTCGCGAAGGCATCGGGTAAGAGCGTCGGCGGTCCAACGAGCGTCACCTCGATGCCGAGCATCGTCATCCCGACGATGTTGGAGCGCGCGACGCGCGAGTGCAGGATGTCGCCGACGATCGCGACCTTCAGCCCCGCGAATCGCCCGAATTCGCTGCGCAGCGTCATCAGATCGAGCAGCGCCTGGGTCGGGTGCGCGTGCGCGCCGTCGCCGGCGTTGATCACGTGACCGTCGAACGTCTCGGAAAGGCGCTTGGCAAAGCCGGCCTGCGGGTGGCGCACGACGATCGCGCGCACGCCGATCGCGCGTAGCGTGATCGCGGTATCTTCGATCGTCTCGCCCTTGCCCAAGCTCGAGGCGCCCGGCGCGAAGCTGATCACATCGGCGCCGACGCGCTGCTCCGCGAGCGTGAACGACGTCGCGGTGCGCGTCGACGCTTCGAAGAACAAATTGAGCACGGCGACGCCGGCGAGCAGATCGCGTGCGGGCTCGGCGCTCTTGAACGCCTCCGCGCGATCCAGCAGGTAGCGGATCTCGTCGCGGGAGACGTCATCGACGTCGAGGAGATGCCGGGGGTTCACGCTTCGGTGATGACGACCTCATCGGAAGCCGCCGTCTGCGGCGCGAGCACGACGTCGATATGTTCACGCCGGCTCGAGGGGATGAGTTTCCCGACGTAGTCCGCTTGGATCGGCAGTTCGCGCAGCCCGCGGTCCACCAGCACCGCGAGCCGGATCGCGCTCGGGCGGCCGAGGTCGGTGACCGCATCGAGCGCGGCGCGCACGGTGCGGCCGGTGAAGAGCACGTCGTCGACGATCACGACGGAACGGCCCGTGATCTGGCTGCGGATCTCGGATTCGGGGAGTTCGCGTGCCACGTCGTCGTCGCGGTAGAGGTTGATATTGAGGAAGCCGAGGTCCGGCGGGGAACCTTTGATCTCGCCGATCTTGGTCGCCAAGCGCCGCGCGAGCGCTTCGCCCCCGCGCCGGATGCCGATCAAAATGATCCCGGTCTGAACGTCCTCCGGTTCGACGATCTGATGGGCCATGCGGGCGATGGCGCGTTCGATTTCATCGGCGGACATCAGCACGCGACGGCGCGTTACGGCGGTCGGCATCGACCCCTGGTTCGGCGCCCCCGGTCGCGCGCCTCTGGATTCGCCCCGCGGACGGCGCCGGCCGGCCCGACCCGCGGCGAGGGCTGGAACATGCGAGTCGTCGGCGCAGTACCTGGAGCGATGAACCACCGAGCTCCTTGGATCGCGGCGCTCGTGACGCTTGCGCTACACCTGGCCGCCAACGCCAATTACGGGTTCTTCCGAGACGAGCTGTATTTCATCATTTGCGGTTTTTCGCCGCAGTGGGGCTACGTCGACCAACCCCCGGTCGTGCCGTTGCTCGCGGCGCTGACCCAACTCGGCGGTCATTCCCTCTTCCTCCTACGCGCGGTGCCGGCCGGGTGCGCGGCGGTGGGAGCGTTCGCGACCGTGCTGCTCGTGATGGAGTTCGGCGGCGGCGCCTTCGCGCAAGCGCTGGCGACGGTCGCTTTCCTCGGCGCACCCGTGCTGATCGCCTTCGGGGCGAAGGTCAGCCCGGACGAGATCGGCCTCGCCCTCTGGCCGCTGATCGCGCTCTGGCTCGTGCGGCTCGTGCGCGGCGCCGACCCGCGCTGGTGGCTCGCGGTGGGCGCCGCCGGCGGGATCGCCTGCGAGAGCAAATATAGCGTGCTCTTCTTCTTCATCGCGCTTGCGGCGGGGTTGCTGCTGACGCCGCAGCGGCGAATCTTGCGATCGCGCTGGGCGCTCGCGGGGATCGCGCTCGGCGCGCTCATCGTGCTCCCGAATTTCATCTGGCAGGCGCGCAATGGCTTTCCGATGTGGGAGTTGCTCGAAGCGGGCCAACACGGCAAGAACGTCGTCGTCGGCCCGCTGCTCTATCTCGTCCTCGAAGCGGCGATCACGAATCTCTTTCTCGCGCCGCTCTGGATCATCGGCGTCGTCTGTTTGCTCTTGAAGCCCCCGTTGCGATTCCTCGGCTATGCGTATCTCGTGCTGATCATCGAGATGATCGTGCTGCACGGCAAACATTATTATCCCGCCGACGTGTATCCGATCGTGATCGCGGCGGGCGCCGTTCCCGTCGCGGCGTGGACGGCGCGCTTTGCCGTGCTACGGGTGGCGATTCTCGCCTACGCCGTCGTTTTTGCCGCGATCGAGTTGCCGGTCGAACTGCCGATCCTGAGCACGTCCACGCTCGTAACGTACGAAGATACGGTGCTGTGGCGTCTCTCGCCGGTGCCGCGCGGATCGCTGCGCACCGAGCACGGCGACGTCCCGGCGATCGGCTCCGATTATGCGGACATGCACGGCTGGCCGGAGTTCGCCGCCGCCGCCCGGCACGCGTACGATGCGCTTCCGCCCGCGGAGCGCGCGCGAACCGTCGTTTTCGCCCTCGATTACGGCCAGGCGAGCGCACTCCGTTTCTTCGAGCCCACGCTGCCGGTCATCAGCGGGCACAACCAATATTGGCTCTGGGGCTACGGCAACGCCTCAGGCCAGAGCGTGCTCGAACTCGGCGGGAGCTGCTGGAACGACGAACGCTATTTCGCGCATGCCAAACCCCTCGCACAGTACGTCACCGCCCAACCCGTCATGCCCTACGAGAACAACCTGACATTCTTACAATGCACCGGCTTGCGCGTGCCGATGCGCACCCTCTGGAACAACTCGAAGAACTATAGCTAATCTCAGCCGGCGCGCCGGAGGATCTGATGCGGCGCGGGAATAGCGCGGAAACGGAGGTACGCCGATGACCCAGTCCCGCAGCCGGAGACGACCGCAGACCGTCCTTCACGCCGCCGAGCCGCAACTCTTCGTCTCGAACCTCGTCGCGTCGTTCGCATTTTATACGCAGAATCTCGGGTTCAGCATCGCGTTCAGCTTTGGCGATCCGCCGTTCTACGGCCAGGTACAACGCGACGCTGCGAAATTGAACCTCCGTGTGGTGGATGCGGCGCTGCTCGATCCCGAACTGCGGGAGCGCGAACAGATGCTCTCGGCCTCCATAACCCTTGACGATGCAGACGCGCTTTTTCTCGAGTATCAGTCCGCGGGCGTCTCGTTCGCGCAGCCGCTTCGGGACGAAGCGTGGGGCGCGCGGACCTTCATCGTGCGCGATCCGGACGGAAATTTGATCCTTTTCGCTAGTTAAATCGTTGCGCGAGCGAGGTGGTGAAACAATGCAACGGCCTAACCCAGGCGCAGGACCGCGCGGATCGCTTCGGAGAGACTGTCCGTTGTGAACGGATCGTAGACCGCGGCCGGCGCAAGCGCTTCGTGCGCGCCGGAGGTCGACGCGACGATGAGCGGGCGACCGAATCGCGTGAGCGCCGCGGCTCGCTGCGGGGCGTCCCAGGCGGCGTCGACGATGGCAAGCGCGCCGCCGCAATCCGCATCGGGCGCGACGTAGCGAACGGGAACGTGCAGATCGCCGAGTGCGACGTGGCAGTAGGCTTCCTCCGCACGTTCGTACGCGGCGATCGCGACCGCGACGAACCGGTCCGGGCCCGGTTCGCGGCGTACGTCGACGGCGCCCGAGGCGTCGATGCGCACGCGTCCGGCGCGCCGGCCGGCGACATCTTCGGTGATGCGAACGCGCAGCCACGAATCGGCGATCAGCGTCGCGGCGAGCGCGAGGGCTTCGCCGACGAGCGGATCGACGGTCGCGGACGGCGGCGGCGTTGCGCGCACGCGTGCGACGAATGTTTCCGCGTAGGCGTCCCGGTCGGCTTCGGCGCTCGCAATCGTTTCGTCCCACAGTCGGCGGGCGATCGCGGCGCGCGGATTCGGCAAGCGCGTGCGCAGCGGGGCCGGCATCGCGCGCAGCGCGGCGACGATGTCGGCGGCGTTCGACGGTGTGAGTTCGAGCGGTGCGTCTACCACAACAAGCCACCGGCGACCGGGACGGGTTTTGGGAACGTCGCGACGCCGCCCGTTCGCAGGGTGCGCTCGTAGAGATCGCGCCGCATTCGTTCGAGCCGCGGCCGTTTCGCAAGCGAGGTCTTCGCGATCATGTGCTGCTGAGCCGCGATCATCCGGCGCCCGCCGGTTTGCATGAGGCTGGTCGCCTCTTCGGGCCGGATCGTGTAGCCGGCGGTCACTTCGGGGACGAAGATGATGTCATCGCGCTCGCTCAAACGGATCAGGAGTTCCCAGTCTTCGGCATGCTGGAGCGCCGGATCGTAGCCGCCGCTCTCCTCGAAGGCATCGCGGCGCACGAGCACCGACATCGGGCCGCAGCCGTATTCGATGTGGATCCGATCGGGACGGCCGACGCGGCGCAAGAACGTCGACGCACCGTAGATGCGGTAGCGATCCGTTTCCGCCCGCGCGTAGAGCGCCGTCGCCATGCTCTGCGCGATGCGGCCGTCCGCGGCGATGAGCGCGCCCACGAGACGCTCGAGGTGGTCGGGAAAAAGCACGTCGTCGTCGTCGAGCACGCCGACGTAGCCGCCGCTGGTCGCCTCCATGCCGGCGATCAGCGCGGGCACGGCGCCGACCGGCGTGCGATGGAGGATCGTATGGGTCGGCGGATACGCGGCGAGCACGTCGTCCACCGCCGCACCGCCGTCGACGACGACGACCGTCTCGATGTTCGGATAGGTCTGCGCATTGATGCTCGCGAGCGCGCGTGCCAGGAACGCCGGGCGGTCGTGCGTACGCACGACGAGTGAGACGCGCGGGGCGATCGTGGGACGCGGCGCATCGCGCGGCGTGAGCGCCGAGCGCGGACGGACGCGCGCCGGCGCACCCTCGCACGCCTCGGCCACGACGGCACGGACCGAACGCGCGTCCCACGGGTCGTAGACGAACGTGCCGTCCAGATATTCGCGCGCGCCGCTCGTGACCGGGACGGCCAGCGGCTTCCCGAGCGGTGCCAGGCCGAGCGCAACGCCGGGATGTTGCGGATCGACCACGACGATCGCGCGCGCGGAGCGCAGCGCGGCGGCGACGTCCGGTTCGTGGCGCGCGTTCGATCCCGCGCACGCTGCCGGATCGCCGACCACGATGCGCTCGCGCCACTGATCGTCGTCGTCGAGCGCGTGCACCACGAGCGCCGTGACATCAGCCCGCACGCCGGGTGCATAGATGCAGATCGCTTTGGCATTCACCGTGCCCGTCGGACGGCGAACGGGAAGCGGCGGCGGCGGTTCGACCCGGATCCGCTCTCGCGGAACGGCACACAGCGCGGCGAGATCGTCCGCCTCCCACTGCGACCAGGCGAGAATGCAATGCGCGAGCAGCGCGAGCTCGCGCATCGCCGCCCGCTGCGGCGCGGGACGCGTCGTGAGCTCGCGCTGCGGGCGGCCGCCGAACGAGAGGCTGCGCGCGCCGAGCGCGTCGAGGGCGCGGCGCCGCCGCTCGCCGGGCGGATTGGCCGCGATCAGCGGTCCGATCGCGGAGGCCGCGACGGCGGTCGGATCGTCGAGGAGCGTGAACCGGATCGCGAAGCGTTCGCCGCGCATTCGCCGGTCGAGCGCTTCGCGCACCGCCGCTTCGGCCGCGAACGCATCGACGGTGAAGGTCATCTCACGCCGGCGGCAGCGCCTCGAGGGCGGCGCGCACGCGCTCGCGCTCGCGCCGGTAGCCGTCGAGTTTCTCGCGCTCCGCGGCCACGACGTCGGGCTTGGCACGCGCGACGAAGTTTTCGTTCGCGAGTTTCTTCTCGCCGCGCGCGACCTCGTCGTCGAGGGTCGCAAGCTCGCGCGTGTATCGCTCGCGCAGCGCCGCCGGATCGGCAACGATCTCGATTTGGAGCAGCAGATCGGCGAACGGCCGGTCGGCGATCAGCGTGCGATCGACGACGATCTCGGCGCGCGCGAGCGCCGAGAACTGCTCGACGATCGTAGCGGGCAACGGTGCCGATCGTAGCCGTACGCGTTCGGTCGGCTTGAGTTCGAGCTCCGCGCGCGCGTTGCGGATCCGGTCGACCGCGCCGATGAACGCGTCGTACATCGCCGCCTCGGCGGGGAACGTCGGGATCTCCGCGAGGTCGGGCCACGAGGCGGTCACGATCGTCGCGCCGTCGTGCGGCAAGTGCTGCCAGATCTCTTCGGTCGCGAACGGTGCGATCGGGTGCAGCGCCCGTACGAGCGTGTTGAGCACGAACGAGAGCACGGCCGCGCGGGTCGCCTTCTGCGATTCGGCCTTGGTCGATTCGAGATACCAATCGCAGACCGTGTACCAGCCGAAATCGTGCAGCCGCTGCGCCGCCGGGCCGAGATCGTACGTATCGAAGCCGCGCGTCACGTCGGCGACGCACGCGTGGAGTTGCGTGAGCACCCATTTGTCCGCGATCGTGAGCTGGTCGGCGGGCGGCAGCACCGAGGCGCGCGGCAGGCCCTCGGGCAGCGCATCGATGTAGCGCAGCGCGTTCCAAAGTTTGGTGATGAAGCGCTTCGCTTGATCGCAGACCTGCTCGTTGAAGCGCAATTCCTGCGATTCGAGGCGCATCTGCATGAGCATGCCCAGGCGAAAGCCGTCGGCGCCGTAGCTCGCGATCAGGTCGAGCGGGTCGATCGCGTTGCCGAGCGACTTCGACATCTTGCGACCCTGCAGATCGAACACGAGCGGCGTGATGAAGACGTCGGTGAACGGCAGGCGGCCGACGAACTTGAGGCCGAGCATCACCATCCGCGCCACCCACAAGAAGATGATCTCGCGGCCCGTGATCATCACTTGGTTGGGATACCAGTGATCGAGTTCGGGCGTCTGCTCGGGCCAGCCGAGAATCGAGAACGGCCACAGGCCGGACGAGAACCAGGTGTCGAGCGTATCGGGATCGCGGCGCAGGTCGGTCGTGCCGTACTCCGCCTGCGCGATGCGCAGCGCTTCGGCTTCCGTTTCGGCGACGATCACGTCGTCGCTCGGCGTATACCAAACGGGCAGCTGATGACCCCACCAGATCTGACGCGAGACGTTCCAATCGCGGATGTTCTCGAGCCATTGTTCGTAGGTGCGGCCGAAGCGCTCGGGGACGAAGCGCAGCCGGCCCTCGCGATAGGCGGCGAGCGCCGGCGCGGCGAGCGGTTCCATCTTGCAGAACCACTGCAGCGAGAGCAGCGGCTCGATGACGTCGCCGCTGCGCTCGGAGATCGGAACCTTCACGATGTACGGTTCTTCTTTTTCCAGCGCCCCGCTTGCGGCGAGATCGCGCGCGACGGTCGTGCGCGCGACGAAGCGGTCGAGGCCCAGGTACGCAGGCGGCACCTCGCCGCAGAGTTTGCCGTCGAAACCGATGACGCTGGGCATCGGCAAATCGTGACGCGCACCGATCTCGTAGTCGGTCGCATCGTGCGCGGGCGTCACCTTGACCGCACCGCTGCCGAAATTGCGTTCCACGACGGCATCCGCGATGACCGGGATCGGTCGGTTCGCGAGCGGCAGGATCACGTTCTTGCCGACCAGATCGCGATACCGGTCGTCGTCCGGATGCACGGCGACCGCGACGTCGGCGAACATCGTCTCGGGCCGCGTCGTCGCGATCACGAGACCCGGACCGCCGTCTTCGCCGCGATAGCGGATATGCCACAGGAACCCGTCGCGCTCGACGTTTTCTATCTCCGCATCGGAGACCGTCGACTGCGCCGTCGGATCCCAGTTCACGAGGCGCGTGCCGCGATAGATCAGCCCGTCGCGATAGAGGTCGACGAAGACGCGAATGACCGCCGCCGAGAGGCCCTCGTCCATCGTGAAGCGGTCGCGCCCCCAATCGGCGCCGAAGCCCAGCCGCTTGAACTGCGCGTCGATCGTGCCGCCGTATTCCTCGCGCCATTGCCAAACGCGCTGCACGAACGCTTCGCGTCCGAGACCGTCGCGCGTCAGCCCTTCCTTCGCGAGTTCGCGCACCACGACCGATTCGGTCGCGATCGCAGCGTGATCTTGACCCGGGATCCAGTCCGCGTTTTCGCCGAGCATCCGGTGGTAGCGCGTGAGCACGTCCATCGGCGTGTACGTGGAACCGTGGCCGAGGTGGAGCTTGCCCGTGATGTTCGGCGGCGGCATCGAGATGATGAACGGCGGCCGCGCCGGATCGGGCTCGTCGTGAAAGACGCCGGCCTCCAGCCACTCGGCGTAGCGGCGCGGTTCAACCTCGGCGGGATCGTAGTTTTTCGGCAACTCGGACACCCCGCGGGGTTCGCACCAATCCGCGGACTATCATGCGAGCGTCGTAGGCAATCATGGACAATCGTGCCAAAAATCGGATGATCGTCGCTAATGCTGGATAATCATGGGGGAAAGACCGAAGCCCGGTCTTAAGCAGCCGCATCGGCACCATGGCAAGCGATCCGGCATCCTACAACTCTCGGGGCATCGCGCTGCGCGCGCAAGGCCGGCTCGACGATGCGATCGCCGTGTTCCGGGACGCGGTCGCGGCGTACCCGCGGATCGCGGCGCTCGGCGTGAACCTCGCGCTCGCACTCGACGAGCGCGGTGACGCCGACGCGGCGCTCGCCGCCTACGCGGCCGCGCGCGTCGCCGATCCGCACGAACTTGCGACCTATGCCGGCGAGGGACAGATTCACTTGCGCCGCGGCGACGTCGAAGCGGCGACGCGCGCGTACGCCGGGATGCTCGCGGTCGATCCGGACCATCTGCTCGCGCACCAAGCGCTGTACGAACTCGAACAACTGCGCGGGAATGTCCCGGCCGCGCTCGAGCACCAGCAGTTCGTCCTCGAACGCCGGCGGCTCTTCAGCGCCGTGGCTCCGCGCGAGCAGCGCCGCCTGCTCGCGCTCTACGCGCCGGGCGACCTGCAGACGAACGTCCCGCTCGATTTCCTCATCGATCCGCAGACGACGACGCTGCACAAACTCTATCTGACCGGCCCGGATGCGCTGGCGGGCATCACGCTGCCGGCCTACGACATCATGATGAACGCGATCGCGGAATCGGCGCATGCGACCGGCACGCTGGCCGTCGCGGGCCTCGTGCTGCGGTCGCAAGCGCGACCGGTGCTCAACGATCCGGTCGATGTCTTCAAGACGCAGCGCGCTGCGATCGTCAAGGTGCTCGCGGGGCTCGACGCCGTGGTGCCCGAGACGGTCGCGCGCACACGCGACGAACTGCTTGCCACGCCGCCGACGCTGCCGATTTTGATCCGCCCGATCGATTCACACGCCGGCCACGATTTGGAAAAACTCGAGCGTCCGGACGATCTCGCCGGCTACCTCGAACGCACGCACGGCAAACAGTTCTTCCTCTCGACGTTCGTCGATTTCAAACGGTCCGACGGGTTCTACCGTAAGTACCGAATCATCTTCGTCGACGGCGAGCCGTATCCGTATCATCTCGCGATCTCACCGCGCTGGATGATCCACTACTACAATGCCGAGAACGCCGCGAACGCATGGATGCGCGACGAAGAGGCCGTCTTCTTGGAATCGTTCGACTCGGTCTTCGGTCCGGAACTCCAGCGCGTCTTACGGGAACTCGCGCGGCTCATCGGCCTCGACTACTTCGGAATCGACTGT
>Ga0116230_10000446_pt1 | contig 36177 bp, 35 predicted proteins | sample S1TSphfallax_3_FD_88678 | JGI IMG/M metagenome (GOLD analysis project Ga0116230, IMG submission 88678) | Host-associated microbial communities from peat moss isolated from Minnesota, USA - S1T2_Fd - Sphagnum fallax MG | ecosystem: Host-associated > Plants > Peat moss > Unclassified | place... | reverse complement strand
TTGCATGCTGGAGGCGGGCGAGTGGTTTGACGGCACCAAGGATTCCAAAATGTTTGGCTGGCCGTACCAGGCTCCGCATCGCGGCGCGGGCACGCGTGACAAGCCGTTCGGTTATTTCGACGCGACGCTGGTTGGCGGATGGAAAGTTCCGGGCGAACCTTACACGCAGGCGGAGGGATCGGAATGGATGTGGTGGCGGGCGCGCATGCTGGGCGGGCGCACCAATCATTACGGACGAATTTCGCTGCGCATGGGGCCTTACGACTTCAAGCCTTATTCGCGCGACGGCAAGGGATTCGACTGGCCCATCACTTACGACGATCTTGCGCCCTACTACGACAAGGCGGAAGAGCTGATTGGCGTGTTTGGCTCGCACGAAGGGCTGGAGAACACGCCTGATGGAAAGTTTTTGCCCGCGCCCGCGCCGCGCGGGTATGAGCGGCTGATTCAATCGGCTTCGAACAAGCTGAATATTCCATGCATTCCGTCGCGGCTGGCGATTTTGACGAAATCGATTCATGGGCGTCCGGCTTGCCACTACTGCGCGCAGTGCGGACGTTCGTGCGGGGTGAATGCGAATTTCAATTCTCCCGGCGTGCATATTAAGCCGGCGCTGAAGACGGGCAATCTGGAAGTGAGAACGGGCGCGATGGTGCGCGCGGTGACTTTAGGCAATGACGGGCTGGCGAATGGCGTTTCTTACATTGACAAAAAGACGCGCCAGGAAGTGGAAGTGCGCGCGCGGATTGTGGTGCTGGCGGCCAGTTGCTGTGAGACGGCGCGCATCATGCTGAATTCCAAGAGCTCGCTGTTTCCGAATGGAATTGCCAATACCTCTGGGCTTGTCGGCAAATATGTGATGGACACGGTGGGTTCGGACGTGGGCGGATTTCTGCCGATTTTGCAGGACCTGCCGCCGCAGAATGAAGACGGCGTGGGCGGCATGCACATGTACATGCCGTGGTGGAACTACAAGGAACAGCACGCCAACAAGATGCCGTTTGCGCGCGGCTATCACATTGAAATTGGCGGCGGCCGCGGTCAGCCGGGCGACGGCGTGATGGGCGATTACCCGGAGCGGTTTTTAGGCGGCGGCTATGGCCTGGAGATGAAGCAAAATCTGCGCAAGCTGTATGGGTGCGACATTGGGTTCTCCGGCCGCGGCGAGATGATTCCGAATGAGAACAGCTATTGCGAAATTGACGATAAAGTTGTGGACCAGTGGGGCATTCCGGTCCTGAAATTCCATTTCAAATGGAGCGACGATGAACTGCTGCAGGCCAAGCATATGCAGCAGACGTTCCAGGAGATTATTCATGCCATGGGCGGCATTGTCACTTACAGCTCCGACGAGAAAGACAGGTGGGGCATTTCGCGCGGCGGCGAGATTATTCATGAAGTGGGAGCGGTGAGAATGGGCGACAGCCCGAAGAATTCGCCGCTGAACCAATATTGCCAGGCGTGGGACGTGAAGAATCTTTTTGTCACGGATGCGGCGCCGTTTGTGAGCAACGCAGACAAAAATCCGACGCTGACGATTTCGGCGCTGGGGTGGCGGACTTCGGAATATATTGTTGACCAAGTGAAGAAGTTTAACGTCAAGGTGTGACGCCTGTGGCTATGAAGACTTACCGCATAGCCACGATTCCGGGCGATGGCATTGGCAAGGAAGTGGTGCCGGCTGGGCGCAAAGTTTTGGAGGCGCTGGCGGCGGGGCAGAGCGAGCTTGCTTTTAAGTTCGAGAACTTTTGCTGGGGCGGCGATTATTACCGGCAGCATGGGCGCATGATGCCGGAGGGTGGATTGGAGGAGCTGCGCGGCCAGGATGCGATTTTGTTTGGGTCGGCGGGGGATGCGGCGATTCCGGATCATATTACGCTGTGGGGATTGCGGCTGAAGATTTGCCAGGGGCTGGATCAGTATGCCAATGTCCGGCCGACTCGCATTTTGCCTGGAATTGACGCGCCTTTGAAGCACTGCCGGCCAGAGGATCTGGATTGGGTGATTGTGCGGGAGAATTCGGAGGGCGAATATTCGGGCGTGGGCGGGCGCGTTCATCAGGGGCTGGCGATGGAGGTGGCAACTGAGGTGACGGTGATGACGCGCGCGGGCGTGGAGCGGATTTTGCGTTTTGCGTTTCGGCTGGCGGAAGCGCGGCCCCGGAAGTTGTTGACGGTGATCACCAAGAGCAACGCGCAGCGGCATGCGATGGTGATGTGGGATGAGATTGCGGCTGAGGTGGCGCGCGAGTTTCCGCAAGTTCGCTGGGACAAGGAGTTAGTGGATGCGGCGACGGCGCGCATGGTTCGCAGGCCGGAATCGCTGGACACGATTGTGGCGACGAATCTGCATGCCGATATTTTGAGCGATCTGGCGGCGGCGCTGGCGGGGAGTTTGGGGATTGCGCCGACCGGGAATATTGATCCGGAGCGGCGCGGGCCTTCCATGTTTGAGCCGATTCATGGTTCGGCGTTTGACATTGCGGGGAAGGGGCTGGCGAATCCGATTGGGACGTTCTGGTCAGCGGTGATGATGCTGGAGCATCTGGGGGAGTTTGCGGCGGCGGGGCGATTGATGCGGGCGATTGAGGGAGTGACCGCGAATGCGAAGCTGCACACGCGGGATTTGGGCGGGAGATCTACGACGGCGGAGGTGACGGCGGGTGTTTGCGCGCGGCTTTAGAATTCATCGGTCCAGAAGTTGGGACCGACGCTGCCGGCGCGGGCTGTCCGCCGCCTCTTACCTTTCGGCATTTTGACTAGCGGGAACGAAACAGGCTTTCCCTTTTTATTGGCCGGTGTGGTCTCTATTTCTTTTTCAATTGCGTGGACAATCAATTCGTTCATCGTGGAGCCGCGCAATGCCGCTGTTGCTTTGGTTTTCCGGAACAGCGTATCTGGCAGGTCAACGGTGGTCCGCATAAACTAATTACATAAAAGCATGAACTTCAGGTATCCGGTTTTCTTGGATGTGGACGGGAAGCGGTGTCTGGTGACGGGGGAGGGTTATGAGGTTGCGTTCAAGGTCAAGAATCTGGTGGATTGTTCGGCGATTGTCACTTATGTGAATCCGAGGGCGGAGCCGGCGATTGAGATGCTGGCTGAAACGGGGCTTTTGCGATGGGAGAAGCGCGCGTTTGTTGCCAGCGATCTGGATGGGTGTTTTTTGGTGATCTCGGATTTGGAGGATAATTCGGAGATTTTCAAGCTGGCGGAAGCGCGCGGGATTTTGTGCAACTGCGTGGACGACCCGGAGCATTGCCGGTTTAGTTTTGGATCGCTGCACCGGCAGGGGGATTTGACAATTGCCATTTCGACGAACGGATGGGCTCCGGCGGTGGCGGTGCGGCTGAAGGAATGGCTGCAGCGCGAGGTGGGTCCGGAGTATGGCGAGTTTCTGGCGATGCTGAAGGCGGTGCGGCCGGCGATTACGAATGGCATTGCGGATTTTGGCGTGCGGCGGGAGCTTTGGTACCGGATTGTGGATTCGGATTTTCTGGTTAGGATTCGCGCGGGCGAGAGCTATGCGGTGGAAGGCGAGATCTGCAAGATGATTCAAGACACGATTAACAGCATTTAGCGTTGGAGTATTTGCGGCGATGGCGCGCGTCGATGAATGTTCGCCATTCGGCAGGGGAGTGCGGGCGCTGGACTTGCTGGAGATGGCGGGCGTAGGCGCTTTCATCTGACAGTTCGCGGGCGAGTTCCTTGAGGAGGCGGAGAAGTTTTTTCATTTCCATTTGAACCAGACTCGGACGGAATCGATGACGATGGTGGTGACGAGAACCAGAAATATGCCGCAGACCACCTCGTCCAGGCGTGAGGGAAACGCGAGATGCGGGTCGGGTGAAAAGATTTTCTCGAGGCCGGCGGTGAAGGTGACGGCGATCAGCCAGAGCATGGGCAGGAGCGTGATCCAGATGTATTTGGGGCCGTGCATTTTCAGAAAAATCGTTGTTCCCACGGAGAGCGCGATGATGGCCAGCAACTGGTTGGAAATGCCGAAGAGCGGCCAGAGGGAGTTGATTCCTCCCAGCGGATCGATGACGCCTTGATAGAGAAAATAGCCCCAGGCGGCGACGACGGCGGCGCTGGTTAAGATTATGCCGGTCCAGCTTTTGGTTGGGCCGATGAAGTGACTGAGGAGATCCTGGAGCATGAAGCGGCCGACGCGTGTTCCGGCGTCGATGATGGTGAGGATAAAGAGCGCTTCGAACATAATGGCGAAGTGGTACCAGAAGCTGAGCAGCGCGCTGCTGTTCAGGATGCCGCTGAAGATTTGCGCCATTCCGAGAGCGAGTGAGGGCGCGCCGCCGGTGCGTCCGAAGAGCGATTTTTCGCCGACGGCGGCGGCGAGTTGCGCCATGGTTTGGGCGGTGACGGGAAAGCCCCAATTGCTGATGGTGTGGACGGCGGCTTGCGGCAGCGCGCCCACCACGCCGGCGGGTGAGTTGACGGCGAAATAGACGCCGGGGGCGAGCGAGGCGGCGGCGACCAGGGCCATGATGGCGACGAAGCCTTCCAGCAGCATTGCGCCGTAGCCGATGGGCCAGGCGTCCCATTCGCGCGCGATCATTTTGGGCGTGGTGCCGGAGGAGATGAGCGCGTGGAAGCCGGAGATTGCGCCGCAGGCGATGGTGATGAAGCAGAAGGGGAAAACTTTTCCGGCGAAGATGGGGCCGGTGCCGTCGATGAAGCGCGTGATGGGCGGCAGTTGCAGTTGCGGATGAACGAAGAAAATTCCGATGGCCAGCAGGAAGATGACGCCGAGCTTGACGAAGGTGCTGAGGTAATCGCGCGGGGCGAGAAGCAGCCAGACCGGGAGGGCGCTGGCGAGAAAGCCATAAATAATGATGGCGAGGGCGAGAACCACTCCGCTGAGCGTGAAGACGGGCGCGAGCGCGGGAGACTGGGCGACGAGTTTGCCGCCGTAGATGCTGAGCAGCACCAGGGCGAAACCGGCGAGAGAGCATTCGATGACTTTGCCGGGACGGAGATAGCGCAGATAAAGGCCCATCAGAATAGCGATGGGCATGGTCATGGCGATGGTGAAGGTTCCCCACGGGCTGCCTTTCAGGGCGTTGACGACGACCAAGGCGACGACTGCGAGGAGCACCACCATGATGAGCAAGACGGTGATGAGGGAAACGAAACCGCCGACTGTTCCAATTTCTTCACGCGCCATCTGGCCGAGCGTTTTGCCGTCGCGGCGCATAGAGCAGAAGAGAATTACGAAATCCTGGACGGCTCCGGCCAGGACGGCACCGAAGAGAATCCAGAGCAGGCCGGGAAGGTAGCCGAATTGCGCGGCCAGCGTGGGGCCGACCAGCGGTCCGGGGCCGGCGATGGCGGCGAAGTGGTGGCCGAGCAGAATCCATTTATTGGTTGGCTCAAAATCGTGGCCGTCGCGCAGGCGGTTGGCGGGCGTGGCGCGGGCATTGTCCAGCAGCATCACTTTGGCGGCGAGAAATTTGCCGTAGAAGCGAAAGCCGAGCAGGAAGATGCAGGCGGCGGCGACGACCAGCCAGAGACTGTTGACGGGTTCGCCACGATTCAGCGCGATGACGCCGAGGGAGGCGGCGGCAATGACGGCGAGCGCTGCCCAAATGGCGACGGAAAGATGGCGAGACACGAAATTACTTTAGCGCGAGGCGGAGACGACGAGGGCGAGAAGTCCGACGACGAAGAGCACGCAGACGCAGACGCGGAAGGGGGCCTTTTGAAATGCGGCGGGCCGTGATTTTTCGAGCCGGATGCCGATGACGTGGGCGGGGCCTTCGTGATGCCGCGTGACGGGCGAATCGCGGCGAACAGGCATTTGCAGGACGCGGCGGCTGGTGTGCGGGACGACTTTGCCTTTGCGCAGTTCCAGTTGCTGGGTGAGGCCGACGATGAGCGATTCGTCCTGGCCGCTGACCGCGCCGATGAACTGGCGCGGAATCCATAGTTCGACGCCGGTTTGGGCGTTGATGACCTGGACTTCGCTCCAGGAGCTTGCGCCCAGTATCCATAAGTTTGGGCTGGAGCGGGAGTTTGGGCCGGAGTGGCAGACAGGCGGATAGAACGCAAATGACTTGCGGCCAATGTAGTCGAGCGGCGAAGGCACAAGCGGCGCTGACATTGCTTTGAGTGTAGCGAAATAATCCTGTTGATGCTTTAGACTTGGAGGCGGTACCGATATTTGAGTTCTTCCGCCGTTATTGCCGATTCCGCCGTTGAAAGCGCGGCCGCGCGCAAATCTTTTGCGCTTATCTTTTGCTGCACGCTGATAGGAGCGCTGGCGCAGATCATGCTGAAGACGGGAACGGCGCAGGTGGGCGCGCATATCACGCTGGGGCAGGTGGCGCATGAGCCGGCTTTATTTTTCCAGTTTGCGCTGGGCGTGCTGACCAATCCGCGGACGTTTTTCGGCTACCTGCTGTATGGAGTGAACACGGTGCTGGTGGCGCTGGCGCTGAAGGGGCGCGAACTCTCGCGGCTGTATCCGATTATTGCGCTCACGTATGTGTGGGTCACATTTCTTTCGATCTTCGTGCTGCCGGGCGAGCATTTGAATGTTTTTCGGGTGCTGGGGATTGCGGCGATTGTGACGGGGGTGTCGATTTTGGGGCTGAAGAAATGAAGACGCCGATTAGCTCGATCATTTTGGTTTTGTTTTCCTCGTTTGTGGGTTCGTTTGGGGCGGTTGGGTTGAAGCTGGGCGCGGAGCGGCTGGGCGGGGGAATTGGCAAGCTGCTGACGAATTACTGGCTGGCGGTGGGCGTGGCGCTGTACCTGATTTCGTCGGTTTTTTACATGATGGGGATTTCGCAGGGGGAGCTGACGGTTTTGTATCCGATGATCTCGCTGGGGTATATTTGGGCGCTGTTGTGGGCTCGGGTGTTTTTCAAGGAACAGTTCACGGCGGCAAAGGTGGGGGGGTTGGCGTTGATTGTTTTTGGGGTGGCGCTGATTAATTTGGGGAATGCTTAAGGGCGTTACGAAACGGATTGGGGAAGAGGGGGCGAAGATGAAGGTTGGGGTCGGTAAAGTTGGGGCGCAGCGTGGGGAAAAAGCGCTCGCTAAGGCGCAAAGACGCTGAGACGCCAAGGTTGGGGAGGGATTTGGATGGTGTTTGGGTTGGATTTGGATGGGTTTTGGGGATTTTGGGCGTGGTTGGGCCTGGCGGGGTGTCTGGTTTGAAAAAAAGTGAGTGGGCGGGTTAGCGTTTGTCGAAGGGGTTGGGTTCGTCGGGGGAGACGAAGCCTCGTGCTACGGCTTCGGCGCGCATGTTTTTTAGTTTTTGCTGCCAGTCGATGACGCCGGAGTTGCTTTGCTGGAGTTTCTTTAGGCGCTCGATGGCGATGGCGGATTTTTCGGCGTTGGCTTTTTCGGCGGCTCGGGCTTTGCGGTAGTCTTCGACGCGTTTTTGGCAGCGGATGACGTTGTTGGTGTGGGCGGTTTTGTAGCGCAGGTAGCGGCCGAGTTTTCGGTCCTGCTGTTCGGTCCATTCGGCTGGGTTGGGATTGGCTTTGTACAGGCCGGCTTCGACGTTGGCGTAGGCGCGGGTGGCGCGTTGCAAGAACCAATCGGCGTGGGCGAGTTCCTGGACGAGATGACGCTCGGCTTCGGTTGTGGGGTTGTAGGATTTTTGCCAGATGGCTTCGAGAGCTTGGAGGTCTTCGATGCGCTCGGTGGGCAGGAGCAGGGTGTCGACGGCGCAGCAGCCGTGCTTGAGGGCGTTGGTGTTCACGGTTCGAGGATGGAATGGGGGCGTTTTGCGCGGCGGGTGGCGGATGGGTTAAGTGGTTGATTTGGTGGGAGAAAGAATTTTTTTGGTTTTTGTCACTGCGAAAAAAGGGGCTAGTCGATGAGGCGCTGGCGGAGGGCTTTGCTGACTGCTTCGGACTTGGAATGGACGGCGAGTTTTTCGTAGATGTGGCGCATGTGGAAGGAAATGGTGTGGACGGTGACGCCCAGCAGGGTTGACATGGTTTTGTAGTTGTTGCCTTCCACCAGCAAGCGCAGCAGGCGCAGTTCATGCGGGGTGAGGTTATACTCGGCTTGCTTGGGCGGCGCGATTTCGCGGAACAGGGAGAGCACTTTGTGGGCGATTTCAGGCGACATGGGCGCGCCGCCTTCCACCACTTCGCGAATGCTTTCGAGCAGCTTGGCGGGCGGCGTTTTTTTGAGGAGATAGCCGCACGCGCCGGCGCAGATGGCGCTGAAGACGCGGTCGTCGTCGTTGTAGATGGAGAGCACCAGCAGGCGGATGTCGGGGTAGAGACGGCGGATTTCGCGAATGCCTTCGACGCCGGACATTCCGGGCAAGCCAATATCGACCAGGGCGACGTGGGGCGCGAGCGCGCCGATGGCGGGAAGCGTTTCTTCCATGCTGGCGTAAGCGCCGCAGCAGGCAAAGCCGGGGCTTTGATCGATGAGTTTTCGCAGGCCTTCGCGAATTTCGTGCCGGTCTTCGACCAGGGCGACACGAACGGGCGGACTGGGCATAGTTCAGGCTATACCGCGAATGCTGCCTAAGGCACTAGCTACGCGCGTAGTTTTCAGGGTGACGCGGGTTCCGCCGCCTTCGGGGGTGGTCCAGTGGATGCTGGCTCCGAGGGCGGCCGCGCGCTGGCGCATGCTGGCGAGTCCGTTGCCTTGCGCGGTGCTGGCTGCAAAACCGCGCCCGTTGTCGGTGATTTCGAGTTCGAGGCTTTCGGGCAAGATGCGGAAGCACACGTGAATGACGGTGCAGGCGGCGTGGCGCACGGCGTTGTGAATGGCTTCTTTGGCGATCAAGAAAACGTCGCGGCGGATTTCGGAATTGGCCTGACGATCGAGGCCATCGCTGTTGACTTCGAAATCGAGGCGGATGTCGCAGGCAGTGCAGATTTCGGTGGCGAAGTAGCGGACGCGCTGGACGAGTTCGCGGACGGAATCGCGCTGGGGGTTGACGGTCCAGATGATGTCGCCGATGGTGTCGACGAGGGCGCGGGAGGAGACGGCGATCTGCTCCAGATGGGCGTCGCTGTTGTGGCGGCCGTTTTGGCGGGCGAGTTCGCTCCAGATGGCGATCTGGGTGAGGCCGGCGCCGACTTCATCGTGCAGATCAAAGGCGATGCGGGAGCGGAGCTTCTGGACGGCGATGAGGCGGCTGACGCGGTAGCGATAAATGACGGTGACGATGGCGGCGAAGAGAGCGGCGCAGAGCAACTGGAACCACCAGGTTTGCCAGAACTGCGGCATGACGCGGAACGAAGCTGTGACGGGATTGCTGACGGGATTGCCGAGCACGTCGACGGCGCGAATGGAGAGCGTGTAGTTTCCGGGTGTGAGGCCGGCGAATTGCAGGGCGCGGTTTTCGGTGGGCGGCGACCAGGAGGCGCCAGAGCCGGCCAATCCAGAGCCGATCAGCAAAGACTGGAAGAGGATCTGGCCTGCGCCGCCGAGAGAGAGGTCGGCATATTCGATTTGGAGGACGTTCTCGCCAGGATTCAGGCGCAAGCCGGTGAGGCTGGTTTCCCCGAGCTTGGCCACGGGCCAGGGCTTGCCGCCCATTTGCAGCGCGACGATGCGCAGCGGCACGCTGGATTGGGGCGGGCGGCGGGGCGGCTGAAAGCGCACTAATCCGCCGTGGGTGCCGAACCAGAGAACGCCATCGCGGGCGCAAAAGGCGCTAAGAATTTCTTCAGCGGGCAGGCCGTCTTTCATGCCCAGATGGCGGTGCTGGCCGGTGGCTGGATTGAAGATGACGAGGCCGTTATTGGTTCCGATGTAGAGGATGCCGTTCTGGTCCTGGGTGAGGCAGCGCGGCACGTGGGCAAAGGAATTCAGGTTTGGGTAGGTTTGGATTTTGGGATGTTCGGCGGCTGGATGATCGATGCGGCTGAGGCCGCCGGCGGTGGTGATCCATAAGCGTCCGGAAGGTTCTTGCATGATTGCGGTGACGGAACCGGGCGCGAGTCCCTGGGCGTTGCTGAAGGTTTCCAGATGGCCGTGATGAAAGCGCGCCAGGCCGGCGTGGCCCCACCAGCCGAGCCAGAGGTTGCCGGCTGGATCGTCTTGAAAGACGGAGGCGGCTCCGAAGTCGGGGGTGATCCTTTGAAATTGCTGGCTGCTGCGCTGCCAGCGGGAAATTCCACCGCCGCCCATGGTGCTGACCCAGATGTCGCCGTGGCGGTCTTCGTGAAGAGCAAAGATGTCATCGCTGCCTAAATCGCGGCGGGTGTAGTGATGGGTGGGGCGGGTGTTGGGAAGCTGTTCCAGAGGCACGGCGGGAAAGCGGAAGAGTCCTTCGGCGGTGCTGATCCACCATTCGCCGAGATGGTCTTGCACGACAATTTGGCGCTCGCCCCAGCCGGGCTTGCGCAGGCCGGGCGGATAGCGCGGATTGATGGGGCGCAGCTCGTTTTCGCTGAGCGGGTAGAGAATTTGGCTGGGGTAGCGTTGGTTGAGGGCGAGGTCTGGCGAATCGATGCGGGTGACGGCCAGGAGGCGGCCGCGATTGTCTTCAAAGAGGTCGCGAATTTTTTCAGAGAGCAAGCCTTCGGCGGTTCCGAAGGTGGTGAGGCCGTTGAGCAGGACGCGAATGACGCCATGGGTTTCGGTGCTGATCCAGAGCGCGCCCTGATGGTCTTCGGCGGCAATTTCGTTGCTGCCGTTGAGCCAGCGCTGGGCGTCGCGGCGGACGCGGAAAAGCGGCTGAGCAGAAGATTCTTCCCAACTGGTGAGGCCGTGTTCGGAGAGCGCCCAGAGCAAGCCGTCGGAGGTGCGAAAGAGGGCGTGAATGATGCCGCTGCTGAGGCCGTCTTTTTGGGTCCAGAAGGCGGCGACGGCGGATGCGGGGACGGGATTGGGTTTCAGCAGGCAAAGGCCGCTCCAGGTGCCGACCCAGACGCGGCCTTTGGCGTCGGTGAGGAGGGAGCTGATGCGGCCGATGGTTTCATGGGAGGCCATCAGATTTCGGGCGGAGAAGCGGACGGGCGGCTGGCCGTCTTTGAGCTTCCAAAGGCAGCCCAGAAAGCTGGCCCAGATGACGCCGGTTTGGTCTTCGGTGATGGCTGAGATTTGCGCGTCAGCGCCGGGTTCGGGGCTGATGGCGACGCGCTGCAGTTGCGCGCCGTTTTTCAGAAGAAACAGGCCGTCCATGGCGCCGCACCAGATGCGTCCGCGGCGGTCCTGAAACAGGACGTTTACTTCGTTGCGGGACGGAAAGGGGTAGAGCTTGAAGGTGGTTCCGTTGAAATGACAGAGGCCTTTGGCGGTGCCGAGCCAGTAAGAGCCGTCGCGGTCTTGCAGGAGGGCGGTTATGGATTTTGCAGGCAGGCCGTCGGCGATGGTGAAGGTTTGGAATTTGTAGCCGTCGAAACGGGTGAGGCCTTCTTCGCTGGCGAACCAGAGGAAGCCGAGGCGGTCGGCCAGGATGTCGTTCATGCGGTTGACGGGCAGGCCGTCGGCGGTGGTGTAGGCGCGGGCGGGCAACTGGTCTGCTTTGAGCGCGAGGGCGAGCTGCAGAATGGCCAGGCAGAAGAGCAGTTTCCGGCTTGAAACCTGCACAAGTGACGGTAACACAAAACTACTTGTGCAGGTAGCGGTTTTTGCGTTTCAGGCTGATAGCTTGATGCATGAGTTGGCTGGACCCGGAGGTCAGCCGACAGGCCTGGAGGCCTATCCCACCATGAAACTTCATACTTTGTGTCTGGCTTTTGCGCTGATATGGATGCCTTCGCTGATGGAAGGGGCATCGGAGCGCGGATTTTACGCGGATTTTTCGGGCTGCACGGAGTTTGCCGGCGTGGGGCCGGTGGATTTTGCGAGAGCGTCGGCGCTGGTGCCTTCGGTGTTTAGCACGCTGGCGGTGGGCAGCACGGGCGGAATTGTGGTGCGGGCGACGAGCTGCACGGGCGTTTCGGTGAATGGCGGGCGCAAGACGGCGACGCGGCTATCGCAGATTGGCGTGGAGATTGTTCCGCCGGACGGGACGGGGGACATCAATAACTACACGCTGATTTATGTTTCCGACAATGCGGAGCTGGTGAGCGCGTTTCAATGCGCGGGCGTGCCGGCATTGTTTGACCCGACGCTGACTTACCAGTTCACTTACGATTCCACTGGCAAGGCGGGCGAGCTGTATGTGGAGGCGGAAAGCCTGGGTTTGCCGGCTTACTTTTTGACGGGGACGGAGACGGACCCGACGGCTCCGGGTTCGGATTTTAAGGCGAACTGGTGGTATGCGGATGGGCGCACGGTGGTGAAGCAGGCGTCGGATTTTCCGGATATTGCGTTTGGGACTTCGAGCATCAGCCTGCACACGGACCGGACGAGTTTTCTGGGGAAGCTGATTGGGGGGAACACGGACAGTGATTATCATTTTCTGCCCGTGCGCGGGGTTTATGCTTCAGCGCATATGGAGGTGACGGTGAGCGGCACGCGTTAGCTACCTGTACAGGTAGTGCGTTGTTTCGCGTTTCGATGTTACTTTCATTTCGACAAGCGCAAAAGGAGCGGCTTCTATGTACTGTTATTTCTTTTCTGGCAATCAATATATTCGCGTGACGCGCGGACAAACGGGGCCGGGTAATGTGGGCTCCAACGGTCTGGCGATTGACGCAGGCTATCCTGCGCCCATCGCGAACTGGGGGTGGGGCGCATTCGGGGCGAATGGAATTGATGCGGCGCTTTACAGCGGCGGATATTGCTATTTCTTTTCGGGCAAACAATACATTCGCGTGAAGCGTGGCTACACGGGGCCGGGCAATCCGCCGGTGGACCCTGGTTATCCGGCACCCATCGCGAACTGGGGCTGGGGCGCGTTTGGGGCCAACGGGATTGATGCGGCCATGTACAGCGGCCCGAAGGCTTACTTTTTTTCGGGCAAAGAATATATTCGCGTGAGCCGCGGGGAGACGGGTCCGGGGACGGTGGACAAAGGTTATCCCAAGCCGATTACGAACTGGGGCTGGGGATCGTTCGGGGCGAACGGAATCAGCGCCGCGCTTTTCAGTGAGCCGGTTTGCTACTTCTTTGCGGGCAATGAGTATATTCGCGTGTCGCGCGCCAAGACCGGCCCCGGAAAGGTGGACGCCGGTTATCCCAAGACAATTGTTGGCAACTGGAACTGGGGCAGTTTCGGCGCCAATGGGATCAACGCCGCTCTTTACAGCGGAAGCCCGAGCGAGGGTGCGCTGGAATGGGTTGGCGATGCGCTCTCGATAGCTGGCAATGCACTGGGCAAATTGTTCGCTGGTGGGCCAGAGCCCATTAGCGGGCAGCCCCCTACAGACGGAGAAACGGACGGGGATGGTGACGGAGAGGCTTGATGCGGCGGGCTTAGTCACTGTCGTGGATGGTTTTGTTTCCGGGGAGCTTCAGGCGTCATTGCTGGAGCTCCTGAGCCGGCCTATCTGGGCGTACGGCTGGAAATCGAGCAAGACCACGAATGGATTCGGCTTTTGGCATGCGCATTTCGCGGGCGGCGGCAAGGATTGCCGCGAGGCTTGCGAGGATGAACTGGCCGCGCGGCTGGATTGCGCGCCCGTTCAGCAGCTTTGGCACTTGCTGAAACAGGGTCCGCTGGCCGGACATGAACCTTTGCGCGTGTATGCCAACGCCCACACCTACGGAACGGAAGGCTACACGCACCGGGACAACTCGGACAAAGAGAATTACTTTACGACCGTCTACTATGCGCATCCGGAGTGGACGGCGAACTGGGCTGGAGAGCTGGTTTTCTACAACGACGAGAAGTCGGAGATTGTCACCTCGGTTTATCCAAAGCCGGGGCGGCTGGTTTCTTTTCATGGCTCGGTGTTTCATGCGGCGCGCGCGCCCAGCCGGGATTGCGCGGCGCTACGAATTTGCCTGGTGATTAAGACCCAGCGGGCGGCATGTTCGGCGAAGAACGCTACTTGTTCAGGTAGTGCGCTGTCCGAGATGCAGGGTTAGAGTTTCATCTAGACGACTCAACGGAGGCAAGGAGCAAACACCATGTACTGTTATTTTTTTTCGGGCAATCAATATATCCGCGTCACGCGCGGGCAAACGGGGCCTGGCAATGTAGGCTCCAACGGTCTGGCAATTGACGCAGGCTATCCTGCGCCCATCGCGAATTGGGGTTGGGGCGCATTTGGCGCGAACGGCATTGATGCGGCGCTGTATAGCGGCGGGTATTGCTATTTCTTTTCGGGCAAACAATACATTCGGGTGAAGCGCGGCTACACAGGCCCTGGCAACCCGCCGGTGGACCCTGGTTATCCGGCACCGATCGCGAATTGGGGCTGGGGCGCGTTTGGGGCGAACGGGATTGATGCGGCCATGTACAGCGGCCCGAAGGCCTACTTTTTTTCGGGCAAAGAGTATATTCGCGTCAGCCGCGGCGAGACCGGTCCGGGAACGGTGGACAAGGGATACCCAAAGCCGATTTCGAACTGGGGATGGGGATCATTCGGCGCAAATGGAATCAGCGCGGCGCTGTTCAGCGAGCCGGTGAGTTATTTCTTTTCGGGCAACGAGTACATCCGGGTGTCGCGCGGGACCACAGGACCGGGCAAGGTGGATGCGGGCTATCCCAAGACGATTGCCGGCAATTGGAACTGGGGCAGTTTCGGCGCCAATGGGATCAATGCCGCTCTTTATAGCGGGAGCCCGAGCGAGGGTGCGCTGGAGTGGATTGGCGATCAGCTCAGCATAGCGGGCAACGATTTTGGGCAATTTTGGAACAGCCTGGGCAAGGGAGTCTCGCAGGGAGGGTCCGGCAATCCCGGCATCGATGGGGACGGTGACGGAGAGGCTTGATGCGGGCGGCATGCTAGACGAAGCGCGCTATTTGCCGGTGCTGCTGGCGCTGGGAACGGATGAGAGTCCGCACCGGCAGCGGAAATTGCTGGACCATTTGCGCGGGACGGGGCAGATCCTTGACGGGTGGGATTGCCCGGAGGAAGTTTGCGTGGCCGGGCTGTTTCACAGCGTTTATGGAACCACGATCTACCGGCATTCTTCGATGCCTGCTTCTGAGAGAGAGACGCTCAGAAAGATGATTGGCAGGGAAGCGGAAGAGCTGGTGTTTCTTTTTTCCATTTGCAAGCGGCCGGAGGATCTGGTGCGGGGCTCGCGGGAGTGGCCAGACAAGATTGAGTTCCGGGATGCGGCTGGAGGCGTGTTTGGGGTGAGTGCGGCGCAGTTTTGCTGGCTGGTGGCGATGGAGTGCGCCAACATCATCGACCAATGCGAGGTTTCGCGGCGGACTGAGCGGTTTGAGCGGTATTTGTCGAAGATTGCGACGGTGATGAGTTCGCGGTTTCAGGGCCGGCTGAAAGCTACCTGCATAGGCGATGCGGTTTAGCAAGGAAGCGTCGAGACGAGTCTCGACGCGGCAAACAGAAGTGCTTGCGCCACGGCTGCCTAGGACTTGATGAAGTCGAGGGCGGCGGAGTTCATGCAGTAGCGCAGGCCGGTGGGGCGCGGGCCGTCGTTGAAGACGTGGCCGAGGTGGGCGTCGCAGCGGGCGCATTTGTTTTCGGTGCGGATCATGCCGAGGGACATGTCGACCTTGTCCTGGATGTTTTCCTTGGCGATGGGCTGCCAGAAGCTGGGCCAGCCGGTGCCGGAATCGAACTTGGTTTCGGAGGAGAACAGCGCCGTCTTGCAGCAGATGCAGCGGTAGAGGCCGTGATCGTGATTGTCGGCGTACTTGCCGGTGAATGGGCGTTCGGTGCCGGCTTTGCGCGTGACTTCAAATTCTTCCGGCGTCAGCATGGATCTCCATTGATCGTCGGTTTTGTAGATTTTTTCGACTTCGACGACGCCCTTGAGCTTGCCGTCGTCGGTGAAGTCGGCAATTTTCACCAGTTTCAATTTGGTGGCGGCGCGAAGCACGCCCACGGTCAAAAACAGCAAGAAGTTTCTGCGTCGCATATTCACATTTTACTTCGATTCAGGCTGCGCCGGAGTTACGCTGGAATATATGCCTATCTTCGAATATTCATGTGACGATTGCGGAACCAAGTTCGAGAAGCTGGTGCGGCGCGCGGCCGAGGCGGACGCGATGGCGTGCCCGGCGTGCGGGGAGAAGCATTTGACGACGGAATATTCGACGTTTTCCGCGCGCGCGGCCAGCCCGAAGGCGGCGGCTGCGGCACCGGCTTCGTGCGGGAGCGGCGCTTGCGGATCAAGATTTTGCGGCACGGGAATGTGCGGGATGAACAATTAGTTATTGCTGCCGTTGTCGGCAGTGATGCCGACGCTGCCGCAGGCTTCTTTAATGGCGTCCACAAAGCCATCGAACGAAGAGGGCTTGGTGATGTGCATTTGAGCGCCCAGGGCGAGAGATTTGCGGCGGTCGGAAATGGCGGAGGAAGACGTGAAAATGACAACGGGAATGGTGCGGAGTTCGTTGTCTTCGCGAATGGCCAACAGAACTTCGTGGCCGCTTTTGCGCGGCAGATTTAGGTCTAAAAGGACCATGTCCGGTTTGGGCGCGCGCACGTAAGCGCCGTTGTGGTGCAAAAACGCCAGGGCCTCTTCCCCGTCGGACACGCGGTGGAGAGTAATGGCAATATTGGCTTCTTTTAAAGCCATTTCCAGAAGGAATACAGCCGCATCTTCATCTTCGGCATACAGCAGTACGTGCTCGTTCATAATCCCGAAACTTAGAAAAGAAATGTCACCTACCCCACCGCTAGTGACATCGCCAGACCCCTGTTCATTTTGATTCTAAGTTAGTTGCCACCCGAAAAAGTAGTAGTAAATGCCCTATCTAAAATAAAACTCTTGACCTTCGGTATTTGTTCGCCAATACTGTATCTTGTACAGAGGAGTACGCCGATGGCTTTGACGCGCCGCCAAAAAGAAGTGATGGATTTTCTGTCGCAGTTCATTCAGAAGAATGGATTCAGCCCGAGTTATGAGGAGATTGCGGCCGGTTTGGGCTTAGCCTCACTGGCCACCGTGCATAAGCACATTCAGGCGCTGGAGTCTAAACAGTATTTGCGCAGGAGTTACAACCACAGCCGATCGCTGGAAGTGGGGGAGCGGTTTTCAACGGAGGAGCGCGCGCGGCGGACGGAGAGCGATTACGTGCCCTCGGTTCCGCTGATGGGGCGCATTGCGGCGGGCACGCCGGTGGAGGCGATAGAGAACGCCGAGCAACTGCACTTTTCCGATTTTGTGGGCCACGAGGGGACGTTCGCACTGAAGGTTCAGGGCGAATCGATGATTGAGGACCATATTTGCAGCGGCGATTTTGTGCTGGCGGAGCGGACCAATTCGGTGAAGAACGGGGACATTGTGGTGGCGCTGATTGACGGCAGCGAAGCGACGCTGAAGCGGTACTACCTGGAGCCGGACGGGCGGGTGCGTTTGCAGCCGGCGAATGCGTCGATGGCTCCGATTTACACGGACCCGGCCACCTTGGATATCCAGGGGCGGGTGCTGGCGGTTATGCGCAAGTATTGATAAGATCGAGTTCGTGGGTCGAAGACTGATTTTTTGGGATTTTCCGCGCGCCTCCTGGCAATACGATTTGGTGGTCGGGCTGATCCTGATTTTCATTTTCGCCACGCCGCACAGCATTTTTCACGACCAGCCGCGGGCGGCGACGGTCATCATGGTGGGGTCGGACCAAGTGTTTATTGCGCATGAGGTGCTGGAGAATGTTCCGGCTGACCAGCGCGCCGCAGTGGCCGCCAAAGTGATTCACCAGCGCATGGGCAAGAACTGGCATGTGACCAAGGTGGAGCCCTTGCGCGACCAGGCCGAGCAGGAAGTGAAGGGCTTTATTGCCTACACTTCGCAACCAAACTGAAGCGCACGGACTCCAATTCACTGATGGGAAAGCTGATTGGACTGTGGCTGTTTTGCTGCTGCGCGGGCTTGCGGGCGGAAGAAATTTCGGCGATTCTGCAGCGCATGAATGAGGCTGCGCCGGGTTTTCATGGCATGTCGGCCGACGTGCAGATGATTACGCTGACCGCGATTATCGACAGCAAGATCACGGAAGATGGGAGCCTGAAAATCGCCAAGGCAAAGAATGGCGAATTTCACGCGGTGGTGGATTTTTCGCACGTCAAGGATTCGGCGCGCGAAATTGGGCTGGCGGGCAAGACGGTGCGCACGTATTTCCCGAATGCCAAGTGTTACCAGGATTATGATCTTGGCAAAAGCGGCGACTTGGTGAATCAGTTTTTGCTGCTGGGATTTGGAGCGTCGGGAGATGAATTGTCCAAAAGCTACACGATTTCTTCGGAAGGAGTGGAGAAAATTTCCGGCTTGACGGCGACAAAAATGCTGCTGGTTCCCAAAGACCCGAAGGTGAAAGAAAAGCTGGCGCGGGTGGAACTTTGGATACCGGAGGGGCAGTCAAACCCCATACAGCAGCAGTTTTTTGAGGAACCTTCGGGGAACTATCGCAAGATGACATACAGTAAAATTCAACTGAATCCGCCCCTGCATGGCAATTTGGAAATCCGATTGCCGGGTGGAACGCAGAAGTGCAACAACTAGCAAGCAAACCTGCCGCGGGCAGATTCGGATTTATCGACTGGACACGCGGGCTGGCGGCAGTTGTCATGCTGCAAGGCCACACTTTCCATTCGTTTGCGCGCAACGATTTGCGGGAAAAAGACGCGTACATGCTGTCGCAGTTTGCGGGCGGGCTTCCGCCAGCGATTTTCCTTTTCCTCACCGGCATCACGTTCGCGTTTCTGATGCACAGCCAGGAAAAGAAAGAGGCCAGCGGGTGGAAACGCATTTGGGCGGCGCTGAAACGGTCGCGCTACCTTTTCCTGATTGCGTTCCTGTTTCGGCTGCAGTTGTTTGTGTTTGGCTTTCCGGACAGCCCGGCCAGCGAGATTTTGAAGGTGGACATTTTGAATTGCATGGGTTTTGCCATGCTGCTGTTTGCGCCGATGGCGATTTTCACGACGCTGGAGCGGGCGCGTTTGTGCACGGTGCTGGGGCTGGTGATTGCGTGCCTGGCGCCGGTGATGACGCAGTTCGATTCAAGCGCCATTCCGGGGCTGGCGCGCAACTACCTGATGCCGAACTTCAATTACTTCGCCTTCTTCCCGTGGGCCGCTTTTCTGGCCTTTGGCATGGCGGCTGGCAGCGTCATCCGGCTGGTGAAGCATGAAGACTTGAGCCATTTGATGATGTGGTGCGTGAGCGTGGGCGTGTGCCTGATGGTGGCGGCGCAGTATTTGTCCAGCCTGCCGTACTCGGTTTACACGAAGAGCGATTTTTGGCTGAACAGTCCGGCGCTGACCTTTATCAAGCTGGGCGTGGTGATGGCGATTCTGTCGTTCTCCTATTTGTGGGTGAACCTGGCGGGCGATCCGATGCGCTGGAGCCTGTTCCGGCAGTTGGGGACCACATCACTGCTGGTGTATTGGGTGCATATTGAGCTGGTTTACGGGCGCTGGTTTGGTTTCTGGAAGCAAAATCTTTCGGTGAGCGAAATTGTGGTTTTCACCATTTGCCTAATTGGGTTGATGACGGCGCTGTCGATTGGGCAGACGCGGATGAAAGACTGGACGAACTGGTTTCGGCCTGCGCCGGAGCCGCAGCGGGCTTCTGGAGACTAAGGGGTCTTACTGCTTGATGGGGTCGGCTTTGAGGTCAGTGGCTGAATCGACGCAGACCACCTGGCGCGCCGTGCGCATGCGCGACATGACCGGGCAGATCAGCATGGTGGCGTAGACGCGCATGGCGGGAGAAACTTTTGAGCTTAAATCTTCCGGGACCATTCCGTCGGGCACGGCCATGACATGCTTGCCGCCCACGGGCCACAGGAGATAACCGTTGCCGTCGGCGGCGACGGCGAGGCGGGCGCGGGCGGTGTAGCAGGCGGCAATGACATTGGGATCGGTTTTGCAGGATTGCGCCGGTCCCGAGACGGCGCTGGCGAAGCGGGTCAAATTCAGCGAATTGAGCATGGGATTCACGGCATGCGTGAGCCAGTTGACGGAATAAAACGCGATGGTGGAGGGGCATCCGGCGGCGGCGACCTGGGCGGGCGGCGGAATCAGGGCCACGACCAGGCGGGTATTGTCGGCGAAGCCCTGCGGCTGCAGTCGGGCGCGGCATTGGGCGGCATTCAGAAATTCAGCGAGCGGAAGCCATTTCGCGTTGCCGTCGGCAAAGGAGACGAGGGCGACTTTGGTGAGGTGGTCGTCGCTGGCGGCGGACAGCAGCACGCCGGAGCCGTCCGGGGCGATGTCGACGATGGCGAAGGTGGTTGCGCCGGAATCGGTTAGGTCGACTTGCTGGGAGACGCCGCTTTGGGTGATCCAGAGCGCGGCGCTGGCGCTGCAGGTTCCGTCTTCGCGCGTGGATTGGGCCGTCAGCGAGACCAGGGCGTCACCGAGTTGCACTGCGGCGCTGCGATCCGTGCGTGCGCCGGGACGTTTGGGGCAAGGCGGGGCGGTGGCGGAAGCGAGCGGGGGCAAGAGGGAATCGGCGGCGAACAGGGGAAGAGAGCACGCCTGGGAGCAGCACGCCAAAATCCAGAGAACCCACAGCCTGCGTCTTTTGACCCACAGCCTCCGGCTTTGCATGGACTATCAAAGATTGTAAATGAATTTTTCCGTGAGCGCAGCTTGCGCGTTCATTGCGGCAAAGAGTATTCCAGGTCGTAAGAATGCTGCCCATTGGCAATTTGGATATCGAAGGTTCCGGAGATGCCTTTTAGCTCGCCGGTGCCAGAGCCGGGCACGACGAGAACCGACATTTTGCGTCCGGTGTGGTCCATGGTGGCTGAGTGCTGGAGGGCGAACGTGCCGTGCTTGCCGTCGAGCGTGCCGGTGACGACCTCAATGGCGACATAGCCAGCCTCGCCTTGCTTGGGATCTCCGGCGGAGAACATTTCGCCTTTGCTGGTGGCTTCCAGATCGCCGTGGAGTTTTTTGTCGATGGAATAACGCGAGAGGCCTTCGGCGGGAGCGGGCGTGAGGGGCTGAACGTTGACGGTGAAGGTGCCGCGTGCGTGATGTGTCACTTGGCCATTATGCAGGACGATGAATGGCAAGAGAAGGCTAATTATTAAATTCATAGTTGACGCATTCCTAATCCTCTGCTAAAACAGAAACAGTTAACTTCTAATTTTATAAAACTTACTGTGCCGAGAAAAAAATCAGCCATACTCACCGACGCCGAACTTCGCCTGATGGATGTTGTTTGGAGGCTTGGCTCCGCCAACACAGCCGATGTGCTGAAGGCGCTTCCGGGCGATGAGCAGTTAGCCTACACAACGGTGCTGACCACGCTGCGCATTCTGGAGGAAAAAGGATATCTTCGCCACACCAAGGACGGAAAATCGTTTGTCTATCATCCGGTTGTGGACCGGGCCGAGGTGCGGCGCGGCGCATTGCGGCATTTGGTGAGCCGGTTTTTCCAGAACTCGCCGGAACTTCTTGTCAGCAATTTGATTGCGGACGAGCAATTGACCCCGAAACATCTTCAGCGCCTGAAGAAAATGATTGAAGAAAGGTAGCGGAGCATGTCCCTGTTTCTGGAAGCGATTTTGTTTGGGCTGGTGGCGGGAGTGGCGCTGGTGGCTGCGGTCTCGGTGGCGCTGCGAGTTTTTTTTAGCGTGAACGCTGCTTCGCGGGCGGCGATTTGGGGATTGACGTTGTGCGCGCTGCCGTTCATGCCGGTGCTTTATCTGGCGGGGCATTGGCATCGGGCGACGACCACGCCGGTCGCGATTGTTGCGCATGGCAGCGTGGATGGCAGGGCAACCGCTCCTTTACAGTCGCGGCCCGGCAGGATTTCGGATGACAGGGAGGTGCTGGTTTCCAGGAGCCGAATTCATATTCCGATACCGGAGCATTTTGGCGATGTGCTGGTGATGTTGTATGTGGCGGGCGCCTCTATCCTGGTGTTTCGCTTGTTAGTCAGCTATGTGCGGGTGCGGCTTCTGCGCTGGCGCACGGCACCGGCTCCGCCCGAGCTGGCGGCCCGGCTGCGGCACTGGATAACTCGCTGCCCCACTTCGCGGCCGGTGGAGTTGCGGCTTTCGCAGAAGGCGCGCTCGCCTTTGGCGCTGGGATATTTTAAGCCGGTGATTGTGATGCCGGAGAATCTGGCGCTGGAGCTGAGCGTCCAGGAGTACGACGATCTGGGAGTTCATGAGTTAGCGCATATCCGGCGCTATGACGATTGGGCTAACCTGGCTCAGCGCTTTCTGGAGGCGTTTCTCTTCTTTCATCCAGCCGCCTGGTACGCGGGACGCAAGCTGAACCTGGAACGCGAAATAGCGTGCGACGACTGGGTGGTTTCCGCGCATGAAGTGAAATCTTACGCGCGCTGCCTGACCAAGGTTCTGGAGCTGCGGCAGCATCGCGGCGGCCTGCTGCTGTCGAGCGGGGCATTTTTCGGGAAGCGCCAGATTGTCAGGCGGATTGAGTCGCTGCTGGACCGGACACGCAATTCGGCCACTGGGATTTCGGGAGTTTCCATCGCTTGCGCGCTGCTCATTATTGGCGCCGTGGCCAGCCAGGCTGTTCATCTGCCGGCTGTTGTGGCTTTCACACAGGAGGAAACGGAAGCTAACTCGTCCAACCGGTGGGCGGATGACTCGCACGACCTGCGAATCAAGATCCGGGGCGATGTTACTTTCTCCGACGACGAGCAATCGATTGCCTCTCTCTCGCCCGGCGGGTTCCTCATTATGGACGAGGCGAAGGGGTGGTCTCATCGCCGCCTGGAGGTTCGGGCCGGCGCGAATGGAACGCCGGAGGTGAAATATTTGCTTGATGGCCGCGAGAAGCCGCTGGATGGAGTGGGCCGGGCGTGGGCATCGAGCCACTACTTATTTGCCTTGCGCGAGTTAGGGCTGGACTCGGAAGCCCGAGTTGCCAGAATTCTGGCACGCAGCGGTCCGGCAGGAGTTATGGAGGAAGTGGACCGCATCCACTCCGATCCTGTGAAGTGCGAGTACCTGAGTCACCTGCTGGAACGAGCGAAACTCACTTCGGGAGATCTGCAGCGAGTGAGCGATGGCGTTCGCAAAATCTCCTCCGACAATGACAAGTCGGAGTTTCTGATTGCGCACCAGCAAGATCTTCTGACAGACAAGACCCGCAACAGCTACTTCAGTGACGTGAACTCCATCCGCTCTGACAATGACAGACGGCGCGTGCTGATGCATTTGCTCGATACCGAGGGCCGCGATGCCGAGACGGCGCGCCTGATTGCGATATCGGCCAAATCGATGAGTTCAGACAACGACAAGGCGGACGTTCTGCTGGCGATACCGGCCGCGGCTTCGGGCGATGCGCGCTGCGGGCTGCTGAATGCCGCGCGAACCATACAATCGGACAACGACAAGGCGCGGGTGCTGCGCGATGCCGGTTATGCGGAATCGGCGCAGTGCCGTGATGCCTGGTTTTCCGTGGCGAACCAGATTCAATCGGACAACGACCGCGCGAACGTGCTGCAGGATCTGCTGAAAAACAATGGGCTTGAGGCGGAAACGTATCGCAGCGTGGCTCACTCGGCGAAGAGCATCAATTCCGATAACGATAAGGCGAATGTGCTGGAGATGCTGAGCGGCTCTTACACGGGTGACGCGTTCTTTGACGCTGCCGACAGCATTCAATCCAGCGACGATCATGCGCGGGTGCTGCAGGCCGTGCTGGAACACAAGCCTGGGAAGGCGGAGTTGTTGCAGGTGATTCATAGCGCGCTGGGTGTTTCCGGCGATAACGAGAAGGCGGATGTCCTGCTTGCGGCGGCCAAGGAGTCGCATGATCCAGAAGTACGGTCGGCCGTGCAGCAGGCTTGCGAGAAACTGAATTCCGACAGCGATTATAGGCGCGTGGCGAGCGCGCTGTTCAATGGCTCCGCAGTTCAGGAGTCTTCAAGATAGGCAGCAGGCTGTTGAAATCGTCGGTCCATGTCTGGACATTGCTTTGGGGGCGGCCGTTTTTGGTGAGCAGCACCCATTCGGAGGCCAAGACCATGTTTTCGTCGTCGGCGGAATCGTAGACTACCAGGGAGCTGTAACCGGCCGAGGCGGCGAGCTGGCGAACGATGGGCGCGAGGTCCAGATAATTGTTAGAGACATGAAAGGCCAGCATGCCGCCGGGGCGCAGGCGCTGGGTGTAGAGAGCCATGGCCTCTTTGGTGAGCAGGTGAACGGGTATGGCGTCGCCTGAAAAAGCATCGAGGACAATGACGTCGAATGGGGGCACGTGCTCGCGCTCCAGTGAGAGGCGCGCGTCGCCCTCCACAAGCTGGATCTGGGCTTGGCTGTCTTTCAGAAATGTGAAGTAGTCTTGCGCGAGTTCGATTACTTGCGGATTGATTTCATAGAAGCGAAAGGTGTCTCCGGGCAGGCCATAAGCGGCCAGGGTTCCCGCGCCCAGGCCGACAATGGCGACGCGCCTGGGGCCGGCAGGCCAGTTGAGCAGCAATTTGCCGATGCCAGAACCGGGGCCGTAGTAAGTGGTGGCTTGCAGCTTGCGCGAGGGCCAGAGAAACTGGTCTCCATGCTGGACGGTTCCGTGATAGAGAGCGCGGAACTGGGATGGGCCGGGGTCTCTGGATTGCAGCACGCGGAGGGAGCCGTAAAAGCTGCGCTTCAAGGCCAGCGAGTTATGGTTGTAGGCCTGGACGTTGAGGACGAACACGGCAGCCATGGCGGCGGTGACGCCAGCCCATAAGAGGCGCACGTTCCAGCCTTGATTTTTCCAAGTGAGAGCCAGCGCCAAGGCAGCGGTGAATGTCAACGAGAGGGGCAGCTCATAGATTCCTCCGAATATGGAGGGAGCGATGAGTCCGACGAAGACGGCTCCGGCGGCGCCTCCGGCCGCTATGGCGAGATAGAAGCCGGTCAAGCTGGAGTGAGCGGGGCGCAGGCGGTATAACTCGCTGTGGCAGAAGACGCAGCCGATGAAGAGACCGGCCAGGAACACCGGGATGGTGATTTGCAGCGGCATGACGGCGGTGATGTCGTATGCGGCATAGGCGAGCATGGCGAGTCCGCAAGCCAGCAGGCGCAGCCATAACCAGCGCTGGTAAAAGCTTTGCGAGCCGAAGGCGACGATGAAGCTGATGAGATAGACGGCCAGCGGGAGAACCCATAACAAGGGGACGGCTGCCACGTTTTCATCGATGTGGTTGGTGATGGAGAGCAGCAGCATGGAGCCGCAGGCGGAAAGGGCGAACCAGTAGAAGCGCAACGGCTGCTTTTGCTGCTGCTTTTCGGCGGCTGCAATGGCGCGCTTTGCATAGGCGAGGGCCGAGCAGCAGAGGACAAAGAACACGAATCCGGCTGACCAGCACAGGCTTTGCTGGCGCGCATCGAGATAAGGCTCGATCAGCAGCGGGTAGGCCAATAGGGCGGAGAGCGAGGCGATGTTGGAGAGCGCGAAGAAGCGGTATGGCTTTGGGTCGCCTGATCGGGCGAGCCAGTCTTGCAGCAGAGGGCTGGTGGCGGACAGCGCCGCGAAGGGCAAGCCGATGGTGGCCGTCAGCATGCCCAGAATGAGCCAGGCCGGGTTTGCGTGCGCATCCGGCTTCCAGCGCGCGGTGGGCCCGATGGGCAAGAGGGCCAGCGATGAGACGAGCAGGATGACGTGGACCAGGACTTGCCGGCTTTGGCGCAGATACTTTGTCAGCAGGCGCGCGTAGGAGTATCCGGCGAGCAGAGCTACTTGATAAAACACGAGGCAGACGGACCACACCGCCGACGAGCCTCCGAACCAGGGCAGAATGCGCTTGGCGACGAGCGGTTCCAGAACGAACAACAAAAAGGCGGCGGCAAAAATGCTGAGGCCGGCAAGTAAAGTCACCCTGCCATCATCGCTAACAGCTTCAAGACCGTTCGCCAGTTGCGCACGGTGCTGACGGTTTTGAGCTTGGAATCGAACCAGGCGTTGGTGAGTTTTGTGCGGCCCATTCCGTTGGGGGTGTGGAGATAGATTTCGCGGCCGAGCACGGTGAATTGGTCGGGCGCGGAGCGGTTTGGATCGAGCTGGGCGATTTGCGCGGGGGCGGGTTCGGAGGCGAGGAAGACGACGTGCGAGTGTTCGGTGTCCGGGTAGGGGTTGGAGGCGGCGATTTTTTGCATTTCGGGCAGGCTGCGGAGGATGATGGTGGTTTTTATTCCGAACGCGGCTTCAATTTTGGAGCAGACCGTGTTGGCGGATTGCGCGCTGCCATGGAAGATTACGTTGCCGCTTTGGATGAAGGTGGCCACGTTCTGGCAGCCGGACTGGGTGAAGAGATTTGCCAGGTCTTTCATGGGCAAGATATTGGCGCCGCCGACGTTGATGCCGCGGAGGAGGGCGAGGTAGCGGGTGGTCATTGTCCCAGACTTAATCCCAAGGTGCTTTGGTCCGCAGCAGCCGCCGCAACGGCGGATTATCAGCGGGTGGTTTGTCGAGCAGCTTTGCGAACTTTTTGAACGCCGCGTTCGTGACGATCAACGGGTGAACCTTCTCGGCCTCACGGCTTGGTGCATGTTTGCCCCCCTAAAACCGGGCGTTTGCGTTTGCGAGGCATATACATGCAGCATTTTCGCACTTACGGGCAACGAAAGAAGGGGACGGACAGCTATGTCCACCGAGTTGAGTTGCCTGTTGGGAAGGCGTTCTATTGGGGGCATAGTAGTGGCGTCCCCTTCTTTCGCCCGCTGCGAGAGTGGCGTGCGGTCCTAGCGCTTGGCAAGAACCTTTGTTTCTTCGCCGCTGGCCGTTACCTTCCAGTCTTTGCCGTTGGCGCTTTCGGCCTGCTCATACTTGATGCGGGAGCGGGTGACGAAGGTGTTGATGGTGCGGTAATAGATGGTTTTTCCGCTGTTGTCCCAGTTGCTGAGAAAGGTCCAGACGTCGCCGGTGATTTCGAGGTCGCCGCGGCTGGTGGCGCGGCCTTCGGGGCGAATGTTCTGGGTGTAATACTGGCCGGGCTTGTCTGTTCTGGGAATGAAAACCAGCAGGGCGCTGGGGCCGCCGTTCACGCTTTGATCGCAGGTGACAAAGTGGCCGGTCCTGGCGCATTGATTCACCAGCACATCGGGCTTGGCGCCGCCGGTGTGGCTTACTTGCCATGTTCCGTTGTAGAGCATTAAAGGTGACAGGGGGTCCTGTGCTGAAAACAGGGCCGCCAGTAAGATAAAAAGACGCATCCACGTTGATGTTATCGCGACCATGGCTGTTTTCACCGAGACCTTATTCACAGTAGAGACCCAGACCGCCACATTCCCATCGCTGACGCTTGATTGCGGCGTGACGCTGATGGATGTGGACATCGCTTATGAGACTTATGGCGAGCTGAACGCCGAACGAAGCAACGCCATTCTGGTGACGCATGCGTTTTCAGGCGATGCGCACGCGGCGGGCATCAGCAAAGAGACGGGGCAGGCGGGCTGGTGGTCGGCGATGATTGGGCCGGGGCTGGCGTTCGACACCGACAAGTATTTCGTCATTTCGAGCAATGTGCTGGGCGGATGCCGCGGCACCACCGGGCCCGGGTCGATTGATCCGCGCACCGGAAAGCGTTTTGCGATGACGTTTCCGGTGATCACGATTGGCGACATGGTGCGGCTGCAGAAGATGCTGATTGACCACCTGGGCATTCCGCGTTTGCTGGCCGTGGCGGGCGGGTCCATGGGCGGGATGCAGGTGTTTGAATGGGCCGTGGTGTATCCGGATTTTGTGGTTTCCGCCATACCGATCGCGACGACGACGCGCCACAGCGCGCAGCAAATTGCCTTCAACGAAGTGGGACGGCAGGCGGTGATGGCCGATCCTGACTGGAACGAGGGCGACTATTACGATTCCAAACCGCCGGCGCGCGGATTGGCGGTGGCGCGCATGGTGGGGCACATCACTTACATGAGCGATGAATCCATGCGCCAGAAGTTTGGGCGGCGGCTGCGCGACAAGGATGTGTTTGGCTTTGATTTCTCAGTTGATTTCGAGGTGGAGAGCTATCTTCGCTATCGCGGCAGCCAGTTTGTGAACCGCTTTGACGCGAATTCGTACCTGTACATCACCAAGGCGATGGATTATTTTGACCTTTCGACCGGGCATAAGTCGCTGGCCGAGGCGTTTGAAAAAACGCGCGCGCGTTTCCTGATATTGAGCTTCACCTCCGACTGGCTTTATCCCACTTACCAGTCGCTAGAAACGGTGAGCGCGCTGCGCAGCCGCAATATTGATGCGGCGTTCTGTGAATTGCCTTCGCAGTATGGGCATGACTCGTTTCTGATTGAGGCGAAGGAACAAAGCGAGATGATTGCGGGCTTTCTGGAGCGCGCGTCTTCCGATCACTTGCCGACGGCTGTTCCGAAGCAGGTTTTGTCGCGGCTGGATTACGCGATGATTGCGGAGTTAGTGGCGCCTCGATCCCGGGTTTTGGATCTGGGATGCGGGGAAGGCGAGTTACTGGCTTGGCTGGGCGAGCACAAGCAGGTTCGGGCGCAGGGGATTGAGATTGACCCGAACAAGGTGCGGCGGGCGATTGCGCGCGGTGTTTCGGCTTATCAGGGAGACTTGGACGAGGGGCTGGCGGATTATCCGGACGGCGCGTTTGATTTTGTGATTTTGAGCCAGACGTTGCAGGAAATGCGGTATCCGCTGCGCGTGCTGCAGGAGATTCTGCGCGTGGCGAGGCATGGCATTGTGGCGTTTCCGAACTTTGGCCATTGGACCACGCGGCTGGCGCATTTGCTGAGCGGGCGTTCGCCCAAGACGGAGTTGTTTCCTTATGACTGGTATGAATCGCCGAATCTGCATTTTTTGACGATTGACGATTTTGTGCTGCTTTGCAAGGCGCAGGGGTGGTTTATTGAGAAGCGGATTTATTTGAATGGGGATCAGCAGGTGAAGACGATGCCGAATTTGCTGGCGGAGACGGCGGTGTTTTCGATTCGGCGGAGTGGCTAGACATTTTCCCAAGTGTGGGTGTGGCCGGCTTTCAGGACGGCGTCAATGACTCGCATGTTCCGTTGCGCGTCCTCCAGCGTGACCGCGACCTCGGTGCGGTCCAGAATGGCGCGAGAGAAGGCTTCGCCTTGCAGCATGTATTGATCGACGGTGGGAAATTCCTCGACATTGGAATCCACGAAGATGCGCGTCGGCCGGTCGGCGGGGGCGTTGTAGGGAATCTCGATTTCGACGCGGCCTTTGGTTCCCATGATCTGCATGCGCTGGTAGGGCACAAGCTGAGTGCTGACGGTGAAGCTGCTTTGGCCGGGCGCGAAGTCGAGGATGGCAGAGGCGAGCCGGTCAATATGCATTTGCGGATCGCGGTCCACCAGCGCGGCCACGCGCACGGGCTCGCGGCCAAACAGGAAGCGCGACATGGTGATGGGGTAACAGCCGATGTCCAGCATTCCGCCGCCGCCGATATCGGCCTGGTTGCGCACGTTGGCGGGATCGTTGTTGAAATAACTGAAGACACCGGTGATGGCGCGCAGTTCGCCGAGCGCGCCGGAGCGCACAATTTCGCGGGCGCGCAGCCATTGCGGATGAACGCGGACCATGAAGGCCTCGCCGATCTGGACGCGGTTGCGGTCACGGGCGTCGATCAGGATTTGCGCTTCGGCTGCGTCCATCGCTATGGGCTTTTCACACAGCACATGCTTGCCGGCGTCGGCCGCCTTGACAGACCAGGGCACGTGAAGGTGATTGGGCAGCGGATTGTAGATGGCGTCGATGTTGGGGTCGGCCAGCAGATCTTCGTAGCTTCCATAAGCGGCGGGAATTCCGAGCTTGGCGGCGGCCGCTTGCGCTTTCGAGAGGTCTCGCGAGGCGATGGCGGCAATTTCCGCGCTGGGCGCGGTCTGCATGCCGGGAATCACTTTTTTCACGGCGATGTTGGCAACGCCGAGAATGCCCCAGCGAACTTTTGATTTCGACATGACCAGATTGTACATGCCAGCATAGGCGGATATGGTGATTGGAATTCTGGCGCTGCTGGCGGTTGTCCTGGCTTTGCATTTGCTGATCTTGGTTGGCGTGGGCGAGATCTGCGTTCATCCGCCGGTGAAGCGCAGGGCGTGCGACACGGACGGCATGGCGCTGCAAGTGGCGGCTTCGAGCGGGGCTGCGGCTGAGCTGGTGAAGATTCAGGCGCAGGACGGCGTGACGCTATCGGCCTGGTGGCTGAAGCTTCCGCAGGCGTCAAAGGCCGTGCTGCTTTGCCATGGCGTGGCCGATACTTCGTTTGGCGTGATGGGCGCGGCCCTGATGTTTTTGCGAAACGGTTATTCGGTGCTGGCGCCCGACAATCGCGGGCATGGCGGCAGCGGCGGGTTTGTCACTTATGGAGTTTGCGAGGGGGATGATATTGCCAGATGGCAAGCGTGGATGGCGGATGGCGGCGTGGTGGATTGCTTTGGGTTTGGCGAATCGCTGGGCGCGAGTTCGCTGCTGCAATCGCTGGGCGCGGGAGCGGCGTTCAAAGCGATTGTGGCCGAGTGCCCGTTTTCGAGCTTTTCGCGCGTGGCGTTTGACAGGGTGGTGCGGGTGAATCGCCATCTTGTGCCGGTGCCGCTGGCAGATTGGCTGTCGCAACTGTGGACGAAGGAGATTCTATTTTATTTGCGAATGCGTTATGGAGTGAACTTGGGGCTGGCGCGGCCTGTGGATGCGGTGAAGGACGCTCGGGTTCCGATCCTGCTGATTCATGGCACGGGCGATTATGAGACGCCGGTGCATCATTCGGAGGAAATTTTGGCGGCGAATCGGGAGTGGGCTCAGCTTTGGCTTGTGCCCGGGGCCAAGCATACTGGTGGCTGCGCGGCGGGGCTGGATGAGTTTGAGCGCAGGATCATCGAATTTTTGACGTCTGTGAGATAGCAGGGCCGCTGGATTTGTTAACTTTGAAGCTGTGAAGCTGTACGATATAGATCCCGGTCCCGATTGCCCCGAACTGGTTCGAGCCATTATTGAGATTCCCAAGAATTCGTCGAACAAGTATGAATACGACGGTGATTTGGGCATTTTCCGCCTGGACCGCGCGCTTTATTCGCCCATGCATTATCCGGGCGATTACGGTTTTGTTCCGGGGACTTTGGCTGACGATGGCGATCCGCTGGATATTCTGGTGCTGGTGGATGAGCCCAGCTTCACCGGCTGCCTGATGGAGACGCGCCCGGTGGGTGTGCTGCACATGGTGGACGGCAAGGAGAACGACCAGAAGATTCTAGCCGTTCCCAACCGCAATCCGCGCTACGACAGCATTCACACCATCGACCAGGTTTATCCGCACATTCGGCGGGAACTGGAGTATTTCTTCACCATCTACAAAGAATTGCAGAGCGCAAAGGCCAAGATGGAAGGCTGGGGCGGGCCCAGGGAAGCGCGGCGCATCATCAACGATTCGCGCAACACATACCTAGGACGCCAGCTTTCGCGGCCCGAGCCCGGACCACAAAAATCCGAGCGCGAGCCGGTGCTGCTGATTGAGCCGGCGCTGCAAAGCCAGCCGCTGGAATCGGAAGAACTCAGCTTCTAGGCTTTTTAGGCAAAGTTGTCGTCGCCTGAATTGTCGTCGTAGCTGGAATCGTCCACGGCGTCGGCGTCGTAATTGTCGTCCTGCGGCCCGATATCGACACTGGAATCATCTCCGCTGTCGGCAAAGCGGTCGTTCTCGCCGCCTTGCGGGTCGCCGTAATAGTTGTTCTCGATGATAGTTTCGCCGCCCCCGCCGTAGCCGCCGATGCCGCCTCCACCGAGGAGTCCTTCACCGCCGAAACCGCTGTGGTGGGAAAACAGCGATTCGATTCCCTGAACCGCCAGCGTTCCGGCTGCCACGCCAGCCGCCGTTTGGGCTGCGCCGCGCAGGAAGCCTGACATACCGCTGGGGGGCGGGGCCACGGGCTGGGGCGCGTATTGCGGAGGCGGCGTCTGGTATTGCGGGTTCTGGCCGTATTGCTGCTGCGCATAACCGGAAGGCGCGCCCTGGCCCAGGAAGCTGCCGCCTCCGCTGGAATAGCCGGATGGCACCGGCTGAGCGGCGCGCTGCTGCAATTCCTGAATCTGATGCTGGGCTTGCTGCAGCGCCATATTCTGAATCAGAACAGTCTGGGTCATCAAATAGAGGGCGTCTGGCCGGCAGCCAATGTTCTTGCGGATGAAATCTTCCGCATCCGGGTCCCTGGGCGGCGCAGGGGTTTGGGCAATTTTGTTTGCCAGGTCGGCCAGCATGTTGCGTTCGTCTGGAGTCATTTTGGGTGCTCGATTCGTGAGGTTGTTCTCACTATCACTTTAGACGGTATTAGAGACGATTTGTTTTTGGGGATTGTTCCGTGAGCTTGCCATCAGCCGCCTTGTCATGACAGTGTAGAGAGATGGCGGCAGTGGTAAGCGGGGCGCTGGATCAGGAAATCAATCCCTGGGAATCGGCAGCGCACCGGTTTGACGAGGCGGCGGAGAACCTGGGCCTGGACGACGGCATGCGCAAAGTGTTGCGCCAGCCCGCGATGGAGCTGACTGTCCACATTCCGGTCGTGCTGGACGACGGTCGAATTGAAGTCTTCACCGGCTACCGGGTTCAGCATTCCATCGCGCGCGGTCCGGCCAAGGGAGGCATTCGCTATGCGCCCGACGTTTCGCTGGACGAAGTGCGCGCGCTGGCGGCGTGGATGACGTGGAAATGCGCGGTGGTCAACATTCCTTTTGGCGGCGGCAAGGGCGGAATTATCTGCGAACCGCAGTTGATGAGCGATGGCGAACTGGAGCGCATGACGCGGCGCTATACGGCGGAAATTTGCGAATTCATCGGGCCGGAACGCGATGTTCCCGCGCCCGACGTGAACACCAACGAACAAACCATGGCGTGGATTATGGACACCTATTCCATGCACAAGCGCCACACCGTCAACGCGGTTGTCACTGGCAAGCCGCTGGAACTGGGCGGATCGCGCGGAAGGCCGGAAGCCACGGGGCGCGGCTGCATGATTGTCACGCAGCAGGCGCTGAAGCGGTTCGGCCTGACGCCGGAATCCACGCGCGTCATTATTCAAGGTTTTGGCAACGTGGGCGGAATGGCGGCGCGGCTGATGAGCCAGCAGGGCTTCAAAATTGCCTGCATTGTGGAGTATGACGGCGCGGTTTACAACAAGCATGGGCTGGATATCGCAGCGCTGCAAAAGCATCGCAAGGAAACCGGGTCCATCAATGGATTTTCCGAAGCCGAAGCGGTGGATAAAGAGGAAGCGCTGCTGCTGGATTGCGACGTGCTGATTCCCGCCGCGCACGAAAACGTCATCACCTCCGCCAATGCTGACCGCGTGAAAGCAAAAATCCTGTGCGAAGGCGCCAACGGCCCCACCACCTTTGTGGCCGATTCGATACTAGCCGAGAAAAAAGTATTTGTGATTCCCGATATCCTTGCCAACGCGGGCGGCGTGACGGTATCGTACTTTGAGTGGGTGCAGGATCGCCAGGGTTATTTCTGGAACGAACGCATGGTGAATGAGCGGCTGGAAGAAATCATGGTGGACAGCTTCAACGACGTGATTGGCTACGGCGGCAAGCGCGGGGTGAATAATCGCACGGCCGCGTACATGCTGGCGCTGGAGCGCGTGGCGAACGCCATCAAGCGGCGCGGGTTATACGCCTAAGTGACAGTGGACGCAACGACGCCGCTGATGCGGCAATATCAATCGGCAAAACAACAGGTTCCGAACGCGCTTCTGCTTTTTCGGCTGGGCGATTTTTATGAGCTTTTCTATGAAGACGCAGTGACGGCCGCGCGCGAGCTGGAAATCACGCTTACTTCGCGCAACAAGGAAAAGGGCGATGCCATACCGATGTGCGGCGTTCCTTATCATGCGGCTTCGGGATACATCGCGCGGCTGATTCAGCGTGGTTATCGCGTGGCCCTGTGCGAGCAGATGGAAGAAGCGGGCCCGGGCAAGAAGCTGGTGCGGCGCGAAGTGACGCGCATTGTCACGCCGGGCACGGCGACGGATTCGGCGCTGCTGCAATCGCATGAAAACAACTATGTGGCGGCGGTGTTCAGCAAAGGCGGGCGCAGCGGCCTGGCGTATGCTGACCTTTCCACGGGCGAGTTTCGTTCCACGGAACTGGCGAACGACGAATTGATCCCGTCGCTTGAAACTTTGAACATTCGCGAGGTGCTTCACGCCGAAGGGCAGCCGGTGGGCGCAAGCTGCCTGGAGACGCCGCTGGATGGCTGGGTTTTCGGCGGCGACTATGCGGGCCGGCAGATTCTGGAAAATTTCAAGCTGCTGTCGCTGGATGGCTGCGGCCTGGCCGATAAACCGCTGGCCACGGCCGCGGCGGGCGCGGTGCTGCATTATCTGCGCGACACGCAGAAATCGGCGATGGAGCATCTGAACCGTCCCGCCTACTACGAACGCACAGACCACATGGTTTTGGATGCGGCCACGGTTCGCAACCTGGAGCTGGTGGAACCGCTGTTTGCCGGCGAAAGCCGCGAATCCACTCTTATCAGCGTGCTGGACAAAACCTGCACTGGCATGGGCGGGCGATTGCTTCGGCGGCGGTTGCTGAATCCGGCTTGCCAGTTGGAAGAGATTGAAGCGCGTTTGGATGCGGTGGGCGAACTGGCGGGCAAAGTTATTCTGCGCGGCGATCTGCGCAAGACGCTTTCCTTGATTCAGGATCTGGAGCGCTTGCTGGCCAAGGTGACGCTGGGCTCGGCGACGCCCCGGGAGATGCTCGGCCTCGGCCGATCACTGGCGCAGTTGCCGCAGGTGACTGCGTTGACGGACCAACTGGAATCGGCCGCATTCAAGCGCGACATGGACCCGGTGGCGGATGTGCGCGACAACATTCTGACGTCAATTTCCGATGAGCCGCCGGTGAACCTGGCTGACGGCGGCACCATTCGCGATGGCTATAGCGCGGAGCTGGATGAGCTGCGCGACATCAGCCGCAACAGCCGCCAGTACATTGCCGCAATAGAAACACGCGAACGGGCGCAGACCGGCATCCAAAGCTTGAAGGTTCGGTTCAACAATGTCTTCGGCTATTACATTGAAGTGTCGAAAGCCAACCAGGCGCTGGTGCCAGCCAGCTATGAGCGCAAACAGACCCTGGCCAACGCGGAGCGTTACACCACGCCGGAACTGAAAGAGCTTGAATCAAAAGTTCTGTCGGCCGAAGACAAAATATTAACCCTGGAACGCGAGGTTTTTTCGCAGATCCGAAGTTTTGCCGCGGCACAGGCCCAGCGCATCCGGCAGGCTGCGGCGGCGGTGGCTGAAGTGGACGTCACGGCAGCGTTGGCGCATGTGGCGGTGGAAAATCGTTATCGTCGGCCGAAGTTTTCCTCTTCCGGCGAGATGCGCATTGACGCTGGCCGTCATGCGGTGATAGAAAAGCTGTCGGAGCGCGATGCCGTCCGTTTCGTTCCCAACGATACGTATTTGCATTCGTCAAAGGAGTACATCGGTGTCATCACCGGACCCAACATGGGTGGAAAGAGCACTTATCTGCGGCAGGCGGCGCTGATCCTGATCATGGCGCAGATTGGATCGTTTGTTCCAGCCGATGCGGCGCTGCTGCCCGTGGTTGACCGTGTTTTTACCAGGATTGGCGCGGCGGATAATCTGGCGCGCGGGCGGTCCACCTTTATGGTGGAGATGACGGAAACCGCCGCGATCCTGAATACCGCATCGGAAAACAGCTTTATCGTGCTGGATGAGATTGGGCGCGGCACATCCACCTACGACGGGCTCGCCTTAGCCTGGTCTGTGGTGGAGTACATCCATGAGCGTATTCGGGCGAAAACATTGTTTGCCACCCATTACCACGAGCTAACCGAGCTTGCTGAAAAACTTTTCGGAGTAAGAAATTTGCATGTGGCTGTAAAAGAGTCCGGTGACCAGATCTTGTTCATAAGAAAGGTCGAACCGGGACCAGCGGACCGTAGTTATGGTATTGAAGTGGCCCGTTTGGCAGGACTACCATTGCAAGTAATCGAGCGCGCAAGGTCCGTTTTATTGCATCATGAAGAGAGGGAAGGCTCGGTAACAGCAGAACTGAGACCGGGCAGGGCTGACGCACCTCTCCAGATAAGGCTTTTTGAGCCGATGGATCAAGGGCTTGCCGATCGGATCCGGGCCTTGAATATAAATGAGCTCCGCCCGATAGAAGCTCTGCAGATTTTGCAGGTTTTGCAGCAAGAGTTACTAAAGACATGAGAATAGCAGGAATCATGAGCGGGACTTCGCTCGACGGGATAGATGTGGCGATCA
>Ga0116230_10000445_pt1 | contig 36192 bp, 37 predicted proteins | sample S1TSphfallax_3_FD_88678 | JGI IMG/M metagenome (GOLD analysis project Ga0116230, IMG submission 88678) | Host-associated microbial communities from peat moss isolated from Minnesota, USA - S1T2_Fd - Sphagnum fallax MG | ecosystem: Host-associated > Plants > Peat moss > Unclassified | place... | reverse complement strand
TTCTTCAAAAGAATGGTCATTGAAATGTTATTGAATAATGTTATTCAATTTTATTTTGTTTAAATGATTTTAAACTTTCAAAAGGAAATAAATGTAATTACGTACATTATTGAATTTTTAAAAAAAAAACTTGAATCATTTCATTTGAACAAAATCTCAATAAGAGATGAATTTTCAAAGTTTATGTTTTTTTAATGTTTAAAATGAAGTATTTGATAAATAAAATGTAATGTAACATATTACCACAACAAGTGGGGTGGCTTGATGGTAAAGATTTTTGCTTCCATTCCAAAGGTCAAAGGATCAAACCTCATAAATGGTGTTGTGTGTGATCAACAATGGTATGTTGATTGAATATTTTTTTATCAAATTCCTAGAATAGGTGCTTAGGTTGATTATGTGGCCTACTTACCTAGGCTAGGTTTTAAACTTAGTTTAAGTAATGACACGTGTCAATAAAACATAGGTTAAAAAATCATGAAATTATCAATAATATTAATGATTAATTATTAAATTTTAATTGATTTCCATGTTGGTTAATTAATTAACTAACAAGTGAATGGTTTGATAAATTTGTATTTCACTTGAGAGTAACCTTGTTTTAATAGGTACTAGTGAAACAATTCATTGTCCATAACAACTAGTCCCCGTTCACTAAGGGGTTAAACAATTTCACCAGGTAAAATGTCCAAATTCATTCAAAATCTAGTGAAACCCAGAGTGAACTAGGATGCATTTTGTAGTAATGCATGAATTTATAATTTATTCTAATATTTTTTAGAATTGGAGAAAATCTAAATATTCCAAAAGATAAATTATTAACATTATATATTTTATTAATGCATGTAATTGAATATTATTTCAATGTAAATTAACATTTAGTTTATAACACATCAAACAATGCCATATATGATCAATATTTTTTTGACAATTTAATGAGCCACCCTTTTGTATTATAATATACTTGATTTTTTTAAATTATGAAAATAAAACACATGTAAAATTTCTTTGAATAAGTGAATGGTTACTTATGATTCAAAAAATAAAACTTGTGTATTAATAATGAATTTGAATTGAATTTTTTTTTTAAATAGTTGAAATTAAATGCATTTTATTCATATGTCTCATGGTCAATGGAATTATCACGATAAGATGAGAGTATTACATTTACATTTCAAGAAGTTGTTCAATACCATCAATGTGACCAATTTTACAATGTTATAATATGGACATGGCATGATATATTGAACATGGAATAAATATGTAAAAAAAATTAAATTATTTCATGGTTATTAACATTATCACAACACAGTGAAGGTATTATAGTTACATTTTGAATTTTTGTTCATGTTTGCTTACACTAAGGATGTGGTTTATTTTGCAATACTTTTGTTTACATATATAAACCATTTTGCATTGGTCCAATAAAGAATTATTGTCGTTTATGAGTTTGAGAATTTTTTTCAATTTTATTTAATGTTTAATTAAAATTTATACCAAGTTAAAATATTTATGCAGATAATATATATGTAGAAATGCAAAAAAGTTATAATTTCACACATTAATTAATTAATTGTATCATTATCTCAATTAAAATATTTTTTAAATTAAATTGATCGTTTATGCACCATTTATATTTTCTGGATCATAATTAACCATTCATTTATTCAAATAATCTTTACATGTGTTTTTATTTTTAATAAAAGACGAGGAAAATATATTTTTAATATATTTTAATACACAAATAATACACATTAAAGTGTCAAAAATTTAATGATCAATAAAAAAATATTGGAGAATTTATTTTTTTAAATCATAAACAAATTTCACTATATATAACAATTGGTTTATATACATTAGATTTAGAATTAGGTTATTTAAATATATTTTTAAAACTGAATTCTTGTCCTATTTTAAATAAATATGGAGATAATATATGTATTAGAATGAATCAAAATTATAATTTCATAATAATATTATTATATATGTTGTATTACTTAATAAGTTATAAACAACAATATATTTAGACCAATATTTATGCCAATATTAAACATCATAAAAATTAAAATTTACATAAGAACTTGTGTTATGTACTTATAAATATTAACGATTTATTATATAACTATTTCAGGTGAGAAACTATTCATTATATGTTAGAAAAAATAAAAATAAAATTCAATCATACATAGGATTAATATATGGATGAGATATCATTTTTTATTATTATGTGAATAATTTCAAAAAGTATAAAATCATGTGCTTTAATTTTTTTTTTTTGAGAAAGATCATTCAAATCTTATTATATTATTAGGAGATGTGATCCCAATCACTATGCAATCCACAATTTTTTAATGGATTAGACCAATTCCATTGTAATGACATTTGGCCTAATGTAGTGGAATGGATTAGTGATCAAGGTTGTGTGGCAATGACCTATGGAACCCTAGTGGATTTGTTTAATGAAAGTATCTAACATACTTGTGGAGAACCATCCAATGGTATAGATTGGGCCTTTTTTTGCCATTGGATCAAATGATTAATTTAAAATATGGCAATTTTTTCCCCATTATAATGATGCCACATGGCATGTGTAGGCATTCATTTGATGTGTTACCACATGGCAAACGTGGGCATCCAATTATATGTTGCCATTTGGCAAACATTAGACATCCAATGAAGTGTCGCCATGTGGCAAGGCTAGGTTGAAGGACCTATCCACTATGAACCTAGGTAGTTAGACCTATGCACCTAAGTATCTAGGCCCAATCGACTTAGGTTTAAAAACCTAACCTACTAGGAAGCTTAACATGGCTAATGAAACCTAGTAAGCCTAAACTAGGTTGGTTTCACCAACTAGGTTGCAAGATTCAAGACTTGAACCCCTCACCTCCACTTTGAGGGGCCAAGTCTTCAACCATTGCACCATTTTATTTTTTATGTGAAAAAACATGTCAACAAAAATTCATAACACTTTCTTTCAACCTACTTAAATAGCCTAGTTAAAATATATTAAACTTGTTTGATTTAAGCTAACTTATGATAAGTACCTAAGCAAACACAAGCTACCTAGGCTAAGTACCTAAAGTAACCTAGGTTATATTATAGGTTGCCCCTAGGTTATATAAGCTACATCTAGACTATGCAGGTTATAATTAGGTTATAATTAGGTTATGTACCTACATTTTCATTATGTTGGTTATACCTAGGTTAGTTAAACCTATGTTGGTTATACCTATGTTGGCTATTCTTGTGTGGGCTACACTTGTGTTGGTTATTCTTATATTGGTTAAACCTATGTCAACTATACCTATGTTGGTTATTCTTATGTTGGTTATACCTATGTTGGCCATTCTTATGAACTATACCTATGTCAATTATAGCTATGTTGGTTATTTTTATGTTGGTTATACAAATATTGGCTATACCTAGGTTGGCTATATTTATGGTTGTTATTCTTATGTTGGCTATACCTATGTTGACTATTTTTATGTTGGTTATACCTAGGTTGGTTAAACTTGTGTGGGTGCAATTTTTTTTAAGTGTACCAAAATCTTGTCATAGCATCACCCTTTTCTATCTTTTTTACTTGGTCTTTGTTTACCATGTAAATACACATTTATGAATGATTATGATGGAATCTAAAATTGTAATAATCTAAAATATAATCCTTTAAATTTTTTGACAACTTTTGATTCATTTTTTTTTTTGGGGGATCAAAAATAAGGTTAAAAGTGACTACAATAAGGACTGGGCCCTTTTCATCATGTGTGGTACACCTTATAGGATTTTCACCCATGTTGGCTATTCTTATGTTGGCTATGGCTAGGTTGGTTACACATAGGTCAAGGTTACACTTATGTTGGTGATACCTATGTTGGCTATTATTATGTTGGTTGTACCATCATTAGAAAAATATAATAAACTTGAAGTTTTGTTATTTACCAATGCATTAGGTAGATAGGCGCATAAGAATTCAGAGCTTGAAGAAATTAAAAGTAGGTCTCCTTTGTTTATGAAGTCTAAAAAAAGTTGGAGATCTCTTCTTGGTGCACTCATGGCATTAAACATTGTGAAAAATGGATTAGAAATGAGAAAATTATGGCCCTTCAAAGTGTGCATGGTCAAAAAGTCGAAAAAATGCCACCCAACACTAGGAAACCATTCTGAAAACACCCAAACAGTCCTTGTATGTTGCTCTATTGCCTTTAGAGTTCAAAGATGAATTATAGAACTTAAGATGGCACTTTCACAACACTTTAGATCACTCAATTTGAATAGGATTTGAGAAAGTTATGAGCTTTGTAAGTAGGAGGTTTCTGAAAGAAGAAAAATGTGTTTTTTAGCATTTTGAATTGGATTTGGGTGGATTAATCCAATGTACGGTGGAACAACATTAGTCTAATTCCATTGAAACTGGATTTGGTGGGACCAATCCATTACATCAATCCATTACATCTAATGTGCAAAGGTATGGACCAATCCCATTCCACTAAAACTGGATTTGAATGGAATTGTGTAATGACATAAGACTTGGTGTTCTAGTAGTGTTAAACAAGGAACTTTAATTTTTTGTATTCTTGAAATAAATTTACTTCTTTTAGAAGGACAAAATGTAACAAATATACATCATTGAACAAATGTTACAAATGAATTTTTATTTTTATTAATTTTCCACAAAACTTGAATTTTAACATTCAATAGTGAATCTTAGATTTAATCTTTACATAACTTTGTTCAAGTTTTTCCATAACCTTCTACCATCAATGCATCCAACTTTGCATTACCCTCGTTTACTTGAATCAACATGTATGTCATTTTGGGATACTCAATATGGGGTACTATAAGGTAATTGAAGCTTTCTGGACATGAGCAATACCCCTCTAATGGCCCAAGCAAAAATTATTCAACCCATGTTGCTTTACCTCTAGGTAGTTTTGGTAGGTTTTATGCAATACCCCACTTAATGTAAAATGATATGTGATTGACCCCAAAGCATTTATGCAATATTGGATAAAGGTAATGCAATTTAATTCCATCCATTCGGCCATGAACAATACCCCTATTTGATAGCTTAGGCATGTAACCAATGGTCCTTTACAAAATACTTTAATATTGATTTCCCTCTAGGTTTTAGTAGGATTATGCAATACCCCACTAAATGAAGAAAAACATGTGATTGATCCCAGAGTATTTTGGGGACATTGGATAAAGGTATTGCAATTTAATTCCATCCTTTTGGCCATGAGCAATAGCCTTCAGATAACTTAAGCAAAAAATGATTTAACCCATTGTGTTTTACAAAATACCCCAATTAGGGTATTGATTTCCCTCTAGGTTTTGGTATGGTTATGTATTACCCCATTTAGTGTATAAATATATGTGATTGACCCTAAGCATTTATGGGATATAAAAAAAAGGTATTGCAATTTCATTCCATCCTTTTGGCTTAAACAATACCCCCTTGGATAGCTTAGGCAAAACATGATATCAACCCATGGTGTTTTATAAAATACCCCAATTAAGGTATTGATTTACCTCTAGGTTTTGGTAGGGTTATGCATTACCCCATTAATTGCCAAAATATATATGATTAAATGCACAACATTTCCAAAATACCTTGAGAAGGGTAATGCAACTTCACTCCATCCTTCTGGTCATGAGCAATATCCTTTTAATATCATAGGCCAAAATGAATCAGCACATGGCGTTTTACATAATACCTCAATGCGGGTATTGCTATCCCTTTAGGATTTGGTTTGGTTATGCAATACCCCTCGTAGTGTCAAAAGATATTTGATTGACCCCAAAGCATTTATTGGACACCTTGAAACAAATATTGCACATTTATGGATTACATAGTGTGGGGTATTGCAATTTAATAAAATCTTTACAAGCAATAAACTTTCATTATTTTATGCATTACTTGGAGTTCTAGATTTCTATATTAACTTCATTTAGTTGTGATTAACAATTATTCATTGACACGTATTGGTTACCTAAACATTTGGATATTATTCTAACATTATAGTTTTTTTTCCAATGCAAATTGTGCATAATTCAATTTGATTTGGTGAATGGTGTAAAGGGTTTAGTATAGATGAAAGTTGAGTCACATGTATATTAAATATGAATATGGGTACAAGTGTCAAACCTTTTTTTATTCCATAATCCTCTTTTTATAAGTATATAAGTGTTCCATCATTGTTTCGTGCTAATATTTCATCCAATGACGAAGTTCCTAAAGCCATCATCCACCCTACAAAATGCCATTCCGAAGTGCATGGATTTTTTTACTTGGGCCAAATGAAGGTGATGTTGCATGATCACACAATTCAATGCCTACACCCGTGGTAAACTCTGTTGTGATCTTGATGATTGTTTCATGCAAGTGGGCTAGAGCTCAATCTATGGGGGCAAATGAACCTTTCGGCACATTGACATTGTCAAAAGAACTATCTTCATCCATGGCCATAAACACCCCAATGTCAACAATGCCAACCTCATCAACAGGATCTTGGTTACAATCCTCATTATTGAACACACCATCATCCAATTGTAAATATGTCAGATCAACAAACAAGCATTTCAAACCACCATGGTGAATTCCATGATATGTGCCACAATACTCAATGATATTATTTGTTCTAGGGTTGGTACAAATCAATATAATAACAACTTGATGCTTGCAAAACTTGCCTTACAATGCCCATTCGCAAATGCAACTTGGGTATTTAGTGAAAGGGGCACATATCTTATAACACCACGACGGTGGTGGCTTTGCACCTGCCAAACATCATCACCATCATCCCCTTTAAAGGTAAGTGGGATCACATCACTATGTGGAATTCAATTAACTTTGTCAACACTTGCCACCACAAGTTGTGCCATGACCTTGTTTTTTATGAACCCTTGCTTCTTCATATTGGCTTGGTGCATATAATGTCATGCCACTATTGTGGTTAGCCTCCACATTAACCAATTGATGCGGCACCCCTTCAAACCCCCTTGGTCTCAAGAGAAAACCAACATTTTAAAGCCCCAATGATAAGACTATATGCTGGTTTATGTGTCTTGATTTGAATGCAACACACAACAAACCCAACCATCCAAAGCTTTGCATGGACATGCACAACATACTTTCAACCCATGATGTAATTTGAATATGTGTGAAAATTGAACATGCAACTTATAATGCATCCATAGCAAAAAGGTTTAAAAAGATGCCATACTTGGAAGGGGGACCCTTTACTTATTGAGTTGGCAATATTAAGTCCAAAATATCTTGTCCATGCAACATTAGGTTGTAGTTTATTAAAACTTTCCATCACCATCTCCCTCCCACCTACCTTGAAACCATCAATGGACTCATATAAGTTGATGGACATGAACATCATTGTGTGGAGGTGATCAAGTACTACACACCTCACCTTTAAAGCCTTGATTTTTTCCATGGAGCACAAGCACCATGCTTTCAACACATGCCATGCACAAAGAAAAATTGAAACAAGATTTTGACTCCACATAATCCTACCATGGTACACCCAACATTAACATGCTTCCCATGAACAATAATTGTGTTATGAAATCCCCATGCTAACATAGTACCAACATAAGATAATGCAACAAAAAATTAAAAATCAATGTATAACCTACCACAATGCTCAAAGTTCTTATGGGGCATCATTCATAATGAAACACAATGGTTTTCAATGTGGCATATGCAATAGAAACTTTGCTCACATGGCATTCAACCACTCCACCAAGTTTTCACACCTTTGTCAATTCGTGATAACCCAAGCAACTAACACCCCTATGTGATGAAAATAAAATGCCATCATTGCGAATAGGTGGTATTTCATATCGATAGTTCCAAATGTGGCATCTATAAAAATAAACTTGTTGTGATCAAATTGGAGCATGGCATGTTGTCGAATAAATAACCATGTAGTAAGAGTTCCCAACTTGTGAAAACCCATGGAATACCCTCACAAGTTTACAAATCACAATAACCCTAATTAATAGAACCTTTCAACCTTACAAATGAACCTTACCACAACCCATAAACAAGTAATAGTTTACAAATGGTAGAAAAAACCACACAAAGTCTTACCTTATGGCTATTTAAACTTATGCAAAAAACAAAATTCCCCATCCTCTTAAACATAATCAATCGAATATATGTAGGGCTTTTAATCAAAATATGTGATGCCCACATGCAATTGATACTTCCATGACCATCCATATGCATGGGGGAACAAAATTCCCTAAGTAAAAGCAATAAAAAGCAAGACAAAAGGAGTTTATTAAGAAAGAATATCATACCATTGATGTTTAAGAATGATGCCATTGATGCTCAACGAGCTTTTGACCTATATGAAAAACATGGATAGATCAACATGGATGTCATTAAAGAAATATACATTCAACCCTAAATAGTTCGAATGGTGGATGCCATGAACCACGATAATTCTAAACAACCAACTACACATGACCTTTAAAAAAAAACGCATAGTCACTATTGAAGCTAAACATTCAAACACAAATTAAATAAAAATTCATTATGACCACTAATTAAACCCTAATTTGGTTCAAAATTAAACAAAACAAACAAATAAATGGATTCCATGGTGTGTTTCTTATCTCTTAGTTTGGTTTATCAATGTGAACCTTTCTCCATTATTTTTTAGGGAAAAACAAAAGTGTATTGTGGCATGTATGTGCAAATGCCAAATTCCTCCCAAAATCCATATTAGGTCTGATTTTAATTAGGCTTAAAATGTGCAAAAATTCATAAATGTTTATTGTTTTGATAACCCAAAATTCATAAAACCATGGTGCTAAATAACATAAATAATCCACATTGTTTAAGTACACCATTAAAACAAGCAAATTAAATTGTTTAATATAGGCCTAACTGTTTGATAAACTTATGTATAACATGCATTAAATGTGTTGGGTTTGCAATACCCTTCATTGTGGAAAACATTCTTGAAGCACAACCTACAATACCTTCATTGGGGGGTTTCACATAGTTTGGATTTAAAAAAGATTATGCAATACCCAAAGAACACACTAAAACATCATGCTTACATCTAATGTTTATCTACAATACCCTTACACATGGGGGTGATAAATATTTTAATTGTGCCCTTATTAATTTGCTTAAATGAACCAAGTTCCACGCAATATTTTCATTTTATTTTTTCTTCATCATTTTCGACCATTGGGGATCTAGTGGAGTGCTAACAAGGTAGGTAGGTACACATAGCCATGCAAGTGGGGTTTGGTAGGTACCTACCAAAAGTGTTGGTAGGTAGATAAATAGATGGGGGGTGGGTAGGTGGGTGGGGACGAGAGCATCACATTTTTAATTTATTAGTGAACATGTAGATGGGGAAGAGTTTACTTTTAATTTAAATATATAAGTGAATAGGTTGATGGGGGGTAGTGGGGGGTAGTAGGTGGGTGGGTGGGAAAAGTTTCAAAACGCAAAAAAAAAAAAAAGAAAGGAAAAAAAAAAGATGAAAAAAAAAAAAAAAATTAAGGTTGAAAAAGGGAAAACAAAAATCAACATGGGATGGCATAGGGATAGAAAAGAAAATCTAGCAATGCACCATCCATCCACGTTGGTGCATTGGTGGGTGTTAGTTCACTTTGGCCTCTTTTGTCTTTGTGTTGGCAATTAGGCCGGTGTTTACATTTAAATTATTATAGTGCCAAAATATTTGCTATTGTATGCATTACAAAGGCTAGTTGTTTTTTCTTTTCTATGCACTACAAACACTTGTTTTTTTTTTGGTGTAGAAGACAAATTTTTTGTGCAAAAAACAATTTCTTCCTTGTGACACCATTTTTTTGTTGCGCAAAAGATGTTGTGTTGTGGTTCTCTTGGCTTTTGGTTTTTTCTAGTAACTAACTCATTAAAATTCTTATAGATTTTCAATGTGGTACCACTAGGAACCACCTCAAGGAATGATTAAGGAACCAAAATTGGTCAAATCATTTTTTCAAGCCTTTTTCTTTATTTTTTTTCACAATTATAAATTTTCATTTTCTTATGTTTATTTATTGCATGCTGTAATGTATTGCTTAAAGTTTATTTTGGAATTTAAAAAATGAAAAATGTTATAATTGTGTATTCTTAATTAAAATGGCCCCTTCAAAAATAATAGCCTTAAATTTGAAAATTCATAACTAAATTATATTTACTTAGTTAATTTCCTAATAAAATATAAAAATAAAATGAATTCAAAATACATTAGGAAAAAAATTCCCAAGAAAATTCTCAAATCATGTTTCAAATTTATGTTTTTGACCAAAAAGTTTAAAGGAAAGGAACCAACTTTATGATTTTATTTTTTTCTAAATGCAATGATTATGAATATAAAAATACACATATTATTGATATTATTGAAAATTTTAAATCTATGGAAGTTAATAAATTTATTCATTAACAAAAGTATGAAAATATTTATTTAAGCATTTCCAATCATTTTTTCAAGTTTGATGGGTATAGGAAAATCAAGGTGTCATGTTCTAATGGTACCGCCCAAGGACAATATTGCCTTTATTGTTGAAGGATGTGTGTGTTTTTTTAATGATGTGTTTGGAAATGAGGGCATAATTGATGAACTAGGAGGATAAAAAAAAAATTGATTAACCATTGTTTTATTTTTAGATGGGTACAATATCATACCCCCTTTTGTGCCTTTAGATCCTAGTTTGTATCTAACAAATCCAATTTGAACAAAAGGACTTGATTCCTCAATCTTCAAGAATTATACAAGTTATGTACATGGGAATGTGTACTTAGTACTTGAACAACCTTTTGTACCGCCAACATATATACCAAATTTTGTTGGAAATCAATTTCTTATAATTGTTCAACCAATGATTAACAAGGATAGACAACTTGCTTAGTAACTTGTTACTGCATTGATTCTAACCATTGTGCATGTTATTACTAGTTTACCAACTTATGTACCCAAAGGTTCTACTCACCAACCATTGGATGGAGGATAATTTGAAAACTCACCTAGAAGAAGTTCATTTAAAGGAGATTTGCATAGAGAGCCATCTTTTAATCCACATGTTGGATCTTTTGGATGGCTAGCATTTGACCTGTGCATGTTCATACCACCATGGTATCAACCACATGTTATGCAACCTATTTTAAAACCAACAACCAAGTTGCCATACATGAAGCTATAATACCCAACCTATTTCAAATACACCGATCCAGATGCTCGCATCAGAGTATTCAATAAGGCCATTAAAGCTAATGGTGAAATAGCGGAGGCTAACATCATCAACCTATTTGGTTTTATTCTTAGAAATAATATTTTTGAATGGGAAGAACTTTTATCTAAACTTCACTTTTAAAAAGTTGGAATAAACATTTTGCAAGCGATTTAGAATAATGAAGAATGATGAAGAGGTTTATATACAATTACGAAACATATAACAACAAATCAACAAATGTGTTGAGGTTCATTATGAATGTTTGTTGAAATTAACTAATTATCTACAATTTAAAACAACATATGTTTTTCTCACCATTGTTTTTAAAGTAGGTTTATTACTTTACCTAAGATTAACATCTACAAGTATAAACAAAAATACCTTAATTGAACACAAGGAAGTTGCTGTAATATGTAAGGAAAATGGACATGTTAATATGAATTATAATGTTATATTAACCACACCAAAAGTTAATGTAGGGGTGAAACCTATAGTACATGCTATGACAATTAAGTCGACATGAACCTGTATCAATTGTGGTAAAATTAGTCATTTAGTGGAAACATGTCATAATAGGAAAAAAGAAGTACCAGTTGTGCCAATCGTTATAGTTAAGTATACAAAATTTATAGTAGGAATTAAAACCCAACTTGTTAAACCAAGAAAAATACCTGTCATTATCCCTATATAATTTATCCGTGTAGAACATAGATTAGGACAATGCCCTCGAAAATTTGAGGTAGAAAACATATTTAAAACTAAACTTATTAATTTTAATGCCACAACAACATTTAAACCACCTAAAATCAACAATGTGTTAGTTAATGTAATAGTTGATGTTGCCACTTGCAGTCAACAGTCAAAATAGCAAGTGTTCAAGGAGAGGGAGTTGGTTAAAGCCAAAGGGGTTGAAAAATGGCAACAAAAAGAGTGTTTACGAGATTTGTTCATTGAAATTATTAAACATTTACAACATAATGGGGTTGGAAAACAACCTGCCAACATTAATGAAGGTTGATTGTAGAGTAATTGGGTTGGATTACCTAATAATCCTGCCACAATTCAACTAGTTGAAATAAATCAAATTGATGAAGTGAATCAACAACCTGTCATTTTAGAATAAGTTATTACATAAAATATTTTTAAAAAATTATAAGGGATATCAGTAAACAAGTCTTGGACACCAAGTATACATTAAACTTAAAATAATTATTACAAGCAATTCTTAATATCAAAGGTTACATTTTAACCCAATACCATCAAAACTTACTTTACCATAATTAGCAGTTGCATCAGTTGCCATTGGCCATCAAATGGCAGTAATATAAGTTCAAGTAGGGAAGAACTTCATTGAAAATGCGCTTTTAGATGGTGGTTCTGGAGTTAATATTATTATGGAGAAATTGAGGGTACAATTAGGTCTTTCAAAACCAAAACTTGCACTTTATAACTTGCATATGGCTGATCAAACCATGGTAAAACCCTTAGGTTTGATTAAGGATTTTAAAATTCTTGTTCATGGAATCCCTATGTAGTGACTTTTCTTATAATTCAAAGTAGTGTGTTAGATTCCAACTACTATATGTTATTAGGTTGTCCTTGGCCAAAGGATGTTAAAGTGTATCACAATTGGGGCGACAACACTATCATTATACAAGGAGTCGATATAGTTAAAACCATACTTGTTACTAAAAAACTTGGAGCACCAACCAAGTGTCCAAAAATATTAATTTGTTATGATTTCCATTCTAGAATATATGACGAAAAGGAAGATTTGATGTTTGCCACAAAACCATGACTGTTTTCAATAGGAACCATAGTTGTTCTTACATCAATTTGGTCAAATCAACATCTTAAGTTGATTACATCGCCAAGTTTGAATTTTGTCAAACAAGTTAATAAACATGTTGAACCTATGTCTAAGCCACATGTTTTCTCTGATGTACCTATCAAATCGGTACATGTATAACATGTTAAGATAGTTATACCCCTTGATATTTTCCAACAACATTTATCAAAGATGTTTTTCCAACCTAAAGTTAGAGAAATGGAGATTAACAAGATGCTTGCTCAAATCAAAGTTCAAAACCTTTGCATTGCGAAATGAACTACCACTAAAGAAGAACAATTGACCAATATCAATTTGGGTTTTGAAAAAAACTTGCAACAAGTTAAAATCAATGTAGATTTGGAACTTGTTAACAATTATCAACTAATTGAATTGTTAAAGGAGTTCAAGGAGAACGTTGCCTGGATTTATGAAGATTCAAAGGGGATATCACTTGATGCACCCCCAAGCTCCTTGATGGACTCAACTGCGAGTCCAAAGGTGAAGACAATGAAAGGAGAAGTTGGTGTGTGTTTCGTGGCTCATAACACTTCGAGGGTAGAGGGGCGTGCTAGAGCTCCAGGATGGGATTAGGAATATTGAAAATAAATTCAATTACTCAAACAAACCTGCACAAACCAAACAACCATTTGGTTAGTGTGTAATTGGAACACTTTTGGGCACGAACGAATCACAGGCAAACACGGACTCATAAGACTCACCACGGCCCGGACTTGGGGGAAGTCATCACCTCCCCCTTTATAATATACTTTGCGCTTGGCCATGGGACCAGCAACCAAATGTCATTTTGTCCCGAGACTCTCAAGGGAGTCTTGAAATTCCCAAAGTTGGGACTCCCGCAACTTTGGGGGCCCATAACTTTGTGTGAAAACCTCCGATTGAGATGAGGTTTGAACCAAAATTGTAGCTTTCATCACAAGCTTTTCAACAATATGTGGCACACCACCTCCACATAAGGAAATTGGGGCGATTCTTGACTTTTAATGGTTGGGAATCAAATTGTCAATTTGACTTTTGACCCTTCTTTTAATTATAATTTGTGTGTTAAATGTCCAAATGGGTCATGTGAGCCCATTTTGGACATTTACATTCCAAGAGCTTTTCAATGATATAATAAACTTGTCAATCCAATGGTTTTTGACCCCTTCAATTGCTCTTTGAAAATTCGGGAGTCTATTTGGACTCTAACTCTCAAAACTGGAATTCACCTGGGAGTGTGAAGGTTCATTCCCTCACACTTTCCTATATTCTCGGGAGCATGAGATGTGACTTCCAGGCTTCCCTCTCAGCCCGCAACCTTACAAGCCCTTGCCTTGGTTACGAGCCCAAAGCTAGGGTTGTGACACCACTTGATGTAGCTCAACATCAAATTAAGTTAGATAAATCGATACCACTTGTTCATCAAGTAAAGTACTTGTTAAACCCTAACGATGCAACCATTGTTAAATAGGATATTAACAAATTACTTGCTGTAGGTTTTATTAAATTTATTGAAGAGCCTATTTTGTTATCACTCATAGTTGTAATGCTTAAGAAAAATGGGAAACTCAAAATTTGTGTGGACTTTAGAAAGCTTAATGTAGAAAGGACCCATATCCGTTACCTTTTATTAATGAGGTTATTAACATTGTAGTTGGACATGAGGTTTATACATTTTCAAATGGTTTTTCTGGATACCATTAATGACGCATTCCCAAGCTCCTTGATAGACTCAAATGTGAATCTAAGATGAAAACAACGGAAAAGTCAAGAGTTGGGGCACGTTCCCTAGCTCGTAGCATTTTGGGGGTAAAGGGGCATGTTGGAGCTCCAAGATGGGACTAGGAAGAATGACAAACAATCACTTTCACACATACTTACACAAAACCAAACAACAAGTTGGTTAGTGCATAGTTGGAACACTTTTGGTGCTAGGACAAATCATGGGCAAATTCGGACTCACAAGATTCACCACATCTCGGACTTGGGGAAAGCCACCACCTTTTCCCCTTATAGTATACTTTGTGCCTGACCATGGGACCAGCACTCAAATGTCATTTTGTCCCGGGACTCCCAAGTGGGAGTCTCGAAATTCCCACATTTGGGACTCTCACAACTTTGGGGGCCCATAACTTTACGTGAAAACCTCTAATTGAGATGAGGTCTAAAGCAAAGTTGTAGCCCTTGTCAAGAGATTTCTAATGGTATGTTGCATACCACCTGCACACAAGAAAGTCGGGGTGATTCTTGACTTTTAGTGGTCAAGACTAAAATTGCCAATTTGATTTTTGACCCTTCTTTTAGTTATAAATTGGGTGTTAAGTGTCCAAATGGGTCATGTGAGCCCATTTTGGACATTTACGTTCCAAGAGCTTTCCAATGATATAAATAACTTTTCAATTTAATGATTTTTGACCTTTACAATTGGTCCCTGAAAATTTGGGAGTCCACTAGGACTCCAACTCCCAAAATGGGAGTTCACTTGGGAGTGTGAAGGTTCATTCCCTCACACTCTCTTGCACTCCCATAACATGAAATGTGACCTCTGGGCTTCCCTCTTAGCTCACACCTTCGCAAGCTCTTGCCTTAGTTGTGAGCCTAAGGCTAGGGTTGCGACAATCAAATTTCCATAACATTAAAAGACCAATACAAAACCACCTTTATTATTGATTAGGGGGCCTTTGTAGGGTTGTAATGCCTTTTGGGGTAAAAAATGGACCACCTACTTATCAAAGGGCAATCACCAAAGCTTTTTATGAGTAAATTGATGTGTTCATGAAAATCATTGTAGATGATTTTATTATTTTTAATGACCTGTCCATTCATTTGAAAAAACTTTTTTTTTTATTAAATGCAAAAAGTATGGCATTAGTTTGAGTCCAAAAAAAGTGCATTTATGGTTTTTTGGAACTATTTAAGGATTTATAATCTCTAAAAAGGGGAAGACACCTGATCCTAAGAAGATAGAGGCTTTAATCAAAATGCCAATACTTAAAACACCCCAAGAGATTTGAATCTTTAAAGGAATGGCCCAATTTTACAGATGTTTCATCAAAAAAATTGCATCCATTATCGCCCCAATCACCAAGTTATTTAAAAAAGTTAAAGTGTTTGAATCGATTGATGAATGAAACTACTTGGAAGGATATTAAAAACTAGTACATTCAAGCCTATATACTTATCAGTCCTAACTAGGAACTAGAGTTTCATGTTCACACTAATTTGTTTTAGTTAATAGTCGGGGCAATATTGGCCCATAACCTTAAATAGATCAACTTGTTATGCATTCATCAAGACTGCTTAATTCTATAGAGAAAAATTATACTACTATAAAAAAAGAGGCTTTAACTATGGTTTATGCCTTACACAAATTTAAGCATTACATGTCAAGCAACATGTTTACTTTCTATGTGGACCATATGGCTTTAATGTATTTAGTTAACAAGCCACATGTTTATGGTAGGTTAACTAGATGGCTCTTATTATTTTTGGAGTATGATTTCAAAATTGTTTATAAACCTAGTAAATCCCATCTAATGGTAGATGCATTAAGTAGATTACCCAATTAGACTGAACCTGTTGAAGTACCTAATCAAACCTATGATGCTCACTTGTTTACCTTATAACCTTAATGGTTATAGAATGTGTATGAATACCTATTAAAGGAGTGATGCCATAAAAACTTAACATCCCAAAGGTAGTATTAACCCAAAGGGCTAAACCATTTGTGCTTCAAGAAGGAAAATTGTACAAATTTGGACAAGATAGCAAGTTTCATCGAGTTTCACAACCAAAAAAGTGTCCATATTTTTGCAAGAATTACATGGAGGCATTCCAAGAAGGCATTCTCTTTTAATATCAATGTGCGAAAAATCTTTGATGTTAGTTATTGGTGGTTGATGATGAGTCAAGACATTCATGAATACTATCAAATTGTGATCAATGTCAAAGAACAAAATAACTCGTTGACCCAAAATTTGGCCAAATTAATTACCACATTACCTAAAGAACCCTTTTAGAAATGAGGATTGGATTTTATTGGACCTATTAAATTGCAAGTAGATTGTCAGGCAATTAGTACATTTTGATAGCCACTAATTATGCAACAAAGTGGATGGAAGGCTGAGCACTTTGCATTAACATTGTTGTAATAATTGCCAAGTTTTTATACAAGCACATTCTTACGAGATTTGGATGTCCATTAACCATTATGACTGATTAAGGTATCCATTTTATCAATGATGTGATTAGATACCTTACTGACCATTTCATCTTTAGACAAACCAATTCTATTGTTTATTATCCACAAGGAAATGGACATGCTAAGTTTACAAATAAGGTTTTTGGAACCTTATTAACCAAACTAATTAATGAAAATAGAAATGATTGGGATGAGCACCTGTCCATTGTCTTATTTTCATATTAAACCACTTCTAAAGTTGGAATCGGTCATACCCCTTTTTAGTTGGTGTATGGGTTACATCCATTACTACTTATAGAATATTTGTTACCATCTATACTTAGTGACTATAGAGATCCACAACATGTTAAAGTCTTAATTAATTGACTATATGAGTTAAAGAAACTATAGGAAAACATATCGATTGCACAATATCTAGTTGCTTTTAACTCGTGGAATATATCATTATGGTCATAGAACAGGTTCATTGAGACCGAGTTTCAATTTGGAAACTATGTATTTTGGTTTCCAAGGGTTGTTTTTAAACATGTTCCCAAATTTCAAAGACAATGGTTTGTTGGATACAATATTGTTTGCTTAATAATACCGCTTTACTTGTCACCATTGATAAGTTTGATCCTAACCTAGTGCTTGTCAAGATCAACAAGTTGAACCCATTCATTTTCATTGAAGACAAAACCTTGCAACATGTATTGGTTAAACTTGGTGACTTAGTCACTAACAAACCTATTCAAACCAAAAAACATGTACCACTACCGGTTGAAATTAAAGATTTTCAACCTATAGAATTTGAATCGGTTACTAATCATTCAACACTTGGTAGCATTAAAACAACAAATGTGTTTGTTCATCATTATCATAATCTGCATGTTCACAACAATAATGTAGTGGTGAGTAATGATCCAAATGACATGTTTGGAAAGGCATTTATTGATGTCTACCTTTTAGGAGTTTATAACCTTAAAAATTATGTCTATTCATAGCCATAGTCATTTTTACATAAAACAATATAAAGAATCGTTGCGTTCTTCATTTTATTTATTTTTTCCATATTAGCAAGGGCCACGAATGAGAGTGCTTTAGAGAGGCTAAAACGAAAAGTAAATAAAAAGAGGTTAAAAGAAAAGCTAAAGCTTTTAGGAGGGAACAAATTGAAAAAGAGAAAGTAAAACAAGTTCAATTAACTAAAGCGATTTATGTAAAACTGCTTATTTAACATGCAACTACAACAAAACATATTGATTTTTTTTAACAAAAAAAATAAAATAGGGAGTTGGAAGAGGAATTAGAGGCAACACTAAACTTTCTAAGGAAAACCACTATGTCTACAACAAAACCAATACCACAAGTCATTGTTATTTCAAATTCAAAGGAAGAAGTGGAGATTAAACCTCAACATGTTGTTGAGGAAAATTCAAAATTAGTTCCTACGTTAAGATTTGTGGAAGAGGGAAAGTTACAACAACCTATTGTTGAAGAACAACCACAACTATTTCTTGTACTAAGACATGTGGAGGAGAAAGAGTTGCAACAACTTGTGAATAATGGAAAAGCATTTATCTAAGAACTCTTTGAAGAGGGACCTATTTCAAGCATTATTCCTCAACGCCCAAGATCAGGAACAAGAACTATGATGAAACAAAAAGGCAAAGTGCCTATAAAAGAACATGTTGAGAAACCTATTAAGAAGAAACCAATGTCCAAGGCAAAGGAGAGCCAAAAGATGTTGCAATGGATGAAGGTGGACTCCAATGAACTCAAATGGGCTAGATTAATTGGTTTGGAGAACTTGTTCAACTTGCAATGGACAATGCTAAGAGAAGACATGTTATGAAACTTCCTACAAACTTGGGAAGCAATGGAGGATGGAAGAATTCCAGGGTGAGTAGGTGGTCAAGAAATTATCATTGATCAGGTAATAATTCATGAGCAACTTGGAATTTCCAAGGAAGGAGTAGTAAATGTTGAAACTGCCTTCAAAATAATTGTAGGACCATATGCTTTTGTTAAGAATGAGTAGTGGAGTGTAGTGCACATGAAAGAAGAATTTCATGCAAAATATGCAACTATTCTTTAAATTCTTTAGCAGAGACAAAAGTTAGCTTATTTCAACAATTGAATTGCTATTTTTTTACTTAACCAACAAGGGGCAACTTGTTAACTAGTGTTCTATAGTGTTAATGCAATTATTGGTTGAATTAACTCGTTGGATTGAACGTAAAAAAAGACAACAACTAATCTAGTTTCTAGTAAAACCAAATAAAATAATTATTATTCAAGGCTTATCCTAAGCATTTTGTTTGGGAAGTGGTTCCCTTTATCTGAGGTGCCTTCACCAAGAACATATACTCTAGAAGAATTTGTATCACTAACCAATCAAGAGCGCCATGTTGTACAACAACAATAAGTTTCACTTAAACATGTTACTAAGGAGCAATTCTTGAAAGAGAAAAGACTAGCACACTTGACTACAACATCACCGTTACCCACACATTAGTCCCATTGATTAAAAATGCGAACAAAATTGCTTACACCAAGGGACATGTTAAGCCTTTTAACTTGTTACCTCACCTCTACAAAAGAAATCTAAGACTACTTTTGGATCATCGGTTAATGATTATGAAGAGGATGAGGAGCAAACATGTTTAGATGAAATTGGAGGTAGGGGAGGAAAAGAGCTTGATGTAACAATTACTCAAGGCAACATTGAAGAATAACCTAAAACCAACCTATATAAGGTAATTAATAACATTCAAGTTGAACTTGTTGTATCTATTGAACTTGTAATTTCCATTACAGAACCTATAAATGCAGCTACAAAATCAATTGAATATGTTCAACCTGTAGTTGAACTTGTACAAATGGAAAACCTATAGTTTTTGAAATTTCAACATGTTCCAGTTTCCAGTCATTCCACAAAAACTCTGAGACATATTAACATGTTTTTAGAGCAAGTTCCTCAAAATGCCACAACCTAATAAAGGACATTACAAAAACTTTCAAACCTTAAAGTTAAGTTTGAGCAAGTCAAGGAAAATCTATTTAAGATCCATAACCACATGTAAACTTGTAACCTAAAGCTAGAAATAATGTAGAGAACTTTGAAGAACTGTGATAAATAATTAGTCACAATCAAAGGACAATTGAATTGGGTCCAACATGAAAATTAGATTACATCCAATAAGTTGAATGAGGCAAAATAAGATGTTAGTATGTTGAGCTCAACTAGTTTGATTGGAAGAATCATAATGATTTGATTCATCTCTAAGCTAATTTGTAGTGGATGAAGTTAGACCATGCCAAAATGTCGGAGTTTAGTTTGGAACAACATGGTATCATAACTAGTTTGGAACATACCTGTCAAGATTTCAAGGAATAACATGTAGTTACCTGTATAGAATTTGACAAGGAAGAAAAGTCTTATTGCTCAAATCCAAGACTATAAGGGTCAATATGAGATAGCCAAGGTACAATTAAAAAAATCTGGCCCCATTCTACTTGTTAGAATGAACAAAATTTGAAAGGAGTTTGAGGAGTTGCTGCTATAAAATACCTTATTCAAGGTGTAGAACCAAGCCTTGGGAGATAAAAATCCCAAGTGGAAGGAATGGTTGCAAATTGTTCAAGAGTTCACAAAGGAATAGATTTAAGACAATATGGAGTTGGCTCACTCTAATGAACAAAGTTATTGATTCAAATTACAATTCTATTAGATTATTTTCCCTGATTTCAAATATGAACCCTTGAATTTTGTGTATATGGAAATTGGAACCAATAATAGAATTTCAACAATGCCATTCGTGGTACAACTTGTTACTAGACAAGTTAGTCCATTAAGAGGTGGAACATGTTTAAAAAATACCCTTATTTGTTTAAATTTTTATTATACCTGCTCTAATGACCATTGTTTTCAATCAACTTGTGGAAGGTAGTGAGAGATCTGATAAAAAACATGATGAACTTATTAATCCTTCATTCACCATATTAAATAGTAGATTAGAATATTTGGAATTCATATCTATTAGTGTACCTTTGACACCACATCAAATAGGCAAACGCCATGAAGTTACTTTGATATCCAATACCTTGCATCCCTTAGAGGTATTTACAACACCCATAGCAACATTTGAAGACACACTTAATGAATAGAAGACCAAGGCCAATTCGTCTTCAAATTTTGAGTCAAGCTAAACTTGTGGAGGTAACAACCGTTAAATCTATAAAAAAAGTCATTGGTCAACTGATTACAAAAGGCTAAATCTAACTTGGAACTTTGTGCTAACATTTTGAGGACAAAATGTGGGTTTCAAAGGGGGATAATGTTACCCATATTTGGTAACAAATGACTTAATAGGTTGATAGTGTAAGTAGGTTGTTAAACCTAACTGGTGTCTTAACCTAACGTATATTATTGACCTAACTAGTTACTAAACCTGGTAGGTAATGATTGGGCTAAAAAGGATAAGTTGAGAGGTTAGTGAACAAGTAATTTGTAAAACTTGTACTTGACAGAATTGATAGTTGGAGATGTAGTTAGGTAGGGTGTATTTTTTTGAATTTTGGATTGTTAGTCTAGGTACTGGCTAATGACTGTTTATAATGGTTAATTATGACTATTGTATTTTGAAATGGCTAGTATAAGACTAAGAGGACAAACCTGTTGAAAAAACTTTTGGATTTTATTCATGATTATGTGTTTCATTTTTCAATTATGGAACATGGATCATTTTTCTTTCAACCTATTTCCTTTAAGCTTGAACAATTTGTGTACATGTTAGTTTAAGATTTGTAGTAGTTTTGTTTTGTGTGTTGTATGTACTTGATGTTGTTTTAGGAACTTGTTGTGGAAAAATCTAGAGGAAAAATAACTTTAATGGGAATAAAAAAACCCCATTAACAATGATTGCTTCTTAATTATGATCCCAAACATGGTCACCAAATGTTAATAAGTTTTTCTATTCCCAATAAGGTTATTCAACTTTTGATTTTTTCAACAACATGTTTTTAAAACTACAACAGATACATGCAAACTTTGACAAAACTAAAACTAATTACAATTCCTAAATTGACATGTAAACAATTTACTTGAAGCTTGAAAAAAGTTGGTTGAAAAGAGAATGATTCATGTTCCAAAGTGAAAGAATGAAACATAAAATCAAAATGAAATCAAGGTCTTCAAAACAAGTATGTCCTCCTAATATTATACTAGCTATTTCTTAAATAAAACAATCATTAGCCATAACCTAAACTAATAGTCCAAAATTTCAAAAACTACACCCTATTTAACTACCTATTCAACTACATGTTCTGCCACTTGTTTTACATATTATTAATTGATTAACATGTCAACTTGTCTACTAAACTAGTATAATATTACCTATTAGGTTCAATAAGTAGTTAGGATAATACCACAAGTTAGGTTAAATAACAAGTTAAGTCACATGTTAGGTTTAACAACCTTCTTAAATCTACAACTTATTAAGTCACCTATTACTAAATATGGGTAATATTTATTAAAAAAAAATTGTTCATTGGATTAATTTCAAATTAATTCACATGTTCCCATGATAGATTAAAAATAAATCTATATAAACAAATATTACGATTTCAACATAAAATCAAATTACAACTTTAAAACATGAAAAAACCACGTAAGTGTTACACTTATTATGGTACATGTTATTGTGACTACATCCACTTGATTTGATTGTCTATCTAGACTTTGGGTCACCATGTGATTTATGTTTGTCACCATTCTACCATTTTTTTTGGGAACTTTTTTACCACAAATTTAAATCCTTACAATAGTTATTTTAAAAATAATAATTCCTAATAAAATTTTAACTAATTTGAAATCCATAAAACTAGATAAAAATAAAATAAAATCACAATAACTTTATGTGTTTATCACAAAAGAAAAAAAAACAATCCATAAAAACTTGAATTGCTACCCGAAGTTCAATCATGGGGATGGTCACCAAATGGTAAACATTAATATTTTATGTTTATTTATTTATTTTAACATGTTATAAAAAAAATTATTTGATAACAAAATAAATAAATCAAAAACAAAATTCAACAAAAATCCATTACAAATCACAAATCTATACAATTTTGACTTTGTAATGATTTAGAAATCTTTAAACTACTTCTCCTTTATCATATTCTAATTTTCCTCCAAAAACTAATCTATTAACCCCCTTCCACCATAAAACTAGTTTGAATTAGGCCTCATTAGTTTTAATCCTACACAATCATCTTCCACTTTTGTCTAGTCTATCCAATAGGGCTAACAAAATTTTTTGTCCAATACTTCCATCTAGTTTGTCCAACAAAAACAATATAATTTTACCCTTAACACAAGGGTGTTGAAAAGGCATGTTGGGTTGGACATGAATTGTTTTGTTTTTGGGCAATAAGGGGCATCAAGACATTGAGGTTTGAGGATGTTGGATAAAATTTTGAAGGACAAAAAGATTTACATAGGGAACATTGCGGGCATTAGGGTTGAAAATATTTTATGTTATGTATATATTTCAAACTAGGGGTCTTTGGGAAACATGGTAGGATGGACATTGGGGGATGTTGGAAAGACCCAAAATGAATTATTTTGAGGCAAGAAGGATACCAAAAAGGACTTTATGGATATATAAATATTAATGTTTTTGTAGGTGAAATTTAAATATCAAATTCTAGAATTAATGAAAGCGAAAATGATTTCATAAACAATTTATACGATCATGGATTACCAATGTCCATTAAATAATTGTAAACCATATTATAATATTTTGACCACATGTTAATTGATTGCTAATTGTATTGTGAAGTAATGTGAACCCCAAGTTGTTTGATTGATCTAACATGAGGTAGGATTAAAATAATCTCATTTTGTTGTTTTTATTTGTTCCCTTGTGTGAATTGTGCAAGGGTTAATTAGCTCCAAAACAAGAGATGATTAAATGAAACAAAAATATCCTTGTTAAACCTAGAATTTAGGTTTAGAGAATTATCACGACTTCTAACCAATTTATGCCATTTAGATAGGGGGCATAAAGGTGGTGACTAAAAAGATGAAAGTTGGAAGGACATGAAAAACATTAATGCCTTTGTTGAACTTCAAGAAAAAACATAAATAATACACAAGTTTTTCCATCCAAAAAACAAACAAATAAAAGTTACAAACATTGTAAGAAACTTGACTTTTATTGCATTGATTATGATCCATCATTTTAAAATTGTTAAGAAACATTAGTAGGGAAAATGTCAAATGAAAAGGACCAAGATGGGGAAGAAGAATTGGAAGAAGAAAAGGAAATAAAGGAAGCTCCAAAAACAAAGTTCCTTTCTGACAACCAAATCCAACTAGCAAAGGAAGCAAAATACATGGCCAACAATTTTGATAATTTGATTCTTACTACAACAAAAATACAAGTCAATCTTCACACAACCTCCTTTTTCCAAGATACCATTATTTAAATTTGCTAATGCATAATTTCATGGCCAAACAAATTGGTCTACAACTAAACATGTCATAATGCTTAAATGATTTACATAGTAATGGTTTAAGAATAATAGAAAGAACAAAAAAACAAATTGGACATGATGCAAAATTGGTTTTGATCTACTCTAGAACCTAATTCTTAAATGCACTTAATGAAGCAAAATTAAGGAATTCTTAATATATCAAATGAAAGTTTCAAAATGAATTTTATGCAAAATTTGTTCCAAAAGTGAATTACAAAAATGTTGACTCATTTTGATGAAAGAATTCACATTTCAAAAAAATCATACAAATAACATTATCAAAGTTTGAGGGTGTTTTGAAATCTCTAACTTGGATAAATCTACCTTGCATTTCTAACAATGTACAAATCCATGGATAAATGATGCAATTTATTTTAAATCTTTAGGCCATTGTCATGTGATGTTTAATATGACCATTTGAAATTCTAATTTAGCATCACCCAATTCAATAAAGACCAATTCGATCAAAGGATATCATCACAACAAAAACTTTACTTGAAATTTTTACATTGACATAGGCAACATTTGGATACCAAAGCAATCCGCAATCTTAAAAGGTCCAAAAAGAAACAAATCCTAACTTAATGAAAATTCATTGAAGTGGTGTATTAGAAACCATTCACACATATTTCTCCTTCCTTGCTAACTAAGCATTTCATCTCTTCTAACCCTAAAACTAGTTTGGTTCCACATAAAAGTGTAATAGATGTGCTTGAAGATCAACTGATAATGCACATGTGATGTATCAATGTTTTCAAGTTGTTTAGGCGGATATTGCAACTATGAATGGGACCATCACATCCAATTATGAGACTCTCTTGAAAAGGCTCATAGATATTGAAGTAAAATTGAAAGAAGATCATGGACTTCCGAAGCAAGTTGAAGCCCTTGAAAAGGTCAACGATATTGCAAATGAAACAATTAAAGAAGCAAAAACTACAAGCGAAGTTGCATCAAACTCTAGTAGTCCTCCATTTACTCCAACTCTTGATTCAACACCACTTGAAGAAATGGTAGCTAGTTGATAAATATCTATTGATATCTCACGTTTCCTTACAAAAACCATGCATTCAATATAATTCAAAGCCATCAAGTTCCTCAACACATTTACAGGAATACAAGGTATTACTTTGTTGAGGAATTACTTGCATAGGCTTCATGAGGATGTGGGTTCATTTTTGGCAAAAAATTCCAGGGAAATGTTTTACATTTTTAGCATACAAAATTGGAATTAATGAACGTCCAAGGCCCTTGGATACTCATGATAATCATCTTGTAAACATAAATGTTTTTATCTCAATTTTGAAAGGGACACATGTGTTTTTAAAAATAAAATTGTTTTGTTTTTACTCTTAATGAGACAAGCAAAGTGCAGTGGGCAAATAAAAGATGTGTCAAACTGAACATTAAAACTTGGTAGATTTTAGAAATGTGATACCCTTGTTCAAAGGGCAAGATTTCAAATTCAGCAAAATCACCCCCTTCCCCCACCCACCCCCCTTTTTTCTTCTTATGTCCACATATGGTTAATAGATCATTCTTATTTATATACCAAATTTTAAATTTATATCTTTTCATGTCCATGTTCATCATTATGAAAGGGGTAGGGTATAAATTATTTTAATATACATGGACACATGATATGACACATTTTAATTCGCCTTTTCATATTCATGTAAGTGGGCAAGGAAAATATTGAGGCTAACAGCTTGGAAGAATTAAAGGTTCAAATGCATATGTAAACATAGAAAGGCCTCAGGATCAGGGAAAAAGCAATGGATTTGTGTGGAATGTACTCTAATAGTTAAATAAATCTTTAAAAGTGAATTGAACCTTCAATTTGAAAATGTGAGGAAAAAAAGGGAATAATTCGAGTGGCATGAGAATTGGATTATATGGGGTGGCTTGCAAAGAAAACATTCATATGTCGCTTCTACACTATCATTCCGATCGTCTGATTGTCCCTAGACAAATTTCAGAGATGATTTCGATCGAAATTGAACGTTCCGTTGCAATTTCGTCTCAAATCCAACTGACGGTACGACTTCTTTTCGACTGTTTCTGTGAACGACCGAAAGAGAGCCTTTGAGGTGAAGGAGCAAAGCGCACAATCGATCCATTTCTTCACTACCCATTGAGCGAGGGGAAGCGATTGCAACTGTGAGCTTAGCTCTTGTACATCTTCTAAAGAAATCACAGTCAGGAGGGAAGCTTGCAGGTGCTATTGGTGTTGGGTGGGTTGGGTGGTATTGGCTACTGCTGCAGGAGCTGCCGCAGGCATGGTAGCGACTTCAGAGCTTGCAATTGCTCAGAAGGGATCCACAAAGACGACCGTTGGACTCACCATGTTTGGAGTGACAAATTTGTCTTGAGAAGGCACAAGAAAGACAGTAGTGCAGGGCAGATGATGGCTTTGGCAGACCTTTTTAGATTGTTTTGTTAAACGTTGCCTGTTTGGCCTGCATACGTAAATAGTATTAAGACAAGTTTGGTCTAGCAGATGTAAGTTTTGAACTACACAGATGTAAGTTTTATCATCATTGCTTTAGGATTTGTCTAGGAAGCTCCAGGTTTAAATGACAGCAAGACTTCCTCTCAAAAGATGTAACAGGTCTTTGTTTCTCATGCAGGTTTGGGTTCCACAGGCAGGATAGTGTTGACCACATGCATCTACATTGTTTGAGCCTCCCTTGCATACCACGGTAATATTGTTCCCAAGCTTTTCTCATCCATGGCACTTGGATTTGCATTAGGTGATTGACTTTAGGAGGTGCATTACCATGAATAAACTCTGGAAGGTGAGGGGTGTCCTATGGTCCATTATCATTTGTACCTAGTAGTGGCAACACTGATGACACAATTTGTTACCTCGAGCATGAATAACCTCAGAGTTTAGAGCCCTTGTTATGAGGTGATTTATAAACTTCGTTATATCCACTTTATGAAAAAAATGTAAGATCTTTCAACTGTGGGTTTGTGTGATGCAGGTGGAAAGGTTTCAAGTATGTACCACTGGGATGGTTGGATAGTTATGTCAGTGCAGACACTGCTATGAAGTATCTAGATTCTCCAGAATTCTCAAAGGCTCAATGCCACAGCAAGAGAAACCTGAAATGCCTGTGTGAAGCTGGAGAGTTTCAACATCTTGGCTTTTCATTCTCTGTACTGTTCAAGATACCCTTCCCGTGACTATTGAGTTTGTTGAGAGAATTGTTGGCATGTGCAAGTAGGTTTATGGTCACCCTTTATAGAGGGCTTGGTGACATACTCTTATATATTGTAATTTGGGGTCACTGAGTCTTATATACAGCAAACCTATGCCATATGGGCTTTCAGTGGATGCTATCCTGAAACAACACTGTAATAGCTTTTCATTTTGTTTCTGTTCTCTTTCTCTTGTTTGTTTCATATGGGGTTTTCCCTTCTCTCTGAGTTCCCTTTTCTTCCATTATGTTCTGCTGAGCTAGCCATTTGGTGAGTCTTCTTTCTCCTTCTATTGTAACAGAAACTCAGTATGTTGGTTACTGTCTGTCATTTATCTGCACCCTTTGCTCGTGGGTGAAGTCAGTGGGGATGTAGCTGGTGGATTTCCATTGATATTTATTAGACTGTGGGTATTTGTTCACATTGCTCCTCAGCTTTGTTGTGTTTTAGAGTCTTCAGCTTTCCTCTTTTTACCATTTGTGGATGTATAGTTGGATCTGCAATCTCTCTAACCCTATATGGCATTTGCTTGACCTCTTAATTCTATTCAGCTTGATTTAAATTGTAAGTATGGAGATTATGTAAAGTTTTGTCACTTGTTTCTCTCTCTTTTTGTTTGCTCTTTTCTTGTTTGGGGTCATTTTTTCCTTGTCTTTTTCTTAATCTCTTTCTTGGGTTTTTTGTCTTCCCCTTATCTTTTATGGTTTTTGTTGAGCTAGCCTGCATTGTGACTCAGTCATCCTGGTACTGTTGCTCTTGTGACCAAAACTCAGTGCCATACATATTGTTGATATTGAAGGTCTCTATGCTCACATTGAACTGTGACTATTTTTCAAACTGCTATTCAGTTTTTGTTTTCTTTCTTCCTCTACGGTTGGGTGCATGTATGTCATGGTTTGTTGTTAGAACTGCAGTCTGTGTTACCCATTTATCAGATCATCTCTCAATTCCATTCCTCCTTGAGTTGTCAATTTTGCAACAGAATCAGTAACATGCTGCAAGTGACGTCATTGGGAGTATACCCATTGGCAGAAAGCCCATCAGCATTCAACTTGAGAAACATTTATGATCTACTTTGCCTGCTTTGACAAGTACATCTGCTGTGATGCAGGGTCCCAGGCACAATCAAGGGTCAAAGCAGCTGCAACTTAAGCCTTGCCTTGTTGACTAGTTAAAGGCTGGAATGTAATTGTCAGAGTGATGCCCATTGGCTGACCTAGTTGGGAGCTGATTGGGAACTGATGTAAGGATTAAAGGCAATCCTGCGTCTGGCTTTGTTGGGTGAATGAAGCAGTTTTCAAGGCAACAATCCTAATTCAAGGGCAGTTCTACATGAGAATTGGTTTGGAAGCACACTCCATTGTTGGCAAGTTTTGCATTTGACAATATTTTGTACACACATTGGATCACATTGACGCACCCACTGTTGTTTGATACACTCAAAAAGCACTTCTGAGCTTAGGATTAATATAACAATCTCTTTGTGTCCTCTATGCATATCAGGTTGCAATTTGCCATTTTCTTGTGTTGTGCTGAATTAGGGTACTTAAGTTCAAAGAGAACTTGAGAGCAACTTCCAAGAACCAAGCCTGTGAACCCTTTTCCATGAATTTGGGCACCTCAACACATGCCTTTTACATATATTGAACTAAACCCTTTTACAAGAATGTGAGCACTTTTGTGTTTCCTCTGATACCACTGGATGGGCTGACTTAACCCCCTCTTCTGTCTTTTGTTTGCAAGTTTCACCTTATTGCAGCTCATGCAAATGCTCCCTTGCATAAAAACCTAGCAAAATTTGTAATTGACTTCTTAAGCAATCCAGGAATGGACTACAAATATAGGTATTCACTTCTTGATTTGAGAGGGTATATTTGAGAGGCAGTCTCTTGCAAGTAGGACCTTGACTCAGGGAAGCTTGCTTTGAATTTTAAGAGAAGTACTTTGGGCGGTGGCTGCAGGAGTTTTCAGCTATGTGCCCTTTCCCCATCCACAGAGGTTCATAAACACAAATCAAACCATTTATTATCATCAAAATTTATTTTGTAAACTGTGAAAACAGCAAATATCAATCAGTAGGAAAAGGCTGTCTTTGCATATCACTCCAAAAACTCTTCCTCAGTTTCTCCATGTGCATCATTTGAGTTGGCAGACTCTGAACCCTACAATGCAGAAGACTAGTCATTGACCAACATATCCAACCTTTCTACAGTGTCCCATTTTCCTCAAAGCGATTTGACAAAGCTGTATTGGCTACATATGGCCTGTTGCATTGCCTAGGACAGATAACTGACATTCATTTTCAAAGAAGGATTAGGTTTGATAAGGTATTATTCATAGGGCAACTTGCCAAAGGAAGATAGTACCTTGGCTTGTTTGGAATTTATGTTCAACAGTATTAGAAATACATCTTTGCTGTCACTGTCTCCATCCTCATCATCTTCATTATCATCAGATCCAGATTCTGAGTGACTTTCATCAGTCTCTGAGTCTACCTTGAGGTCAACTGTAGCTTCTAGGAGCAAGTGGAGGCAATTGTGCACTGCCTTAAATACCTTATGGCACTGTAATGTATCAGAATTGATCATGTGCACCAATACTTTCTGCAAACCAATGACTGCCCCCAGCACAATAACTCCATATCAGTTTTCACCATGTCCACCAAGCTAATTTTAGGGAACTGCTGTAATCTCAGGACCAGCTGTGAGAAATGAAGAGTACTCAAAAAAGCTTGCATATTAGTATCAGATTTGCTTGTCACAACATGGAAGCTTACCAGCAAGTTTCGTCTCTGACTTCAATTACAAGCCTGGGTCAGATGCACTTTCAGCTATCCCAGCCAGTGCATCAGCCCATGTTAGCAAGCCTTGAGAAGCACCATCTTCTGTTACATTACTACTGCCATCTTCTTCAACTGATAGGATCTTCACCACATGTTCAGGTAGGATATTGAAACACACTGTGATCAGGAGACTGAGAGGCTTCACCAATGGAACATTTACACTTGTCAGTTGCTGGAAGCAGCATGTAGCAACTCCGCAGAAGCATGGAACAAGAATTTTTGAGGTCCCTTCTCCTTCAAATGAGAGTTGAGACACATGCAAGAGGGCATGAGTGCAGTGGCATGCATGCCAGCAGGCTGTTGGGCAGCCAATTCAATGGCCATGGTGAGGAAGATGACCAAACATTCAAGTTGGACTGTTGGGCAACCTGAGGTGGTGGAGGCAGTATCCCATACTTCGTAAAGTGGAACATGGGACATCTTCCCTGCAAAACAGACTGTAGTTAAGCCACTTGACAATCTGAAGTTTGTGAAATGTTTATTGTAGCACTTTGCCTCTTCACTCCACAATATTAAGGAGCCAAGTTGAGGAGTTTGCCCTTCTTTAATGCTCTGTTTGAGCTTCAGGACTAAAGCACCAGGACATGATATCCCTCCCCTCTACTGCTGTTTCACATGAGCATGATTTTGTGAGTATGATGCAAATAGTACAGGAGAAGGTGTTCACTCTCCATCTCTCTGGGTCTATTGTCACAAGGCCACTGCAGGCAGGATCTCATGAATAAGTGTGCATACAACAACTCTCTTGAGGCATGAGATTTTGACCTCCAAATTTCCAAATCAAACAGCCTCAAGAACAAAAGAACAAGATCTAGATGCACCTGCAAAGCAACAGCTTCCTCTTGGAATCAAGACAGCTTCACCTTCCTCATCTTCCCATGCATTCCAATCTGCCACCAGATTTGCCCATACTTGCAGCAGTGGCTCCTCTTTCATGGTGGTAGCTGCTGTTGAGTCTGGCATGTACCTCAAGGTTGCAGCCAAAAGCACAGACGCATCACTCAAGCACGATGGTGGTGTAGCTTTTGTTTGATCAACCTCCTGCATGAATGACACCAAGCATATGGTATTGTATGTTGCCGATGCAAATTGTAGATCAATCTATATCAGGCAATTTCAAGTGCTCTGGGCAGAGTTTTACATCCGTTCTGTGAACAACAAGATGCTCCTCATCTTATTTTTACCTTCCCACAAATAAGAGTTTTCTGACAAAATGTTGAAGCAGCTCACAAAAGGATTTACAGACCTCTGCAGGCATCGCCATGCTAGCTGCAAAAGCTCAGAAAATGTGTTGGCTACTGTTGCACATTCATTTTTCCAGTTTGCCAGTGCCTTGCCATCGTCCTCATCAGGCTCTGCACCATCCCATGTCTGGACCAGTGAGGCCACTGCCACAAACCCAAGTTCAACCATCTGTTCAACACATGGTGCACAGTTTAGGGCAAGTAAGAACATGGTTGGCAGAACATAGGAGTCCTCAAGAAACTGCTTTTGTTAAAAGGGGATGGTGCTTCAATACCTGGGGCCAGGATTCAGGATGAGGAGGGATGTGCTTGGATATCTCCCCTTGGACTGCAGCAGCAACAGCTGATACATGTCAAGCAAGATGGTCCTCCCCTGCCTCTGCAACTGTAGCCAAGAGCTGCAAAGAGATTGTTGACTCTGCTTCTTGCTTGTGAACAGAGGTCAAATGATAACAGTGATGTCTCCACTAACTGAGAAGTCACTTATTCTATGGAATAGGAATTGAGTGAAGTGTATCATGCACTACTGAAGGTTCAAGTACCCAGTGCTAGCAATGTGTCCTGGCAGCCTGTGGGAGCATCTGCTGCAGCAGCCCTCTCTTCACTCCAGGTTTTGATTTCAAGTTTCCCTTCACTCTTTGTTGTGAACAAGTCCTTAAGATAGTGGCTTTTTGCTGCAGATACAGTGGTCTACAAAGCAAATGCATGATTAAGGTGTCACCTGACAGTCCCTTGTCATCAGATATACTGTAAATGTCACTAGAAGCTCTATAGAACAGCAATTTGGCTGGAGGTGCAGGAGGATTCTAAGCCCATGCAATGGCTGCCCCTACTACAAGCTACAATAGCCAAGGAAGTTTTCCTCTCATATTGAAGTTGGAAAAATGAGGTTGGTGGGATTAGCAAATCAAATGCCATTACCCACTCATTGTGCCTCAAAGAAAACTCAAAACCCTTATCATTGCTGACATGAGGAGTTGGAGAGCTATAAGATTGTTGAGAGTGTGAAAAGTTGTAGGACACAAAATGCAATCATGTGAGTTTGATCTGTATTGTAGCTCAGAAAGGTAAAAGATGAGAAGTTTGTTACAGTAAGTTTCCTTTTTAAGACTATAACCCCAAAGACTCAACAATGCTGCTCCCTTATAAGAAAGAAAAGAAATTGCTTACCAAGCAAAATGCCAGCTACCCCAGAGCCAGTTGGCATTAGCCAAGGACATAATGGAGTTGGTGATACCATAGCATATAACGGAAACACTTTAGTTTGGAGCAGTGCAGTCACTGTTTCAGCTGATGGTGTGCACAGGAACTGCATCACTCAAAGCATGAATTACATTTGTGTCAGGAAGCTACATACTTAGGAGCAAATTTAACATAGCATCCAAAGCAAACTTCTTGTAACAGCTGAGTGAACAACTCTCATTTCATAAAATTTGGGCAGAAAATACAAGCACTTGCAGGCACTGTGCAACATGTTTTGCATAAACTGGGCTTTTCATACCCTTCAAATTTCAGGTTAAACCCATGATGGTCCCTTTTAGCTTTAAGACTCAATGCTTTACAATATGACAGCAAATTGACAAGTTCTGTACATCCATTTTATCCAGGCATATTATACTCTGACAAGCAATCAGTAAAGTCAGGTGGAATATGCAAAGTCTAGATTTTGAAATCATTGATATTTGGACACTGTCTAGTCAGCAGAGAAAGAGCCAAAACCTGGTGGACGCCACCATAAGCCATCAGTGCACCATAATAGCTGCAGGCACCCAATGCAAAGGCTACATGCCAAGTCTGCAGTACAGACATCTGTCTTGAATATTGTTACACAGCTTAAACTGCAGCAGGGTTTCTGTTGTTTGCTGCCAAATGCCCCCATGGCTTGTGTTGGATGCTTTGGTCAACAGAGCACAAGCAGGCCAAGCATAATTTATTGGCAAATGTGAGAAACTACACATGATTGGAGCAAGCCAGCTAACATGATGATATCTCCATGATTATGGATTCAATAAGGTGGAACATGATTCTCAACAGAACCCATACACATATGGAGAGTCTATAGAACTCTTAGTATAGATGAGCCTTACTAGTCATGTCAAGATTTGAGCATAACAACCAAAAAGACAATGTTTGCTAGCAAGTAATATCTTGTGTGGTTGGAGAAGTGATGACACTCCATGGATTGGAAACATGAGCTGATAGACATACTTCACTTGTTCTGAGCTTGGCACAGCTCTGTCATCAGGAAGTGGGCACTGGGACAAAAATGGCATCACAAAAATTTCACCTGCTGTGCTCTGTCCATTCTTCCCTTTGCCTTTCTCCCCTTTCTCCCACTTTATGGCAGCTGCTTTTTTGGTCCCTCCACTAGTTGGAGGTCCTGAATGACTCAATCCAGAACAAACAAGCACATTTGTGTGTTCTGAAGAACCAAAAAAGAGAATAAAGAAAATTCTAAAAAGCTGATGATGTGAAACAAGCAACCAATAAAACTGCAGTCTGTAAAAGAGCTGAGCAAATCTTTTGAATGACAAAATGATGTACAGCATATGGCAGAAACTATACTTTAGCAGTGGCAACAAGACCAACAGGTTTAACACACTTTGGTGTGGTGTCAATAGGTCTTCTTTCCACCAACTTGCTTCATCCTCCATATAGCTAATAATTAGATACCACAGTATTCCTGGTGGTTAGACATGATGCAGCTAGGCTTTTGTGTGAGCAATCCAAGTGCAGAAGTTGATGTCCAGACTGGATCAACATAAGCAGGAAAATCTAAGAGAGCAAGCAAGAACTACAGTAGGATTCCATTGCAACAAAAAACCAGAAATGGCTGTGAAAAGATGCTGAGCATTGGTATCATCCTCAGAAATTGAGAGGCATCTCCATATACCATATCAGATGGAAGGTTCTTGCGAAGATATTCATCTTCATCCTCCACCCACTGCAAAATATCCTGCAGCATCAGTATGAGCATCAGAACACAGCTTTCAATCAGCTTAAAATGAATTGCAATGATCATCAGAAGCTCCAGTTATAGCAACAGTCCCATGCTCGAACCTTCTCATTCATCTTAAGAGCAGGGAAGATTGCATTTTCAACAAGATCCAAGAACTGAGGTGCCATGAGTCGCCATCCCTGCCATTCCAAGCAATTGAACACATCCCTATCAGAACTCTTGATTCCTAAAGTGTAATGGAAGGAAGAAGTCAAGGGTCATTTGGTTTACTCAGCTTAAAAGGGTTTAGCTCAGAACAGAACAAATACTCTGAGTTTTGTAAGGAGTAGCCAACAAGAAATATGTTTCAAAGAGAGTTCATAGAAAAGACTTAAGGGGCACTTACAGGTCCTGTCTCAGGAATATTGGCAACAAGGTCAAATGCCAGATATGGAATACAATACGCTCTTGCATTGGATGGACATCCTGTACAATACACCTTCTTTAGTAAGCTGCCAATCATACCAGGAAAAAGGTAAGACTTGCAGAATATTCTTAGGTTTGGAAATTTGTTGGGTTGATGATTTGTATAAAGGAAAGCCTGGAATTGTAGATGCAGCCTGAAATTTCTGCTTAGACAATTTAGATTATTTATTTTTATGACACTGAGCAGACTACTTCTTTCATTTGAGATAAACTACTGGTCTGCTGACCTTGGCATTTGCACTTCTTGCCACAATCTTAAGTGCTATATTTGACATTGGAGGTAGATACCTACATCAATCCACCCATCATGCTCTAATTTATGCTCTTTCTATTTTCAAAAAGGAGAAAAACTGCATCATGGGAGAGTGCAAAAGGTGAATGTCAGATGGGCTAGTCCACCCCTGAAAATATGATTTGAGGCTTGTGGTTTATCACAACTCTTTGGATGCTTCCAGAATGTGTTTTAGGGGACATTCTTGATCATAATTAATTATTCAACCTTTGGTTTCATATGACACAGGGCAGGTCAGTGACCTTCACAACTGGTTAACTCGATTGCATGGGAGTTGCTATTGATGTTGGTGACGGACGGATCATCATTCGTGGAAGAAGTTCGAGCCCGAACTCCTCCACAAAAACTCCTCCGATGAAATGCAGGAAAATAACATGAATGAAAAACAAACA
>Ga0116230_10000442_pt1 | contig 36400 bp, 29 predicted proteins | sample S1TSphfallax_3_FD_88678 | JGI IMG/M metagenome (GOLD analysis project Ga0116230, IMG submission 88678) | Host-associated microbial communities from peat moss isolated from Minnesota, USA - S1T2_Fd - Sphagnum fallax MG | ecosystem: Host-associated > Plants > Peat moss > Unclassified | place... | reverse complement strand
GCGCACCACAGTCCGTTATCGCCAAAATGCGCCTGAAGCACCACTGCCAAACCCAGAAATCCAAGAAAAGAAAGGATCATGCTGTCGCGCAGCTCCGCCGCGCGGGTCGCGCCGATGAAGATGCCATCCAGTTGAAAGTTCCAGACCGAAACCACCGGCATCGCCACAATCCACGGCAAGAATCGTGCGGCAAGCTGACGAATCGGCTCCTGATTGGTGAAAACGGCGATGATTCTCGTCCCAAAAACCCAATAAATCAAGGAGATAATCGCGGAAACGGCAACAGCGGCGGCGAACGACGCCTTGAGGATCGAGCGGAAATCGAAGCGCCGGCCGGCGCCGATCGCCTCGCCTACCAGCGCCTCGGTGGCGTTAGCGAACCCGTCCAGCCCGTAGCTGGCGATCATGTGGAAGTTGAGCAGGACGGCGTTGGCGGCCAGGATCGCGTCGCCCATCTTCGCTCCAGAGCGGGTAAACCAAGCATACGCGGCGACCAGGCTGAGGGTGCGCAGCAAAATGTCCCGGTTGAGCGCAAAGAGATGGCGCAGCCTCGGAGCGTGCAGCAGTTCGCTCCAGCGCAGGCGGCTTGGATGCACGCCGGCGGCGAGCATGATTGCAAGGCCGAGCAGGCAGCCGGACCATTCCGCGGCGAGCGTGGCGGTGGCTATGCCGGCCACGCCCCAATGTAGATGAAGCACTAAAACCAATGCCACCAGCACGTTGACGACGTTGATGGCGGCTTGCAATAGGAGCGCGGCGCGGGCGCGCTGTCGGCCTAGCAAGTAGCCGAGAATCGCGTAGTTGGCCAGCGACGCCGGTGCCGACCAGATGCGGATGCCGCAATAAATTTGCGCGTTGGCGCGCGCGTCCGGACTTGCTCCTAAGAGATTGAGCGCAATGGAGATCAGCGGCGATTGGAGGAGCAGAATCGCGGCGCCGATGAGCATGGCCGTGAGAAAGGCGCGGCCGAAGTGGTGCATCAGCTGGTCTTCATCTTCCGCGCCGTGGGATTGCGCGACGAGGCCGCTGGTCGCCATGCGGAGAAAGCCGAAGGTCCAGTAAATGGAATTGAAAAAGATGCCGCCCATGGCTACGCCGCCGAGCGCCGCCGGGCCGGGCAAGTGGCCGGAGAGGATGGTGTCCACGGTCGAGAGCAGCGGCTGGGTCAGGTTCGAAAGAATGAGCGGCAGCGCGAGCAGGAAGACGCGCCGGTACCAGTAGGGCATCGAACTGATTTTAACTGGAGCTAATCGTGTTCGGAGGGTTCGCCGGCCCCTGGGTCGTCGTCCGAACCGTTTGCCGGGACCATGGTGTAGTCGTAGACGACCTTGTTCATGAAGATGTCGGAGCGGATCAACCCCTGCTGGCCGTTGCCGCCGTAGACGCGGCGATTGATGAGGCGGCTGGTTTCCGGGTCGTCCGGGAGCGAGCGGATGTACTCGCTGCGGAATTTTCGGCCGCAGGCGGAGAACATGGTCAGCGTCAGAATCCAATGGGCTGGAGACTCGTTGGTTGTGTGGCGTATGCGCTCGTGAATTTCGACTTTGCGGTCCTGCATCTTGTGCAGAATGGTGGCGAAGGAGTCGAGTCCTAGTTCGACGCCGTCGAGCGATTCGACGATGTGGCCGCTGTTGAGCGACATTTGCAGGCTGGGAGTTTGGTTCGCCGTCGGCTCGACGGCCTGTAGCTCAAACGCCTCGGTATGCCAGTCGAATACGCCCGGCTGAGGCTGTTTCGTTTCGGGACCGTAGACGGCGCGGAACTGGTCGATAGGCGCTCCCGGAACGACGAGCGGCTCGACGATTTCGCCTGGGCTGACCAGGAAATCTTCCTTGCAGCCCTCGACGTGGAGGGATTTGGTGGCCGATTTGGCCGGTTCCTTGGCCGGGTGGGGCGCGGCGGATAGGGAGCGGGCGGTGTATTGGACGTGGGCGCGGGTGAGCCAGATGAGGTAGGCTCCAGCGGCGGCGAGCAGGAGCGCTCCGGCGATGATCCAGGCGCGGGGGTCGATCATTTCCTTTGTCTCAGCGGGGTGAAGAAACCCAGTTTTTCGAAGGAATTTGTCTTGCGGGGCTAACCAGTCCGAGGCAGCACCGAGAATCCTTCAAAACGACGGAAAAACTACCCTCAGGGGCTAGAGCCCCGTTCCTTTGGTTGGCTTTGGCGGCACGACTGAAGTCGTGCCCTGTTACAAAGCAATTCGATTCCGAATTTTTGCGGCGACTCCCAGATGCGGGAGAAGACGATCCTTCTCCCGCATCTGGCTATTGGCGAGCGGTTTGGCCGGGGTTCAACTCGCTGGGCGGAATGCTGGACAGGACTACGGATTGGGATTCGTCGAGCGCTTTGAGCGGGGATTGGAGGGCGATCTTCAGCACTTCGTCCATCTGATCGACGAAATGGAGCTTCATCGCCTTTTTCAGGGCTTCGGGCAGGTCCACGGTGTCCTTTTCGTTGGCTTTGCAGAGGATGACTTCAAAGACGCCGGCGCGCTGGGCGGCGAGCAGCTTTTCCTTGAGGCCGCCGATGGGCAGGACCTTGCCGCGCAGGGTGATTTCGCCAGTCATGGCGATGTCGCGGCGGACGGGGATCTTGGCCAGGGCCGAGGCGAGCGCCGTGGCGATGGTGATGCCGGCCGAGGGTCCGTCCTTGGGGATGGCACCCTCAGGGACGTGGAGGTGGATGTCGATGTTGCGATAGAAGTCGCGCGGCAGACCGAGCGCGTTGGCGCGGCCGCGGATGTAGCTGAGTGCGGCCTGCGCCGACTCCTGCATCACGTCGCCGAGCTGGCCAGTGATGGTGAGCTTGCCTTTGCCGTCGAGCACCTGCACCTCGGTAGTGAGGATGCTGCCGCCGACTTCGGTCCAGGCGAGGCCGGTGACGAGGCCGACTTCCGGGCTGTCGTGAACCTCCGAATCGCGGAAGCGGGCCACGCCGAGGAACTCGCCGATGTTCGCCGCGGTGATCTCTTCCTTATGCTTCAGGCTGTGCTTAACCACGCGCCGGGCGACTTTGCGGCAGACGTTGCCGATCTCGCGCTCGAGATTCCGGACGCCGGCCTCGCGCGTGTAGTCGCGAATGATGGCGACGATGGCGTCGTCCTGAAAGGTGATGTTGGCTTCGGTCAGTCCGGTGGCTTCGCGCTGCTTCTTGAGCAGGTAATTCCGGGCGATTTCGAGCTTTTCCACTTCCGTGTAGCCGGAGAGGCGCAGCACTTCCATGCGGTCCTGGAGCGGGGCCGGGATGGTGTGCAGAACGTTGGCCGTGGCCACGAAAAGGACTTCGGAAAGGTCGTAATCGACGTCCAGGTAGTGATCCTGGAAGGTGGTGTTCTGCTCGGGGTCGAGCACTTCGAGCAACGCCGAAGCCGGGTCGCCGCGGAAGTCGTTGGCCATCTTGTCCACTTCGTCGAGCAGAAAGACGGGATTCTTGGTGCCGGCCTTTTTCATGGCCTGAATGATCTGGCCGGGCAGGGCGCCGATGTAGGTGCGGCGATGGCCGCGAATCTCCGCTTCGTCGCGCACGCCGCCCAGCGAGAGCCGGACGAACTTGCGGCCGGTCGCTTTGGCGATTGACATGCCGAGCGAGGTCTTGCCAACGCCCGGAGGCCCGGCGAAGCAGAGGATCGACCCCTTAGGGTTCTTCACGAGCTGGCGGACGGCGAGAAACTCGAGGATGCGCTCTTTGATCTTTTCCAGGCCGTAATGGTCTTCGTTGAGCACCTTTTCCGCGCGGTCGACGCTGCGGGTTTCCTTCGACCGCTTCTTCCACGGCACGGCGAGCAGCCAGTCGAGGTAGTTGCGGCTGACGGTGGATTCGGCGGACATCGGCGGCATCGCTTCGAGCTTGGCCAGCTCCTGGGTGGCCTTTTCCATCACATCCTTGGGCATGCCGGCGGCTTCAATCTTCTTGCGCAGCTCGTCGAATTCGCTCTTTTCGCCGCGGCCCAACTCTTTCTGAATGGCTTTGATCTTTTCGTTGAGGTAATACTCCTTCTGGGCGCGCTCCATCTGGCGCTTTACGCGGGATTGCACGTTGCGATCCAGGTCGAGCTTTTCGATCTCGACGTCGAGCACATCGGCGATGCGGGCCAGACGCGCGGCGGGGTCGAAGATGCCCAGCAGTTCCTGCTTTTCTTCGATGGGAAGCTGAAGGTTGGCGGCGATCACGTCGGAGAGCTTGGCCGGCTCGTCCATGCGGACGCTGGCGATCATGGTCTCGTAGTTGAGCGATTGCTGGAGCTTGACGTAGCTCTCGAAGAGGGTGGTGACGCGCTGCATCAGAGCTTCCGTGCCGGCGGTCATCTCAAAGGTGGATTTGCCTTTGCGTACCGTGGCGACGAAAAAGCCGTCGGCGTCGGTTACTTCGGTGGATTTGGCGCGCTCGACGCCCTCGACGAGGACTTTGATGTTGCCGTCCGGCATCTTCACCGACTGCACGATATTGCAGATCGTCCCGACCTGATAGATTTCCTTGGCCTTGGGCTCATCGACGCTGGCGTCGTGCTGGGTGGCGAGAAAGATCTTGCGGTCGCCATTGAGCGCTTCTTCGAGAGAGCGGACGCTGGACTCGCGTCCGACGACGAAGGGGGTAACCATGTACGGGAAGATCACCATATCCCGGATGGGCATCATGGGCAGTTTGCGCGGCTCGTTCTTTTCCCGTGGGGAAGCAGTCATACAGGTCCTTTGGATTCGATCTACTCGATTGGATGCCGCGGACGCCGATCCGTCTCAAGCTCCATCGTAATCGTCTTCTTCAGATTGTAATGCGGCTGGATGGGAAAAATTTGCCGGAAGGCGCGGGAGTGCCTATTCGGGATTGGCAGGAGAAAAATATTCAGGGATGTCGCGATGGCCTTCGAGGATGTTGATGATTTCGAGGCGGTCTTCGGCGTAGCGAAGGATGATGATGTAATTTTCGAAGGGGACAGAACGCAACTCGGACCCGAGATCGGGACGGGCGATTCCCATCTGGAATGGAAGAGATGCAAGATGACGGCAGTGGGCCCGAATTTTCTGGGTGTATCTCTCGGCTACGCGCACACTCTGAGTGGCTTCCGCGATGTATTCCAGGATTTCTACCAGGTCGGCCTTGGCTGCCGGTGTTAGCTTGGCGCGCCTCACCACGGTATGCCCTTGGCTAGCAATTCCTGCGATTTGCGGTTGATCGCGGCGTCGATCTCTTCGTCCGAAACCTCGGAGGTGTCTTTCAAAGATTCCTGAACCTTGGCACGGAGTTCGGCCAACTTTTGCTCGCGCGCCTGTAGGAGCCGGATGCCGAACTCCACAACCGCGCTCTCGGAGGTATAGCGGCCATCGCTAACGGCTTGCTTGACGAAGTCTTCCTGGGATTCTTCTAGGGCGATTTGCATGATGGGCCTCCGCGGTTCCGATTGAAGCGATGATACCAGGGATGCGATTGGGGGGAAAGTTGTCTTACGGTGCGTCGTTGAGACTATCCGTCGCCAAGGCGCTCTTAGCGAGAAGCTCAGAGGTCGATCCAAGAACCGTGAAGCTTGCGATCATCCCTGGATGCCGACCGTCCTGGTCGACAAGAATCAGGGCCACCGTGGGAAACTGCGGCAAACGCCTCGTCACTCGTGCGTTTGCGTTCCTGACTTGTATCCTCTTACGCTGGCCAAATACTTCCGCAAGCTGCTTCTTTATCGCGGGCAGGTCAGCCGAAGCAGCGTGGATAGGAACAACCATCAGCCCGACGACAAAGTGGTCGTGCACCCGCCCAGATTTTCGAGTGTACGGGCTTGTCAAGCGAATTCGCTTTCCGCTGCTCGTCTGATAGTCGCAGAAGAGCTTATCGATCCCATATTTGCCGGAGAGGTGTCCTCTCAATCTTTGCGTGGAATTCAACTCTCGTAAAATCTTCGCCTCGAGGTACAAGTTAAAGTCGCCGCCGAACTTGCGCAGTTCCGGCACAGAAATCCAAGCGTCGCACAATCCGTGTCCAGTTCGATTGCCAGCCTTCACGAGACCCCGCTTCTTTACAGGCAGTTCGAGGACGGAGACAGAATTGCGATACCGGCGGGAGATGCTTGCTAGCAGGGTACTCACAACCGGGCCCTCTTTGAGCATCCAGGGCAACTCCGGTTCACCGAAGAGTCGCTCTGTTTCTTTGGCGTAGGCCTTCAGGTAAGTTGCCCAGGACTGGCAGATCGCCGCAAGCGAAGACTGTATCGAGCTGTGGCCCTTGAACCATGGACCGTACTCGGGGTCTGAATGTGGGGCTGATTTGAAAATGCTCGATTGCAATATCATGTGACACCACCCCTTCGAGGGCAATTTGCACTATGGCCTTCCGGAATTCAAAATTCGAACGGCGGTCGTGAGAAGCCGCTTGACGATCAAAATCCAGTGCTATTTCAAAAAATATCCGGTCATGTCCCGATGGCCTTCGACGATGTTGACCACTGCGAAGCGGTCTTCGATGTAGCGGAAGAAGATCACGTAGTCCTCAAAGACGGCGCTTCGAAGATTGGGAGCGAGTTCCGGGCGCTCGCGGCCCATTTCGAAGGGCAGAGAAGCGAGATGGTCGCAATAGGAGCGGATGCGGAGAAGGAAGTTGCGGGAGACATTGGGACTTCGGCTGGCTTCAGTAAGATAAGCTCGTAGTTGGCGTAGATCCCGTCGCGCGGTAGCGAGATAAATAACCCGCTTCATTCGGAGTATCCGAGAGCCGCGAATTCGGCGTCTTGCTCTTCCATATCGCGATCCAAATCCTCGGCGGTGTATTCGCCTCCCTCGGATAGGGACGCGGCGATCATGGTGCGCAGATCAGCCAGCTTGCGGTCGTTTTCCTCAAGTAGCCGTAGACTCAGATTGACGACTTCGCTTTCGTTGGCGAAGCGACCGTCGCTGACGGCTTGCTTGACGAAACTCTCTTGAGACGGTTCGAGGGCGATTTGCATCCGTTTGCCTCCCTTTTATCCCAGGATTCTATCAAAATGAGAGAAATCAGCCAGCCTTTTCTAGCAGCGAGAGCGACAGATCCCGGCGCTCGACCATGTCCTTGGTGATTTCGAGGTCGCGGACACGCTTGTTGCTGGGCAAGTGGTACATCAGGTCGAGCATCAGCTCTTCGAGGATCATCCTGAGACCGCGGGCGCCGACTTTGCGGTGCAGGGCTTCGCGGGCGACGGCGTTGGCCGCCTCCGCGGTGAAGTGCAGATGTACGTTCTCGTATTCGAAGAGGCGCTGGTACTGCTTGAGGATGGCGTTCTTGGGCTTGGTGAGGATCTCGACGAGAGCCACTTCGTCCAGCTCGTCGAGGATGCCCATGACGGGGAGGCGGCCGACGAACTCCGGGATGAGTCCGAACTTGATCAGGTCCTGAGGCTCGGTCTGGCGGAGGAGTTCCGTGTCGCGCTGGCTGCGAATGGCGATGGCGCCGTCCGGGTCGCCGTCGAATTTGAAGCCGAGCGCCTTCTTGCCCACGCGGCGGCCGACAATCTTCTCAATGCCGACGAAGGCTCCGCCGCAGATGAAGAGAATGTTGGTGGTGTCGATGGCCGTAAATTCCTGGTGCGGATGCTTGCGGCCGCCCTGAGGGGGAACGTTGGCGACGGTGCCTTCGAGGATTTTGAGCAGCGCCTGCTGTACGCCTTCGCCGGAGACATCGCGGGTGATCGACGGATTCTCGTCCTTGCGGCCGATCTTGTCGATTTCGTCGATGTAGATGATCCCGGTTTGGGCCTTGGTGACGTCGCCGTCGGCGGCTTGCAGCAGTTTTAAGATAATGTTTTCAACGTCTTCGCCGACGTAGCCGGCCTCGGTGAGGGTGGTTGCGTCCACGATGGCAAAGGGCACATCAAGCATCTTGGCCAAGGTCTGCGCCAGCAGCGTTTTGCCGGAGCCGGTGGGGCCGATGAGCAGAATGTTTGACTTAGACAACTCAATCTCGTTGTTGCGCGCGTGGTTCATCTGGATGCGCTTGTAGTGGTTGTAGACAGCGACCGCCAGCTTTTTCTTGGTCTGGTCCTGGCCGATGACGTACTCGTCGAGGAAGGTCTTGACTTCCTGCGGCTTGGGCAGGTGAACGCTGGAGGTAGTGGGGTGGGCTTCGCCACGGTCGTCCTCGAGAATCGAATTGCAGACTCCGACGCACTCGTCGCAGATGTAGGCGCGAGGGTAATCGCTCGGTGAGGAGATGAGCTTGGCTACCGCGTCCTGCGATTTATGGCAGAATGAGCAGCGGAGTGTGTCTTCGGGGCCCGTGCGTTTCATCACCACTACTACCTCCAGGGAAAGGCGGACTTAAACCTTTAACGACAACTTACGTTCGAGGCCGGTCGATGATTTCGTCGAGGATGCCATATTCTTTGGCCTGTTGAGCGGTCATGATGAAGTCCCGCTCCACATCGCGTTCGATCCGGTCGAGGCTTTGGCCGGTGTGCTTGGCCATCAGCGTGTTGGTAATTTCGCGAATGCGCAGAATCTCGCGGGCATGAATGTCGATGTCCGTGGCCTGACCGCTCAGCCCGCCCATCGAGGGCTGGTGAATGAGGATGCGCGAGTTGGGCAAAGCAAACCGCTTGCCCTTGGTGCCCGCCAGCAGCAGAAAAGCGCCCATGCTGGCCGCTTGTCCGATGCAGTAGGTCACGACGTTGTTGCGAATGAACTGCATCGTGTCGTAAATGGCGAGGCCGGCGGTAATGGAGCCGCCGGGCGAGTTGATGTAAAGCTGGATGTCTTTTTCCGGGTCTTCGCTGTTGAGAAACAGCAACTGGGCCACGATGAGGTTGGCAATCTGGTCGTCGATCGGCGTACCGAGGAAGATGATGTTATCGCGGAGCAGACGGGAGTAAATGTCGTAGGCGCGTTCGCCCCGACTCGTCTGCTCGACCACCATGGGAACTAAGGCCATTGCGCTATTCTCTCACTTTTGCGTGGGGGCGATCTGCCACCCCTGGGGGATTTGTGTTTCCAGGCCCATCTTTTCGTAACTGGCCCGGATTCCGAAGCGGTCTGCGGCCCGGGGTTGCCGGCTTCCTGATTGTTCTTCGCCGCATTCTCCGAAAATGGAAAAAAAGTCTTACGCGGCCGGGAGTCTTTGGTAGAGCAGGCTTGCCGTTTTTTCGCGACGCAATTGTTCCCGGATTCTAGCGAGACCGCCGTCCTGAGTCAAACGGGCGCGCAAAGTTTCGACCGGTTCCCGCTGCTGGAGCGCCGCCATATAAATCTCGCGATCCACTTCTTCGTCCGAAACGGCGATGCCTTCCGCGTCCGCAATGCGATCGATCAGCAGCGAAGTTTTCACCTCGCCGATGGCCGAATCGCGCTGCGCGGCGCGCAGACGGCCAAAGTCGAGCTTACGCATCATATCGGCATTCATACCCTGTTGCGCCAACGCGCGAAGGCCGCGATCCAGCCGCGCGTCCACCTGCTGCTGCACCAGCGACTCCGGCACCGGGAAGGGAAATCTCTCGGTCAGCGCCCCGAAAAGTGCCTCGCGTACTTCGGCTTCGGACTGGCGCTGTTTCGTCGCCAGCAGATGCTCGCGGATGCGGGTTTCCAGCGCGGCCAGGTTCTCGTAATCGCCAAGTTCGGTCGCAAAATCGTCATTCAGCTCCGGCAAAGTCCGCTTCTTGATGGCCAGAACTTCGATGTCGTAGGCGACAGTCTTGCCGGCAAGGTTGCTTTCCGTGTAGTCGGCCGGGTAGGTCACTTCCACCTGCAGCTCCTGGCCGGCTTTGGAGCCGCGCAGGGCTTCGGTGAAGGCCGGCAGCGTCTCGGCACCGCCGATTTCGACCAGCGAGTCCTGCCCTTCGATGGGAGCCGCGCCGACGAGTTCCAGCACCTGGCCGCTGTAGCTGATCTGCGCCCAGTCGCCGTCGACCAGAGCGCGATCTTCTTCGACCGGCTCGACGGTGGCGCGGGATTCCCGAAGCCGCGTCAACTCCGCCTGGAATTCCTCCTCCGTCACCTCGACGGCGGGCTTGGGGACAGCGACGTACTGATAGCCTTCGATGGAGAAAGGGGGGACGATCTCGAAGACCGCCGCGCCCTCCAGCGCCTTGCCTTCTTCGAGAGTGAGGCTGGTCAGGTTCGGCTGCGAAACCGGCACGACGCCGGCAGCCGCAATCGCCGCCTGGAATCGCTCCGGGAGCAGCGACTCGACCACATCCTTCTTGATCTGCTCCGCAAACCGTCGTTTGACCACCGATTCCGGCACTTTGCCGGCGCGAAAGCCAGGAATCTTGGCGTATTTCTTGTATTCCTTCAGCACGCGGGCGAAGGCTTTGTCCACCTCTTCGACCGGCGCCTCGATCTTGACTTCGCGCACACACTCGGGGTTCAGCACCGGGGCATGCGAGTGACTGTGGCCCTCATGATCGTGGTCCTGGTGGTCGTGGTCCTCATGAGCGTGTTCCTCTTGAAGATCGATGGGTTCGGGGGTGGCTTCCGCTTCCAGTACGGGGGGTGTTTCGATAGTTTCTGAAGAACTCACAGGTCTGCCTTCCAAAATTCTTACGCCTCAACGCCGGTCTGGCTTCGCCTTGCGGGGTTTTCTCCGAAAGAGCTTTCCTTTCCCCAAAAGGCGTTCCTGGAGAAGGAAGAGCGGTCCGCGTAGCGAGGTCTGCGGGCAGAGGACGTTCTTCTCAATGGTAAGAGGGTTCGCCAACCCGGTCAAACCGGTGGCATTTGCGCTATGGCGCAAACACCTTCAGCCGCACATGCCACTGGGTGCTCTTGCCGGGCGGCAGAGTCACCATGCCGGTGTCCATTTTGCCCCATTCTTTGCCAAACGGGTCGGCGAAGTTGAACTGGTCTTCGACAGCGACGAAGTTCTTGGCGGGCGGCGCGTAGACTTGGACCGTCTTAATGTTGGGCGAGATGCCCTCGATGGAAACGCCGTAATGGGCGGCCGGATCGGTGAGGGTTACCGTTACCGGCGAGCCGGAGAGGTGGCTGAAGTTGTCGTCGAGGAACTGTCCGCCCAGAGCCTTGCCGTCGGCCGCGGTAAAGTCGTACGGCGTTCCGGCTACGGGTACGATCTTGCCTGTCGGAAAGACATTGTCGTAGCCATCGACCTGGGCCATGGAACTGGCCGGAATGCGCAGGCGCACCTGAGTCCTGTCGCCGCTGGGCAGGTTGAAGTAGGGGTGCCAGGCGATGGCTACCGGCTCCGGTTCCGTGCCCACGTTGTGCGCCACGATGGAGGCGTCCACGCCCTCGGCGGTCAGAGTGACTTTAATCACCAGGTCGGTCTTCGAGAGCCAGTGCCCGCCAAAGTCGCCGCCGTGGATGACGCCGGAGACGCTGCCGCCCTCGGCGGTCTGCGTCACCTTCAGGTCTTCGACGGGAGTCTTAAGGATGAGCCCATGCATGGCGTGGCGCTCGGCGCCGGGGAGTTTACCGACGTTGTTCGCCGGCAGCGTGATGGTCTTGCCGTGCCATTCGGTGGTCAGCGTCTTGCCGTCTTCGGAGAGCTTGCCGCGTATCCGGTTCGGATACGGAAACAGAAAGGCCGCGCCCATGCGGTAGCTCAGGTCGCCGTTGGCGTCGTCGGTGTCGTTGAGCGTCTTGGCCGCTTCTTCCAGATTCCCAAGCGGTTCGGCCAGCACGTCGATCTCGCCTTTGCCGGGGAAATAGGCGGTGATCTGCTGAATCATCAGCGCGCGGCCGGGCAGCAGCGTGATCGAGGTGAACTCCGGCTTGGTGGCTCCCGCGGTGGGCTTACGCGAGATGGTGACGGCCGGCACGCCGTTGACCGAGGGCGGCGCGGGCGGCTGCGCGTGAGTGGCGATGCTGACGGCTAGCGTGGCCGAGGCCAGGCTGGCAATGGCGAGGTTGCGCGGTGCGAGTTTCATCGAAATATCCTCGGAACGATCGGGTTGCTCAAAATGCGGCGCGTTGGGATGCGGGTTTGAGGCGGTTGTTGCCGGTTTCCTCAAGGCGCTGCCATTTTACAGGAGGCTGCGCGCGGCTTGCTTTGAATGCCCGCCGGGCGGATACGATAGAGCGATGCCCTCAGCCGCCAGTCTGGAAATACTGAATGCCCAGATCGTCGCCTGCGACCGCTGCCCGCGCCTGCGCGTCTACGGCGAAGAAATTGCCAGGGTAAGACGCCGCCAATGGCGCGATTGGGAGTATTGGGGCAAGCCAGTGCCGTCCTTTGGCGACGAAACGGCGCGCGTGCTGGTCATGGGCCTGGCTCCGGGCGCGCATGGCTCCAATCGCACCGGCCGCCCGTTCACCGGCGACGGCTCGGGCGACTTCATGTTTCCCGTCCTCTACGAAGCCGGCTTCGCCTCGCAACCGCGTTCGGTGAGCCGCAAGGACGGGCTGCGGTTGAGCGATATGTGGATCAGCGCGTCGGTACGGTGCGCGCCGCCGGGGAACAAACCGCTCCCGGAAGAGCAGCGCAACTGCGCCCCCTGGCTGGATGAGGAGATGGCGCTGCTGCCGCGCCTGCGCGTGGCCGTCTGCCTGGGCAAGATCGGCTTCGACGCCATGGTCGGGTATTTTGTGCGCGCTGGGGCGATTGCTTCGCGCAAGGGATACGACTTTGCCCACGGAGCCGAATACCGCCTGCCCAACGGACTCTATCTGCTCGCGACGTATCATCCATCGCTCCAAAACACCAATACCGGGAAGCTGACCGCGCCGATGTTCCTGAAGATCTTCGTGCGGGCGCGAGAGCTGGCCAAGGATTAACCTCAGCCGTCGGCTCGGCGACGGTCCGTGCTACTATCGGGTGCATGAATCGCTCCTCTCTTGCAGTTTTCGCCTGTTGTTTTGTGCCGTTTGGCGGCGTGGCGCTGTTCTCGCAGGTTGGTGCGGAAAAAGCAGTCGTCCTGCACGCGGCGCATCTGCTCGATGTGGAGCACGGCGCGCTGGTTTCGCCGGGCGAGGTGCTGGTGCGCGGCAACAAGATCGCCGAGGTTGGCGCGTCCGTCACCCATCCAGCCGGCGCGGAGACGATCGATCTGGGCGCGGCCACGCTGATGCCCGGCCTGATCGACGCCCATGTGCATCTCTTCCTCCATCCCGGCGCGGAAGACTTGCAGACCATCCAGGAATCCGTGCCGTGGCGCACGATTCTGGCCCAGCAGGCGGCCAAGGATGACCTGATGGCAGGCTACACCGCCGAGCGCGACATGGGCACCGAAGGCGCCGGATCGGCGGACACAGCAGTGCGCATGGCCATCGACAGCGGGCTGATTCCCGGGCCGCGCATGCGCATGAGCGGCAACGCCATCAGCATCCTCGGCGGCCATGAGGATGCTGTCGGCTACAACCCAGCTTCGCACGTTCCGTCCAACGCGGACTACGCCAACAGCGCGCCGGAGTTGGTCGCCGTCATTCGAGAGCAACTGAAAGAAGGCGCGGACTTCATCAAGATCTACGAAACCGGCAAAGACCGCCTGCGCGATGGCAAGTTCACCACGCCCTACCAGTACACGGAAGAGGAGCTGGCCGCGGCTGTGAAAGAAACCGCGCGTATGGGAACCCGCGTCGGCGTCCACTGCACCGGCGAGCCGGGCGCTCTCTATGCGGCTGAGGCCGGCGTCGCCTCGATCGACCACGCGGACTACCTGAGCGACGAGACGATGCGGCTGATGAAGGAAAAGCAAATCTACGCCGTGCCGACCTTCGCCATCGTCGAGTACTTCGGCAAACACGCCGACCCCTCCGTCGGCGACTGGGACGACTCGATGCAGAAATTCCACGCCGCCCAGTTTAAGCGGCAACTGGCCGCTGGCGTGCCGTTTGCGGTCGGCTCGGACGTTGGCCCGTTTCCGCATGGGACGCAGGCGCGCGAGATGGAGTTGATGGTCGAGTACGGCATGTCGCCGGTCGAGGTGCTCAAAGCCGACCTGCTGCACGGCGCGAGGCTGCTGGATTGGGAAGGCCAGATCGGCGACTTGAAGCCAGGATATTACGCGGATGTGATCGCCGTGCCGGGCAATCCGCTCGAAGATATTTCGGTGACCAAGCGCGTGAGTTTTGTCATGAAGAACGGCGTCGTTTACAAAGGGCAGGAAACAGGGAATAGGGAACAGGGGATGCGTTGAGAATCTTGGAGCGGCCAGGGTTTTGTAACAGGGCACGACTTCAGTTGTGCCGATGATCGCGAGGAAATCGCCGGGGCTTTAGCCCCCGCTGGAATTCGATCCGACAGATTCCGCTCAATATTTTTCACTAGATTCCGGGGTTGACGATGAAGAATTTGGCGCATCGGCGTATGTGGACGATGGTTGGAGCAATGACGATCGCTTTGAGCTCGGGTAAGGCCCAGACACCGGCGCCGCACAAGTGGGCCATCGTGCTGCACGGCGGCGCCGGCGTGATCGAGCGCTCTTCGATGACTCCGGAGGCCGAGAAGAGCTATCGCGCCGGAATCAAAGCCGCGCTTGACGCGGCCGCGGCGGTCCTCGGTAATGGCGGCTCATCGATGGACGCCGTCGAGACGGCCATCAAGATCATGGAAGACGATCCGCAATTCAACGCCGGGCGCGGCGCGGTCTTTGCCGCCGACGGCACTAACCAACTCGACGCAGCGATCATGGACGGCAAGACCATGCAGGCCGGCGCGGTCGCCGATGTGCGCACCACGCGGCATCCCATCAGCCTGGCGCGGGCCGTAATGGAGCAGTCGCCGCATGTCTTCCTGGTGGGCGCGGGCGCGGATGCCTTTGCCGCGCATGTGCATCTGGAGCAGGTTCCCCCCAGCTTCTTTTTCACCGAGCATCGCTGGCAGCAGTTGGTGGACGCGCTCAAGAAAGAAGGCTCGCCGATTCCTCCTCGTCCGGAAGGCGCGCCGCCTCCGCCCGTGAAGCCGCTGGCCTTCGTCGAGACTCCCGACAATCACAAATACGGCACAGTCGGCGTCGTGGCGCTAGACCGCGCCGGGAATGTCGCAGCCGGAACCTCGACCGGCGGAACGACGGCCAAGCGCTGGAATCGCGTGGGCGACACGCCGGTAATCGGCGCGGGCACCTACGCTTCCAACGATTCCTGCGCCGTCTCCGGAACGGGAGTCGGCGAGTACTTCATCCGCCTGACCGTGGCGCGGACCATCTGCGCGCTGGTCCAGTACAAAGGCATGAGCCTACAGGCAGCAGCGGATGAAGTAGTGCAGAAGCAACTGGTCGCGATCCACGGCGATGGCGGCGTGATCGCGCTCACCCCGGATGGGCAGATGGCCTGGAGCTTCAACACGCCGGGGATGTTCCGCGCCCGGCTGGCCGAGGGCGGAACGGCGCAGATCGGCGTTTATCGCGACGAACCCTAGCGCGACCAACCCTAGCCGCGCCCGCACCAGCACACTCGAAATTTCCCTTGCTTGCCAGAAATCCCGATCGGATTTCTCAGGCCGGGCTGCGTTTGCGAGCCGCCGGGTGGCGGAGCCGCGACGGCGCAGTGCGAAAACGCCGGGCAAACGCAGCGTTTTCTTGCTCCGCCGGTGCCGGAGGAAATTATAAGAAAAGTCCAATATGGAATGGAAATACCGCGTAAGTTTATGAAAATCAATGCAGTAAAATAAACGTTTGACGATTGAGTTGATTTGTGTTCATAATGGTGACGGGTACTAATCGTCATCTGGAGGAAAAATCTATGCGCAATCTTTTTGTAGCCGGTCTTCTGCTCTCCCCGATGCTTTTGACCTCAGCGGCCGTCGCCAGCTCTACCAAGACGGATTCGCCTGTTCCCACGCAGAATCTCAGGGTCACCACGGGTGTCTCCACGCCTGAGATTATCGACGCCAGCGCGATCCGCATTCCTGCCGCCGACGTGGCTCGCATGGTTCCCAGCGAGGCGCAGGTGGTCGTTTCGCTCAATGTGGATGAGAACGGCAGGGCCAGCAACGTGCAGGTCGTCAAGTCGATCAATCCGGAAGTGGATGCCCGCATCGTTTCGGCGGTGCAGCTAGCCCATTTCCGCCCCGCCAAGCTGGACAATCAGCCGGTTCCGGTGGATATGCAACTGGTGGTTGTGGTTCGCCGCTAACCTTCTCGCACTCACAAAGAATCCTGCATTCCGGCGACCGCCCAATCGCCGCAATGCAGGATTTTTTTCGTTGCTAGTTGTGCCAATGCTCCAAGTGGCCAGGGAGAGGCTACTTGGGCGCGCCGGGCAGGTAGAGATCGACGCCGGCGTCGTGATTGAGCTTTTCCGTGGCCGCAATGTCCAGGTCGCCAAGCGTAATCTCGTGCGGGCGATCGTCCCAAACGGTGAGCGTGTCGCCGTTGATCGTGTAGTTGTGGATCTGCTGGTTGGGCCGATGGTCCTTGAAGACCAGGGTGACCGCAGGCTCGATTGCCGGGGCCGAAACGGGATGCGGCGATCCGTAGTAAGGCCGGTATGGCTCGTCCGGATTCAGTTGCGCCGCGCCCGGAGCGCCGTTGGAATCCTGATTCTGTGGCCAGACCTGCGTTTGCCCCTGCCCCTCGGGATCGAAGCCATTGTACTGGTCCGGTCCGTAATAAGCCGCCTGCGAGTCTCCCGAATCGCCATAGCCTTCCTCGTCGAAGCTGTCGTCGCCGTAGTATCCCAGCCCGTACGGATAGCCGTAATACAGCGAACCGGCGAAAGGGGACACGTACACGATTCCGCCCCGGTCGGGATGGCGGTATGGAGAGCGGTAAGGAGACCGCCGCTCGCCTTGCGCGCCGCCGTTGCCATGCGCGCCGTAGTTCATGGGCTGCGCGCCGTAACGGATGGCCGCCCCGCGCCGCATGGCCGCCGCTGAATTGGGATTGATCCCTGGAGTGGGCGCGTAGCCGGGCCGGTTGCCGGAGAAACGCGGCGCAACGGAAGGCGCCGCGGGCCGCGACGGGCCGAATCCGCTGTGGACCGCCGGGCTGGAACGTGCAAACCCGCCGCCAACGGTGCCGGCATGGCCGGAGAAACCGCCGTGGCCGCCGCCATGCTGAGCGTAGACGGGCACTCCAACACAAAAGAGAAGCAATACGATTGCCGGGGAGCGCTTCATACCCGCATCTTACTCCGGTTTCCGGTCCAAGACCTGACTGAAGTTCTCTTTTCCATGCCGAATTCCTCGATCTTCCCGAGCCCCTAGGAAAAGAGACGCAAACGGCCAGGCAAAGGCTCACAATCTCTGAGCGATTCGAGCTTTGGCCGCGTTTCAGAGCGAAGTCCGCTTCGGGCGTAGAATCCAGATCAAGTGTCCGAAAACGGACACTTGAATCCGGCGACGGACAATCCCCGCCCGGTTCGTTTTCGCAAGTCGTTGAAAACGCGCCGCTCCCGATGGCCACCGAAGTGCAACCACAGAGGACGCGATGGATATCTCAAGGCCCGACATTAAGAAGAAGAAGCGCCGCCAGCAGTGGATGTGGGCGGCAATCGCGGTACTCGCGGTAGCCGCAGTCACGGTGTTCGTTCTGCGGCTCAAGCCGGCGGCGACTCCGGTGGATAAGGCGACTGTTTACACGGATACGGTGAAGCACGGGCCGTTTGTGCGCCAGGTGCGCGGGCCGGGCTCGCTGGTGCCGCGCGAGGAAAGCATTCAGCTGATTCCGGCGCAGACGGATGCGACGGTGGTGCGGATTCGGGCGCTGCCGGGGACCAAGGTGACGCCGGACACGATTCTGATGGACCTGGCCGACCCGGAACTCCAGCAGAAGCTGCTCGACGCGCAGTTGCAATTGAAAGGCGCCGAGGCGGACTACAAGAATCTGCAAGCCACGCTCCAGAGCACGTTGATGGACAAGAAGGCGGCCGCGGCGGCCGTCAATTCCGACTACACGCAGGACCAGTTGCAGGCGCAGATCGACAAGAAGCTCTACGACCTCGGCGTCATCTCCGGCGTGGCCGCGAATGCTTCGAAGAACAAGGCGGATCAACTGACGGTGCAGCACCAGTTGAGCCAGGAGCAGATCGACGTCAACACCAAGGCGATTCAGGTGCAACTGGCCTCTTCGCAAACCAAGATCGATCAGGCGCGGTCGCTGCTCGATTTGTACGAGAAGCAAGAGGCCGCGCTCGAGGTGCGCGCGGGTATCAATGGCGTGCTGGTGGCGCTGCCGGTGCCGCTTCAGGTTGGGCAGCATGTGACGGTTGGCACTTCCGTGGCGGAAGTGGTGCAGCTAGATCAACTGAAGGCCAGCCTCAAGATCGCCGAAACCCAGGCGCGCGACATTCAGATCGGCCAGCCTGCCGAGATCGACACCCACAACGGCGTCATTCCCGGCAAGGTCAGCCGCATCGATCCTGCCGTGCAGAACGGGACGGTCACCGTGGACGTAGCACTGACTGGGCCGTTGCCCCAAGGCGCGCGGCCGGACCTGAGCGTGGACGGCACCATCGATCTCGATCGGCTTGCGGATGTGCTGTATGTGGGCCGGCCGGCATTTGGCAACGAGAACAGCGACATCACCCTCTTCAAGCTAAGTCCGGACGGCAAGACGGCGACGCGGGTGCATGTGAAAGTGGGCAAGGTCTCTGTGAACAGCATTCAAATCCTCGGCGGATTGCAGGAAGGCGATACCGTCATCCTGAGCGACATGAGCAGGGAAGACGCGGTAGACAAAATTAGGCTGGAATAACGGCAAATCGAGACTAAGTGAGAGAGGAATCCTGAGTTATGAGCGCAAACATTATCGAAATCGAACACATGACCAAGGTGTTTTACACGGACGAGATCGAGACGCACGCTCTGTCCGGAGTTCACCTGACGATCGCGCGCGGCGAATACGTCGCGATGAGCGGCCCGTCGGGCTGCGGCAAGTCAACCTTGCTGTCAATTATCGGCCTGCTGGATACGCCGACGGCGGGGCGCTACACGCTCAACGGCAAGGAGGTCGCGAATCTCAACTTCGCCGACCGCTCGCGCATCCGCAACCAGGAGATCGGCTTTATCTTCCAAAGTTTCAATCTTATCGGCGATCTTACCGTGGCGGAGAATGTCGAGTTACCTCTGACTTACCGCACCGGCATGCCCTCCGCCGAGCGCAAGAAGAAGGTGCAGGAGTCGCTCGAGCGGGTGAACATGGCGCATCGGATGCGGCATTATCCGGCACAGTTGTCCGGCGGTCAACAGCAGCGCGTGGCTGTGGCGCGAGCGCTGGCTGGGTCCCCTTCGATTCTATTGGCCGACGAGCCTACCGGCAATCTCGACTCGAAGAACGGCGAGGCGGTGATGAAGCTCTTGCAGGAGTTGCATGAGGAGGGTGCGACGATCTGCATGGTCACGCACGATCCGCGCTTTGCGGCGCACGCCGAGCGCCAGGTGCATCTGTTCGACGGCAAGGTGGTGGCCGAGGGCGAGTTGAACCAACTGCTGGCAGAAGTCTAAAGCAGCGAGTCTGCGCGCGTTACCCGGTCAACCGTTCGGCGCGCCCGTTTGCCCAATACCCGTCTCACAAACCAACGCCGAGGTGGTCGTATGCTCAGTCTTGTTTTCCATGATCTTCGCTTTGCTCTGCGCCAACTGCGGAAGGCGCCCGGCTTTGGGCTGACGGTGGTGCTGACTCTGGCTCTGAGTGTGGGCGTCGCCACGGCGGTCTTCTGCGTGATTGACGCGACGATTCTGCGTCCGCTGCCGTATGCCGGGCAGGAGAAGATTGTGGCGGTGGAAGCGCGCAGCCGCAGCGGCTATACGCAGTCGGCTTCGTGGCCGTCGTATCTGGATGAGCGCAGGCAGGCGACGGCGTTCTCCGCGCTGGGAGCGTACGTGAACTACTACAAGCTGACGATGGAGACGCCGGACGGCAGTACGGTGGCGCTGCCCAGCGTGCGCGGCACGGACAACTTCTTCCAGATCTTTGGGGTGAATCCGCTACTGGGAAGGACGTTTCTGCCCGGCGAGGAAGAAGAGGGCAAGAACGATATCGCGGTACTGAGCTACGAGGTGTGGCAGAAGCACTTCCATGGCGATGCGGGGGTCCTGAATAAAACGGTGCGCTTCGATGGGCGTCCGTTCGTGGTGGTTGGCGTGATGCCCGCCGGCTTCCGTTTTCCGCTGAACGTGCGGAATGCCGTGTATGTGCCAATGCGCATCGACCAGCCATGGATGAAGGAGCGCGGGAATCACTGGCTGCGCACGGTGGGCCGGGTGAAGGACGGGCTGACCGTTCCGCAAGCGCAGGCGGATCTACAGCGGGTCTTCAGCAACCTTGCGGCGGCGTATGAAACAGATCGGGGCAGGACAGTGGCGCTGGAGCCGCTAGCCGACAGCATCAATGCGAAGAGCAAAGGGCCGTTATGGACTCTGCTGGGCGCGGTGCTGGCAGTGCTGGCGATTGGCTGCGTGAATGTGGCCGGGCTGCTCTTGGCGCGTGGCGTGAAGCGCCAGCGTGAGATGGCGATGCGGGTGGCGATCGGCGCGGGCCGCGGCCGTCTGCTGGGGCAACTGCTGACCGAGGGTGTGCTGCTGGCTCTGCTGGGTGCCGCCGGAGGAATTGGCCTGGCCTGGGGAATGCTGAGCCTGATGCGGACCTTCCTGATCCATGCGCTGGCGCGGGGCGCCGATGTGCACATGAACTGGGTGGTGCTCAGTGCGGCTCTGGGCGCGGCGGTGTTGACGAGCCTGGCGGCTTCGCTCTACCCGGCGCTGCGGCTGTCGGGCATCGATCCCAATCGGGCGTTGAAGGCGGGCGGCAGCGCAGGCACCCAGCGCGGCCAGCATCGGCTGCGCACAGGCTTTGTGGTGACGCAGGTGGCGCTGACGCTGGTGCTTTTATTTGTGGCGGGGCTGCTGTTGCGGGTGGTTTCACGCTATCGCCATGCCGAGCTGGGTTTTGAGCCGGCACATATTCTTACGCTGCCGATCCAAATCTCGCGGGTGAAGTATGCGGGCCGCGATGTGCTGGGAGATTTCTACCGTCCGCTCGAGGAGCGCGTTGGCCATCTGCCGGGGGTAAAGGCGGCCGGGCTGATCAACATTCTGCCGATCGACAACTGGGGCTCGAACTCGGATATTCATATCGCGGGGCAGCCGCCCTCTGCACCCAACCAGGAGATGCTAGCCGAAGGGCGCATGGTAAGCGCCGGATACTTTGACGTGATGGGAATTCCGCTGCGCGCGGGGCGAATGCTGACCGCGAGCCTGGACCGCGATGAGAAAGACAAGGCTGCCACGGTGGTGGTGAACGAAGCTTTCGTGAAGAAGTTTATTCCCAACGGGCTGGATCCGGCGGCGCAGCGCATCGATGACAACCCCAAGCCGGAGCAGTGGACACGCATTGTGGGCGTGGTAGGCAATGTGCGGCAGAACATCTACGAGCCGGCCATGGCGGAGCGCGACTGGCTGCTGGACGAGATCAGCCTCAAGGATCGCACCGACAACTTCGCGACCATGACGCTGGTGGTGCGCACCGTAGGCGATCCCAAGCTGGCTATCTCCGGAGTCCGCACGGCGCTGCATGACCTGGACCCGACGATTCCGTTCGAAGAGCCGCGGACGATGAGCGAAGTGGTCTCGGAGACGCTGGTGTTTGAGCGCATGGAGAGCTGGCTGTTCGGCATCTTTGCCGGCATTGCGCTGCTGCTGGCGCTGGTGGGTCTCTATGGGCTGGTGAGCCACGAGGTCGAACAATCAGGGCGCGAAATCGGAGTGCGGATGGCGGTGGGGGCGACGCGCGTGCGCATCCTGAGCATGGTGCTTGGGCGCGTGGCATCGATGCTGGCAGCGGGGGCGGGGGTGGGCATCGGCCTGACCTTGTTAACACGGAAGCTGGTTGGAGTGGTGATTTATTTCGAGCCGCGGAAAGAGGCTGGTACGACGCTGCTGCTGAGCGCAGTCTTGATGGCGGCGGGATTGCTGGCGGCGCTGCTGCCGGCTCTTCGCGCGGCGTCTACGGAGCCGGTGAAGGCGCTGCGGGCGGAGTGAAAGCGCAGGGATTGAGAATAGGGACTAAGGGCGGATGCCAGGGACAGGGGGTTGCATGATTTCGAGTCTTTTGCAGGACATTCGGTATGCGTTACGGCAACTGCGCAAGGCGCCGGGGTTTGCGCTGACGGCGATTGCCGTGCTGGCGCTGGGCATTGGCGCGAATATCGCGGTATTCACGCTTCTCGATGGCATTTTGCTGCGGCCGCTGCCCTATGCGCACCCGGATCGCATTGTGGCCGTCACTGGACCCTCCTCCAACGGCTTTACGATGTACATGGATTACGCCGATTTGAAGCAGCTTGCCGATGCGGCCGGTCCCACGGTCAAGTCGGGGATGATGCTCGATCAGTCGATGGCCAGCGTGGCTGGGCCTGGCGGCCGCTACCAACTGGAGCAGTCCGCTGTGACGGCGAACTTCTTCGACATGCTTGGAGTCCAGCCTATACTTGGCCGCGCCTTTCGCCCTGAAGAAAACGATCCGGGCCGCGAGCATGAGTTGCTGCTGGGCGAAGACGCCTGGCGCAAGCTCTTCAACGGCGACCGCGGCGTAGTGGGCAAGACGCTGACGATCAGAGAAGAGCCGTACACCGTGGTGGGAGTAATGCCGAAGGGCTTTTCGTTTCCATTCGGAGACACGATGCAGGTCTGGTCGCCTGCGGCGATTGGAGCCTGCGCGCGGACCTCTATGAATTGCGATCCGCCGGTGTGGGGATCGATGTATGCGCGCTTGCCGGAAGGGATGACGGTTGCCCAACTGCGAGCCAATCTCAATCGCGCGCAGACCCTGATTGCCAGGCAGAGTACGGATAAAGAGTTCGCGAAGACCGTCGAAGTGCAGCAATATCAGGCTTCGCTCAACGAAAACGCGCGCAAGCCTCTCGGGCTGCTCTATGCGGTAGTGGTGGGCGTTTGGGCGCTGGCGTGTTTGAACGTAACCAGCCTGATGCTGGCCCGCGCCGTGGCCCGAAGCCGTGAGCAGGCAGTGCGCGCGGCGCTTGGCGCAAGCCGCGCGAGACTTTTGCAGCAATCCGTGGTGGAGAGCCTGCTGCTCAGCGGCATCGGCAGCGCGATCGGTCTGCTGCTTGGCCAGCTCACGTTGAAACTCCTGTGGCGGCGCATCGAGCATAGTCTGCCGATGACCACCGCGGTGCACCTGGAGTGGCGCGTGATTGCCGGGCTCGTCGTGCTCACACTGATTACGGCGTTGCTGGTAGGGCTGGCGCCCGCGCTGCGGGCCACGCGCCGTGATGTGCAGAGCAGTCTGCATGGCGCCAACAGCACCTCTTCGGCAAGCCACAACCGCACGCGCGAAGTGTTGGTGATCGCGCAGTTGGCGCTTACGCTTGTGTTTCTTGTGGGCGCAGGCTTGTTCCTGAGAACGGTGTATGCGCTGCGGCAAGTGCCGCTTGGCTTTACGCAGCGCAATGTGCTCACTGGCGGCATCATTCTCAATCCGTCCATCCGTTCCGCCGACGAGAATGCGCAGGGAAAACCGAATATCGTGCAGACGCACTACCTGCCGTTGCTTGAGAAGCTTCGCGCCATTCCGGGAGTACAGGCTGCCGCACTGAGCTCGGTGCTGCCGATGCGTTCGGAGTTCCAGGTGACTCTGGAAGTGACGCTCGACCACAAAGAACTCCCAGCGGATATGGCGGTCCGTGCGGACGGACGCTTAGCCTCCGCCGGCCTGGTGGAAGCGATGGGCATTCCTATGCTGCGAGGACGCTTCTTTACCGGCGACGACTCGGCAACGTCGCCGATTGTTGTGGTGGTCAATGAGGCTTTCGTGAACAAGTACCTCAGAGGACTCGATCCGATCGGCCACACTATCTCGATGGGCAAAGGGCGGTTCGCGGAGGCTCACATCGTAGGAGTCATCGGCGACGTGAAGCAGATGCAGGTAACCAAAGCGACTACTCCCGAGATGTACTTCTGCCTGGCGCAGATGGCGCCAGGCGCGCCGCTTTACGGCATTGCGACGGCGTTCATGCAAGTCGCGATTCGCGGCTCGGTTCCTGCGGATTCGCTGCGTGCGCAATTCGACAAAGCGCTTCATGAGGTTGCGCCCGATGCCACAACGACCGGCATCAAAACAGTGCATGAGGCGGTCGAGGATTCCTTCGGCAGCCAGACGCTGATCTCGTATCTGTTGGAAGGCTTTGCCGGCCTCGCGCTACTCATCGCTTCCGTCGGGTTGTACGGATTGCTTTCCTTCGCCGTGGCGCAGCGCACACGCGAGTTCGGCTTGCGCATCGCGTTGGGCGCGCAGCAGAACAACATTCTCGGGTTGGTCTTGCGCCGCGCACTGCTGTTGGTAAGCTCCGGCCTGGTTTGCGGCACGGTTATCGCGTGGTTCGCTGTCTCGCTGGCGCGGAGCTACATCTTCGGCGTTCAGGCGCATGACGGCGCTACGTTTGCGGCGGTCGGCTGCGTGCTGGCTTCGGCATCGCTGGTGGCCGCGTGGCTGCCGGCGCGCCACGCCGCAGCGGTAGATCCTATGGAAGCCCTTCGTGCGGAATAAGAAAGAGCCAGAAAAGGAACCGAAGTTATGCAGAAAATCGTTCAGGATATTCGCTACGCGTTGCGGCAGTTGGTCCGCGCTCCGGGCTTTGCGGCCACGGTCATTGTTACGCTGGCTCTCGGCATTGGAGCCAACACTGCTATCTTCACTATCTTCGATCAGGTGCTGCTGCGCATGTTGCCCGTGGAAGCGCCGAAGGAGTTAGTCCGCTTCGAGTGGAAGGGCAGCTTCAGCGGGTCCGCAAGCGCATTTGGAGGCGATCAAGGCGATTACTTTTCCTATCCTATGTACAAGGATCTGCGCGAGAAGAATACGGTCTTCACCGGCATTCTAGCCGCCGTTCGCAATGGCGTAGGCGTCTCCTGGCATGATCAGGCGGAGAATGAGGATGCCGAGATTGTCAGCGGCAATTACTTCACTCTGCTTGGCCTCAAGCCTTCGCTGGGGCGTCTCTTCAACGACTCGGACGAGACGGCCAAGGACGCGAATCCGGTGGTCGTGTTGTCTTACGATTATTGGAAGACCCGCTTCAACTCCGAGGCCGATGTTGCCGGCAAAACGGTGCTGATCAATGGCCACGAGTTCACCATCGTCGGCGTCGCGCCGCAGGGCTTTCATAGCGCCATCGACGGCTACAACCCAGGCGTCTTTTTGCCAGTGACGATGAGCGAGATTGCGATGCCGTGGACGGCTCCGCGGGACGACTTGCGCAATCACTATTCGATCTGGCTGACGTTGATTGCGCGACTCAAGCCGGGAGTTACCCGATTGCAGGCCGAGGCTTCGCTGGGACCTTTGTGGCACTCCTTGCGCGCCCAGGAACTTACCGGATACGGCAACGTTTCCCCTCGCTTCAAGGATGGATTTGTTAACAAGACGCGCATTTTCGTGAAGGACGACTCGACCGGTTTCATGCCGGAGCGAGCGGATCTGCGCATGCCTTTGCTGGTGCTGATGGGCATGGTCGGTGTGCTGGCAGCGATGTGCGCGGTCAATGTGGCCACACTGTTGTTATTGCGGGCCGCGGGGCGCGTGCGTGAGATTTCCATGCGCTATGCTCTGGGCGCGGCGCGCCTGCGCATTGTGTCGCAACTGCTGATCGAGGGCTTTGTGCTGGGCGGATGCGGCGCGCTTGCTGGGATACTGTTGTCGCCTCTCATAGCGCGGGTGCTGGTGGGTACGATTGCGAGCTCCGACGACGCCACGGCCGCGCCGTATTCGGCAGCGGTGGACGGTCGCATTCTGCTGTTCACGCTTGCGCTTTCGCTGCTGGTGACCCTGGCTTTCAGCGCGGCTCCAGCATTGCAATTCCTGCGTCCGCGCTTGGCGGAGTCGTTGCGGCAGAGCTCGGGCACCGCATCCAAGAGTTCGCAGCGCTTTCGCAAGCTGGCCGTGGGCTTTCAGATTGCGCTGACCGTGATGTTGCTCGGCGGTGCAGGCTTATTCCTGCGCACACTGAACAATTTGCGCAGCCAGAATATCGGCTTTCAGACGTCGCATTTGCTCTCCTTCGAAGTCGATCCAACCCTGGCCGGTTACGACGAAAACCGCACAGCGCAGGTGGAAACCGGCGTGATCGAAACGGTGCGGCGGATACCGGGCGTGAAGCAGGCAGCCGGCACCACGGACCCGGAGCTTGCCAACGACAACAGTACCGATAACTTCACGGTGCAAGGCCACGTTGCGCCGGAAGACGAGGATATGAACTTCGAAGCTCCATGGATCACGGCAGGTTACTTTGCCACACTGCGCCAGCCGGTGCTGGCGGGCCGCGAGTTTACCGCCGCGGATGGAAAGGGCAGCCCGCGGGTCGCGGTGGTGAATATGGCCTTCGCCAAGCGTTTCTACGGCTCGCCAGCCAACGCTCTTGGGCGTCTGATTGCGGTAGGTGACGGCAATGGGGTCAAGCCCGACACAACCATTGTCGGCGTAGTGGGCGACGTAAAGCACCGCAGCATGCGCGCCGCCGTGCGAGGCACGGTCTACCGGCCCTATCCGCAGATGGAACACCCCGGCGGCCTCGAAATCTATGCCTTGACCTCGCAACAGCCGGAGGCCGTCGAGGCTGCCATTCGCGAAGGCTTGCACCGCTTCGATGCGAAGCTGGTGCCTGACCGGATGCGCACCATGGAAGAGCAGGTAGACCTCAGCGTTTCAAGCGAACACGCGTTGGCCACGCTTGCGATTAGCTTCTCAGGGCTGGCGTTAGCGATGACGGCCGTCGGACTCTATGGCGTGCTGGCCTTTGCCACCGCGCAGCGCACGCGAGAGATTGGCGTGCGCATGGCGCTGGGCGCGCAACGCAGTTCCGTGGTGGCGCTGGTGATGCGCGAGATGGCGCTCACGGCCGTCCTCGGTGTTGCGGTGGCGTTGCCCGCGTCTTTCGTTCTGTCTCGCTTGGTCGCAAGCCAGCTTTATGGAGTGCAACCCGGCGATCCGCTCACGCTGGTCGCCTGTGTACTCGCGACGGCGCTGATGGTCACGCTGGCCGCGGCCATTCCGGCTCGCCGCGCGGCGTCGATCGATCCGATGAAGGCGCTGCGGTCCGAGTAACTGAGAACCCGAAAACTATCCTGAATCGGAGTGGTACAACATGATCGATCTAAGCAAAGTCGAACGCACTTATAAGACAGGCCACACGGAAACGTGGGTGCTGCGCAACGTGAATCTCATCATTCGCCCAGGGGAATTCGTCACGGTGATGGGACCCTCCGGAGCAGGGAAGTCGTCGCTCTTGAATGTCCTGGCCATGCTCGACGATCAATGGCGCGGCGAGTTCTTCTTCGACGAAGAGCCGGTCCATCGCATGAGCCGCAAGCAGCGCGCCGACCTCGCGCGCAGGCGCATCGGCATGGTCTTTCAGAGCTACCATCTGCTCGACGACCTGAGCGTGGCCGAGAACATCGACCTCCCTTTGTCGTATAAAGACATCCCGCGTTCCGAGCGGCAAGCTCTGGTCGCCGACACGCTCGACCGATTCAATATCGTTGGCAAGAAAGATCTCTTTCCGAGCCAGCTTTCGGGTGGGCAACAGCAACTGGTCGGCATCGCGCGCGCCGTCATTCACAAGCCGAGCTTGCTGCTCGCCGACGAGCCTACAGGCAACCTGCATTCCGCGCAGGCCAGGGAGATCATGGAGTTGTTCAAGAAGCTCAACGATGAGGGAACGACCATCGTGCAGGTAACGCACTCCGAAGAGAACGCAAAGTACGGCTCGCGCATTATCGAACTCCGGGACGGCTGGCTTTATTCGGATACCGCGGGCATGGCGCGGTCAGCGGCAGGAGTGCAATCGTGATCCCAATCCACTTCCTCCGAGCGAAAATTCGGTCCTGGCAGGCTTCCTTCGCGGGCAAATCCTTCCCCTTCTGGGCGTACGCGACGGCGTATCTTTGCTGCGCGGCCCTTCTGTGCAACTCGGCGGAGCCGGCGATGCCGCAAAGTCCGCAAAGCGCCGCGGCCAGTCCGCCAGCGGCAAAGGGTACGGCTGTTTCCTCCGCTCCGGATGCGCCCGCCTCGTCGGTGGTCGGCGTTCCATTCGACCTGTTCCTCAAGCGCTCTTTGAACCCGTTCGACGCCTACCGGGGAACGGTCGTTCCTCCGGTCAACATGGCAAACTCGTCTCGCCTGGACGCGATGGTGCGGAACGGCAAGATCTACCTGACCTTGCGCGATGCCATCGATCTGGCGCTTGCCGACAATCTGGATATGGTCATCGCCCGTTACAACCTTCCCATCGCGCAGATGGACGTGTTGCGCACGTCGGCCGGCGGGTCGGTGCGTGGCGTCAATACAGGCGTGGTCTCAGGCACGCCGGGCGGCGCTGGCGGAGGTCTTGGCGGGGGTTCGGGAGCAGGCTCGGGCGGAACTACGAGCGGTGCCGGCGGAGCGGGCGCCGGCAACGGCGGCCTGGTGCAAAACACCATTGGCGGCGGCACATCCGTCTCCAACTACGACCCTTACATCACCGCTACCGCGTATGTCGATCACACCACGGAACTGCTGCCGAACAAGGTGATCTACGGCGTGCCCGTGATTCACTTGAACACGATTCTGGCCGATTTCACTTACTCTCAGGCGTTTCCGACCGGGGGCAGCATCCAACTGAATTGGAACAACAGCCGGGAGACGACAAACAGCACGAACAATACCTTCAACCCGCAGTATTACTCGAACTTTCAATTCTACGTTCAACAGCCGTTGCTGTCCGGCTTTGGCTTGGGACCGAATCTTCGCTATCTGCATATCGCGAAGACGAACCAAAAGGTGACCGACATTGCGTTTCGCGCTCAGGTCGTCGCAACCGTCGTCCAAATATGCAATCTCTACTGGGACTTAGTCGCGGCTTACGATACCGAGCAGGTCAACGAGCGGTCTGTGGCGTTTGCCAGCGAGACGCTGGATAAGAGCCGCAAGCAATTCGAGCTGCAGGCTATTCCGCAGATGGACGTTCTCAAGGCGCAGAGCGACGTGGCAACGCGCCGGCAGGACTTGACGGTGGCCCGCACCAACCTGGAACTGCAACAGCTCTACATGAAGAACGCCATTACACGAAGTCTCGACGATCCCATCCTCGAAGACATGCCGGTGATTCCCGTGGACCACATTGAAGGACAGACGGCGGCGCCCACGGATACGGTTCAGGATATGATCGCCGAGGCGCTCAAGAATCGCCCCGAAGTTGAAGAGTCCATACTGCAGTTGCAGAATAGCGAACTTAGCCGCAAGACGGAACGCAACGCGCTCTTGCCCTCGCTCTCGGCTTATGGATTCATCGCCGGCACTGGGTATTCCGGTCCGCTGACCTCGGCCGCCGGAACTGGCACGACCACGCCTTCCAATGGCTATGGCGGAGCATTCCAGAATGCCTTCAATTACTCGTCCCCGGAGTATCAAGTGGGCTTCCAATTGAACATACCTCTCCGCAATCGCATTGCCAAAGCCGATCAATATCGCACGGAACTCGAGTACCGGCAGTCGCAACTCTATTTGGAGGAACGCAAGAAGGCCGTGCGCATCGAGGTGCGCAATGCGCGCTTCGCGCTGGAGCAGGGCGCCAGCCGCGTCGATGCGGCGCGCGAGGCCCGCGACCTGGCGCAGAAAACCCTCGACATCTACCAAAAGGAGCAACAGCTTGGCGCCGGCTCGAACCAGCAAACACTCTCGGCCGAGCACGATCTCGCCGTCGCGGAAAACGCGCTCGTGACCGCGGAAACCGGCTATGCCAAGGACCGCGTCGAGATGCTGCGAGCAACGGGTACCATGCTCGATGCCTACGGCATCTCCATCGAACAGGCCAAGACGGGCAACGGCAACGCCGCCCCGTCAACGACAAATCCCGCTACTCCCGCTCCAAGTGGACAGCGGCAGTAGCGGGCTGACACACTGGCAAGAATCGTGACAACCGGCAACAGAACGAGCAACGCGATGGAGAAGCCTTACAAGCTGCTCATCGCGGACGACCAGCCCCAGATACTGGAGGCCTTGCGGCTGCTGCTGAAACCCGAGGGCTACCAGTTGGAGATGGTGCGCACTCCCGCTCTGCTGCTGGACGCTTTGATGCATAACAGCTTCGACGGCGTGCTCATCGACTTGAATTACACGCGCGATACAACCTCCGGCCAGGAAGGTCTCGAGTTAGTCGCGCGCATCAAGGAGATGGATGCGCAACTGCCAGTCATCGTGATGACCGCGTGGGGGAACATCGATCTTGCGGTCGAGGCCATGCGGCGCGGGGCCAGCGACTTCATCCAGAAGCCCTGGGAAAACGCGCGCATGCTCAGCATCCTGCGAACGCAGATGGAGTTGCATCGCAGCCAGCGCCGCACCCAATGGCTTGAGGCCGAGAATCGCATCCTGCGCGCACCCGGCGCGCCGGATTTCATCGCAACCGCGGAGTCCATGCGCCAGGTGCTGGAGCTGATGTCTCGCGTGGGACCATCGGACGCCAACGTGCTCATCACCGGCGAACATGGCACCGGCAAAGAGGTCGTCGCGCAACTGCTGCATCGCCTGTCGGCGCGTGCCTCGCGCACCCTGGTAGCCGTGAATACCGGCGCGCTGCCGGAGGGCACCTTCGAGAGCGAGCTGTTCGGCCACGTCAAGGGCGCATTCACCGATGCGCGCACCGATCGCATCGGGCGCTTCGAGTTAGCCAATGGCGGCACGCTGTTTCTCGATGAAATCGCCAACATCCCCATGCGTCAGCAGGCCAAGATCCTGCGTGTGCTTGAGACCGGCGAACTCGAGCGCGTCGGCTCGTCGCGCACGCAACAAGTCGATGTGCGCATCCTATCGGCGACCAACGCCAACCTGCGCGTGGACACGGCGGAAGGCCGCTTTCGCGAGGACTTGCTCTTCCGCCTGAATACGGTCGAGATATGCCTCCCTCCGCTGCGCGAGCGCCGCGAAGACATACCCGCGCTGGCGGCCCATTTTCTCGCGCGCCACGCCACGCGCTATCGCCGCGCCATCCAAGGGCTGGAGCCGGCGGCATTGCAGTTGATGTTGCAGTATGCGTGGCCGGGCAATGTGCGCGAGCTGGACCACACCATCGAGCGCGCGGTGCTGATGGCTCGCGGCGAGCGGATCGACGCGCCCGATCTGGCGCTGCAATCGCAGCGGGTTGCAACCGCTTCCACGCTCGACGATATGAGCCTTGAAGCCGTGGAAGCTATCCTGATTCGCAAAGCGCTGGCGCGGGCCGGAGGCAACGTCAGCCAAGCCGCGGAAGCACTGGGATTGAGTCGCGGAGCGCTCTACCGGCGCATCGAAAAATATGGCTTATAACGAGCGCAACGCCCCATCTCCGTTCGATGAGCCTTCCTCGGGCGTCGCATCCCCGGCTCCGCGGCTCAAGCGGTTGCCGCTGGGCCGCTCCAGACAGCGGCTCAGCTTCGAACGGCGGCTGCGCGTTTGGCTCTATTGCCTTGGTTCGCCGCTCTTCCTGCTGGTTGCGCTCGAATTGCAATGGCATCGTTTCGACTCATCCATTCAGTGGATCGCGTTGCCCACGCTGGCCATTGCCTGGATGTTCGCCGTTTCCATGCTGATCGAGCAGATCGTGCGCCCGTTGCAGACTCTGGCCAATGTGGTCGCCGCGTTGCGCGAGGACGATTACTCGTTTCGCGCGCGCGGAGGCAGGCGCAACGATGCCATGGGAGATCTGGCTCTCGAGATCAACGCGCTCGCCGGCATGTTGCAGGTGCAGCGGCTTGGCGCCATGGAAGCGATGGCCCTCGTCGAGCGCGTGATGAAGTCGATGCAGTCGCCGGTGCTGGCCTTCGACCCCGATGGAAAGCTGAAGTTATTGAATGCCGCCGCGGAGCGCGCCTTTAATCTGCGACCGCAGAGCGGTGCGGCGGCCGCCTCCGCGCGCAGCAGCGCGAACAAGCTCGATCTCGATCACTTGCTGCAATCGGAAGACAACGACCTTATCTCGCTCAGCAACTCGCAGCAATCCACGCGATGGGTGGTCAAGCGCACCAGCTTTCGATTGCGCGGAGTGCCGCACGCGCTCTTCGTCTTGTCGGATGTGAGCGCGGCGCTCCGCGAAGAGGAGCGGCTTGCGTGGGAGCGGTTGATTCGCGTCCTCGGCCACGAGATCAATAACTCGCTAACTCCGATCAAGTCCATAGCCGGCAGCCTGCGCGGCCGCTTGACGGCTTCCCGCGAGAACAGCGAAGAAGACGACGATTTCGCGCGGGGACTGGAAGTGATAGAAGACCGCGCCGAATCGCTGAATCGCTTTCTGCAAGCCTACCGCGAGCTGATGGGTCTGCCCGCGCCGCGTTTGGAGCCGGTTTCGCTCTCGTCTCTCGCCAGGCGTGTGGCCAAGCTGGAAACCAGGCTCAACGTTGCCGTTACGGGCTCGCTTGAGGTAACTCTGTTGGCCGATCCGGACCAACTGACGCAGGCGCTGATCAATCTGGTTCGTAACGCGGCCGAAGCGTCTCTCAGCGCCGATGCCGCCGCCATGCGCGGCTCGAACAGCTTCGGATCGACCGCGCCGGCCGATCAGGTGCCCAGCGTCGCCATCACCTGGGAGCTGGAGCACAACGAGATTGCGATTACGATCCTCGATAACGGCCCGGGACTGAGCAATGCCGCCAATCTCTTCGTGCCTTTTTATACCACCAAGCCGGGCGGCACCGGCATCGGTCTGGTATTGGCGCAGCAGATCGCGCTGGCGCATTCCGGGTCGGTGCAACTCGGCAACCGCACCGACGGACCGGGATGCAAGGCGTGCCTGCGCCTTCCGATCCCAGAAGGCAACTCGACCGAGCCTCCCGAATTTTAAGTCAGTGAGACTCCGTTGTTATCCCGAGCGCAGCTAAGGATCCGCCGCTCCCGGAGTTACCCGCGTCGCGACTCCTCTCGCACCCATTGTCTTATGGGAAGCGCGTTATTCGCGAATCGCTTTCAAAGCCGAGTTCAGCGTAAACTCAAGCGATTCGCGCGGGATGCTCTCGATGTACGGCCCGATTGCCCAGCCGAGTCCCATGGGAATCGAGCGCGTGAGCGAGACGGCCTCAATCTGCAAGTACAGGCCGCCGTCGCGCTCCTCGTAGCTCCAGTAGGTGTTCAGCCGCCACAGAAAGCCGTGTTCCTCGTCCGGCCCAAGCGCATGCTCGGCGCTTGTCCCCGGCGAGCCGATCTCGTCGATCCGGGTGCTGCGCGAAATGCTGTAACCGTGCTGGACGTCCAGTTCGCCAAAGCTCACGTCGTAGCGGGCGTCCATCGTCACGGAGATGACGTGATGCTGGCGTATGCGCATCCATGCCTCGATCCGGTCGCCGGTCCGCTCGGTGACGCCGGCTCGCAACACCTGCGGAGCGAAGAGCCGCGGATAGGCGTTGAAGTCCCCCAACAGGCGCTCGAATTGGGCGGCTTTGGCGCCGGGAGCGAAGGCCGTACCGCGCCAGTGGTGCAGCAAAGCTCCACGGAGACCGATTTGGAATCCCGGCTCCGTCACCCGCTCGATGATCGGCTCGCCGCCCCGCATGCGCTCCTGAGCGTTTTTCTCATCGGGGCCGAAGGGAGCCAAGAACCCGCCCGGCGAGCGGTGTTGCCGCGCAAGGCGCGCCTCGACTGCCGCGCAATAGGATTGGAACGCGGAAACAGCCGCCGGAGCAGGCTCCGCCATCGCACCGCGAGTCGCGTTCACCATGAGCAGCAGCCCGCAAGCCAGCGCGGCACCACAATTCCGAGTCAAAATCCGTCGTTTCATATTGCGCATCCTACATTCAGGCGCAACTCGATTGCAATGCAACGAAACTCACCCGGTAAGTGCGGTTCGATGTGTACCCCTTGCGTCAGACAAAGTGGACTTCGACAGTTCGCCGTTTGCTCTAAATTTCCTTTTGTTGCCTCTTCGGCAGACTCGGTTGCGATCGGTAAAGCGGAGACACGTTCTGGCGGAGGCCAATCTGTCAAGGAATAGCCAACTGAAGACTCATCGAACTCGCAACTCCCGTTTGGCCTGACGAAGCAAAATCCGGACGGAGATCCCAATCGACAGCCGGCTCGCCGCGCGGGGCCGCCAATCCTACTGGCTGCGAAACCGTATCAATTCTCCTTAATGCAAAAGTTTCTCTAACTCGCCAACGAGTCTCGGCTGCTAAGCTGAAACCTGCTTTCAGCGAGATCACATGGATCAACCGACTGTTTCCACTGCCTGGACCCTGCATGGCCTTCGCGCAATCGTGCTGGAAAATCGCCTCTTGCGTCTGGTCGTTCTGCCCGAAGCCGGCGCTAAGATCTGGCAGATCACTTACAAGCCTCTCGATGTGCAGCTCCTCTGGAACCATCCCCGCATCCTTCCCGCTCGCCATGTCATCCACGCCCGCTACGACGACGTGTGGAGCGGCGGATGGGATGAACTGTTTCCCAACGATGAGGCCGGCAATCTGCAAGGCGACCTCCTGCCCGATCATGGAGAGTTGTGGACCGGCATCTGGGAGGCCGAGACATTCCAGCGGGCCGATGGGGCCGGTGTGCATCTGCGTTACGCCACGCCCATCAGCGGCTTTCTCGTGGAACGCACTCTGCTGCTGCCCCCCGGCGGCACCGTCTTCGAGATTCGCTACCGTTTTACCAACCAGGGCTCTGCCCCCTTCCCCTTTCTTTGGAAGCTGCATCCGGCCTTTGCCGTCTCCGCCAAACACCGGATCGACTTTCCCGCGATGACCGTCCTTCGCGAGCCGGAGTTCGCCGGCACCCTGGCAGACGCGCCGCTGAGTTTCCCCTGGCCCCATGCGCCCAGAGGCGGCAACACGGTCGACCTGCGCCAGGTCCCCGATATTTCCTCGCGCGCCCTCCACTTTTTTTACGGCACTGAGATGGCGTCGGGATGGTGCGGCCTCACCGATCGTTCCAGCCGGCTGGCCTGCGCGCTGCGCTTCAATCCGGAGGTCTTTCGCAGTTGCTGGTTGTTTGCCAGCCATGGCGGATGGCGCAATCTCAACGTGGCGGTTCTCGAACCCGCCACCGGCTATCCGTTCCGCCTGCAAACGTCGATCGACAACGGCTCGGCGCGCGTGATGGCCCCCGGAGAAACCCTCGAAACCTCGGTTCTGTTTTCCGCTCAGGAAGGGCTCGGGTCCATTGGCGGCATCGATCCCACGGGGCGCATCCTGCCCGGCGACGAGGCCTAGCCGCTTCGCGCCGCTCCCGCAATCCCCGGCCGCCGCCGCGGGATCATCCCTGCGGCGCCGGCTCCAGCGAGAGCAGGATTGCGGCGACGATCGCCGCCATCGCTCCCGCCAACTGCATCCCCGTGAGCCGTTCTCCCAGCAACAGCACCGCCAGCAGCACCGTAAGCAGCGGATACAGGGAAATCAGCGAAATCACGATCGAGGCCTTGCCGCCCGACTCGAGCGCCCGGAAGCTGGTCCAGGCCCCCAGCCCATTCAACGCGCCCCCGGCAATCGAACAAACCGCCACCGTCGCGCCAACATGCCAGTCGGGCCGCGTCCCCAGCAACACCGCCGCCGAGAGCGCAACCATCGCCCAGCAGAACCACAAGAACGAGCGCTCGCTCGAAATCGAGTTCGTCGACAGCTTCTGCGTGACGCCCGTAACGCCCCATAGCACCAGTGCGACGATTGCGTAAATCAGCCAGGCATGCATCTTCCGTGAGTCCTCCGTTTCAGGCGCTGAGCAGTCCGTTTCAGGCGCTGAGCAGATAGATCGCGACAAAGGCGAGCGTCAAGCCGGCCCACTGCACCTTGCCCAGGCGCTCCCTTAGAAAGGCAAGCGCCAGCAATACCGTAACCATGGGAAAGAGCGCGGTGACGGGCGCGACCACCGAGGCCTTGCCGCCCGTCACCAGCGCTTGAAAGAACGCCAGGTTGCCCACGCCGCCCAGAATGCCGGTGAGGAATGCCCAGAACACGCCCCGCCCGCGATGGGCGCGGCCTTTGTCGGCACCCGATCTGTTTACTTGGTACGCCACAAAGACCAGCAACGGCAGCAAGCCCGCCGTGTACAGCAGTTGGTTGATGTACGCGTCCATTCCAGCCGAGGCGATCTTCGACACAAATCCCCATGTGCCCCAAAGCAGGATCGTCGCCACCGACCATAGCAGCCATAACGGCACCCTGCGCGACCGGTCCGCTTCGCTCATTCCCGCCTCCCCGTTACCATGGGCAAAGCATATCGGCTCCATCGCGCCGCGGCAATGGTTTCTATGCCGCGTCTCTCCCGTTTTGCGGTTCATTCTTTCGTTCTTCCCGTTTCCACCTTTCGGGCCGTTTCCGGGAGTTTTAGAATCGCCCGGTGGGAGGGAAAATCGCATGAAAATCACCGCCGTGGAAGCCATTCACCTGCGCGCCGAGGATCCCCTCATCGAGCTGTTCGACGGTTCCTACGACGACTGCGTTCTCGTGGTCCACACCGACTCCGGGCTCAGAGGCATCGGCGAAACCGAGTCCATGGCTCCCGCCATCCAGGCCATCGTGCGCGGTCCTTCGGCGCACAATCACGCGCGCGCTCTGTCCGCCGTCCTCGTGGGCGCGGATCCCGCCGATCCGGAGCAGCTCTGGCATCGCATGTACGAGG
>Ga0116230_10000441_pt1 | contig 36413 bp, 30 predicted proteins | sample S1TSphfallax_3_FD_88678 | JGI IMG/M metagenome (GOLD analysis project Ga0116230, IMG submission 88678) | Host-associated microbial communities from peat moss isolated from Minnesota, USA - S1T2_Fd - Sphagnum fallax MG | ecosystem: Host-associated > Plants > Peat moss > Unclassified | place... | reverse complement strand
CAACTTAAGCTCAGCTTGCTCAGCGTTTTGCTCATTGTATTCACGTATTTCACGTATTCACATTTTCAAATTTTAAAATACTTAAAAATACTTCTTTTTGAGCACCTTCGAAAAATATGCGTATTTCGTATGTCACTACTATGGTGATTTCATTAGATTTTGAGTGAATTCATTGGTTATAGTGAATGGGGACCAGTGAACAAGCGATGAATTCATTGTTGTAGTGAACGAGGACTAATGAATTACACCCACATTTTGTAGTAGTGCAAGATGAAGGAGATAATGGCCACACACATACAACTACAACTACTCAACAATAGGTGGATCCACATAACCAACTATAAATTAAAGAAGAACATGTATAAAAAAAAACAATAATGTATAGATTAGGAAATACCTAAAGTAGCATAGGAAACTGCACAAGTGATTCAAGGAAAGATGTTAATCCATTCTAAATAATAACCTTAGTTTGTAATTGTTCTTCATGTAGAATTTTGTACTTTTCTATGCATAAGATTTCAAAGACAGAATCCAAAGTATAGGGGGTAATGTTAAGGGTAAAACTATACAATCTTTGATGGATAGGCTAGATGGAGGTATTGAGTAAAGAACTATGTCGTCCCTATTGAATAGACTGGACAAAGGTAGTGTAAATGATTGACAAGGTGGATAGAAGTGGAGGATGACTATGTAAGATTGGGATTGATGAAGCTTGATTCAAACTTGTTTTATGGCGGGAACTTGAGTAGATATTTAGAAAAACATTGTGAGAAAAAAGGATTATCAGATGAGTTTTCTTGAAACAAGAAAAAAGATTTGAAAAAAAGAAGTAGTTTTAGAGATGGAAAAATTCAAGTGATATGATCAAATGGTTTTGATGAAGAAAGTACAATGTTACTACAATGTTTTTTTGCTTCCATATGTTTCTATTGCCATCTAATATGAGTATTTGATTTTGTTATAGATTTTTTACAAAAGTTAAAATTGTATATAGATTTGTGCTTTGTAATGGGTTTCTAGTTGAGTTTTATCATGATATCTTTAGTTTAGTATTAATACAATTTTATACACAAAAAATAACATGAAAATGAATCGATTTTAGAATGAATAATGGTGGAATATTAATGTCTACCAAAAGGTTTCACCATTACAAACCATTTTGAGCCAACATGGCAAGATTTGAAGGAAAGATGGGATGAGATGAAAATGGTAGTTGATGTGGATAGAGAAAAAATGAGAAAATTCTTCCTCAATCCCAATTACTAGTTGCACATGTCAAGAGTTCCACAACCATGCCAAAGTCAACCAAGAAGACAAAAAAAAACGGTAGAAGAACATAAGGAGAAAATAATTGACAACCTTGTCCTTAAAAAAACACCTAAATTATTTAATGTTACCAAATGTAAGCTAATAAAAAAAATAACAAGGGGGAGGTATAAAGACTACTTCCCATTCAGAAATAAACCAATTGCATGGGTTATAATTTCCGTTCATTGATCTTTTTCACACCAAGATGGGTTGTGTATCATTATCTCTTAGAAAGACACAAGGACAAAATGAAAGTAAATATCACATGATAGAACTCATTTGAGTACATTTGCCCAATGTTTGTGCTACTAATGGACCTTGACCATCTAGATGAGATTGCAAGGGATAAGCCAAGATCATGGGTGGATATTTTAAACTTGATTTTTTTTCATCTAGGTGGTTAGCATATATCTTGATCATAAAGGTAAGCTTAAGTAGAAATTAAACTATCTTTCCCTATAAGTCGTTGATGAGTTTCATTTTAGTTTGAATGAAAAATATATACTTGCATTTTTTTCTATCATGCACAAGATCCTTGAATTACCAATGTTGTTGAAGGATATTAGGAATGAGTACTTTGCATTTCAAATAATTTTGTGTGATCTCTAGATCCTATGAAGCTATGCAAGATGTCATTTATGTTCAACAACACCAAGGCAATAAAATATACATCCCCAACATATAGGGAAAGCTCATCTACAAACGCCAAATATGGATTGAATACAATTGTATAGCAAGAGATATTGATGAAAGACCTAGGAAGAGAAAGGAATATAAGGTAAATTCACTCATTTTCTAAAATTAAAAATTGTTGCAAAAAAAATTCAAATATTTGCTCATGCATGGAATTTTTATGAATGTATGAAAAATTTGTGCATATGGTTGCAAGTTTTGATAATACTCTTCATTTTATGTTTAGAGTGAAAGTGATAAAAAAAAATGGCTCAACATATTGACGATGTCGAATAACATGTATGCATTATGGAAGATTGTTTTCCAAAAATGGGAAAATGGAAACATTTCAAACAAATTGGTTTAGGGTTTAGGGTTTAGGGTTTATGTAAAGGTTGTTGGACCACAAGCGCATGCCACAAGAAAGGTGAACACAATAGGAAGGGGGAGGAAATTTGAAATCCATGTCAAAGTTATATTAGGGTTATAAAAAATGTTGTCAAATTTGTCATGAGATTATGGTATTCCATGGGTTTTTGAGGCCTACATCAACAAATCCCATTCCATACACAATGAATGACTAGCATGAAAAAAAGAGGAAGCATATGTATGACAACATGTTTTTCTTGCTTTTGGATAGTGAGCTAAGCAAAGATTTTCATAAGTCTACAATTAGGCTTAATCCTATGCCAAAACCTCCACCCCAATTGTTTATGGATGTGTTGCAATGATGGATTGAAAACACCAACCCTAATGAAATGAAGGTGGAAACAAGCCTTTTCAATATGCATACAAGTATGCAAAACTTCCAATGTTGGGCGACCTCAAGGTTGTTATCGATGGGGATCTCAACACAAGTTGTTGATGGACAATGTACCATCTACTATGGCATTTATGTCAATGGTAAATCCTAATATTCTAACACTCTTTTAACTTCAGATTTTGTTCTTATACATATTCAATTTAAATTATGAAATTTGTGTTCAAGTTCAAGACATGTTCCAAAATGCTATTCAACAACACTTTCTTATAGCAAAGGTGTTTACATGGTTTTGAATTTGTCATAATTATGCAAGAGTTTTTCTTTTCATACTAATGGAAAGTAGAAAATAAAAAATTATGGAAAAATACATAAAAAAAAGGAAAAAAAACATAATTAAGTAACTGTGTTCTTCATCAAAACTTATTATCTAAACTTTGAAATGAAATTCTCTACACTCTATTATGTATGTCCCAAAAAATAACTTAAAAAATGAATTGCAAATAATTATTTTTTAAAATCTTCAAATCTTTCAATTCTCCTACCTTTGATTAGTTTGAATTCCACTTCAATAATCTTAATCTCACATACTCATCTCCATTATTATGCATTTTTTTTCTACTAAATTTCTTCTATCCAACTTGTCTTATAATAAACATCACAATACCCACTCATTATCCCCATGCATCCTAATATGTTTGATTACTACAATACATTCTCACCTTTAGCATTACTCCCCCATGTACTTTGGATTTTGTCCTTGAAATCATGCCTATGGACATCTATACTAAAAGAACCTTAAATCTACATAATAAACTACCCCTTATTATTGTTTATTTTGCAATTGCCTATTTTGTGACTATTACCTCTATTTCCATAGATTGTTGTTCTTCTATTACAATAATTTCCTTTGTTTACATTGTTTTGTAGTTGTAGCTGGTCTTGTGTGTCTATAAAGATTTGTGCATGACCATTAACCCATTCATCCTATGAGATTGGTGTTGTTGTAGTTACTGTAACATACTATGTGGACTCTATTTAGGTAGACACATGTTGTCCTTCCTATTCTATTGGGACTTGCTTTTAGATTGTGCCAATGTTTGTTCATCCACGACCTCCTCTATAATGTCTCCTCCCCTTAATTCTACAAGTGTATTTGATTGAACTTTTTGAGTTTCCCCACTTGGACCTACTTCATACTAATTGAAGTTTGAAGTATTAAAACTACCCTTAGGAGATGTAGAAGGTGAATCATAATTAAAATATGGATATGTTTATCAATATGCCTTTAGCTTCTTCCTATAGTTGGTTTCAATTGCCTTGTGTTCATTAAATAAGGTCTTCAAATTTGTCTACAACATATTGTGGATTAAGTTCCACCATGTATAACATTAGATGCTTGCAATGACAAGGATTTCTATTTAGTCTTTAGAATTTTATTATGCATCAACATATTGTCATACTCCTTCAATATGTGCTCAGACAAATATGCCTCCATGGTTATGATTAAGTTCACAATTGTGTTTATTCTCTTTGCATCATGTTGTAACTTCTAGATTGATTTGCTACATGTAGCCTAAGTTTTGTCCTTGTCCCATACAACTTCATCCCTTTGATGCATAGTAATCTGAATCTCCTCCTTGAATTTCATAATTTATATCTCATGCACATGCACTTACACCATCCTTGTCTCATTACGAAGTTGCAAATCTAATATCTAGATCATTTGCCTATTTTTTCAAGGCCCAATATCTAGCATCCTCTCTTTCATGATTCAAATTTAATAGATCTTTCTCCCCCCTAATAATTTCATATGATTGCATCTGTTGCTCGAAGGTCCCTTTTTTTATTTGCCATAGTAAACTCCATTTGTAGCTTGTTTAACTTTCTTTTCTTAACCTGAAGTGTCTTTTTATTTTGTACTTCAATGGCACGGACTTGATTTTGTATATCTATTACATGTTGTTGTGGAACTACAACTTTGCTCTCCAACTCCTACTTTTTTGCTTCATTTTTGTCACGTAAAATTTTAAGTCTTGACAATTCAATCCTAGTTTGTTCCATCTTCATATTATAATTTGCCACGTACTGGAATAAACCAACAAAAACATATCCTCTTCTATTTCTGCATTCAAATATCCACTTGCGCGAGGTTTGAAATATTGGAGTTGTTCCCTTATATGTTTTTGTAGATGCTTATGTATGCTTCAAACCTATCCCCTAATTCATACATCCCTGTTGAGAATGATGGTCTATCCTTGTGATGTGCAATTTGTGGTGTTGTAGTTTATACCTAAATTTATTACTGGGGGGATGGTGAATGTGATGGTACCCAGTTGGGTCTTTGTTTGGAGATACAAATCTTTCCCTCTGATGCTCCTATGGATGTTTTGGATTTTCAGGCAATGTGTAATGTGATCCTCATATTATGCTTCCCTTTTGGCAACTTGTTTTAGGGGTGGAACCATTGTAGGTGCTACAGGTTTTTGTGCCCCCTCATGAGGTTGTTGTGGCCTTGGTATGGTGTGAAATGCTAGGACTTTTGGTATTAGAAGTGCTATTTGCATTTGTTTCCTCCTCTTGATCATTAGAGGTATTTCCTTTTTTTCCTCCTCTTTTGAATCTTTAGTACTTCTTTGATCTTTGGCCGGCTTTTGTTTTGGTGATTTGTTGGATGATGCAAGAAGGCGTTTAATTCGTTGTATTGTATTCCTCAACTATGAGGTATCCACCCTAAATGTAGAAGCTTCATGTACTCCAATGGGTACAACTTTTGGTGGAATCTATTGATCTATGTCGGGGAAAAAATGTTACATCAAGATTTCTATCGCAACCTTAGCCTTGGGCTCGCAACTAAGGAAAAAGGGTCTCAAGGGCGCAGGCCAAGAAGAATGTGAGAAGGAAGACTCACATTCCCAAGTGAGCTCTCCTTTTGGGAGTTAGAGTCCAAGTGGACTCCCGAACCTTCAGGGAGTAATCGCAGAGGTCAAAACACCTTGCATTGAGGAGTTCTTTATATCATTGGAAAGCTATTGAAGTTTAGATGTCTAAAATAGTCTTTTATGACCCGTTTGAACATCTGCAACACAAGTTATTGCAAAAAGAAAGGGGCGGGAGTCAAATTGCCAATTTGACTCTTGACCACAAGAAGTCAGGAATCGACCTGACTTCCGTGTGTGTAGATGGAGTGTGATACATCATTGGAAAGTTCTTGACAAGAGCTACAACTTTGCTTTAGATCTCATCCCAATCAGAGGTCTGAGCAAGAAGTTATGGCCCCGCAAAGTTGCGAAAGTCCAACCTTAATAGTTTTGGGACTCCCCTTTGAGAGTCCTAGGACAAAAAGGCCATTTGGATGGGGGCCTCACAGAGAGGCGTAGAGAATACTACATGGCGGAAGGTGGTGACTTCCCCCTAAGTCTAGGCCAGTGTGAATCTTGTGAGTCCAAAGTCACCCATGGCTTATCCTAGCACCAAAGGTGTTGCAACATAGTACTAACCAACTTATGGTTGGTTGGATGTAGAACCAAATGAATGAATAGATTGCTTGTCACTCTTCCTAGTCCCATCCTGGAGCTCCAACACGCCCCTTTATCCCTTTAAAGTGCTGAGAGCCAGGGAGTGTGCCCCGAACCCCTCACCTTTCCGATGTTTTCTACCTTAGACTCATCTTTGAGACTAACAAGGGGTTTAGGAGTGTGTCAATTTCAATAACTAATGTTGAATGAAAAACATATATCTTAGGAACAACCATAATTGTTCCCATCATCATTTTGGTCTAAGAGGTTGTCCATCTCATCAACTTTATGTGTAGTTGTTTAAACATGGTGTTTACCTAATTTACAACATTCCCTTTCATAGATGTCATAATAGATATGGCATTTATATTATCAAAATAATAGACCTTGTCCCTTTGGTAAATAACTTGAATTAGTGCAAGGAAACAAATGTCATAAGGTTTTTTCATCTTATTTACACTCCATTATTATTGTCGCAACCCTAGTTTTGGGCTTGCGACCAAAGCAAAGGGGTTGTAAGGTTTTGGGGCAAGAGCAAGCTTGGGAGTCACATCACATACTCCCAAGAGTGTGAGAAAGTGTGAGGGAGTGAACCCTCACACTCCCAAGGCAACTCCCACTTTGGGAGATTGAGTCCTGGTAGGCTCCCAAAACTTTAGAGAGTGATTTCAGGGGTCAAAACTCAGTTTCTTGTGACATTCTTTATATCATTAGAAAGCTCTTGAAACATAAATGTTTAAAATGGGATCTCATTGCTCATTTGGACATCTAAAACATAAGTTATGGCCAAAAGAAGGGCCGGGAGTCAAACTGCCAGTTTGACTCCCAACCAGAAAAATTCGGGAATCGACCCGATTTACTTAGCTGCAAACAACGTGCAACATATTGTTGGAAAGATCTCGATGAGAGCTACAACTTTGCTTCATACCACACCTCGATTTGAGGTTTGTTCGCAAAGTTATGGGGCTCCAAAATCGCGGGAGTCCCGGCTGGCGCGATTTCAAGACTCCCACGCGAGAGTCCTGAGAGAGAAAAGCCATTTGGATGTGGGCTCCGTGGAGAAGTGTAGAGTATATTATAAGGGGGAAGGTGGTGGCTTCCCCCAAGTCCGGGCTGTGGTGAATCTTGTATGTTTGTGTTGCCCATGGCTCGTCCTAGCACCAAAAATGCTCCAACTATGCACTAATCACCTTGTGTGGGTTGTGTGCAGGCCTGTGTGAGTGAGTGAAGCTTGTCAACTCTTCCTAGTCCCATTTCGGAGCTCCAACACACCCCTCTACCCCTCAAAGTGTTGTGAGCTAGGGAGCGTGCCCCAATTCGTCCCCCTTCCGCTGTTTTGTACTTGGACTCACTTTTGAATCTTGCAAGGAGTTGGGAGTGCGTCAGTTATGTATTAACATATGATCTTGGCAAGGCAATGCTCAGAAGCATGGCTCTATAGTTTTCTTCTTTACTTGTTTTTGTTTTTTCCAACCTTTTTTATAAATGTTTAACTCATCCAAATGGTTTTTCCTTTGATTTAATAAGTGTTGAAAAACTCCACCAAGCAACCATGGCATGGTGTTTTCCATTGTAGTTCAAATAATCTTATAAGCCTAACTTTGGACACCCATTTCTTGTCATTCTCTCCCATCTTGACCTAGGTTGTAATTCTTTCTTATTATTGAATATATGTCCACTCTAGTGGTGTGAAAATCAACCTTTTTTAGATTTGGTGAAAGAATGAACCTAGCGTGACGCAACATTGTATTAACTTTTTGTTTTTGTTTCTTAAGCTTAGACTGATTAAGTTTTGAAGAACCTATAACAACCAACGGTACAATTGACTATGCAACTAATTATGGTGCTAGAGTTATTACTTGTTCCAATTCTCGGAGAAAGTGATTTATAACATGAATAAATTACAAATTTAAGGTAAGGGTGGAGTTGTATAACAATATGAAATGTATAAAATCATTATAATCATTAATAAACCATATAGGGTAATGATATTATAATGTATTACATAAAATACACAATGTAACCATCGTTTGTTAAATAAATATCACATGATCCTCCTACCTATGTTCCTTTAGTTGTCTTTCCTGTGGAGATGTCATTTGTGGTACTTCAACAATTTATATGGCTGCATGTACAACTATTGGCACTATAAATGGTTCCATTTTTCCCTTCATCATTTTCTATGCCCTTACTTTTGTGCTCTCCTATTCCTTCTTCACTCTTGAACATGAGGCTCCTCCTTCCTCAACTTTGTTTTTCCTATTAAAAAACACTTCTCAGAAAGTTCGTTGCAACCTTTTTTCTATTTTTAGTGTTGTTTACATCTCCTTAGTTCTTTTAACTGTGGGCGATGGTATTTGTGGATTCTCCTTTTGATGCACAAATAGATATCAAAAGATTTTTTCCAATACCAAGGCAAATTGATAGGTATCTTTCTCATCCCCCTTATTATCTTTTACTTATACCATCAATCTAGTTCACTACACATACTATTGAGTATAATATGTGCCCAATCTACTTTCTACCCCTTCTCTACTCTCACTAATGTAATAACATTCTTGTTGTTAAAATAATGTACCTTCTCCTTCTAATAAATGACAAATATCATGGCAAAATATTTAATAGAGTATGGCAAACCCAAATTCTTTACATTCCATTGATTTATAAAAGAATTTGCAAGTGCAAGTTTTCAACTTTGTAATGGTTGAACTACCAATGATTTATTAACTTACCCTTTTGGTTTTTCTACACACCTTTCCGCACACACTCCAAAGACATCTATAATAAGTTGTTTGCTAATTACATACACTTTATCCTTATGCCCAAAGTAGATATATGCACCATCGATCAAGAATGTGTTCAAAAATTCCAACATTACATCGAACATTGGTGCTTGCCAATCCATCAAAAACAAAGGAACAAGCCTTGCTTTAAAAGCCCAATTTTCTTCCTCAACAATATTGTTGCAACCTAACCTTAGGCTTGTGATCAAGGCAAGGGCTTGCAAGGGTGAGGGCAAAGAGGGAAGCCCGAAAGTCACCTCTCATGCTCCCGGGAGTGTAGGAAAGTGTGGGGGAATGAACCTTCACACTCCCAAGTGGGCCCAAAGTTGGAGTCGTGATGGACTATCGAAGCTTCAGAAAATAATTACAAAGGTCAAAACCCATTGGATTGATAAGTTATTTATATCATTGGAAATGTATTAGAATGTAGATGTTTAAAATGGGCTCGCATGACCCATTTGGACACTTAAAACATAAGTTATAGCCAAAAAAAAGGCTGGGAGTCAAATTGCCACTAAAAGTTGGGAATCGCCCTGATTACCTTGCATGTAGGTGGCTTGCAACATATCGTTGGAAAACTCTTAATCAGGGCTACAACTTTTCTTCAAACCTCATCTCAATTAGAGGTCTACACACAAAGTTATGGGCCCCTAAAGTTGCAAGAGTCCCAACTATGGGAATTTCGGGACTCCCATTTGGGAGTCCTAGGACAAAATGACATTTGGGTGCTAGTCTTGTGGCCATGCACTGAGTATACTATAAAGGGGAAAGTGGTGGCCCAAGTCTGGGCCGTGGTGAGTCTTGTGAGTCCGTGGCTCATCCGTGCATCAAGGTGTTCTAACTATGCACTAACCAACTTGTTGTTTGGTTTGTGCAAGTTTGTGTGAGTGATTGAATTGCTTGTCAATCTCCCTAGTCCCATCTCGGAGCTCCAACATGCCCTTCTACCCTCGAAGTGTTGTGAACCAAGGAATGAACCCCAATTCCTTCTCCTTTCGATGTCTTCACCTTTGGGTTCACAGTTGAGTCCATCAAGGACCTTGGGGTGCGCCAAATACCCTTCCAATTCTCCATCCGCTCAACATGTTTATCATAATTTTGTTTTGTTTCTGTCCACATGAATCGCTCAAGATTTGAAATTTTAATACCTTTCTCTAAAAGTGTAGCTCTATCTAAGATTCTTCATTTTCTCTTCATTACAACTTCTGATTCTTATTTCTCCATCTCCATTGCCCTTTGTTGTGCTTTTGCCATCACCTACACTTCTATGGTTTACTATACTTCCACTTCAACAACGTTCTCCTCCCCTACATCCTTTTGCACTACTTGTGTTTCCACTAAATGTTGTTCCACAACTTTGTCTTCCTCTGATTTTTCAATGAACATTGGATCTACTAATGTAGCTCTTGGTCTTGTTTGCTATCTTGCACACCAACTTTTTCTACTATGCAAAAATTCAACTACAAATGTTTTATCATGAATTATCATTTACGCAAATTGCATCTTTTCAATTATACGCCTTTCCTTATGCACATTCCAAAGATGACGATGAATGTGGTAGTGACCTTATAACTAACTACTAAATATTCAACATGCCTTATCTTTCTACTCTTCTCAACTCCTCTTTTGCGTCTATTTTTCTCAACAATTTTGTTTCCTCCTCCTACCTTCGTCTATGTTCACTCCTCTTCGCTTCCTTTTCCTCTACTATTTTTTGTATTTTTTCAATCGCACTCCCTACACTCATGATGTTGTGAACTTTAGAACTTAAAAAATGCATGCAACTTCCAAAAACAAACACAAACTGCTTTCAACATTTACCCCCTCTTTTTGTCCTTGAATTTCTTGCCCATTTCATTCATTTTTAACCTACTCATTGTCTTTTAATTAATGCATGATCCTCGAAATTAATATGGCCCATCACCATAAGTTTATGTGTCCCTTGTACAACCACATGGAAGCACTTTGTGTCATCGTTATGAATGAACACCACAAATTTCATCTTCCAATTACTTCACATCTTTAATTTACTTACATTAGTTGTACTTATTCCACTTCATTCACCCTGCACACCTTTTGTTGATTGTGCCCATTTATCTACTAATTGTGTCAATTCATATACTAATTGTGACAATACATTTGTTGACTATATTAATTTTTTTATTGATTGTGCCAACAAATCTAATGATTGTGAATACCCTTGATGACTGGGCGAATACTTCTATTGATTCAGCTGATACCCTTGACAATTTGTTTTTAGATATGTGCTTCTCAAATCCCTCACTTTTGAAATTGTTATTTACAAACTTTTAATCATTTGTAGATCAAAGATCAATATTGTGTTGACCACATGATCTTCCATCTGTTTTTCATCTTCAGTACTCTTCATCTATGGTTTCTATATTTCATAGTTTTCATTTTCTTCCTTCGTATCAAAATTTTATGCTTAAATTCCACCTACATTTTCTTCCCAATATATTGGCATTTGTCGTTCTTGTTTTTTACCTTCAGATTCCATGTACTCCATAATATTCTATTGCACTCTTAAATTCTTGTAGTTTTTGTAGCCTACATTTTAACTTCATGCAACTTCTCTAGCTTTGTGATTCTACTAGTTAAAATTTTCACTAAAGTATTGTCTCTCTCATTTCCACTAACAATTAGCATTGTGTACTTTGTGGGCATCAATGGATGTAATCCATACATTAATTGATACGGTGTATACCCTATTGCTACTTTGTATGTAATCTATATGAATATAACATCATAGACAAATGTTCATCTCGATTTGTTCTATTTTCACTAACTTGATCAATAATGTCCCGATACCTTATTAGTAGACTCAACTTGCCCATACCTTTTAAGGATAATAAGCTATAGAACTCACATGTTTCAACAAAAAATGATCTATCAAATACTTGATGGCATCATTAATGAAATGAACTCCCTGATTTGTGACTATAATCAAAGGACATCTAAATTTGGTTAATATGCACTTGTGCATAAATTTTGTTGTGATTGTTATAATATTAATTTTTAATGATTTTGCTTCTACCCACTTGGTACCATAATTTGTGGCTATAAGAATAATATTTGTTTCATGTATATTTTCATGTTGGTTTAATTGGCCCCACAAAATCAAGTCCCCATTTCATAAATGGTTCCTTTGGAAAACTTGTGACCAACTTTGCAAAACTTTGAGTTGCCAATCCTCCTATTCTTTGACATGCATCACAAGATCTACAATAATCATGCACATTTTTATACATAGTTGGCCACCAATATCCAACATCAATATCTTTCTGTGTTATTTTAGTTACAAAATGCATTCTTGATGGTCCTTCATGCAATTCTCTCATCACCATCTATGCTTATGTAGTTGTCAAACATCGTTGTAATCTATTGTTTTAGCCCACTCCATATAATTCACCATTCTTTAGTGTGAAAGGCTATGCCCTCCTAACTAATTTCTATTTTTGTTGTACCAATAAAGTGCTTTCAATTTGTCATGTTCTCAAAAATTCTTTTACATCATTCAACCATTTAAGCTTTGTGTAAAAGAAACTTACATATGTGGTTTAATCAAGCACACTTGTGGGTTCTATAATATCTAGTAGCCTTGATAATGCATCTACAATTACATGAGTTATGCTCAGCTTATACATTATTGTGAAATCATAATCTAGGAATAAAAAAAACCCTTGTTATTTTCGTTGAAACATGTGGCTTGTTGACCAAATAAACCAATGCCATATGATCTACATAAAAGACAAACTTATTGCCCTACAAAAAATGCCTAAACTTGTGCAAGCCAAAAACCATTACTAAAGCCTTTCTTTGTTGTGTTATAATTTTGTTCTACTCTAATTTGAAGCCTAGAAGCATACACTATTGGTTAATCACTCTTCCCTATTACATTCTAAAACAACATAGCCCCCACAACTAACAAGGATACATTTGTATGAACATAAAATTCCACTTGCTAGTTTGGTGATATCAATATCAGTGTTTCAATATACTTATGTTTAATCAATTCCTAAGCCTTTTGACATTCCTTCTATCCAAAGAAAAGTCTTTGTCTTTAGGTGGTTAGTTTAATGATAGGTGCCATAATAACAACATTTTTTTGATAAAACATATGTTATATTGTGCCATCCCATTGAATACTTGAATCTATCGTGGATTCTTGGGTGGTGGCATGTTTACTATTGTTTGTATCTTCATTGGATCTAGTAGTTTCCTTTTTTTGGAAACAATAAAACCCAAGACCATCCTTGAAAATACCATAAATGCACATTTGTCTAGTTTCATATTAATGCCATATTCTTTGCACTTTTGAAAATATAATGTGAGCTTTTGTAGATGACTTTCCATGTCATTATAAACTATAAAACCATTCAAAAATATCTTCATAAAAAATTCCAAATATTCTTTGAATGTTTTGGTAACAACTTTCTTATATGTTGGAGGTCCATTTTTCACTCCAAACGACATCACCTTCCATATAAAGCCCCCCAATCTGTAACAAATGTAGTCTTGTATTTGTCCTTTGGACTTATAAAGATTTGAAGATAGCATGAATAACCATCTAGGAAAGAATATGCCTCATACCATGTTACTATGTTTAGCATTTCATTTGTGAAAGATAATGGGTTTGGATCCTTTTTTATGGCTAAATTTAGTTTTTAAAAATCTATATAGATTTTGAATTTGCCATTTTTCTTGGGTACTACTACTATGGGTAACAACTATGTAGCCTCTTCCATAGATTGAATAAATCCAGTTGCTAACAACTTATCTATATCTTGTTTGATTATTGTAACATAGTTTGGATTTAATTTATACTTGGCCTAATGTGTCGGTGGTATATTAATGTCCAACTTAATTATGTGATGTACTAGCTTTGGTGGAATCCCTTTTAGATCTTTGTATGTCTATGCAATAACATTTTTGAACTCCTTCAACAATTGTTGTAATTTGAATACCTTGCATGTTTATAACTATGCATTAATATTCGCCAACTATAATTCTACATCAGTTCCTAGATTAAACTTGATCAATTGTTGATATTTAATTGATGTCCATCTAGCTATCTATAATTTTTGTGTTTTGTTTTTTGTTGGAGTTTCATCCATTACCACATTCCCTAACTAATGCTTATAGTATGTATTCGGATACATTTTATCCTCCAGAGCTACTTTTAGTTTGTATCTATTGCTAACTATTTTTTAACTATGTTCTATATTCCGAATCCTTGTTATGAAATATTAATCTTCACATTTGTATCCATGATATCCACATTTGTAGTTTTCATAGATTGAATTGTCTTAGGTAAATTGATTGATCCTAGGATGAAGAAGTACAAGGTGAAAATCAAACGAACATAATGGATAAGGATCGAACTCAAGAACCTCATCAAGATGTCCAAGATAAGGAAAAGGATGACTCCTCCAATTTCATTGGTTATGAGGATTATCATCCTATTTTATTGAAGGATGGAACCCTCTTAGTGTTTCATTGAGCATTAGAATTATCATCCTAAATTCCATTGGAGGGCAAATCATTCTCGATTCTCATTGGTTCTTGAAGGATGAGGAGGCCATGGATTGGAGGGAAGGATTTCCACAACTTCCATTGGACAAAGAAAAAAAGCTCAAGGAGGAGGTTTTGGGGGGTCTTCTTGGAGGGTGATTTTTCTTGGGGAAAGAGAGGATAAGGATGATGAATTTTAGTAGATGGTGGAAAGGGGGAGAATGGGATGGAAGTTTGGGGTACTTTGAAAGAATAGAAGTGAGTAGGATAGTGTTGGGAGCTAAGAACTTTAGAGGAATTTCACAAACTCTCTCGGGTTTGGTAGCACAACTTTTTATTGGTTTAGGTGTAGAACTGAAATTTGATAAGAAGATGTGCTTTGTAGTTAGCTTCCTAATGAGCTAAGGCAAGCTTGATTTGGACAACATATGTGTTAGGAGTGATATTTTAAGTGACTAGTGGTCTACAACCAAGTTGAACTTATTGCCTTCATAAAACCTTCTCGAATTTGGTAGCATAACTTTTTACTAGTTTGGGTGTAATGCCTGAAATTTGGTAGGCAAATGTGCCTTGTAGTTAGTTTTTTAATGAGCTAAGGCAAACTTTATTTGGACAACATATGTGTTGGAAGTGATATTTTAAGTGACTAGCGGTCTACAACCAAGTTCAACTTGGTGTTGAATCCTTAAAACTTAGTTTGAAAGGGTGGCAATTTAACATAAATTTATAGGATTTGGAGTGTTCGAGCTTGAAAAATATATCTATCAATTCTAAATTGTAAATCATGCATAGGAAACAAGTTATTTAATTTCAACTATAAACGTGACTTAACATTTAGAAATATATTTGTATTTTTTTTCCTTCACCAGTAGTGTATGTACTTTCAAGTATAATCACCTCATAGAACTGGGAGTAGAGGGACAAAAAGTCACCTCATAGTGGGCAACTAAACCCTAAACCTATTGCTCTTTGAGGTATTGACAGGTTTGCTCCAAACCGGTTGTATATTTTATTGTTGTATATTGGACTCCTCCATTTTGGTAAAATCCCGCATCATTTGCTTTAGATTCGCTTGGAAACATTTCAAATCATTATGGGTTTTCTAGTTGAGCTAATTAAATTTGACATATTTCTGGTATAGATTTTTTGTTTTCCTAACATCACGTTCTGGCTCTTTTAACTTATTGGACAAGTTTTAGTTTTCATGTTGGACCTTATTCATTTGCCTTTTGACTATGACAAAAAAATTGTCACTGTTCTTCAAAGTTTTTTGTATTGTTTTTAATTATAGGCTACAAGTTTGCAAGTGGTTATGGGTTTCAAACATGTTTTCTTTGACTTGTTCAATCTCAACTCTAATGCTTGATTTTTTTTGCAATGTCCCTAACCAGGTTATGGCATTTTGAACAACTTACTTTAAAAACATATTAATCTATTTCAAGTTTTCTATAAAATGACCAGAAACTGGGACAAGTTGGAATCTAGAAAACTATGGATTTTTTATTTGAACAAATTCAACTATAGGTTGAATAGGTTGTGATGATTTTGTAGCTAAAATTACGTGTTGTGTGGGTTTTGTAATGGGTATTACAAGTTCAACAAACTCAACATGTTCAAAAGGTTCAACTTGAATGTTATCAATTATTTGATCCAAATTGGGTTCAGGTTTTTCCTCGATGTTGCCATGTGTATTTGTTGCATAAAGTTTTTTTCCACCTCCACCCCTAATATCATTTAAATAGGTTCACTCCTCATCCTCTTCTTAGTCTACAACTTGTGACCTGAAAGTAGTTTTAAACTTCTTTTTCAATGGTGAGGTAAAAGGTTCAAGACTTAACTTGTCCCTTGGTGTAGGTGGTTTTGTGCACATCTTTAGTCGATGATATTGATGTTTAGGTAAAGGCGATGTAGTTGTTGAATGTGTTGGTTTCTTTCCTTCAAGAATTGCTCCCTTATAATAGGTTCATGTGAAACATGTTATTGTTGAACAACTTGTCATTCTTGGCTGGTTAGTGACAAAGGTTCTTTTAGGGTTGTTCTTGATGAAGGCACCTTGTATAAAGGAAACCACTTCCTAAACATAATATTTAGGATAAGCCATGAATGATAATTAACTATTTTGGTTTTGCTAGAAATTGGGTTACTTGTTGCTTTCTTTTGATATTTTGTCCAACAAATTAACTCAACTAGTAACTGAATCAACACTATGAAACACCAATTAACAGGTTTGCCCATGTTGGTTAGGTCAAAAGTAATAGCAATCTTGTTGCTAAAATATGTTACCACTCTCTTTCGTATAAAATTTGCAAAATGGCTATAAATCTAGCATGAAATTCCTCCTTCATGCATACTACACTCCATCGTTCATTTTCAACGAAGGTATGTGGACTTGCAATCTTTTTCAAAGTGGTTTTGGCTTCATTAAAGGTTACATTTGCAACATTTACTACACCTTCCTTAGAAATCCCAAGTTGTTCATGAGAAAATACTTGATCAATTACAAAATTTTAACCACATACTTGCCCTTGGATTCTTCCATCTTCTGTTGTTTCCTAGGTTTGTAATTTTTTTTATAATAGGTCCTTTCACAAAGTATTCCACTATAGGTTGAATAGACCTTCCAAATCAACTCGTCTAGCCCATTTGAATTCATTATAGTCCATCTTCATCCACTATAACATTTTTTGGCTCTCCTTTGCCTTAGACACTATCTTTTTCTTAACAAGTTTCTCTAATTGTTCTTTTGCATGCACTTTACCTTTTCACTTCATCATGGCTTTGGTTCTTGATCTTGGGTGGTGAGGAATAACACTACAAACATGTTCTTCAAAGAGTTGTTGAAGAAACTCTTCTCCACTATCCTTGCTCACAAGTTGTTGTAACTTTTCTTTTTCCATAGGTCTTGGTGCAGGAACTTGTTTTGACTACTCCTCAGCAACAAGTTGAGATAAAATTTCAACCTCCCCTCTAAGTTTGAAATAACAATGACTTGTGGTGATGGTGTTGCTATAAAAATAGTGGTTTTGTTAAAAAATTAAGAGCTACTTCTAATTCCTTTTCTAACTCCCTTTTTTTTTTGTTCTCGCTCATAAATTCTAGTCTCCTCTACTATGAGTGCACACAAAGCTAATGGTTCTACATAGATTTTTCAAGTCAATTTAACATGTTCCACCCTTTCCCTCTTTACTTGCTCTTTTCTAAAAGCTTCAACTTTATTCTCAAGTTTTCTTTCCCTTTCTTTTCGTTTTTAAATTTTTTTGAGCGCTTTCACTCATGGCATCTAATAGTATGAAGAAGTAAACAATAACAAAGAGACAAAATAAAAGTTGCAACATTCTTTATATTGTTTCAATTAGTAACAACCATGTGGTTGTGAATAGACGCGACCTTTAGGGTTATAAACTTCTAAAATGTAGACATCAATAAATGCCTCATTAAATGCGTCATTTTGATCATTACAAACAATTACATTATTGTCTTTTGGTAGACGTGAATTTAATTCTTGCAAAAAATTTCACACTATTGTAACAACAAATTTGCATTTCATATGCATACATTCACTATTCTTGTTTTGAATTTTCAACATTCTTAAAATTGCCATTCATTAAAACATTAGAATCTCCTTGTTTTTAAAAAACTTTCCCCCTTTCAAACCATCCCAAGTCACATCACCATGATCAAAACCAACAATAATTCAAAATTCAACCTAACAAAGTTCCTTTATCAATTCGTATCCTAAATGCCTTGTTCATCCAAAACATGTACTCATCTTACCCCTTTAACATCTTTAATAGGCACATCATGATAATAATAAATAGGTACATCTGTTCCTTTAATGTTGCCATGTGTCAAATGATTATTAATCGATTCAAACTCTATAGGTTGAAAATTTGCAGGTTCAACAAGTAGTGCTTTAGGTTCCTATATTTGAACAAGTTCATTAGTGATCAAGTCACCAAGTTTAGCTAGTATAGGTTGTAAAGTTTTATCTTCAATGAATCTGTATGGTTTGAACTTGATGTTGACAAGGATTAGGTTAGGATCAAACTTATCAATAATGATAAATATAACAATATCATTGGGCAAATAATATTGGATTTTATGTGGTTTAAACCATTGTCTTTGAAATTTCAAAGCATGTTTGGAAACAACCCTTAGAAACCATAATACATAGTTTCCAAATTGAAACTTAATTTCAATGAACCAATTTTGTGACCATAATAACATGTTCCACTAGTTAGAAGCAACTAGATCCTGCGCAATCAACATGTTCTCCTATAACTTCTATAGTTCAAATAATTGATTAGTTAGGACTCTAACATGTTGTGGATCTTTGTTTTCACTAGGTCTAGATGGTAACATGTATTTTGTAAGGAATAATGGATGTAATCCATACACAAGCTAAAATGGGGTATGACTAGTTCCAACTTTATAGGTGGTTTAAAAAAAATTTATATGAGTTTATCTAAATGATTGGACATGTTATTAGAAAGAGTAAATCATCTAAAAAGATCTTCATGAATACATCAATGTATTCACATAAAGTTTTGGTGACTACCCTTTGATAGGTAGGTGGTCCATTTTTTATCCCAAAAGGCATTACAACCCATATAAAAGCCCCCCAATTAGTAACAAAGGTGGTTTTGTAACAATCCTCTGGTGATATGGAAATCTGATGGTATCCAAAAAAACCATCTAAAAATGTATAAACTTCATGTCATGTTACAATGTTAATAACCTCATTAGTAAAAGGTAATGAGTATGGATCTTTCTTAGTAGTGACATTAAGCTTCTTAAAGTTGAGACAAATTTTCATTTTTTTTAAGCACTACAACTATAGGTGATAGTTAAATAGCCTTTTCAACAAGTTTAATAAATCTTACAGCTAGCAATCTGTCAATATCTTGTTTGACAATAATTGCATAGTTAGGATTCAATCGATACCTTGCTTGATGAACAAGTGGTATCAATGTATCCAATTCAATTTAATGTTGAACTATCTTGGGTGGTATACCTTTCAAGTCTTTGTAAGTCCACGCAAAGATGTCTTTGAACTCCTTTAGTAATTCAATCAGTTAATAACTAACAACATGTTCCACATCAAACATTGTTTTTAACCTGTTGCATGTTTTCTTTAGAACCCAAGTTGATCTTGGACAATTGCTCTTCTTCAATGATAGTTCCATCCAACAATGCAAAGATTTTGAACTCTTATTTGAACAATCATCTCGTCAATCTCCATTTCTCCTACTTCAGGTTGGAAGAAAGTCTTTAATAAATGTTGTTTGAAAATATGAATATGAAAAGGTATAGTTATTTGAACATGTATTATAAATACTAGTTCAACCTATATATCAAACAAAAATAGGTAGTACAAATTCAAGTTCAACAAGTACATATACATGTTCAACTAAATTCAAACATGCTGGTGTAATCAATTTCACAAGTTGATATAACCAGACTCATGTCGGGACAACTATGGTTCCTATTGAAAATAGCCCTAGTTTTATAGCAAACATCAAATCCTTTTCTTCGTTAGATATTCTAGAATGTTACTCATAACAAACTAACATTATTAGACATTTGGTTGGTGCTCCAAGTTTTTTAGTAATAGGTATAATTTTGACTATACTAGTTCCTTGTATAGTGATAACATTATTGCCCCAATCATGACACACTTTAGCATCCCTTAGCCAAGGATTGAATAACATAAAATAGCTAGAGTCTAACACATTATTTTGTATCATAGTAAAATTTACTGAATAAGGAATTCTATGAACAATAATTTTAAGATCTTTTATTAGACCTAAAGGTTTGGTAATGGTTTAATTGGCCATGCATAGGTCGTAAGGTGTGGGTTTTGGTTTTGATAGACCTAACTACACTTTCAGTTTTCCCGAAATGATATTAACTCTATAACCACCATCTAGAAGTATATCTTCAATACAATTCTTCCCTACTTGAATTTGTATCATTGCCATTTGATGATCAATGGCAACTGAAACAACTGTCGGTTCTAGTAAAACAAGTTTTAATGGTATCAAGTTAAAAATGTAATGTTTGATATCAGGGATCATTCACAACAATGGACCCAAGTTTAATGTATACTTGGTCTCCAAGACTTCACTACAACAAAAGGTGTCCCTATACACCAAATGATTTCATTGGATTTTGAGTGAATTCACTAGTTGTAGTGAATAGGGACCAATGAAAAAACAATGAGATCATTGGTCTAATGAACGGGGACTAGTGAACTACACCCACATTTTGTAGTAGTGCTTGCTTACTAATATCTTTTCAAACTTAAATTTTATTTTATTTTGTTATAACTTGTTTTTAAATCATAGGTTGTTGCTTAGTCGATTTTATTGTTTTTAACTAATTGAATTATAGTAGGATTATCGAGTAGTCCAACCCAATTACTTTGTAATGATTCTTCATTGATGATAATTGGTTGTTTATTAGTCCCACCATGTTGTAACTGTCTAACAATTTCAATAAATGAATATTGTAAATGTTCTTCTTGTTGCCAATCTTTAGCTCCTTTGGCTTTAACTAGCTCCCTTTCTTTAAACACCTATTATTCTAATTGTTCACTATGAGTGGTAACAACAACTACTACATTAACTAACACATTGTCAATTTCAGGCAATTTAGGTGTTATCGTAACATTAAAATTAATAGGTGATTCTAAACATGTTATGTACCTTAAGATTTTTTGGGACATTCTTTAAATCTATGTTTAACATTAGAACAAATTATATAAGGATAACGAATACGTATTCTTCTTGATTTGACAAGTTGGGTTTTAGTTTTTGCTATAGGTTATGTAGACTTAATCGTGGTGGTTGGTACAACTAGTACTTCTATTTTCTTATTATGATAGTACATGTTTTACCACAATTGGTATAAGTTAATGTTGATTTATCTATAACAACATGTACTACAAGTTTAACCATTGTATTGGCCTTTGGTGTGGTTAATAGAACATTGTAACTCAAACTAATAGGTCCACTTTCCTCACATATTACAACTTCCTTGTACTCAATCAAGGTATGTTTCTTCATACTTGCAATTGCTAATCTTAGGTAAGGTAATAAACCTACCTTGAAAATAGTGGCGAGAAAAAACATATGTTGCTTTGACATGTAGATAGTTTGTTAGTTTCAACAAGCGTTCATAATAAACCTCCACACGTTCAACGGTTTATTGTTGTATATTTTGTAATTGCATGTAAACCTTTTCATCATTTTTTACAATTTTGAAGCATTTGTAAAATGCTTGCTCCAACTCTTTAAATTTACAATTTGGATGGCCTTGAACATAGTTTTCATCCCATTTAAATATATTATCGCTTAAAGTAAAACCAAACACGTTGATAATGTTAACTTCCATTATTTCACCATTAGCTTTAATGGCCTTTTTGAATACTCTAATGCAAGCATTAGGATAAGCGTCTTTGACATAGGTTGGATATTGTAGCTTCATGTATGGTAGCTTAGTTGTTAGTTCTAATATAGGTTGCATAATAGGTGGTGATACCATGGTGGTATAAACATGTGTGGGTCAAGTGTTGGCCATCCAAAAGATCCAACATGTGGATTAAAAGGTGGTCCTCAAAGTGGATCTCCTCCAAATGAACTTCCAAGTGAGTTTCCAAGTTGTCCTCCATCTGGTGGTTGGTGAATATAACCTTTTGGTTCATAAGTTGGTAAACTAGTAATAACCTATACAGTGGTTGGAATTGGTGGAATAAGAAGTTGCTAAATAAGTTGTTTATCCTTGTTGGTCATTAGTTGAACCATTGTAGGAAATTAATTTCCAACAGAGTATGGTATATATGTTGGTGGTACAAGTTGTTCAGGTATTGGGTACACATTCCCATGTACATGACATGTACAATTATTAAAGATTGAGGAATCAAGTCCTTTTGTTCTAGTTGGATATGTTGGATACAAACAAGGATCTAAAGGCACAAAAGAAGGCATGACATTATACCACGTTGGGTATGTTGAAGTAGGTAATATACTGGTTTTACTTGGTATAATTGGTGTAACAAGTTGTGACCACGTTGTTTAATAATTAACAAGCACTGTCGTATGACCTATACTAAGATTCATGGCTTGAGTTCGTAAATATAGACACATTGGATACTACTATTATAGTAGTTGGAAGAACAGGTTGATGAATATTCATCACCTCCTCCTTTAATAATTGCCTTAATCTATCATCAACAAATGGGCATCGATTGAATATGTGTTTAGTTTCAACACATTGGTTTTCTTTTGAAACCGGTATGTGATGCGGAACTTGTGATCTTTCACCTAAACTAGGTACTGATATGACATGTGAGGTGTTTTGTGGATTTGTAATTCCTTATCAAACAAATGTGGATGTTGTTAAGGTTCAATAGGTTCAAAATGTGGTATAAAAATAAATTGACTATATGGTTTTCAGTCAATGTGACAAAGTTGCTCCAACTTGTTGAATAGGTGAAATCAATCCATCTATGAAGTAATGGGTACCAAATTGATATTGGTGTTTGGTGGGTGGTTTAAAAATTAACAAATGTAAATTGGTGTAGATGCACCAGTTTTGGGTAAATTGTATCATGGGGTTGTAGATTGCCATGGTTGTACGAAAACAAGTTCATGATTGTCATCATGATAAACATTCATTACCCAAATGTTTGTGGAGAAGGGTTAGAAACTCATCATCAAATTTGTTTGAGACACCATGCACCATGCATATGTTCATCAACAACAAAGTCAATGCAAGCATGGTGGACTTGGAGCAAAAAACAAAGGCTAGCAAGCTTCTTGTAAGCAAGTTGCTTGACTCAAGATGTCATCAACATTAGGTGCCACCCTTGTTGCTCCCATCCCATGGTCCGCTTCTCCCATGGATTGGGCACTCGTGTTGTTTTAGATTTATGCCCTCATCCACCACCTATTGCCTTATTTGTTGTGATGCCCTAGTTGATGCAACCCATTTTTCATTAGAATTGTCAATTAGCCCAAGGCCTTTCCACACCATGAATAATGGATGCTTCCCATTATGAATGAGATGTTCATGAATTGCATGAAGAAAAATTGGTTAACCCCTCCCCTCACATTTGTTGCACAAGTACTGCATTTTATTCACCCCATGTTGTGAAGCCCATGTAAACTCTCACCTCCACAATTTGTCATCCCTTGCTTGCTACCTTGCATATACACTGACTAGGCCATGCTAGCGGCACACATTGGGAAGCATTTTAGGTGCCAATTTCCAAAGAGGACAAGGCCATGACTTAATATGTTATATTACAAGTCCCCATCATGGGTGACAATTGGCACATGGCAAAAACCTTCCCAAATGGGTCCATGGTTTGGATGGCTAAAACATGTTAGGTTTTTCTTTGCAAACATTATATCAGTTGTGTTTACAACATTAGTAACATACCGATGCGTTCAACTTGACAAGTGTAGGAGTTTGTCCCTATTCAAAATCTAGTTACATGTTAGTAGCTTGATTCCACAAACAACACCCTTAGAACATTTATAGTGTCAAATATGGCCCTAACTTACATATACTATGGTAGCCATCTATACATTATGTCTACCATGGCTATATTTGTTGTGAATAGTTGGTAGAAACCTAGGGCCATGTTTCACATTGCTATAAAACTAGAGACAAAGTTTAAACTATTACCCACATGTATAGGAAAAGGTGTAGGACATGGCTTTCATATATACAAGTTGAGATTTGAAATAAACAAAGTTGAAAGCCTTACATGGCTTTCAAATTAGTGGGTGTTGTCGTATGGGACATCTTTGTTTACCATTATAAAAGACACATTTGGGCTTAGAGTCATGCTAGAAGGTTTAAACCCTAATCCTTAAACCCTACCAAATTGTAGAACATAAACATATTGAGGCTTTAGATTTTGGTGGTCGTAAAACATGGCACAAGCTCATATGGCAAAAATGGTGCACAACCATGGTTATGGTCAACTCTTTATGGGATACTAAATACATGATATTCAAACAAAACATAAACAAGGGGCTCGAACCATATGCAATAGCACCAACATAGGGGGGGAGTATACGGACTTGAGAATTGAACATGCATGACAAGTCATGAATGTTAGCAGGAAGTTATAATGTTAGCTATAGGTTTAGATAACCTAGAGGATTAGTTACTCCATCGAAAGGATTATTACACCAAAAATATTGGCGTTACTATTGTTGGTTAATGTGGTTTGAAACCCAAGAAATGTGTAGTGCCTATTTAGTTGAGTATAGTTCAAATGCTGTGTAGCAAAACTATAGCAATCACATGTTACTAACTATTTTGTATACATTTGAATGGTTGTGTTTGCCCACCTCAAATGGAGGAGAAACCTTCAAGTTGTGGTCACATAAATAAAGCGCCTTTTTAAAGGGGAGAGTGGTCTTGTTGCATGTTGGGAACAAATTACTTGTGGGATCATTCACAAAAACAACATTTTGCAAAAGGATGATTACACTAGAGAATTGAAAATAAAACCCAAAACATATATTGTGAGATAATATTTTGTTTTTGTGATGTTATGCATTATGCTTCACATCACACAAGAATGTCATGGATTTGTACAATTAGGTCAAGAAGTCACTACTCAAAATTGTCTCATTATTAAGCAAAAGATATGGGCCATAGTCCAATGCAATCTCAAATTTGATGAATACTTTACACACTACAATACAAAGGCAAAATGAAAATACAACTTCTAACCTCCCCAAAGGCTAGTACAAATATGATGGACTATTATAGCCACCACTTTGTTGAACATGATATCCAAGAAGTTTGGGAGAGCTTGAATCAAACCACAAAATGCTAAATAAGTTTCTATGGTATCAAACTATGACAAAATTGTTCTCTTTGAAAATATAATCATTAGAACACTTATTTGGATGAGTGAATGCATGAGCGACCAAAAGAAAAACATTTACCTGCATAGTAGTTGCATTACAAAGAAGCAAAGTGACAAGAAGCTTATGCTTATTTTTCCGTTATCTCTATGCAAGATTTTTAGCCCTTCTACAACAGCCATAAATTGTGCCAAAAACAAACACTCTTGTAAATCTTTCTTTAAAGCCAAATTGTTCTCTTCATGAAGTTGGGTGGGAGTGGGCACAAATAGTGTCAGCCTCAACACCTTCAACCCTAACCAATCAATTTACATTTGCCTTTTATCAAATGCTACATCCATCACTCATTTTCATTAATCCTTGCCTAAAGGCATGGCCCAACAAATGGTTTCTTTTCACCTTTGAAGAAAGAGGATGCTAATTTTGATATTTGGACATGATATTCAGCTGGGCATGTGGTTAGTGGCAGCTATCTCTCGATAATATCAACATGTTCTCCATCATCACAATCATGTGCTTTCTGCTTTCTCCAGCTAGACTCCTTGTGGAGGGGTCAATTTTAATTGCAGTTTTTTATAGGCTGTAGTGAGTTTGCTGCCTGCATTGTTCCAGAGCACCTTATGATGAGTTTAGTGTTTGAATAATGATGGCAAAGTGTGCTTACAGTGAAGAGATAGGTCTATAGGTATGGAAGGTGTTATTCATCATTATTTGTTCTGAAGTTCAATTCTCTAGGTTACTCTAGGTTGGTGAGGAAAAGTGAAATACTGATCCAAGAATGATTTGATTTCATTTTTGTTAGCAAGGCATGATTTTTTGTACCATATGGTTGCTGTTATGATCAAATCTGCAATTGTGGTGTTGTGTTTGGGTTTCATCAACTCCATGGGTAGAATCCTTTGCAGGTCAAGTATATGCACTATCCATCATTTGTAGCAAACGGAGGTTTGTAAATTATTTGGGATCTTGATGAGAGTGACCCAGAATTTTCATACATTGTTTCAAGGCAAGATATTAAGTGGTTTGTGCTTGACCAAAACTGCTTAATTGTCTCCACAGTCATCTTGTATTCCACCCACAAAATCCATCCATCTTGATTTATTCCTATGGATCTACATTTCAAGGCATCCTAAGAAAAAACTCTGTATAGATGTGCTATATTAGACATGCATTTTCACAGAAGGGGTTTTAGCATATTCCTTGTGCAATCTAATTAATTTTGATAGTATTGGGCATCAATCTAGTGGCACAGAATAATAGGCCTAGCATGATATTGCCAAGTTGTTCAGTAATGTCCAAGTCAAGGTCAAAGGGGATTGTGAGTTTGGAAAATAAAAATAAAATGGTGGGATTTGCATTTTGGTAATACATTTTAAATAAAAATTATGCAGGGTACTTATTTTAAAGCCTAAGTTTTATAGTTGAATCAAACACCCTTTGTCTATATAATTAGGGCTACAAGCATAACTCCCTCTCCCTCAAAAACTCTTCTTAGAAAGACCCACTTCTTCACTAGGGTAAACATCAAATGACTGTAACTATTTTACAAGTACATATTTGAAAACAATTATCGATGATCTACTACTAAGCAATTTAGAAATATACTTCAGTATCACTGAAATACAAAAAATATGATTATAAACAATTCATAAGTTTCCTCTCTCTGGGCACACATGTTCTTTGCAATTCTCTTTGCGAATTGGCAGTGTCAATCCTCCTTTTCTACAGTACATAGAACTTTCATTCAATTTCAATATATAATTAATTTATTATTTGTGTGGTGCTATAAAAGAGTTCAGTGCCCAACTAGTAAAGGATGCTATATTGTCCATCCTCATCAAACATTCAAAAATAAGAAATATTTTATTTCTTTAAAAATAAAGCTCGTTTTCAACAATTATGTTGCAAAAATGGTAAAGTGTTCCTTTCTTAAGGAAGGAAAATAGAATTGTTGGAAAACAGTTTTTATCAAAGAAGGGACATTCAGACATAGGATAATAGGAGCCACCAGTAGTTTGGCAAATGCATTGGGTATTCACAGTCTTCATGTTCCTGAGCATAGATGTAAATAGAAGAGAGCAGCAGACCTCAAGGATTATGCACGGGAGGAGACTCCAAATACATGTCTGTGTCCAAACACATATCCTCTGTCCAAACACAAGTCCTTCATCCTCCACACCGCCATGAGATTGATGTGCATCTGTATGGTGCTATTCTTCTATAGTTGGTTCTGTGCCTATGTTATCCAGAACCCAGGGGAGAGGCTTTCGGCGGTCTCGACCTCGGCACAGCCGGACATTGCCTGACTTCACTCTCAAAAGATCAGATAAGCCTGACCTCAGCCCATCATCAGCGGTTCCTCCTCCATGGCTGGATTGTCTGAGTCCTGGCTCAGAGTCTATGTAAATATCAAAGAGCATCATCAGAGCTGCAATCTGGTGTGCCAGTGTCTGGTTTTGGTCTTCTACTGGCAGGTGCCGTGGGATGGCAATGTTCACCTGCACATACTCAACAACAAAGTCCTAGACACATTAACATGAACTCCAAAAACATTGTCACACATGTTTCAGTCAACACAAACTAAAGAGAGCAAATGAAATAAGAGAAGTAACAGTGCAAACCGAGACAGCTTGTTGAAAGATGTGAATGTACCTTTTTTGGTCTGCTTCTAGAGTAGCAACAAATAACTCTAGACATTAATTCCATCACAAAGCCCAAACTCTGAAGCAACTGATCACAGACAGGGAAGGACACTACAACAGACTGCTGGCCAGAATATTGACAGAAGTGTGTGCTAAAACCCCACCTGTACAGCCTTGTATAACATCCCAGAACCTTACAAGACATTACCAACACTCATGAAGGGGTTCCAACAACTTACCTCAGCTTCAATAGCGCGCAAATTGTTGGAGTGATCAATGCAGGAAACTGTCTTGCTCACAGAACCTTCAGTCACATCCAGCACACCACCTGGTGCTGCTGGCAGAGTCAAAGCACAGGCACCATCTGACAATATATGAACCTGAAACAGAGGTGGGCAAACTGGATAATCCAGACTTATGTCCACCTGCCATGCAACATCAAAACCACCCAATACATCCTGAGAATCCCATTCAGAAATACAATGAATACAGCCTCACTCCAAGAGTTTTGCAAGCCCCAGAACAAGACAATAAGCAGTCAACAGAATCAAGAGCATCACCTGTGCTTCCAACTCCACATGCTCCCTGGATGGCCCATTTTCTCTCCAAAATACTGCCCGAAATGTCCGCATTCCATATTCCTTCCAATGTCCATCTGCCTTGTCCTTCAGATCCTCAACAGCTAGCTGGACTGCCTCCATAGCCTCCCCCATATCTTCATCCATAAGAGCATCAAGTCCACCCAATTCTGCGAAGATGCCCTCCTTCTGAGAATCCCCACTGACTACTTTATAAATGTCCTTCCTATCATCCATATCTACCTGACCAGAAACCTTTCCCAGGTCAGTTGCAACTAATCCTAATGAAGTAACCTTGGAGGAGGAGCCTTCTATGATGTTCACATTGCTTTTGCTCGCCTCTCTCCCAGAAGCCATTGTTGCCTTTGAGTCATGTGCCCACACACCCACTTTGACCTCATTCAACACCAGTGTATCAGTTGCTGCCTTGGCAGCATCTGCAGATGGAGACACCACCATTCCAGAGGAAGGAAGCTCTCCGTCCTCCTTTCCAGCCTCACCATCCAGCAAAGTCCCAATGCCTACCAGCCCTTCTTCCACAACTGGCTGTGCTTCAAATAAAAGTGTTGACTGCACCCTCACTGTTGAGTGAGAGCTTGGCAAAGTGAGAGAAGCAAAAGAAGATGACAACTTCAGGCCTGTGTGATCTATCTCTGCCCAAGTTTGGAACGTGGCTTTGGGAGTGTACTCAATCCAGGGAAAAGCATGAGAATTTGGAAATGGGCACTTCAGCTTGGCTAGGGAGTCAAGCTGTTCTCTGTAGACACACCCATACAGTCACAGCTACTTAGAACCCAACTAGAGCATCCATTATCTACTCTGTAATGTTCCACAAAAACATAACTACAACAAGCTAGGCACAGTGATGCACAGGATGCTCAAGAAACCATGTACATCAGTCTCCTACTACAGGATCTGATACCCAGCTCGAGGCATACTCAAATTGACATTGAATGTGGGCCGTTGGAGTAGTACATCCTTGCACGGATAATCTAGCACTCACAAGGGGTATCTTGACTCACTTCAGAGCGAGCTGTGCTTTTGTTCGCACTCGAAGTTGATGTAAAATGTTGCTTACACGATGTTGTAGACGGTAAGTTGCCAGTCCTGTCACCAGGGAGTTGGAATTACCTGCTGTTGAACTATAACCATTCATTCCACCTCCATCTTTCTCCTGGAAATGAGGGGGTGATTCTGGGAGGATGTCGATTCCACCAAGGTGCTGGACCCACTTATAAGGCCATGAATGCCTCTTCTTGTCAAATGTGAACCCTGGCCCAGCTTGCAACTTTGAAATCTGCAGACATTGTGAGATCAATCCACTTTTGTCAAGCCAATAGCTTCCCATAAATGATTAAACCTGTGCACCTTAGACAACATCACAAGTGCCCATAAGCCTAAACAGATTCATTAGCCAATTACCTGATTTGGCAGATCCACACCAGTGTCATCAGGAAACAAGTTTGCAAGCAAAGTATCAGGATCACCCCCTCCATATGATGCTCCCTCAATGCCAGCACAGAGAACATTGATCTTGGTGAGGAACTCAAACCGCAAGGCTAGCAACTTGCTCGTTTTCTGTTTGTTGTCAAAAATCTGAACAATTACAGCCAGGGGGTGAGGCTGATAAATGTTATCTTCCTCCACAATTTCTTTTTCATGAGTTCTTTTGACCCGCTTCCGCCGTCTTCGGGAGTCATCATCATCTTCAGGCACTTCTTCTTCAGGCTTCACATCATCAGTTCCTGCTCCTGTCACTCCTGTCATAGAGTGGAGAACTGCTTAAAGATATGCATAATATCACTAGTGAGAAAAAATATGACTCTCTGCAAAAAAGCTCAGAGGAATTAAAATAGTTGGTCAACAAACTACCTGCATCCTTCATTGCCGCTTGTTGAGCAAGTGTGAGAGCATCCTTAGCACTCCCTACAATCTCCAACTCTAGAGCTTCTTCAAATGCTTCCTTATGAGACAGCAATTGAGTGTAAACAATATAAAGGGCAGGGGGGAGGAGCTCTGCAAGGGCATGCTGTTTCATGCGCTTTGTGTGTAAGAGACCCAATTGTTGCTGTACAGGTAACGATGCCTTCTTCAAGACTTTGAGGTGAGAAAGCAAACTGCCCAGGAACTTGCGCTGGTTTGTAATGTTTTCTTGCAATATCTTCTTTCGAGCTTCTACAACTTCCCGTTGCTTCAACAACTCCTTCCGCTGTACGAATACACAAAACAGAATTGTATCCTTCAAATTCACCATACCTTTTCTCTGTTGAGAAACTGTGGCTTGGAAGAGACACATTCCATTTCAGCAACTTTGATTGATCAAAGCAAGCATTTAGAAATTATGGATTCCAAACCTGGTGAAGTTCAAAGTTGAGGCGTTGCAACATGAGTTTATGGGGGTCATGGTGGAGTGCAGGATCTGACCGATGCTCCTTAGGAGCATCCTGGAAAAACTCCTGTTCAGAAACCAGGTCGATGTCTGGATATTTTGATTTGAAATCCTTGCAACCTTTGATAACCTTCAGATAGTAGTTCTTTTCATAGAGAAGGTTATGAAGCAGCAAGGTGGTGTGATCAACAGGGGCTTTCGCTGCCTCGGTCTGCAATTTTCTTCGGTCTTCCTCTTGCAGAATCTCGCGGTTCACCTACAAAAGCAGCTCTTCTACACTTAGGACCGAAGATTGATTCTAGCATTCTACCTTGATAAACACGCAATCGGCCGCACTCTCGCGAAACAAAAACTAACAAAAAGGATCTCCATTCCAAAGTCGTGTTCTAGCCAGAGCATGCGAACATCTACTGACCGCCTTCTCCTCTAAAAAAAAACAGCATTTCAACTTCCTCCTTCGACATCTCGGAGGAAAAAAGAAACAACAACAAGAATTCTAAACCTCTATTGGAGGTATCCTCCATCCGGAAACTCGGTACATAGAAACGCAGCTGCTTAGCAACACAGGGTAGAACAGAGTAAGAGCATACCCTACGAAGGTCCACGAACATAACGGAGGCCTCAGTTACGAGCTCGCGCAACTTCAAATTGCCTTCTCCTTCTTTCCGCTTCAGCGCCAATATACGCGCCAGTGTGTCCTCCAAGGAGCTTCGGATAGTGGCCAGTCCCTCATACATCGTGTTCTCCATGCTTCCCCCTTATACACGCTCCAGTAGACAGAAAGTTACTTCCCCCTTCTGCTCCCTCCCTCTGACTCTCTCTTTCCTTGGACGACAGTATCAAATCACTCAAAAGGCAAACACAATCACGACTTGCCAAGTCAATCATCTTCCAACATGTGCTCTCACTGTCGCTCTCTATCTAGCGCGCTCTCACCATCTCTCCCTCGCAGTCAGGTTTTAGGGTTAGGGTTTGTGTCGAGGGTTAAAGGGCAAAAGTAGCTCACCTCGCTAGTAAATAACTCAAACGACCAGAGGCCAGAGTGAACCAGCACCCAACAGTTCACCAACGTGGATGGTGCACTGATAGGATTCTCTTTTCTATCCCAGGTTGACTTTTTCTGTTTGCCCTTTCTCAGCCCTGATCTCAGTTTTTTTTTCCCCCTGATCTCTTTTTTATTTTTTGTTTTGGGAACTTTATTTTCTCCCCGCCAAGTTTCTTTTATTCTTTTTTAGCTTTTGAAACTTTTCCCACCCACTCACCTACTACCCCCCACTGCCCCCCACCGACCTACTCACCTATAAATTTAAATTATAAAATACTCTTCTGCATCTACCTACTCACCTATAAATTTCAAATGTGCTACTCTCATTCCCACCCATCTACCCATCACCCATCTATTTATCTACCTACCTGCCTTTCCACCTTCCTACCTACCAACATTTTAAGTAGGTACCTACCAAACCCCACCTACATGGCTACACCTACTTACATGGTTGCCATTCCAATAGACCCCCAACAATCAACAATGACGAAAAAAAGAATAAAATGAAGGTATTGCATCCAGCTTGGTCTTGTTCATTCAAACAAATAAATAAGGGGTATTTTAAAATATTTGATGCCCTCTCTATAAGGGTATTGCAAGTTTTGCGATACCCTGCTTTGGGTATCCTTGAAATAGTTTGGGCTCCATATCATATCTTTTGAAAATTGGAAAAATATTGTGTAAACCTAACAAAACTTAGAAGGATTACAATACCCTAAGGCATTGGGGTACATTGTAAACACCATGGCCTGAATTATTTTGGTCTAGGCTTTAAAAAAGGTATCATTCGTGACCATAAGGATTCAATGAATGTGTGATACCCCTTTAAAGGTATCTTAAAAATACATTGGGCTCCATAACATATCTTTGGAAACATGGAGGGGTATTGGGAAACCATACCAAAACCTATAAAAAAATCAATCCTTCATCAAGGTATTATGTAATTAAACACCATGGGTTTATGTTATTAGAGGTGTATTGTTCATGCCCAAAATTACTCAATACACATGTAATACCTTTAGTAGGGTATCTCAAAAATACATTGGGTTCCATAACATATCTTTTGAAACTTGGAGGGGTATTGCATAATCTTAACAAAACTAAAAAAAACATAATATTGTGATTGGGACACATTGTAAACACCATGGGCTAGATTATTTTGGTATAGGCTATTAAAAGGGTATTATTCATGTTTTAAAGGCTTCAATGAATGTGTAATACCTCTTTCAAGGTATCCCACAAATACATTGGGTTCTATAACATATCTTTTGAAACATGGAAAGGTATTGCATAGTTTTACCAAAACCTACAAGGAAACCAATGCCCTCATTAGGGTATTTTATAATTAAACACCATGGGTCTATGCTATTGAAAGGTTATTGTTCATGTCCAAAACTACTTGATACACTTGCAATACCCTTTATAGGGTATACCAAAAATACATCGGATTTCATAACATATATTTGGAAACATGGAAAAGTATTGTGTAACCTTACCAAAACCTACAAGGAAACCAATACCCTCATTAAGTATTATGTAATTAAACACCATGGGTTTACATTATTGGAAGGGTATTGTTCATGCCCAAAACTACTCAATACACTTGCATTACCCCTCACAAGGTATCTTAAAAATACATTAATTGGGTTCTACAACATATCTTTTGAAACTTAGAGGGGTAATGCATAGCCATAACAAAACCAAGAAGAAACACAACATCCTCATTAAGGAACACAATAAACACCATGGGTTGAATTATTTTGGTCCAAATTATTAAAGGGGCATTGTTCATGCCCATAAGGATTCAATGAATATGTAATACCCCTCTAGAGGTATTCTATAAATACATTAAGTTCCATAACATATATTTGGAAATGTGGAAGGAAATTGCATAACTTTACCAAAACCTATAAGGAAATCGATACCCTCATTAGGGTATTTTGTAATTAAACACCATGGGTTTATGTTATTAGAAGGGTATTGTTCATGCCCAAAAAAATTTAATACACTTGCAAGACCCTTCATAGGGTATCCCATAAATACATTTTGCTCTATAACATATCTTTTGAAACTTGAAAGTGTATTGCATAGCTTTGCCAAAACTTAGAAGGAAAATAATACCTTACATGGGGTATTTAGTTAACACCATGGGTTAAATTATTTTGGTATAGATTATCAAAATGGTGTTGTTTATGGTTAGGAATACTCAATGCACATGAAATATCCTTTATAGGGTATCCAAGAAATCCTTTGGATTCTATAACATATATTTTGAAACTTACAAGGGTATTGTTGTTGCAACCCTAACCTTGGGTTCGTGACCAAGGCCATGGTTTGCAAAGGTGCGGACTAAGAGTGAAGCCCAAGAGTCACATTTCATGCTCATGGGAGTGTAGGAAAATGTGAAAGGAATGGACCCCTACACTCCCAAGTGAATTCCCACTTTGGGAGTTGAAGTCTCGATGGACTCCCGAATCTTTAAAGGGAAATTATAAGGATCAAAGCTCATTAGATTGAAAAAGTCTTTACAGCATTCAAAATATCTTAGAACATAGATGTTTAAAATGGGCTCACACGCTCCATTTGAGTACTTAAAACATAAGTTATGGCCAAAAGAAGAGCTAGGAATTAAATTATCAATTTCACTCCTGATCACTAAAAGTCAAAAATCACTTTGATTTACTTGTGTGTAGGTAGTTTGCCACATATCGTTGGAAATTTTTCAACAAGGGCTACAACTTTGTTTTAAACCACATTTCAATTGGAGATTTGCACAAAAAGTTATGGGCTTCCAAAGTTGCAAGAGACTCAATTTCGAGAATTTCGGATTCCCAACTTGGAAGTCTCGAGACAAAATGACATTTTGGTGCAGGCCTCGTGGCCATGCACAAAGAATATTATAAAGGGGAAGGTGATGGCTTCCTCTAAGTTCAAGCCATGGTGAATCTTGTGAGTCCATGTTTGCCTGTGGCTCATCCATGCACCAAAAGTGTTCCAACTATGCATTAACTAACTGTTGTTTGGTTTGTGTAGGTCCATGTGAATAATTGACCCGTTTGTCACTCGTCCTAATCCCCATCCTGGAGCTCTAGCACGCCCTTCTACCTCCGAAGTGCTATGAGCCAGGGAGCATACCCCAACTCCTTATCCTTATGTTATTTTCACCTTTGGAGTTGCAATTGAGTCTATTAAGGAACTTGGGGGTGTGTCAATTACACAACCATACCAAAATGTAAAAGGAAAATGATATTCGCATCATATTGTGATAATATCTTAAACCATGAAACAAAATGATATTTCTAAATACTTATTATATGTTCAATATATCATGCCCTACATATTAATTCAAGTAAATGAAGGCATTGCAAAGTTGGTCACATTAATGGTAAAAGGATTTGAACAAAGTTTTAAAAGTTTAAATGTAATACCCATATCGAATTGTGATAATTCATTAACCATGAAATATAATAATATTTTTGAAATACTTGATTCTTTGCCAATATATCATGAAATTCATGTTTTCAAAATTATTTGTTCACCTTACAATATGGTTTAACATACATAAAAATGAACGTAATCCAAAATTGGTCACATTGATGGTTCATGGGTTTAGGGTTTAATGTAAAATTTACTACTTAATGTTAAAATTTAGAGTTTGTCAAAATCAATAAATTAAAAGTTCATACTTAACATTTATTCAATTATGTACATATTAATTTTTTTCCATTTTAAAGTTGTAAACTCATTTTAAAAAACAAAAACACAAAGTTATTAGTTTAATAAGATTTTAATGCATGTTAAAAAAAATTAAAACACATGATTTTTCTTTTTTTTTAATGGTCACATAATAATAATAAATGATCTTTCCCATATATTAATCCTATGTATGATTGAAATTTTATTTTAAACCTTTTTTTACATATAATAAATAATTTCTAGCCTATACATATGTTTTTGGCACTATGCTCGTAAGGAAGGAGGCTAGAGGCTATTTGACTAAAAAGCCCCAAGTTGTTTTTGTGTAATGATAGGCTATTTTTGTTGATTCTCTTTTCATTTTTTGTTATTTTTTGTTATTTTTTTTATTACTTGTAACGTTTGTAAATTAATTTTTACTGTTGAAGGGGGCAAGGTGAGTTGTTTTAATTTATTTTTTGATTGTTTAGGGGGAGGGGGTGCACCTTCATTTTGTTTTATAAATTTATTTTACTGTTGAGGGGGAGGGGGTGGTGGTTAATGTTTTTTTTTCTCTTTGATTAGACATGTGGAAGGAGGAGGGGAAGGGGGTTAGTTT
>Ga0116230_10000440_pt1 | contig 36428 bp, 45 predicted proteins | sample S1TSphfallax_3_FD_88678 | JGI IMG/M metagenome (GOLD analysis project Ga0116230, IMG submission 88678) | Host-associated microbial communities from peat moss isolated from Minnesota, USA - S1T2_Fd - Sphagnum fallax MG | ecosystem: Host-associated > Plants > Peat moss > Unclassified | place... | reverse complement strand
CACGACCTATAGCAATTTTCTTCAGACTGGCACCACCCTGAGCGCTGCCGGTCTTTCTTTGCCATCCTTTTTTACGACCGTTTCTGCGGTCTGGATATCTTATGTCCAAAGCCTAAACCCTGATCTCATCATCCTCTCATGGGGTATCAACGATAGCTACTCTTTCGTTGCCAGCCAAATTTCGTCGATACTTTCGACGATCGTCGGCTGGACGAAAATTCCTGATATTCTTCTTTGCACCAACGTCAATGCTTCGCCAAACGCCGGCACGCCTTTCAATACATCCGTCAACCAGATCGGCTATCAGACCGCCGCGGCGCTGACGCGATCCGTCGCGCTCACCAAGGGTAATGGGTTCAGCATTTCGAATTTGCCAAACATCGGCCTGATCGATATCGGCCGTTTCTTCACGATGGTTCACGATGGCTATGACCCATGCAACCAATATCTTACCCAAGTCCTGACCAACATCACGGGGATCACATCATTTCCTTATACGTTTCCGCGGACGGCCGGTGACTTCGATCTGGAGATCACTTTTCCTGGACAGGCGTCATCGATCTGGTCAGGCGGCGTGACCCGCGTCGCGATTGATATGGGACCGAACGCGGCGAGTACGGTCAACGAGCTGAGAATCTTGAATAGCAGCGGCAATGCGGAAGCGATTTATTACCCTGGTAATTCCACAGCTGGCCTCTCGTCGAACCTCGGAGCGATGGGCTCCGGCGACCTTGTTTTTCGTGTGACTGCCAAAAATGAATATGTCGCGGTCTCCTGCGACGGCGGAACTCCAGTGGAGTTTTACGTGCCGCGCATGGCCGGGCAAATGTCGCCGCAGATTCGTCTTGCCGGGACGATTCCCGCTGGCACGAATATGAATGTGAATTTCTATGCAAGCGGCACAGCGCTTCCGTCGCTCATCACGTGCTCCGACGCGCAGATGTATAGCGGCATCGCAGCGCAAGGCGGCAATAGCAGCGTTCATCCAGATTCCTTCGGTGTATCTTCTGTCGAATATGCCGTCCTGGAAGCAACAGACTTCGCTTGCCAGCCGTCGCCTGGCCAATATAGCGCGCCTGCGACGGGCGCGACACTCACCTGCAACTCCGGCGAGCGCGCATTGACTTATGTGATCGATCCATCCGCGGCGATCGCTGCTCTGACAATCAATATGCCGGCTGATCCGGCAAACTTCGACACAGTTACCTTTGCCCCAACGCATAACGTAACGGCGGTTACCTTTGCGAATGGCACCCTTGCCAATGCTCCATCCAGCTTCACGGCTGGGACACGTGTCACACTTACCTATTCGCTATCGAACGGAAAGTGGTGTTGAGACAAAAGGCGGCAGCATAAATTGAAACGTTTCGGCAGGATTTTCACGAGGCGTTAGCCATCGGATAAAGCAGTTCTCGGTGTTAACCTCTCAGAAGGACTCTACCGGCAATTTGGTTTTAAGATGGCTGCGCCCGGCACAAGCCTCACGTTACGAGAGAGACGATCCGATGAAGAATGTGGTTGCGCGTTATTTACCCGGCCGATCTAACGTGCTCGAAGCTAAATCGGACTCTATAATAGATTGGGCCGTCCTTACGCCTATGCTGGCAATTAGCCTGTCGGTTTCCATCTTTTCTTTAAAATTTGGCCTTGTTTCTCAAACTTTTCTGCTGACGTCGCAGGTTGCGGCCTTCTCTTGGGGCTTTCACCGGCAGGGATTAACGCGTGAAGGCTGGCGTTTCACGCCATTGGAGCCGGCGTTCGTCGCGGTTGCTCTTCATCTGCGAGCAGTTCCGTCCGCCTTCAAGTTTCAAATGCTATCTGCCGCGGCCTGCTTCAGACTTTGAAGCAATATAGCCGGAATCGTGCGGTTGTCCCGCCGGCAAATATGAATACGTTTTGTAACGGCTAGATCATGAGTCTTTCTGCTGTGCAAAAACGAGCAGCTTCCATTTGATTTTGCCCAAACTCGCATTATGCGGGTGGCTTTGCGATGGTAATATATGGCCACGCTGCATCCCGATCTCATAACCGCATCCGACACATCGATAAATCCCAGCGTGAGGGGCAGCAACGCCGGGATCGTGGACGGCATCGAATTGGAGATCATTGCTTTTATGCAGGTTAGCCGGGTCTTTATAGATCGCCATCGCGGCCTCCCAAGGGCAAGAAACTTCTGCAATCAAATATGATCAACGGAAATTTATAAAAATGCTTTTGTTCCAATAATTCACCTCGTCTTTGGCGCACATCACCGCGCCTCGCTTCGTCCGCTATGCGCCCCGTGAAAAATCTCTCTATTTCGTGCGTAAGCCAAACCAAAAAATCCATCTGAAATCTTCGCCCAGCCGGTGTTGTCCACAATCTTCGGCTCCGCCACGCGGCAAAGACCGCCTGACCAATCCTTTACATCCGCCGCCCTTTTGGGCGGCTTTTCTTTGGAGTTTCCCATGCAGGTTTCCGTAAAGGGCCGTCAATTGATCGAGACCTTCGAGGGTTTGCGGCTCACTGCCTATCAAGATACCGTTGGCGTTTGGACCATAGGATACGGCCATTCGGGCCGGGCCGGGAAGCCCGTACCGGTCAGCGGCATGGTCATTACTGCCGCCACGGCCGATTTCATCTTGACCAACGACCTCAATGCAATCGAGGCGGGCGTTCTTGCTGCGATCAAGCGGCCGATGGACCAAGGCCAATTCGATGCGATGGTGAGCCTTGCTTTCAATATCGGAATGGGCGCGTTCCGGTCATCGAGTGTCGCGCGATATTTCAATCGGGGGCAGCCTATCCTCGCTGCTGACGCATTCCGGCTCTGGGTGCGCGCCAGCGGCAAGGTGCTGCCGGACCTTGCCCGCCGCCGCGAGGCCGAGCGTCAGGAGTTTCTTTCCTCCGCTTCAGTTGATGTTCCAGCGGCTTTCACGGCCAACCCGGTCGCGCATAAGCTGGATAGTCCGCATGGCTTGATCCAGCGGCTTGCGTCACGGCTTGAACTCACGCTGGCAGGCGCGTGGGCCTGACACGTCTTAGAGCATGTTCCGCAAAAGTGTACGAGGTTTTGCGATGAGAACATGCTTGTCTTATGACTTTGCGTGTCCGATGGGGCAAAAGGAACCGCTGCGAGAAGGCTGCAACCTTCTCATCAGCGGCGAGGGATGGACCGGGACCATGCTGGCCGTTTGACGGGCCGGGCTTGAGTAACACGGATACTCTAACTTTTTGAACGGAGAGCGAATTCTTATCGCTTGGGTGATTCCACCCAAGCGGAAAGCGCTCTAGCTCTTTAACCATTGAGCCGTTCTGACCCGTGCCCGGCGGCCTCCGGGCAAATCCATAGGTGCATCATGTTCGAAATGTTCAAATCGCCTGGCGTTCTCGCCGGGCTGCTGGCGCTTGCCGCTAATGGGTCTGTTGCTATTGGCAAGCCTGCTCTTGGTGCCTTCTTTTCCGATCCTGCGACGGCGACAGCATTGACGGCTCTGCTCGGTGCTGGAACCGGGCTCGCGGCTGGTTTTCTGAAAGGGGTCAAGGGATGACGCGGCTCTCGGAACTCATCGCTTTGGGCCTCCAGATCGCCCGCAAGATCGTGCCGTCTGGCAGGAAAGTCACTCTCGCTGGATCGGTGGTAACGGCCCCGCAGCTGGAAAACGCGACGGCGTCGCTCTCGGTGTTTTTCTCGGCCATGTCGGCGGCGATCAAAGCCAAGAACTTTGAGGCTGGTGCTGAGGTCGCGATCGAAGAAGCCGTCACGATTGCCGCGGATCTCGGATTGGGTGAGCCTGTCACCGGCATCGTGTCAGCGCTCCTTCCAACCCTTTTTAGCGCTCTGACCCAAATCGGTTCCCAACCCCTCATCGACGTGAACGGAACCTGGATCACGCAGCAATGGGCGGATGACCCGCGTCATCAGCTTAATCGCGATGGAACCTTCAAATACTAGGAGACAATCTTCATGAGAAAAATTGCTTTTGCGTTGATCCTGACCACAAGCGCCGCGTCCTGCCTTGGAGGTTGCGCCGAAATCGATCAAGCCGAGACTTTTCTGACGAGCCCGAAAACAGTACAGGCCGTCGCCACCTTGAAAGCGGGCGCTTCCGCCTTTGTCTGTTCGGTCGCAAACGCTGCTCTCGTTGCGCAGCAGATTGAATCAGCCATTAACGCGGGCCAATCGGTCCAAGGAACCGATGGCAAGCTCTATGTGTCGTCTGCGATCGTCTGTTCGTCGTTGGGCGGCACGGTGACGGGCACAGGGGTCGTGCAATGATCACGGCCTGGATCATTGTTTCCGCTTTAGGCGCCCCCGCGCCCTTCATCCAAAAGCAAATCCGCGTCGAACCAGCCGCTTGCCATTTGCCGCTGCTACGCGGCGAATATCCCATTGGTGATGAATGGCGGCGCGTAACGATCCGCATCGCCTGTAAACGCTAAAATCATATCTCTTCGCAGCGCAGCCGCCGTTTCCGGCGGCTTTTTGTTTTGGAAAGGATGCGCTTTGATTGAAGCGTTGATCCTGATTTGCGCTTTAAGCGTCACAGCGGAGCGTTGCGACGTGTCTTCGGCCGAGGACGTGATCCGCTTGAAGGTTGAACCAGCGGCTTGTGCGATGGCATCTCAGTCTGCCGTCGCGGAAATGGCGGGAGATCGCACCCAAGGGCGGTTCATGAAGGTTGTCTGCGGCGGGAAGGAATAGTTCGTGTCGAACTCGGTATGGTTGACGCTGAGCGCAGGCGTCGTAGGGGCTCTGATCGGCGCGATGGCGACGATCGCCGCGGCGCTGATCAGCCGTCAGCCGGCGCTGAATGCTGTCGTCGATGGCAGGATCCGGGTTCTTCTTGAGACCTATGAAAGAACCATCAAGGAATTGCGGGCCGAAATCGCGCAGCTTGAAAGCAAAGTCGATTTTCTCAGCATGGAATTGGATAAGGTGCAATCCGAACACAGTTTAGGATAGCTTTCCAAGACTAGGCGGCCCGTAACAAAGCTAAATTCAGACGATTAAACACAATTAAATCAAATACTTCATGTCAGCTCTGTTTTTCATGCTCCGGGTTCATCCGATGTCATGCTTGCGCGGTAATCAGGTTTGGTTCTACTGAGCACGAAAGAGGAGCGGCTGATGGGCACGATTTATGGTTTTTCGGCCAAGACTTTGGATGGGCAGGATAAATCGCTCGCTGATTTTTCGGGTCAGGTTTTGCTGATCGTGAATGTAGCAAGCAAATGCGGATTTACGCCGCAATATACCGGCCTGGAGGCGCTCTATCGTAAATTAGCACCGCGCGGTTTCTCTATTTTGGGTTTTCCGTGCAATCAGTTCGGCTCGCAGGAGCCGGGCGATGCCTCTGAGATCGCTAAATTTTGTTCGACAAGCTATGAAGTGACGTTTCCGATGTTCGCCAAAGTCGACGTCGATGGAGCTTCGGCGCATCCGCTCTATGGATTTCTCAAGGGCGAACAAAAAGGCTTGCTCGGGACTGAGGCGGTCAAGTGGAATTTTACCAAGTTCCTCATAGACCGGTCCGGGCATGTGACAGCCCGTTTCGCTCCAACAACCACGCCCGCGGCGCTTGAGAGCGACATCGTGAAGCTGCTTTAAAAGCGGCCATATTGCGCGGTACTCAATCGCTTTACTGGCTTAGACGGTGAAAGATTGATAGACCTTCGGCGGAAACGTGAAGCCCGTTGGCCTTTCGCAGGTTCTTGGGCCATTAGAGATCTTTTCTCGTAATAAGGAATGCTGCTATGCCGCTGCGGCTTGATATGCGCAGCCCTGATTTTAAGGTCTCGTTTGACTCTCTTCTTTCGATGAAGAGAGAAGCCTCCGACGATGTCGATCAGACGGTTCAGGCGATCATCGCTGCCGTCATCGCACGCGGTGATGAGGCGCTGATCGAATTCTCCAAGAAATTCGATCGCGTCGATCTGGCTGTGCTCGGGCTGCGTGTGACGCCAGAGCAGATTGAGGCGGCTGTTGCAGAGGCGCCAGCCGAAGCCGTGGCCGCTTTGCGCCTGGCGCATGAGCGTATCGTTGTTTTCCATGAGCGGCAAAAGCCGCAAGATTTGCGTTTTACCGATTCGCTCGGCGTCGAATTGGGCTGGCGGTGGACGCCCGTCGATGCCGTGGGCCTTTATGTTCCGGGCGGTACGGCGAGCTACCCTTCATCCGTATTGATGAATGCGGCTCCAGCTAAAGTGGCGGGTGTCGCCCGGCTTGTGATGGTTGTGCCGGCACCCGATGGCAAGATCAATCCGCTTGTCCTCGCGGCGGCGCAACTTGCAGGAGTGGACGAAATTTATCGCGTGGGCGGCGCGCATGCCGTCGCCGCTTTGGCCTATGGCACAAAAACCATCGCCCCTGTCGCAAAGATCGTCGGACCTGGCAATGCTTATGTTGCGGCCGCCAAACGCCGTGTCTTCGGTACGGTTGGTATCGATATGATTGCTGGTCCGTCGGAAGTTTTGATCCTGGCCGACAAGACCGCGAATCCGGAGTGGATCGCGGCGGATCTTCTGGCGCAGGCGGAACATGATGCGGCGGCGCAGTCGATCTTGATCACGGATGATTCCGGTCTGGCCTCCGCGGTCGAAGCGGCTGTCACACGTCAATTGTCGGTCTTGCCGCGCAAAGACATCGCAGCACCGAGCTGGCAGAATTATGGTGCGATCATTGAGGTTGCGAGCCTTTTGGATGCCATTCCGCTGGCCAACAGGCTCGCAGCCGAACATCTCGAAATCATGGCTGAGGACGCCGAGGGTTTGGCGAGCCGTATCCGTAATGCGGGGGCCATTTTCATTGGCGCCTATACGCCGGAGGCTATTGGTGATTATGTTGGCGGCTCCAATCATGTGCTTCCAACAGCGCGCTCTGCGCGCTTTTCATCCGGCCTCAACGTGCTCGATTTCATGAAAAAGACGTCGATTTTAAAATGTGATTCTGCCAGCCTTGCCGTGCTCGGACCGGCGGCCGTGGCGCTTGGAAAGGCCGAAGGCCTCGATGCGCATGCCCGCTCGGTTCAAATGCGACTGACCCCGTAAGTCTCATGAGTGAATCCGATCCGCAAGAGCGCAATCGTCTTGTCGCGGTCACGCTCGATGAAGCCTCGATTGGGCGCGGCACAGCCGATCAGGAGCATGAACGGCAGGTCGCGATTTATGATCTTATCGAGGACAATAGTTTTGAACTGCCAGATCAAGATTTGGGCCCTTACCGGCTGAACATCGCACTGCATGATTCGAAGCTCGCCTTTGAGGTCTGCAACGAACAAGGCGCCTTGCTGATCGTCCATATTCTTTCCCTGACGCCCTTCAGGAGCGTTCTGAAGGAATATTTCATGGTTTGCGAAAGCTATTACGCAGCGATCCGGACAGCGACGTCGAGCCAGATCGAAGCCATAGATATGGGCCGCCGCGCTTTGCACAATGAAGCTTCGACGCTTCTGATCGAACGTTTGCATGGCAAGATCTCTTTCGATCATGACACGGCGCGGCGTCTCTTCACCCTCGTCGCTGCCTTGCATTGGAAAGGGTGAGGCCATGCGTTGGTTTGCAGGGACGCCGTTTCAATGACGGATTATGTCCCGGCGCGGCGCCCGCAGTCTGTGCTTTTTGCATGCACGACAAATTCGGTTCGATCGCCGATAGCTGAAACTTTGGGGCGGCATTATTTCGGCAAGCAGATTTTCTTCGCTTCGGCCGGTTTGAAGCGCGGTGAGTCCGACGATTTTGCCATCGCGATCATGGATGAGATCGGTCTCGATCTTTCAAAGCACCGGCCGCATACGTTCGATGATCTCGATGATATGAACTTTGATCTCATCATCAGCCTATCGCCCGAAGCGCATCACCGCGCACTGGAATTCACCCGTACCATGCCGATCGACGCTATCTATTGGCCGACGATGGATGCGACGGCCTTCGAAGGATCGCGCGATCGAAGGCTTGATGAATATCGCAACGTGCGCGAGGGACTCAAAAAGCGCATTATGAAATTACTTGAGTTCCGGCCGATCGGGACACTTTAGATATTCAATTCTACGCGATGACGCGCTCCGGAAACGCCGAGGCCAAAGCCGCTTTCGTCGCGGCTATCACACCGCGCTCGGTGATAAGGCCCGTCACAAGTCGCGCTGGCGTGACGTCAAAGGCATAATTCACGGCTGGGCTTAACGCGGGTGTGATGAGCACCCTTTCGATGCGGCCATCGGCCGTCATTCCAGCAATATGCGTGACTTCTTCCGGGCTGCGCGTTTCGATCGGAATCTCAGCGACGCCATCGTCCAGCGCGAAATCGATCGAAGGCGATGGCGCAGCGACAAAAAAGGGTATGCCATTGTCTTTGGCCGCGAGCGCCTTGAGATAGGTTCCGATCTTGTTGCAAACATCGCCCGAGGCTGTCGTGCGATCGGTGCCGACAATGACAAGATCGATGCCACCGTGCTGCATGACATGACCTCCCGCATTATCGACGATGACCGTATGCGATACGCCATGCTGACCGAGCTCCCAGGCTGTCAGCGAGGCGCCTTGATTGCGGGGTCTTGTTTCATCGACGAAGACATGAACGGGAATACCGGCATCATGTGCTTTATAAATCGGCGCGGTCGCGGTTCCCCAATCGACGGTTGCGAGCCAGCCCGCATTGCAATGGGTGAGAATATTGACGGGGCCTCCGCCCTTGCGGGCCAGCGCCGCCTGAATAAGCGTAAGGCCATGATCGCCGATTGAAGCGCAAAGCGCGACATCCTCATTTGCGAGTTCAGCGGCGCGAGCAAAGGCTTTGGCACATCGGTCCCGTGGCTTTTCACCTGACAGATACCCGCGCATGACTTTCAGTGCCCAGGCGAGGTTGACAGCCGTCGGGCGTGTCGCGAGCAGGATCTCAGCGCTTGCGTTAAGATTTGCATCCGATGGATCAGCCAGCATAGCGAGCGCCAGGCCGTAGGCCGCTGTGACGCCGATGAGCGGCGCGCCGCGCACGTGCATGTCTTTGATCGCGCGGGCCGCATCTTGGACATTGACGAGCGTCAAAGTCGTAAAGCGGTGCGGCAGTTTCGTCTGGTCGATGATTTCGACTGCTTTCAAATCATCGTGCGGCCAGATTGATCTATGCGGTTTTCCGTCGATACGCATGTTTGTCTCTCTTTGATGATGGAGACTTATGCGCAAAGAACGTGTGGATCAAACCCGTTTTCTCAAGCTTTCATCTATTAAGCCGTGGCTGCAAGGCGGCACTCAGCATCCTTTGCAGATGCTCGACTGGATCTTATCGTTCTCCCGTTCGATACCGCGATCGAGAGGCGTCGGGCCGTTGCTTTGCGATACGCCGGGATGCGGCACGGTTGCCCCCGTCGAAGTGATATTCTTTTCTCTCAGCAAACCGGCGCTTTCATCGCGCTGTCGGGACGTGGCGGGTTCATCATATTGAACGGGCTGGGAGCGGGGATCAGCAGATATCGTCTGGCCTGTAACAATCACGAATGCGAAAGCCGTCATCCAGAGCTTCATCGTCAAATCCTCCCGTAAACGCCCTCGACACTGTTAACGCCTGAGGATGACGCGGGTTGCCGATACACCTCAAAAGCTCAGTCTGGCTACTCTACGTCTCAACGCGAGCATTGCCTAAAATACCACAGCGAAGCCGTTTTCGCGCCGCAGTCTATTAATAGAGAATTAATGCAAGCTGCGCAAAATCATGACTGGCTTTTATCCTTATGAGGCCTGGAGATCGCATCATGGACATTTCATCGGCTGAACCCGGCCCGGATGCCGGCGAACCCAAACCTGATGTGCAACAGGCTGAGGGTCATACCGCTCCGAACTCCGGTAACAAGGAGTTGACCAAGGTGCTGGCTTACGGCCCCGCGCAGCGCGAACCGGAGGCCCCGGAAGCTCCTGAGATTAGGGCCCATCAAACGCCTGAAAGCGGTGCCGCGCCTGAAATCAAACCCGGCGTGCATTCCGAAGCGGCGCACTTAACTTCGAAAAAGGACACCATCCGTGGCTCCGCGCTCGTTCCCTTTGCCGTGAAGGATAAGGCAGAGGCTGGTGCCCAGACGCGCGAAGAGGCTCGCCCGCCCCGTTTTGAGGCGTTCAGCTCGCGCGGCATGCAGGCAGCTCTTGTCGCGGCGGTCGCGGGTATCGCTTGGGCTTTCGCAGGCTCTCTCTATAGCGGCCACGGCACTCAGATGCCGCCGCCGTTGCCGCCTCAAGCGGCGGCGATCCCGGACGTTGGGGACATCCATCAAAAAACGATATCAGTCGCGGATAATGGCGAAACCCATCGCCTTACAGAAGAGATTCGCGCCCTGAAAAAAGAGCTCGATGGGCTGCGTTCTTCTATGGCGCAAAATCCTGCTCCCGAGGAACTGCGGGCTTTGAAGAAAAGCGTCGATGCTGTGAAGAGCGGTCTTGAGACGACGAAGACCGAGATGGGTTCTTCGCTCGCGCAATTGTCGGCGAAACTCGACCGGGCGCAGCATGATCCGGCAAAATTGCGTGAGATCAGCGACCGCCTCGAACACATGGAACATGCGGCGCCGCTCACAACGGCGTCGATTGCGCCGCCGCCGCAGGAAAATCCGGTCAAAGAGCCGGGCGCAAAACCGGCACAGGTTCCAGTTCCGCCGGCCAAGACGCAATCCTCGGTTCAGCCGCAAAGCGTCACAGCAAAAACAACGTCGCCAGCAGCAGCGGGGTCTACCGCTTCGGGGACATCTGAGAAGCCGCAGCTCATTACCAATTGGGTCGTCCGTGACGTCTATGACGGCATCGCGCTCGTCGAGGGTCCGCATGGATCTGTCGAGGTGATCGAGGGCGAAACTATTCCTGGTGCTGGAACGGTAAAATCCATCGAGCGGCGCGGAAATGGCTGGATCGTTGTGACGAGCCGCGGCCTCGTGGATTCGGCGCGAAATTAGAAATCGCGCCGGAGTTTGATGCGGCGTTTAACTCTCTCGCCATTATTCTCGAGCCGTCGCAATAAGCGGTTGCAATCCTGCGCCGCGCGGAAAAGTCTCAAACCTATAATTAGCGTATAAGATCAAATAGATAAGCACTATATCGGCATGCTTTACCCCGGTAACGCAGGGAAGAAAAGAATTATGACCATAAGTATACCACGGGTGCTCGCTCGTCTTAACAAAATGGCAAGTGACAGAGCCTAGTCTCAAGCGATGGATCGAAACCCGCCGCTCACCTTGAGCTAAAGAGAGGTTCCGTCCGGTGTTATCACCGCGCGAAGCGGTTTGGAGATGTAAATGATTACCGATCTTTCCGTACCTATCCTCGTTGTCGATGATTATCAGACGATGATCCGCATTATCCGGAATCTCCTGAAGCAGATCGGTTTCGAGAACGTCGATGAAGCGTCGAGCGGGCAGGCGGCTTACGAAATGATCATGAAAAAGCGCTATGGCCTGATCATTTCCGATTGGAACATGGAGCCGATGACAGGCTATCAGCTGCTCCAAAAGGTCCGGGCCGAGAGCAGCCGGTCTGATATTCCTTTCATCATGGTGACAGCGGAATCAAAGACGGACAATGTCATCGCAGCGCGTCAGGCTGGCGTTAATCATTATATCATAAAGCCATTCAACGCAGCGATCCTGAAATCGAAAATGGACGCTGTGTTCTCCTCCATCGCCGCGTGACGTTTGGCGTCAGGACCATCTGAGGGCTGGCAAGACGGCAGTTGGGGCAAAACCCGCCGTCTGAAGGAAATCCATGAAAGAAGCGGAATCCATAGTCTGATCAGCATCTGATTTAAAGATCTGATCCTGATGGATTCCCGCGGCGATAAAAAGTGAATCGAGCCCCTGCGCGATGGCGCCTTTAATATCGGTTCGCATCGCATCCCCGATCACCAAAACGCGGGACCGCTGGACAGATGCGCCGAGCCGCGCCTCCGCGATGCCAAAAGCGCGTTCATAGATCGGCGGATGCGGTTTCCCGGCTTGGATCACCTTACCGCCCATGGCTTCATAACGCTCGGCGATCGCGCCGGCGCAATACATGAGCACTGGCCCGACATGCACAACGAGGTCCGGGTTGGCGCAAAGGAAATCGAGCTGGCGCTCCAGCATCAGCGTGAGCATCGGGTCATAATCGGCTGGAGTTTCAGTATCGGGATCGAAGAGCCCCGTGCAAACCACATAAGCTGCGTCTTTGAGCTTGGTCCGGCGGGGCGCATGACCGCTTTGCTTACGAACTTCCTGGTAAAGCGAGCGGTCGTAAGCCGGTCCAATATTATAGAGCGGCGCGTCCCCGCGTGCGGTGATGAGAGACGCGATGACATCGCCTGATGTCACGATCGCATCATAGGCCTTGCGGGGCACTTTTATCCGGTCGAGCCTATAGCGAACCGCACCGGCCGGAGCTGGGGCATTGCTGACGAGGACGACCTTGCCGCCTTGGGCGCGAAACCGCTGCAGCGCATCGACAGCCGCAGGATGCGCCGTGAGGCCATTGTGGACAACTCCCCAGATGTCGCACAAAAGCACGTCATAGCGAGCGGCGATTTCGGCCATGCCCGTGATGAATCGCGGCGTGGAAATGATAGGGCTCTTTCGATCGTGCATAGGCGGCGGCTAGAGGCAGGTGGCAGTTCTGTCAAGAGAGGTGCCGCCGCCGCGCCCAGAAGCGAGGCTTAAAGCAGCCGATGCGCGGGATTGCCGCGCTTTATAAGCGTCAGGATGATTTGCTTGCCTCTATGTTAATCCTCATAACATCCGCTTCGGAACAGCTCTTGCGTGTACTCTGGTCAGCCTTCTTCATCTTGCCGCATGACGCCGATAAGGTCACCCGGCCTTTCCCAGGAGCATCGCATGGCCTCTTCCGCCGCCGCCACACATCCAAACGATCTTGAAGCCTATTGGATGCCGTTTTCGTCCAACCGGTCGTTCAAGCAGAACCCGCGCATGGTCACGCGGGCCAAGGACATGCACTATTTCACGGCGGACGGCCGCGCTATTCTCGACGGGACGGCGGGCCTTTGGTGCGCGAATGCCGGTCACAGCCGCCAGCCGATCGTCGAGGCGATCCAACAGCAGGCGGCGGAGCTCGATTTTTCGCCGCCTTTCCAATTCGGTCATCCCAAGGTTTTCGCGCTGGCGTCCCGCGTCGCGGCGCTGGCACCGGGCGATCTCGATCATGTGTTCTTCGCCAATTCCGGTTCGGAGGCGGTGGACACAGCCCTTAAGATCGCGCTTGGCTATCATAATGTTTGCGGCAACGCGTCAAGGACACGCCTCATTGGCCGCGAGCGCGGCTATCATGGCGTTGGCTTTGGCGGTACGGCTGTTGGCGGCATGGTCGCCAACCGCAAGATTTTCGGCAATCTGTTGGCTGGTGTCGATCATTTGCCGACGACCTATAACCGCGCCGAACAGGCCTTTAGCAAAGGCGAGCCCGAATGGGGCGGCCATCTGGCCGATGATTTGGAGCGGCTCGTCGGGCTTCACGATGCTTCGACGATCGCGGCTGTGATTGTCGAACCCATGGCCGGTTCGACCGGCGTTCTGCCGCCGCCTAAAGGCTATTTGCAGAAGCTTCGGGCGATTTGCGACAAATACGGCATTCTGCTGATCTTTGATGAAGTGATCTCAGGCTTCGGCCGTTTGGGCCATGCCTTCGCGGCGGAGCGCTATGGTGTCATCCCGGACATGATCTGCTTCGCCAAGGGCATCACCTCGGGCACTGTGCCAATGGGCGGTGTGCTGGTGCGCAAGGGCATCTATGATGCCTTCATGAAGGGCCCGGATCACGCTGTCGAGTTTTTCCACGGTTACACCTATTCGGGCCATCCGCTGGCCTGCGCGGCGGGTCTTGCGACGCTCGATCTTTATGTTGCCGAGGGCCTGTTCGAGCGCGCCCGGACAATGGAGCCGATTTGGGCCGACGCTGTTCACAGCCTGAAGGGCACACCAAATGTGCTCGATATCCGCAATTGCGGCCTGACTGCCTGTTTCGATCTTGCCTCGCGGCCCGATGCCGTTGGCAAGCGGGCCTTCGAGGTCATGGACAAGTCCTTCCATGAGTTCGATCTTCTCGTGCGGCAGGCGGGCGAAGCCATTGTGCTCACGCCGCCCTTGATCGTCAGCGAAGCGCAGATCGGCGAGATTGTCGAAAAGCTCGGTAAGGCGATGAAAGCGGTGGCCTAATCGCATCGGGAAGAGTGGGAAGCGCGGAGCGTGCTTCCCTTAGCCGGTAAATCGGTCTTTATGGATTGATGTCCGAAGCTCAGGTGACCAATGTCCCGGAAATCAGCGTCAGCGATTTGTCCGGGGCGCTCAAACGAACGATCGAGGATCGTTTCGGCTTTGTGCGTGTGCGTGGCGAGATCTCGAACTATCGCGGCCCGCATTCGTCCGGCCATGCCTATTTTTGCTTGAAGGATGAAAACGCCCGGATCGACGCGGTGATCTGGAAAGGCAATTTCCAGCGCCTGCGGACAAAACCGCAGGAAGGCCTTGAAGTCATCGCCTCCGGCAAAGTTTCGACCTTTCCTGGCAAATCCACCTATCAGCTGATTATTGAGTCGATTGAGCCCGCAGGGATCGGCGCGCTCATGGCTTTGTTCGAAGAGCGCCGCCGCAGGCTCGCGGCCGAAGGCCTGTTCGATGAGGCGCGCAAACAGCTTCTGCCTTTTCTGCCGGAACGGATTGGTGTCGTAACCTCGCCGACAGGCGCCGTCATCCGCGATATTTTGCATCGGATCGCCGATCGTTTTCCGCGTCATGTGCTTGTCTGGCCGGTCCGGGTGCAGGGCGAGACCTCAGCTGAGGAAGTCGCGGCTGCGATCGAGGGATTTAATCTTCTGCCCGAGACGGGGCCTTTGCGGCGGCCTGATCTTATCATTGTCGCGCGCGGCGGCGGATCGCTGGAAGATCTCTGGGCTTTCAACGAGGAGGCTGTCGTCCGCGCCGCGGCGTCTAGCCTTTTGCCGCTTATCTCTGCGATCGGCCACGAAACCGATTGGACCTTGATCGACTATGCCGCCGATCTCCGCGCGCCAACGCCGACGGGCGCGGCCGAAAAGGCCGTGCCGGTCCGGCTTGAACTTCTGGCTGGAATGGCGGATCTCGACCGGCGGCATCAAGGTGCTATTTTACGCTTGCTCGAGCGGCGGCGCGCCGAGCTGCGTTCGCTGACTCGCGCTTTGCCGCATGGCGAGGCGCTGATGGCCTTGCCACGCCAGCGGTTGGATCGTGCTGGCGCCAGCCTCGACGGCGCTTTGACACGCGGTCACGACCGCCATCGCATCGCGCTGGCCAGGCTCTCGCACCGGCTCGCACAGCAATCGCCACATGCGAAAATGGCGCGTGCCGGGCAACGCCTTGAAGCGCTTGAACAGCGCATGAGGCGCTGCCTCGACGTTGGTTTTGAGCGGCGTATGCAGAGACTCAATCACGCAGGCTCGCGTCTCAGCACCGCGCGGATGACGCGGCTGCGCGCGGAGAAAGACAAAATCTCCGTTGCCGTCAAAACATTGGACATGCTGGCGCAAAGGCAAAACAGGTCGTTCGCCGCCGGGCTTTCGCTTCGGACCGCGCGGCTGCGGTCGCTCGGCCAATTGCTGCAATCTCTGGGTTATCGCCAAGTTCTGGCGCGGGGCTTCGCGCTCGTCCGCGATGCTGAGGGGCATCCCTTACGGCTTGCGTCCCAGGTGGAAAATGGCGATCAGCTCAATATCGAGTTCGCCGATGGCAGCAAGGCAGCTGTCGCTGGAACGCTGCCAAGCAGTGCTGTAAAGCGTCCTGCGAATAAAGGCAGCAAAAAGAGCGAGCAGGGATCGCTCTTTTGACTCGCTTTATAAATTTTCGATCTGCCAAGGAAGATCACGTGCCCAGGATTCATTTAATATGCCGCAATCCGCTCTATCTGACCGCGATCCAGCCTCCCGAATATGAGAGCGGTTATTGGACCTTGTATGAATCGGAGGCGGAAAAGCTCGTGAACGGAAATCTCTATCTGCACCAGAAGAAAGCTGAGCCTTCTTATTTCGGCGGAATCATTTCGGGCTTTCGTCTGTCGACGGACACCGAACCCTATCCTGGCAAGATCGTCTTCAAGGTGCAGGCGCTGGACAATTGCAAAGACATTCCCTGGGAAGGTGATAAACATCCTATGGCTTGGATGGGAGGCATCCTCGATTGATGTGCCCATGATCCTGGCGCTGTTCTCAGACATTCATGGCAACCGCGAGGCTTTAGAGGTCTGCTTGATCGATGCGGCCTCGCATGGGGCAAACAAATATGCTTTCGTCGGCGATCTCGTCGGTTATGGCGCCGACCCCGCCTATGTCATTGAGACTATTTCACATTTTGCATCAAAGGGCGCCATTGTCGTGAAGGGCAATCATGACATGGCTGTCGCTTCCGGCGGCCAAGGCATGAATGGTTATGCGCGCGCCGCGATTGAATGGACAAAAGATCGCTTAGGCGACAGTGAAAAAGCATTTTTGGAGTCAATTCCCATCACGGCGAACCTCGACGAAATGCTTTTCGTCCATGCCGACGCTTCCAATCCGCAGAGCTGGATCTATGTAACCGGGTCTTTAGAGGCTGAGCGTTCTATGCGTGCGACCGGGCATCGCGTGACGTTCAGCGGCCATGTTCATCGGCCGCTCTTGGCGCGCATGCCTTTGAAATCCGAGTTCGATCATGGATCAGCGCGTTCGTCTGTTCCCGTCACCGGTCTCGTCAATCACCTTGACCGTGATATGAAATGGCATGCTGTCTTAGGCTCTGTCGGGCAGCCGCGCGACGAGAACCCGGCCGCAGCCTATACGCTTTATAGTGATGAAACCGAGATACTCACGTTCATGCGGGTTTCATATGATATTGCCAAAGCGGCTGAAAAGATCAGGGTGGCGGGGTTACCGGAGGTTCTCGCTGACCGTTTGTTCTTCGGGCGTTGACAGCGGCTCTGGGTGGTGGAAAATCAGTTTATTCTGCGCTATCATTTTGAATGTGATCCTGCCCAGCTGAGTTTCGATTTGCCATGAACCGCTACGAACGCCGTCCTGTTTCGGTTGGAGAGGCCGAACTTGTCTATCTTGACGGAGATATTCGTGTCGTCCGGCCCGGCACTTTCGTGCGTTGCGCGGTAACAGGTCAGCCGATCGCGCTCGAAGATCTCCGTTATTGGAATGTCGATCTGCAAGAGCCTTATGCTACGCCAGAGGCTAAACTTGAGCGCCTCGGAATTAAGGCGAAATCTTAGAGCGCTTTCCGCTTGGGTGGAATCACCCAAGCGATAAGAATTCGCTCTCGATTCAAAAAGTCAGAGCATGTTCTTATCGCAAAACCGCGCACACTTTTGCGGAACATGCTCTAAGTCCCGCTGCTATTTTTGTGCGCGCCTCTTGCAGCGCGACTGTTATAAGATGATCCAGCGCCTGCTCATCGTCGAAGACGAGCCTAACCGGCAAGGCCAATGGTAGCGGCAGATTTGCGTCGAGGTTCCCGAGCCGCGGCGCGATGCGGACGAGGTCTTTTTCCGTCGTTACGAAAAGAGCTTCCTTTTGCGCCGCTTTGGCCTGCAAATTTTGTAACTCTGCCAACGTATAGACGTAGTGGTCAGGAAAGCTTCGCCATTCGACGATATTGGCGCCCAAATCCTCCAATGTCGCTTTGAATTTGCGTGGCAGGCCGATGCCGGCGAAAGCGAGAACGCGTTGTCCTGCGAGCTTTCGGGCTATTTCATGAGCAGGGACGAGTTTCGCGGTGAGGACGGGCTTGCCGAAACCGCGCACGGTCTCGTTCAACCCTGCTGGATTCTCGCCTTTTCCCGCGAAAAGCACAGCGGACGCCAAAGCTAGTTGGCGGTTGAGCGGTGCCCGTAAAGGGCCTGCTGGCAGGCAAAGTCCATTGCCCGTACCTGTGCTTCTATCGATAACGGCAAGACGCCAGTCGTGGATAAGCGACGGATTTTGCAAGCCATCGTCGAGGATGAGCAAGCTCGCGCCGATCTTTTCCGCAGCCGATGCCGACGCTCTGCGATCAGCCCCGGCGATGGTTGGTGCGACCCTTGCCAAGAGCAGCGCTTCATCCCCAACATCCTCTGCGCGGTGCTTTGTAAGATCGACCCTGCAAGGCCCGCGGCCGAAATGTCCGCGATAGCCGCGCGATAAAAAGACAGGCGTTTCGCCTCTGGCCTGAAGACGGCGTGCGATGGCGATCGCAGCTGGGGTTTTACCGGCGCCGCCCACAGTGAAATTTCCGATGCAAAGAACAGGTATCGAGGCGTGCCGCCCGTGCCGCGTCATACGCCACCCTGTGATGGCGCCATAAACTAGTGAAGGCGGGGTGAGCAGCCTAGCCGCGAAGTTTGGCTCTGGCTGCCACCAGAAATCTGGCGCGCATATATTTGTCATGAGGCAAGAAGATCGAGCCAAAAAATCTTTTATAGACCGGATGGGCGCCGATTGCAGGTGTATGAACGGGATCGATGAGCCGGGGCAAAGCCTATTCGTAGCAAATGATCTCGCGTTCATCCCGCCGCACGATTAAGAGATTTTCGCGATTGCCTGGCTTGCGGCTGAGGGCGCGGCGCGGACGGCGCTTCGCGACCAAGGTCATGCAACGCCGCCGGGGAATAAAAGCAGGTTGTTTTTGCGCGTCCGCGCCGGCAAAAGTGAGATCGCTATCGAGAACCGGCCGGCCGAAGAAAGCCGCCCATTCCAGCCGGAGGTTCTCGGCTTCCTGCCTATCCGCCGAGGTTTCGAGAAGGATGCTCAGCTCTGGGTCGCGATGGCTCAATTTGATCTCATAGGCCGTGCCGTCTGGCCCATCGCAGGCGATCAATGCGATGCCGATATAAATCTGCGCAGGTACATGAACACGCATTTTCATGCCGCTCAACACCCGTTCGATCTGGATCATATCGTGGCGAAGCGTAATCAGGCGTGTGCCATGGTCGGCCCGTGCATCTTGGGCGAGGTGTGGGCCGGATTTGATGCGCGCAGCAGCTTGCGGGTAGGCCATGAGGCAATCCTTGCGTTGCTCAATCGATGCCGTGAGGATTGCTGTTATGCGCTGTCCCATTCGCTAAAGAGCTTGGTGAAAAAGCCGTGAATCCGCTCTTAGAAGCATGGTTCTTCCCAGCATAGCTGAAAAGGTTTTTTCCAAATCCATCGCATTTTAAATAAGAGCATCAAAAAAGGCGCGAAAGCTGCCAGAATGATCTTGTGGATATGACTGGTGGAAGGAGGTCTTGTTGCCCAGTGTGGCGGGGCCGCTCAATCCATGCTGGCAGCTGCCTTGCGACATTCCTGCGCTTGAAACCATTGCTCCACCAGGATAAGGCAAGCCTATTCCTTTAAATTAAAGATCGGTCATCGATTTGGATTCGATCGTGGTAGGGGACGCACTCGCCGCCTCATTTACAAATGCCATGCGCGATGCTGGTGAGCTTGCTCTTGGCTATTTCAGGCAAGGGGCCAAGACGAGCGCGGAGGTCACGACCAAAGCCGGCGGCTCGCCTGTGACTGAGGCGGATTTTCTTGTCGATCGTATTCTTAAGGAAAAGCTTGAAGCTCTCGTGCCAGGAGCGGCTTGGCTCTCGGAGGAAACAGCGGATACGGATGCACGGCTTTCAAACAGGCTGGTTTTGATCGTCGATCCGATCGATGGCACCAGGGCCTTCGTCAATGGCGATGCAACCTGGGCCATAGCGGTTGCATTGGTTGCGGATGGACGCCCCGTTCTGGGTGTCATCCACGCGCCCGCGCTCAAGGAAACCTATGTGGCTGTCAAAGGCCAAGGTGCTGTCCTCAACGGCCGGCCGATCAGTGTTTCGAAATGCCCGGAACTCGACGCAAATGCGCGTGTCTCCGGGCCTTCCCCGCTTGCCTCCAACCTGCGCGCCGCTGGTGTGGAATTTACGCTTCAACCGAAAATCCCTTCGCTCGCGATGCGGATCGCGCGCGTTGCATCTGGAGATCTTGAAGCGGCTTTTGCCTCTGAACATGCGCATGATTGGGACATCGCGGCTGCTGATCTCATTCTTCAAGAGGCTGGCGGCGTTTTGGCCAGTCTCCACGACGGTCCCCTCATTTATAACCGGAGCGATACCCGCCACGGCCTGCTGACAGCTGCGCCAGCGCAGATCCATATGCAGATTAACGATGCCTTCCGCCGAGTAAAAACTGCCGGGCTTCAAGCCGCCGGGAAGTAATAAGAGAGCACCATCGCGGTTTTTTAGGCGAGTGATTGCGCTCCAAACAAAAAGAAAGGCCAAGGTCTTATGCAGGAGGAGAAGCACACCCAATTGCTTCATTTGGTTTTCGGAGGAGAACTCGAAGATCTTGAAGGGACAACATTCCGCGATCTATCGAAGGTCGAATTCGTCGGCATGTTTCCCGATTACGCTTCCGCCCATACTGCTTGGAAAAGCCGGGCTCAGGCAACTGTCGATGAGGCGCAGACGCGCTATTTTATTGTCCATCTGCATCGTTTACTCGATCCCTCAAAAGGCGATCACTGAAGCGGTTTTCCGCGGCTGTGTCATATTTGATAAAGGATGGGCTTAGAGCCAAGCGAGCTCTTCATTAAAGACATTTTGCAAATGATCGAGGCTGACAAGCGTCAGGATGGCCGGTGATGAAAGGCACGTTCCTCCTTCGGGTTTACCGGATCGCGAGCGCCGCTTTTGTGTCAGTCGCGCCTTTATTTCTAGCCTGGCGGCAAAGACAGGGGCTCGAAGACAAAACACGCCTTAAAGAACGTCTCGGAATTGCGCAGGCGCCCCGGCCTCCTGGGCCGCTTGCGTGGCTGCATGGGGCGAGTCTCGGAGAAAGCCTGGCTCTTTTGCCTTTGCTCGAAAGGCTGGCTGCCCAAGGTTTCCATATTCTTCTCTCGACCAGTACGGTCACATCGGCCGCGGTGATCGCGCAGCGCCTCCCGCCAAAGGCCCGTCATCAATTTATGCCGCTCGATGTCCCAGCTTACATGGCGCGCTTTCTTGACCATTGGCATCCCGATATCGTTTTCATCGCTGAATCTGAGATATGGCCTAATCTTTTTATCGAGGTAGACAGACGCAAAATTCCGTTGGCGCTGGTGAACGCACGTATGTCGGTGCGATCCTTCCGGCGCTGGCGGAGAGTACCGCGTTTCGCGGCTGCCCTTATGGAAAAGACCGCTTTTTGCCTGACGCAATCCGACGCGGATGCGGAGCGTTTCGCGGAACTCGGCGCACCATATGTTTATGCCGCGGGCAATCTTAAATATGATGTGGCTCCGCCACCGGCCGATGCGCAAATGCTTGCTAATTTCAAGGCCAGAATCGGAGCGCGTCCAATCTGGGTCGCCGCATCGACCCATGCTGGAGAGGAAGAAGTCGTCTTAGACGTGCATCGCAGACTCTTACCGCATTTTCCAAATCTTTTTACGGTTATCGTGCCGCGTCATCCGCGCCGCGGTGCTGAGATTAAAGAACTTGCCCAAAGCCGCGGCTTGCGATGTCAGCTTCACTCCGCAAACCGTCCAGGTCAGCCGCTCGAAGCGATTTATATTGGCGATACAGCTGGCGATACGGGGCTCTTCTACCGGCTCGCCGAAGTCGCATTTATGGGTAAATCTTTGACCGCGAGCGGCGGTCAAAATCCAATTGAAGCCGCGAAGCTCGGATGCGCCATTCTGCATGGGCCAAATGTTGCTAACTTTAACGATGTCTACGAATGTCTCGATTCCAGGCAGGGGGCCGCGGCTGTCGTTGGTACCGAGAGTTTAGCGCGGGCGCTCGCCTATCTATTTGCCGATGCAGCGAAGATGCGGGATATGGCGCGGGCCGCTCAGGAGGCGGTCGATGGCCTCGGTGGTGCTTCAGATCTTATCATGAAAGCGATTGAGCCCTACATCGTTCAGATGATGGTCGAAAAGCGTATAAATCATGAGGCATGACCTCGCCCAGCAAGAGCCTCCCGCTTTTCGGGATCACGCTTTCGGTTGAAGTGTTTCCGCGAGTTCGCGGAACGCATCCTCGCTGGGTTTATTGGCCGGCGTTTGCATCATCGCTTCATAGATTTTAGGAACGAGTGAAACGGCTTGGTCGAGATCGGCGTCATGTCCTGGCTGATAGCCGCCCATAAGGCGGAGGTCGCGCGTATCTTCGAAGCGGGAAATCATTGCGCGCAATTTCATGACCAGATTTTGCTGTTCCCTCGACCAAGCATGCTGGGCGAGCCGTGAAATCGACGATAGGACGTTGACTGCGGGAAAGCGGCCCTGATCGGCAATGTTGCGTTCGAGTACAATATGGCCGTCAAGTGTGCCGCGGATACAATCGGCGACTGGATCATTATGATCGTCACCATCGACCAGCACTGAGAAAATGCCGGTGATCGCGCCTGCGCCTTGGCCGCCCGGACCTGCTCTTTCGAGCAGTTTGGGCAGGTCGCTGAAGACCGAGGGCGTATAGCCGCGCGCGACGGGCGGTTCTCCGGCGGCCAGCGCGACATCGCGCGCCGCATGCGCGAACCGTGTCACTGAGTCGATGATCAGAAGGACGGAATCGCCACGGTCGCGAAAAAACTCCGCGATGGTCATGGCCGTCTTCGGTGCTAAGCGGCGCATCATCGGACTTTCGTCACCCGTCGAAACGATCGTCACTGCGAGCTTCAGGTTGGCGCCCAGCGAATCGTCGAGAAATTCACGGACTTCCCGCCCGCGTTCGCCGACAAGAGCGATCACCACTGTGTCGAAACCTTTCGAAGCAGCGAGCATCGCGAGCAAGGTGGATTTACCGACGCCGGACCCGGCGAAGATACCGATCCTTTGACCCGCGCAGATCGGCGTGAACAGATCGATGACACGAACTCCGGTTTTGAGCGCCCGCTTGACGCGGGTCCGGCCCATCGCGGCCGGAGGTGCTGATTCGACCGAGACCATATGTTCCCCGCGCGGCAACGGACCGCGACTGTCGATTGGACGTCCGAGTGAATCGATCACACGGCCTTTCCAGTTCGGATGCGGGGCGAGGCGCAATGGCCCAATACGATAAGCGAGCTCACCCAGGCCTGTTTCAACATTTGGTTCGAAAGTTTTGACTGTTGTACCATGCTCGTCAAGCCGGACAACTTCTCCAAATTGAAGGCGCTCGCTGTTTCCAAAGCTGACGCATTCGCCGAGCTTGAGGAATCTTGACAAGCCCGACACGCGATAATGCGTAGGTGTGACTTCCGTGACAACGCCGCCGACACGAACCTTCGGCAACTCCTCGTAGGCAAGGTTGACAGCTTGTTCTAATCGGGCGAGCGCATTCATCGGTTAAATCCAGCCGCGCATCAATATTTTGACGGGGATAGGCGTCAAGAGCTGCTGCCAAGCGTCTTGATGGCATCTCTATGTGAGGCCTCGCTATTTGTCTGCGCAGAGCTGACATTCTCGAAGTCCCGTGAGATCATCATCATCTTGGCCATTTCCAGGACGGGATTGATATTTGAACCCTCGACGAAGCCTTGCTCGACACCATTCGTATTAAAATCGAGTACTGGCGTAGCAGGCTTATCTGGTATTACGCCTGAATTGTCATAGCGTGTGAGCTTGGCCGAAGGATCAATCATGAAAAGGCCAAGGGCACCGACTTGGCGGCCTTGCTGAGTAATCATGCCATCTTGTGAAATAGTAGGAGGACCGCCTGAGCTATCGAGCAGCATCGCGCTATTGCCTGCATCAAGGACGGGATAGCCATTGAGAGTCTGTAGAGAACCATCGGGCTGCATGCGTAAACGGCCATCTCGTGTGTAGACGGTCCCAGCTGGGGTCTTTACCGCTAGCCAAGCATTACCCTGTATTGCAACGTCAAGCGGGTTACCAGTGCTAGTGAGTGGACCCGCCGCCTGTGAAATATGTGTTTCACCAGGCGAAACATAGGCTACCGGTGTGTCTCCTTTCCTGGAGATCAGCGCCTCGAAACTTACTTCTCCGGCACGGTACCCGACAGTGTTCACATTGGCGATATTATTCGCGATAGTGGTCATCCGGTTTTCAAGTGCGACTTGGGCGGATAGGGTGACATAATAGCTGGATTGCACCTTTTACGATCCTCCAAGTTTTAAATTCGCTAGGCTGAGCAGAAGACTGCTGCTCACGCCCGGTGTAGATGATGAGCTAGCCATCAGCGCGTTTGTAGGTGTGGGAGTTGTCGTATTTGTCTGGTCGTAATTTGCGGTGAAGCGTTCGATAAAGCTCTGCAGCTTGGCTGGATTTTGGAAGTCTTTAACATTGACCAGTTTGGATAGCTGGCTGGCCTCCGTGTCGATGTTTTCCTGGCCCATATCGGGTGAAAGTCCGAGAGCGGTTTGAACGACGGTCAGGAGCTGCTTGTCGGCGAGAATACCGTAGCTGCTTGTAATGGTCGGCGCCACGCGTTGGAAGTAAAGTGCAAGCTGCGTTCCGGGGCTTTGCTTGCCCACGTTAGTTTCTAATTGCTGCTCGACATAGGCACTGACCGTGCCTTGCATGGCTGTCGTATTCGATGTGGTCGCAGTGCCATTCGCTGCAAAGTTGAAAGCGGTGGCAAGGGCCTTCAATCCGGGATTGTTTAATGTATTAGCCAGCGCCGTGCTGCTTGAAACTCCGCCTTCCAAAACTTTTGTGACAAGACCCTTAGCGTAAGTCATGTCTTGTAGCCCGTAGGCAGTCATGACGTAGTTATAGAGTTTACTATTACTTAGAAGTTGGGAGATGGTTTTTACATTTCCTATATTGGCTTGGAAATATTTTGTGGCATTCGCGACCGTCGGCTCCGCAGCGGTCTGCGCCTGCGACTTCGACAGATTTTTGGAGATGACCTCATAATAATTTGTAGTGCTGAGCATAGGTAAAATCCCGTTCGGCGCAGTCAGAGTGTTCCGGGATGAGCTTGCCTGAAGCTGACGTTGAGTTTCAGGCGGCTGCTTCGTGCCGCGAACCCTCTCAAATTCCACATTTATTGGCTGTGTTCAATAATTTGAAGTCAAGCTGGAGAAACGGGTTTCTAATGATACCTAATCAGCTTCAGGCAAGCCTTTACCATTAGCTCCTATGGTAAGAGAATTTACGTACGATAGTGTCGGGAGCTGGCCTTGGGTTTCATCATTGGCACGGTTATCGCCCTAGGCTGCATCATGGGCGGGTTCGCCGGCATGGGCGGCCACATGGCCGTCCTCGCGCAGCCTTGGGAATTCATCGTTATCGGTGGATCGGCATTGGGTACATTCATCGTAGCGAATACGATGACGACAATCAAAGATACGGGCCGCGCCCTGATGGAAGGCGTCAAGGGCGCCGGGCCGATCGACCGTGACTATCTCGATGTTCTTGGCGTTCTGTATTCTTTGATGCGCGAATTGCGCGGGAAAGGACGAAACGAAGTCGAAGAACATGTCGATAATCCGCAAGAATCTTCTATCTTCAAAAATTTTCCGCGCGTGCTTCTAGACAAGGAGCTGACCAATTTCATTTGCGATTATTGCCGGTTGATCATTATCGGGAATGCTCGCACGCATGAAATCGAAGCTTTGATGGACGAGGAAATTCAAACTGTCAGCCACGATAAGCTTAAACCCTATCATGCCTTGACCAGTGTTAGCGATTCCTTGCCGGCCCTCGGTATCGTCGCGGCGGTGCTGGGTGTTATTCATGCGATGGGTGCACTTGATCAATCACCAGAGCTTCTTGGCCATTTGATCGGCGCGGCACTCGTCGGTACGTTTGCCGGAATTTTTATGTCCTATGGACTGCTTGGACCGCTTGCCAACAAGATCAAAGTCTTGCGGGAAAAGCGCTGCCGCCTTTACATCATCGTCAAACAGACTTTGCTGGCATTTATGAACGGAGCTATGCCGCAGATCGCGCTCGAACACGGGCGCAAGACTATCTCAGCGCATGACCGGCCGTCTATTGATACCGTTGAAAATGAGACGGTGTCTGGCGGTTCGGCGCAAGCGGCTTGATCGGCCATGTCTGATCTTCGCCGTCAGGGCGCTGCGTTGAAAGATGGTCCGGAGCGCTTGCTAGACGCGGGCGGCATTTCAATCGAGCGCATGCCGCTTTTGCATGTGATCTTCGACCGGATGTTAACGCAATGCTCTGAAAGCCTGCGGACCCTTTGTTCATCGCCCGCCATTTTCTCTGTCATATCGACGCAGACCGAACGTATGGGAGATATTCTCTCAAAGTTCGAAGGCCGTGTCGTTGTTGCGATCTTTCAGGCAGCAGCTTGGGAATCACGTATTATCCTTGGCTTCGACCATAATTTCCTTGCTTCAATGGTCGAAGCTTTGTTCGGGGGAGATGGGACCGAGGCAATCGTCGAAGAAGACCGGCCTCCATCAAATATCGAGATGCGAATAGCTCAAACAATTTTTGATCGTGTCGCTAAATCTATGCAAGCTTCGTTCGAGGCTGTCGTCGAAACGACCCTCAAATTTGAGACAATTGAAACAAGAATGGATTTCGCGGTGATCGTGCCCCGTACGACGTTTGCGATCATCACCACAGTCAAACTGCAAATCTTGGATCACGCGGGTGAAATGTATTTGGTGCTTCCGCAGCCGGCACTCAATACAATCCGCCAGGGTCTCGCTAATGACACAACGAAGGAAGCAGTCGCTCGTGATCCACGCTGGGTTCGCCAGATGCAAAACGAAGTCACGCGTTCTGAGGTAAAAGTGCGAGGCGTGATCGAGGAGCGTCAATTTACGCTTGCGGACATCGCGGAATTGAAAGTCGGACAGACACTGCAATTGCAAGCTACGACGAGGAGCCGTGTGAAACTCGAATGTAATTCGCAGGCTTTGTTTTGGTGTCAGCTCGGACAAGCCGAGGGTCATTATATGCTGCGTGTCGATGAAGCCGTGGATAGAGACCAAGAATTTATGGACGATATATTATCGAATTAAGCTTGGGTCTCGTATGGAAGGTTCTCACAAGATTAAGGAGAACTAGACATATCATCTAGGTATCGACGGATGGAGTGGTGAACGATATGGACTTAAATGAGGCCCAAGTTGCGGCAAAAATGGAAGACCAAAACGGTTCCGGAAAAATACGGCCTGGCACCGGTGGTAATCTCGAAACAATTCTAAAAATTCCAGTTGTCGTGCAAGTCGTTCTTGGATCGACGAGCATGCCAGTTTCGAATTTGCTCAAGCTTGGGCGCGGTGCTGTAATTCCCCTTGATCATCGCGTCGGTGAACCAGTCGATGTCGTAGTTAATGGACGTATCGTGGCGCGCGGCGAAGTTGTCGTCGTCGAAGAAGACAATTCGCGATTTGGGGTCACCTTGACCGAGATTGTCGGGTCGGGCGGCACAGAGCCTAACAGTTAGAAGATGATGAAGATCGTATTGTGAAAAGCATGAAGCAATTTGTTCTGAGTTTGGCTTGACGGGCTTGAGACCTCCCGCATTATGCTGACAGATAACTCGGTTAAAAGAATCACCGTTGCGCTTTATTTCGCGGAAGCCTTATGAAAAGGATCGCGACGCATTTTGTCTGATAAGAAATGAAACCAGGAAGTAAAGTTTTACGCGGGCCGGATAAAGTCGCTGCACTCCTGTTGGCTATGGGACGTCCGCTTGCTGGCCGTTTGCTGAAACATTTTGACCCGGAAGAGTTGAAACTCATTACGCGTTCTGTCGCGGGTCTTGGTACGGTCCCGATGCATTCGATTGAGGGTATTATTGAGGAATTTGCCGGGCAGTTCCTGAACGGCGGGGATCTCATGGGTTCAGCGAATGAGGTCGAGCAATTACTTACAGGTGTTTTATCCGCATCTCAAATTGCGGAGGTCATGGCTGATGTCAACAGTGGTTCGGCTCAGCCAATGTGGCAGCGGTTATCAACTATCCCGGATAACGTATTTGCAAATTATCTGCTCAAAGAGCATCCGCAGACGGCGGCATTGATTCTATCCAAAGTGAGTCCGTCATGTGCTGCTAAGGCCATGACTCTGTTTCCGCGAGAAAGGCGCAATGCGTTGATGCGGCGGATGCTCAGTATCTCTTCGGTTACCGACGCTGCGATGCGCGTCCTCGAATCGACTTTGCGGGAAGATCTTTTAATGAAGGCTTCTCGCAATAATGGCGATGATCAGAACGCTCGTATGGCCGATATCATCAACAAGATGGATCGGGAGCAAATGGAAGATGTGTTGCAAAGCCTCGCCGAGACGCGACCAAAGACAGCTGAAACTCTACGTGGTCTGCTGTTTACATTCGACGATCTGATCAAACTTCCGCCAAGAACGCGCATGGCTCTTTTTGAATCCATTCCGACCGAGAGAGTGGTTCTTGCACTTAAGGGCGCTGACGACGAGATAAAAGATGCAATTCTATCTTCCTTGACTGGCCGCGCGCGACGTATGGTCGAGCAAGAACTTGCAAGCAGTGAGCCTGCATCGCAGCGTGACGTTGTCAAAGCACGCCGGGCGATCGCGGACACGGCGCTTTCAATGGCGGAAAAGGGTGAGATCGAGCTCAATTCCGCCGGTGAAGATGAAGAGGTTTATTGAAGCGGAGTATTTGATACGCCATTCGCTTGTGCGTTGTCAGTCTAGCAAGATAAGAAATGCTTCATCGTCGCAAATCGGCCTCTGTGCGATGAACGATATCACGCTCGGCCAATAGGGCATTGGCTATGGCTGACTCAGCAGACGAAGACAGTAAAACCGAAGAACCGACAGAAAAAAGACTTCAGGACGAGACGAACCGAGGTCACCTTCCAGTCTCTCGCGAAGTTTCGATTTTTGCATCTTTTGCCGCTCTCATGCTGATCGCGGCGTTCGTGCTCAAGAGCGGCGTCGTCGCACTCGTTTCAGCACTCGAGACTTTTTTCGATGGCGCCTCCGGCTTACGGCTGGAGGATGGCTTTGATGCTGCGTCGATCGTAGGTTTATTAATCACACCGCTTGTTCGTTTTACAACTCCAGTTTTCGCGATCCTTTGCTTTGCCGGCGTCGCCGCTTCCCTTTTGCAAAATCCGTTTCAAATCACAATCGACAGAATTCAGCCGGATTTCTCGCGCGTTTCGCCGATGCAGGGCTGGAGCCGCATCTTTGGATCTCAGGGTCATGTCGAATTTTTGAAAAGCGTTCTTAAATTTCTAGCCGTCGGGCTTGTCGTTTTCGTTTTACTTCAGGCGCAACGCGATCATGTCGTGAATGCCATGTTCCTTGAACCTGAAGCAATTCCGGAAATGATTTTGACAGTTTCGATGCGCATTCTCGCTGCGATCAGTATCGCCACAGGTTTACTGATGTGCGCGGACACGATTTGGACGCGATTCAACTGGCGCAAGCGCTTGCGTATGACCCGTCAAGAAGTGAAGGATGAGGTGAAGCAGGCGGAAGGCGACCCGCTGATCAAGGCGAAGCTGCGTTCATTATCTATGGATCGCGCCCGCAAACGGATGCTGGCAGCGGTTCCCCGTGCAACCTTGGTGATCGCTAATCCGACCCACTACGCGATTGCTTTGCGCTACGTCCGCGAAGAAGGCGGGGCTCCAATGGTTATCGCAAAGGGCAAGGATCTTATTGCTCTCAAAATACGCGAAGTTGCGGAAGAAAATCTTATTCCGGTTGTGGAAGATAAGGCTTTAGCAAGGTCTATGTACAACAGTGTAGAGGTCGATCAGCCGATTCCCGCTGAGTTCTATCGGGCGGTAGCTGAGTTAATCCATTTCCTATATGCTAGGTCCAATCGAAAGGCGGCAGGAAAATGAGAGCCTTTTCATGTTGCTGAAACAAAGAAATAGCCAAGCTTTGCTCCGGTCGAAAGCATTGGCCGAAGGGGTCAAGGAAGTAGCCGCCGAGCTGCGGCTCGTCGATTTGGCCGATTTCGTCACCTTTATCCATAGAGAAGAATTCGCCAATATTCAGGATTTGGTCAATTCATCCATAGAGCTCTTTTTCAAAGACGGAACTTTGACCTACGGCGCTATGGCTGCCTTCGATCTTGAATGGGACCGTCCGCCGACCGTCACGCTAGGCCTGGAATTCCACCACAAGTCCGTTACAATTCTTTTCGATCTTTTACTTCAGACTTATGAAGCTGGCGTGGAAATTCGGGCAATTTCATTCGCTGAAGTGCTTTTGAGCGCGGAGGCCGAAACGAAGAGTCTTATTGATGCAATCGCCGCGGCTAAACTCTCGCGGCCACAGAAGTGCCGCCGTCAGTAGTGCCTCCTTTATCTTATTCGATTGCTGTGCCGAACGATATTCTTACTCTGGTTTAGCATGACCCTGCGAGGGTGTGCCTCCAGCATTGAGATTGATCTGATTCCCGAAAGATATGCCGGCGGCCCGCGCCAGCCTCGGGCAAGATTTCCTGCTTAATTTGTCTGAGACATTAGGGCCGCTCTTGTTGTGTTGAAAGACCTTTAAGCGGCTCTCAGGCATCGGACTTTCGCGTGCAACCAATATATCTTTTTGACCTTGCTTCGCAGCAAGCCCGCTGGCTGACGGTCAAACAAGCCGTCATTGCGCAGAACGTGGCGAATGCGAATACGCCAGGCTATGTCGCCAAGGATATTGGCGAGTTTGAAGATGTTTTCGACGGAGCACAGTTGCAATTGGCGGCAACGAATCCAGCTCACCTTGGTACTGATCCTTTAGATCCCGCTTCTGCGGCGGAACGCGAAGAGAATCCCTGGGAAATTGTTTATTCCGGTAATTCGGTAGGTACTGAAAAACAAATGCTGAAGGCTGGTAAAATCAATCGCGAATATTCGTTAAATACGTCTATCGTGAAAGCCTTCGATCAGATGTTGTCTGCAAGTGTGAAAGGCTAAATCATGATCGATCCGCTTGAGGCTTCGCTCACGATCGCAGGGTCTGGTCTCGAAGCACAATCTGGCCGCCTGCGTGTCGTTGCAGAAAATATGGCCAACGCGAATTCGACAGGCACGACACCCGGTTCCAATCCTTATCGCCGTAAAACGATCACCTTCGAAAACGAACTTGACCGCGCAACAGGGGTGGATCTCGTCAAGATCAGAGATATCGGCGTTGATAGAACGGATTTCCGGACTGAATACGAGCCGGGAAATCCCGCTGCCGATGAAAAAGGCATTGTCAAGCTTCCCAATGTCAATGTGCTTTTGGAAATGTCAGATATGCGGGAAGCTAACAGATCTTACGAAGCAAACCTTCAGGTCGTTAAGCAAACCCGTGAATTATTCTCCATGACCATCGACCTACTGAAGAGTTCATCATGATAAGCGCAATTCCTCTCGTTGGTTCGGTGGCAGGTTCGGCCGCCGCCGACTCTGTCCAGCTTGCTGGTAAGTCATCCGTAACACTGGCAACCAATGGCATCGGCGATTTCGGCCAAATGCTGACGCAAGTGACGAATGATACGATAGGAGACCTTAAAACGGCGGAAGCAATGTCGATCTCTGGCATACAGGGCAAAGCGACGGTGCAGCAAGTCGTTGAAGCAGTGTCACATGCCCAGGGCAGTCTGCAAACAGCTCTTGCAGTCCGCGATAAAGCGGTTTCCGCCTATCAGGAAATCACACGCATGACGATCTAAGATTTATGCCTGCCGCTCGAGCTCGATAGCAAAAAAGCAAACGGGCATATGATGAAATGTGAATAATTTAGGTTTGGGGAAAAACGATGAGTCGAGTTTTATCGATCGCAGCGACTGGTATGGCCGCTCAGGATTTAAACGTCCAAGTCATCGCCAATAATATTGCGAACATCAACACGACTGGTTTTAAGCGGGCGCGTGCTGAATTCACTGATCTCATTTATCAGTCGGAGCGTCTGCAAGGCGTTTCTAGCCGTGGCCAGGACAATACAATACCGGAAGGGGCGCAGATCGGTCTTGGTGTCCGCACCTCATCTATCAGGAATCTGACGACTCAAGGTTCACTGACAAGCACTGGTAATCAACTGGATCTCGCATTGAACGGCCGCGGCTGGTTTCAGGTGACAGGTCCAAATGGCGATACGCTTTACACCCGCGCAGGGTCATTCAATACGAATGCGACAGGCCAGATTGTCACTGGCGACGGTTATCTCGTACAGCCGACGATGATCATTCCGACGAATTCCACGAGCGTGTCGGTTAGTCAATCCGGTCAGGTGTCGGTGGTTGTTCCCGGACAAACCGCTCCTCAGCAGATCGGGCAAATTACTCTCGCGAATTTCCCCAATGAAGCCGGTCTCAATCCTTTGGGCGGTAATCTATATCAACAGACCGAAGCGTCCGGTACGCCTGTCGCTGGTGTTCCTGGAGAACAGGAATTTGCTACGGTCAACCAAGGTTATCTAGAAGCCTCGAATGTTGATCCCGTCAAGGAAATTACAGATTTGATCTCAGCGCAGCGCGCCTATGAAATGAATTCCAAAGTTATAACGGCTGGAGATCAAATGGAACAAACTGTTTCGAAAAATATGGGGTCATGATGCAATTCCCGCGTCTCGGGCTTTACGTCCATTGTCTCATTGTGATGGCTTTTGCTTCGTTCCAGGCCAATATTTTGAAGGCCGAAGACGCAAAAACATTGCCAGTGCCGAATGTGACGATTTATCCTGGCGATTCTATCCGCGAAAGCTGGCTTACCGACCGCGATTTTTCGACAGGCGGCATGCCTCCCAAAGGCGGTGTTATCGAAACGCACAATGCTTTGGTAGGCAAGATCGCGCGGCGAACTCTTCTACCGGGTTTGCCTATTCCGGTTACGGCGGTAGGCGAACCGCGGCTTGTCAGCAATGGTGAAAAAGTGAGAATCACTTTCACGGACGGTGGTATGACGATCACAACCTATGGGTCTGCTCTTCAAGCTGGCGGTGCTGGCGATGTCGTTTCTGTTCGCAACCTTGATAGTGGCTTGACCATCTCGGGTACAGTGCAGCCGGATGGAAGCATTAGCGTGAGTGGCGGTTGATGGTTCGCTTATTCCTTGTGTTTGCCTTGTGCATCGCAGGGCTAGGCGCCAATGCCTCCGTGCGTATTAAGGATATTTCATCGCTTCAAGGAGTGCGTGACAATCAGCTTCTGGGCTACGGCCTAGTCGTCGGTTTGCAAAGCACAGGCGATACGCTCCGTAATTCCACATTTACGGAACAGTCTATTGAGTCGATGCTGGATCGCATGGGTATCAACGTGCGCGGTACTCAGCTGCGGACCCGCAATGTAGCGGCTGTCATCGTTACGGCGGATCTTCCGCCTTTCGTGAGTGCGGGGTCGAAAATAGATGTGACCGTTTCGTCCATGGGGGATGCAACCTCGCTCCTCGGCGGGACATTAATTCTGACATCATTGAACGGTCTTGACGGCCAGACTTATGCCGTTGCGCAGGGGCAGGTGGCTGTTTCCGGCTTTGCGGCGACTGGACAAGCGGAAAGTGTATCGCAAAATGTTCCGACCGCCGGCCGTATACCAAATGGTGCCTTGATAGAACGCGAAGTGCCAGGGATGTTGCAAGACATCACGAACCTCACTCTAGAATTGAATAATCCTGACTATAATACCTCAGTCCGGGTTGCTGATGCGATCAATAGCTATTCGGTCGAACATTACGGAATGCGAGTAGCGCGCGAACAAGATCAGAGGTCGGTTATACTCAACAAGCCGCCGCATGTTGGAACCACGCGTTTCATGGCTGAGATCGGTGATCTCACGGTCCAACCGGATATGCCAGCGCGGGTTGTTGTCGATTCACGTAGCGGTACCGTGGTAATCGGACAGGATGTGCAGATTTCGACGGTGGCGGTGACACATGGTAACCTTACCATTCGAATCACTGAAACGCCCGTCGTTTCCCAGCCAGCACCCTTCTCACAAGGCAAGACGGTCGTAACACCGCAAACGCAGATCGATGCGTCTGAAAAGGGCGGTCAAGTAGCGATCATGCATGGAACCAATCTGCGGACACTCGTTGCTGGATTGAATCAGATTGGCTTAAAGCCCGCCGGAATTATTTCGATCTTGCAGGCAATAAAATCAGCCGGTGCTCTGCAAGCTGAACTTGTTGTTCAATAGGCAGCCAGATACCCTGCCGCCAGCCCGGCGCAAGCTTATTTTGCAACGTTCCACACTGCATCTTCAGCAATGCGGCTTGGGCGGACTTTAAAGACCACTGTTCGCCAGTTTAGCGCGTTATATGGCAGAATAGTGAAGTCGATATGAATCGAATCCTACTTCATTCGACATTGTTCTGGGTGCTGACGGTGTCTGCCGTAACGGCTTTTTCTAATTTTGCGTTTTGCCTCGATCAAAAGAAGGCGGAGGCAGCGGATCCCGCGAAACCTTCGGAGCCGAAAACTCTGGCTATGCCGTCTGCGGCGGAAGGAAAGCCGCAGATGACTGATATTCAGCGCTTCTGCTTGAATAATGCAGCATCAGCTGGCGATGCGAGAGCGGCTTGGCAGGCGGCTAAACTCGTTGAATTAGAAGCGCAGATCAAGCAGCGCATCGCCGAGCTCGATGCGAAGCGCGCCGAATATGAAGAATGGCTGAAGAAGCGCGACGAAGCTCTTAAGAAAGCAGAAGACGGTATCGTTGCGATCTATTCTCGTATGCGTCCCGACGCAGCGGCTTTGCAACTTTCGGCTATGGACGACATGATGGCAGCGATGTTGTTGACGAGGCTGCCGCCGCGGACAGCTAGCGCGATACTCAATGAGATTGAACCTGGCCGCGCAGCGCGCCTGACCAATACGATGTCTGGTGCCAACGCTATGTCAGACGGAAAGAAGTCTTAAATGAAACCTCCGTTGTTTATCTTCCTTGCCATTTCGCTAGGGGGATGTGCGGGTGATTTCAAGGAAATCGGCCGCGAACCGCAAATGAGCCCTGTAGGCTCGGGTCTTGCTATGGATGTACAGCCGACAGCAAGCACGCTCTTTGCCTCAGCTAAACAGCATAAAGCTCAAACGCTGTGGGACGGCAATAAGGCTAACATGTTCAGCGATCCGCGCGCGACACAAATCGGTGATGTTGTGACGGTCAATATTGCGATTAATGACAGTGCTACCTTGGGTAACGCGACAACCCGCTCATTGGATTCAATCATTAATACCGGCTTCGATTGGAAGATCGGGGTCGATAATACGACCAACGAATTTAAACCTACTGTGACATCTGAATCGCTCTCTTCTTCAAATGGGCAGGGAAATATCGGCCGCTCCGAAAAAATCCAATTGTCCGTCGCGGCAGTCGTGACCGATGTTCTGCCCAATGGTAATTTGGTCGTCAGCGGCTCACAGGAAGTGCGGGTGAACTATGAGCTGCGACTATTGAATATTGGTGGAATCATCCGGCCGCGTGATATCTCGCGCAATAATACAATTTCTTATGACAAGGTCGCGGAGGCGCGTATTTCTTATGGCGGCCGCGGGCGGGTTATGGAAGTTCAACAACCGGCTGTCTTGCAGCAAGTCTATGATCGTCTCAAACCGTTCTAAAAGTATGATCATAAAACACAGACTTTTTGGCAGAGGTCATGTGGTAAAGAAAAGTATTAAAACTCAATCTCAATGATCGATTTCAACTGTACCGATGAATTGGGTTCAAAACATATTGCACGATTTAGAGCATTCGGATGAACTTGGTGAGGGGCTGCCTGCAGCATGGCGGATGACGAAAAGGAAAAAGCCTCCGGCTCGGGCGGTAAACTATCGGTGACGATGTGGCTCGCCGCTTTGGCTGTTTTGACGCTTGTCGCAGGCGGCGGCGGTGCCGGCTTAGGATTGTACATGATATCGCAGACGGCGAAGGTTCCCAGCACTGAGAGCAAACCGGTTACGGAAGCGCCAGGCGCGGAGCGTATCGAGAACGCGAATGTTCGTGATCTTCCGCCGATCATCACAAATCTCGACCAGACATCGGATATCTGGGTCCGGTTGCATGTTGCAATCATTTTCGATCCGGCGACGGTCGAAAAGCCTGATGTTTTGGCTGCGGAAATTGCAGGTGACATTCAGGGTTTCATGCAGACATTGTCGATCGGGCAGCTGACCGGATCGAGTGGTTTACAGCATCTCCGCGAAGATTTGAACGATCGCGCGATCGCGCGATCGGACGGACGGGTTCACGAACTTGTTATTGAAAGTCTCGTGGTGCAATGAAGGTTTGGCTCCTCGTCCCGCTTCTGCTCCTTGCCGGTGTGACAAGCGCAGCCGCGCAAACGCCGGACCTGAATTCACTGCTTCCGGCCGGGGGTGGCACAGCCGCGGCGCGAATCATTCAGTTAGTGGCCCTTCTGACAGTTTTGTCGGTGGCGCCCGGGCTCCTCGTCATGGTGACGAGCTTCACGCGTTTCGTCGTTGCTTTGTCGTTTTTACGATCTGGGCTTGGCCTGCAAAGCACACCGGCCAATCTAGTGTTGATCAGCCTGTCTTTGTTCATGACCTTCTATGTCATGGCACCGACCTTCGACCATGCCTGGCAGGATGGTGTGCGGCCGTTGATGGAAAACAGCCTAACGGAACAAGAGGCTT
>Ga0116230_10000438_pt1 | contig 36511 bp, 42 predicted proteins | sample S1TSphfallax_3_FD_88678 | JGI IMG/M metagenome (GOLD analysis project Ga0116230, IMG submission 88678) | Host-associated microbial communities from peat moss isolated from Minnesota, USA - S1T2_Fd - Sphagnum fallax MG | ecosystem: Host-associated > Plants > Peat moss > Unclassified | place... | reverse complement strand
GCAACATCATCTGCCATGACTAAATCTTTGCATGCATCAACAAAAACCAAAGGGGTAGTCGAAACAATTTGGTACTTACATTTGAAGGGGTCAATGCCTTTATTAACAAATTAGGGTAGGCATAATGCATAACAATGAGAACGAAACTTCATGAAAACCCGGACATCCTAATTCCAATGGATTCGTGAAGCCTTAAATTCGACGATGGATTTAAAAATACATGGGAATCCTTGTAATTTCAAATTTAATTCCAATTCATTATGTACTACATAATTAATAAGTACACATGAAGGATTAATTAAGGGATATTAAAAGAGTAAATGGTATGCGAAAATGTTACTATTACCATTGAGTTGATTTAGTCAAATGGGAACTCAAGGATGTATACTTATTAATATTAATAAATTATCTTAATAATTGGTTACTTAGAATAACTAAAATGAAGAAGTAGGATGTTAAAGTCAAACAACGAAATTAATAATGATCAAGTTCAAAAACCCCATCAAGATGTCCAAGATAGGGAAAAGGATGAATCTTTCAATTCCATTAGTCATGAGGATTATCATCCTATTTGATTTGAGGATGGAACCCTCTTAATGTTTCATTGGGCATAAGAATTATCATCCTAAACTCCATGGGAGAGCAAATCATTCTCGATTCTCATTGGTTCATGAAGGATGAAGAGGCCATTGATTGGAGGGAAGGATTTCCACAACCTCCATTGGACAAGGAGAACAAGCTCAAGGAGGGTTCATGGGAAGCTTGGGAAGAGAGGAGTTTTTATCTTGTTTGTTTTTGAGGTAGAATGGAGGATGAATGTGTGAAAGGAAAACTAATTGTTATGTGTGAAGAAGTGTTGTTCATGAAAAAAAATTGTGTGCAAACAAAAGAGCATGGAAGGAAGTTGTGTGTAGCAAGTAATTGTAGTGGAGTTCATGAAATGATTTCCATGAACAAGCCTTTGGATTCTTTACTAAAATAGTTGTTCCTCTTAGATCCATCATTTAATCTATTTCAAACTTCAAACAATTTTATTTTAGAAGGTTTAAAACGTTTTCTTAAAATTTCAGCATCATTGGGGCTACAACAAGGGAGCTACACTTGTCGAAAGTAAAGGGGGTTGAAGTTGTCTTTTTTTTCTCAAATATGGTCAAAATAGCTTTAAATTTTGAAGCATAACTTTTGATTTCAAAAATAAAAACTTATAAGATTTTGTAGCATTGTGTTTTTAAAGATTATCTTTCCAACAACCCTATGCATGTTAGATTGGGAGATTGTATGAAGATATTATGAAGAATGGAACGAAGGGGTGTCAACTATCAAGCGTGAACATTGATTAGACATTAACATAATGCTCTTGCACATTACATCATGGTGAGTTTGATTCTTCCAAAATGTCTTGGTATCCTCCAAATGGACACGACAAATTAGATTCTTAGTGAACTTCATTACATTAAATTGAACCACCTTCATTTGTTAAATACAACTACATAGTAGTTCCACCCATAAATGAGTTGCATATTTTCATGTGGAAGGTGTGCAAGAATTTTTCACAAAAATTCAAAGATGCAAACCCATTTGTACTAATGTTGAAAGGACCTTTGGAAGTCTAAGGCCATTTTTTGTCAAAATAATGAAGGAGCATAACACATAATGTTGCATCTACCATGTCCAATTGGAGGAACTTCACATTGTTGTGCAAACATGATGAGGTCAACATAGTGATTATGTTTCTATGCACATGCAATTTTTGGTTTGAATGATGTATACACAAATGTGGTGGTTGTGTGCATGATGTTAATAGATATTGGTTGAATTTATAAAGTGTGTATGTTTCAATTACACTTGAAATAAATAATTGGTTTTCTAACTTTTGAATGGTCATTGGCCAACACCTTAAACTTCAATATTTCATTAGTAAAAAAAGTGGCAATGGAAAATCATTCATGATCAAATTGCTCTTGAATGCTTGAGATCAAGATGAAAATATGTTACACATTCTAAATCCATGAGTATTGCATCATCTAATGTTTCTTAAGTCATAAATTTTTACGTAATATTAAAACACACATCCATGGTTCTTCTCTACAATGTGTAAACATTCAATTCAATTCAATCCTTCAAGTTTCTCAAAAACCTCTCCATGAACATATTGATACAAATGTGAAGGGCATGGAACTTGCTTGAATGGATACTATTTATGAGAAAAACTATGGCTACATTTAACTACACATGTATTCGTGTCAATAATGAGGGGACAAGAACAAGAGTGTTCATAACAACATAGTGTTATTGTTATGAAAACAATTATGAAACAAGGGCAACAATGGTAGTGAAAATAATAGTGTACATAATGATGTCACATTTTTGCTTTGAAGACAAAATTCCATAATAATGGCGATAACAACATTGAAAATAATAATGTTTAGAACAACATAGCCACACTTTCATTTTGAAGACAAAATTTCAAAACAATGGTGACAACAACATTGAAAATGGCAATATTCACAACAACATGGCACTCCCATTTTGAAGACAAAATTATGAAACATTAGTGACAACAAAAAATGCTGCTCATTTTGATTATGAAATTATGAAACATTGGTAATAACAACATAATGTTTCAACATTACTACTTGAAGAGATGAAATTGTGAACTATTGGTGCTAGCATGTTGCAACCCTAACTTTGGGCTCGTGACCAAGGCAAGGGCTTGTGAAGGTGCAGGCCAAGAGTGAAGCCCAAGAGTCACATTTCATGCTCCTGGGAGTGTGGGAGAGTGTGAGGGAATGAACCCCCACACTCCCAAGTGAGCTCCCACCTTGGGAGTTGGAGTCTCGATGGACTCTTAATGGACTTTTAAATTTTCAGAGAGTGATTGTAAGGGTCAAAATTCATTGGATTGAAAAGTTTTTTATATCATTGAAAAGCTCTTGGAACTTAAATCTCTAAAATGGGCTCACATGACCCATTTGAGTACTTAAAACATAAGTTATGGCCAAAAGAAGGACCATGAATCAAATTGATATTCTGATTCCCGACCACTAAAAGTCTAGAATCGCCTTGATTCCCTTGCATGGAGGTGGCGTGCAACATACCTTTGGAAATATTTCAACGTTGGCTACAACTTTGCTTTAGACCTCACCTCAATCGGAGGTCTGTACACAAAGTTATGGGCCTCCAAAGTTACAGGAGTTTTAATTTTGGGAATTTCGAGACTCCCACTTGGGAGTCGCGGGACAAAAATGACATTTGGGTGTTGGCCCCATGGGCAGGCATAGAGAATACTCTAAAGGGGATGGTGGTGTTTTCCCCCAAGTTCGAGCCGTGGTGATTATTGTGAGTTTGTGTTTGCCCGTGGCTCGTCCGTGTTTATTCATGGTTCGTCCGTGCATCAAAAGTGTTCTAGCTATGCACTAACCAACTTGTTGCCATCATTCAAAATTACCACAAGAGTTGTGAGTTTTTCAATAAGGAACTTCATAATAAATTTCAATATTTCAAGAAATCAACAATGATGTTAAAGCAAAGTAATTAGTAATTTTGCTGCCAATTGGCTCTACATGTGGATAGACATGTTATTATTCATTGTCTTCCATCGTGCACTATGTTTCTAATGTTGTGAATGAAATAAAAACTTGAACTACATACAACTCTTGTAGGTGTTAGAATATTATGACTTAGCTTGGTTGCAAATCTTGTTTAGGGAAAATTCATCCATAACATTCATAGCATTTCTTTGTGTTGTTTATGAAATAGGACCATGTTATCCCTCCTATTACAATGGAAATCCAAATAAACTTGGAAAATTGAACATAGTTAATCAACTTCACATTTATTCATCTTTATAGTAGGGCTAAAAAAATCTCCACAACAATTTAAAAGGAAAACAACAATGATTATAGTTTTAACCTTAAAAATTCACTTACAAAGTGACAAAACATGACCTTGATCACAAATAACAAATTGACAAGCTACCATGACTACCACACTGATTTCATTAGCTTTTGACCTTGAGTTATCCACTCACACATTATAATCCACCCAAAATTTGGGCAAACCAATACATATAATCTACATTCTAAGTTTTAGTGGCATTTTTAGAAGAAAAGTGAAGATTCGGTCAAAATGTTGGCTAGCACTAAATATGGCTATGAAAAAAAATTTAAAGTGTTTTCATTCAAGTTGCAACATGCTTGTGAGGGTACATAAGCACATAACCAACTACGAATCGCAAATTTGTGATGGTAATGGGGAATAAAAAAACTTTTAATGATGCACTCCCAAGTTCCTAATTAGACCCAAGATGGGTTTGAGTTACTCAAACATCGGAATTGTGAGGAACTTGGGGCACGCTCCTAACTTTCAACACTAAAAAGGGTAGAGGGGCGTGTTAAAGCTCCAGGATGGGACTAGGAAGAGTGACAAGCTTTAGTTACTTACTCGAACCTGCATCAAACCAACCAACAAGTTGGTTAGTTCACATTCTGGAGCACCTTTAGTGCTAAAACAAGCCACGGGCAACTCTGGACTCACAAGACTCAGCACGGCCCGGACTTAAGGGAAGCCACCACCTTCCCCCATATAGTATTCTCTATGCCCCCCCGTGGCACCCACATCCGAATGGCTTTTTATCCCAGGACTCCCAAGGAGGATTCCCGAAATTACCACGGTTTAGACTCCCGCAACTTTGCGGGACTATAACTCTTTGCTTAGACCTTCGATTGGGACAAGGTCTAAAGCAACATTTAGCTCTCATTGAGAGCTTTCCAACGGTGTGTCGCACTCCCCTTGCACGCATCGGGGTTGGGTCGATTTCCAACTTTTAATGGTCGAGAGTCAAACTGTTAGTTTGACTGCCGGCCTTTCTTTCTACCACAACTTGTGCTGTAGATGTCCAAATGGCTCATACAAGCCCATTTTCGACATCTACACTTTGATAGTTTTTCAATGATATAAAGAACGCCCCAATGCGAGGTGTTTTCATCCCTGCAATCAAACTCTGAAATTTTAGGAGTCCCAAAGGACTCCCAAGTCCCCATTTCAAGAGTGAGTCTCATCCTCACACTCTCTCAAAGTAAGGTTGCGACATTTAGCACATGAATCAGAAAAAAAAAAAAACAACACGAACAATTCATTGTAAAAAATCTATAAGTGAATCATTTTTACATATGTGTCAATTATGACATATCTATTGAAGATGATGAAACTTTTTCCTGATATGGGTTTAAATGCTTGATATGGATTTTGCAACATTTGAATTACTTCTAGTAGTATTTAAGAGTAAGAAATATGTATTTACCTATTTGTTATAAATGTTGAAGTAGATGTTCAACAAGTACCAAAGACCAAACAAAGAACCCAATTGCTAAATCTTCCCCAATTAAGATATACCAATAGTAGCTCCATCAGCTTTTAATCCCGCCCATTGTTCAATTGTGCACCATTTCCTACAATTGTGGCTACTTTTATAGTTGGGTAAAATGACATTAAGGTGTTTCAATTCTAGTAGATCAGAGCCTTTTTGAAGTCCATATATTTTTTAAAAAGTGCCTAATGAATTGGATAAAAGATTTGAACCCTTGAATTTTGTCAAGTTAAACTTTACAACAAATTGTTTTTCATAGTTTAGACCTTACGTACATACATGGGAAGATCATAGGAGAAGGTGGGCTATTTTGAAATCCAAGCAATGACTTGTCGTAAATTTTGTGATGGAAAGTTTTGGGCATTTGGTGGATTTTTTTCTTGAGTAATTCCAACTCACATTCTAATTAAATTTATACTTATAACACTCAAGAGTGTGTGAGTGGTTTCTTGAGAGTGTGAGAGGTTTGTAGGGCCCGCACAATGATAGAGTCAGGATCTTAATTTGTTTCTTTTGCATTTTCAGCATCCCTTGCACCTCTTGTATTTCTTATAGTTCTTCCACTTCTTCCATTGTTCAAGTTTGATTTTAAAAGAAGAGTCAAGTTTGAACATGACTTGGTAGTTGGAAGGTTTTTTCAAAACCTTTAAGGTTTGTTGTTCCTTTATACACTAAACTTCCAAAAATAGGGGATGGTGGTTGTGGATAACTCAGCAGGATTTATAAAGAAGTACAAGTTGTCATCAAAGGCAAAAGTGCAAAGCGTATAAAGATCTCAAGAGATGTCATAATAGAGGAGGTTACAAAATATTTTCAACCCATTCAAAATAAGAATGGGTACAACTACATTTTCAATGAGGACCCAATGTTTATAACAAAAGTCCAGAGACTATGGATGCTCATACATCAGAAACGTTGTGCTCTTTCCACAAGAATAATGTCCTTAGGCTTTGCTAGAGGTGTAATTTTAAAGATATAAGCGCAGAAGATGAATTGGGCATTGTATGCAAAGTGGACAAATGCAAAGTAACAATGTCAACAAAAAGGCCTACCAAGGTTGCTAGAGTTGGTGAACGATGATGAGGGTGAAAGAAAATACTTGGTGGATGAAGGAGTAGACCATGGTGCTAACGATTACACGGAAAAATTAGAAAGACATGTGCCAAAAGAAGTTTTGCTCTATATGGAGTTTGTAGACAAGTTAGTGAGTGAGCTTGAAGCTTAGGAACATCTAAGTAAGCAAATAAGAGAGAACATCAAACTAACAAACTCACACACCCAAGGCTTGATGGATGATCACATTAACAATTTGAAGGTGGCCAAGGAAACACTATTGTTACAAGAAGCATAGTTGGAAAAAATGGGCATTGATGATGAAGGTGGTCATGTGGATTTACTACAAAAGATAGCATACCAAAAGTCTTTTGTTGGAACTTTTCAAGCTCTTGTAGATGAAGAGATGTTGGAATTTGAAAGAGTTTGCAAAGATTCTAAACTTATGGGTGCTAGGTTATTTAGTGAAGAGCAAAAGGTTGTTAGTAAAAGGAATTGTGATGTTGCAAAAATTTTGCTATCCAAATTCTAGAAAGGTGTAGATTGTGAAAGTGTCATTATGCCATAGCCTTTAGTTTTGGTTAAGACGAATGATGTTAGTTTTGAAAAATGTGTCAACATTGCCATTTTGTGGGCTTGGGTTTGCACCTATGTAGGTAGGCAAAATAGCTTCTTGTAAACACGTTTATCATTGCTAGTGCATTGTTGTTCATTTCAACAACTCATCCAAGTGCATCCAAGTGCATCCAAGTTGGGTGTGGGGAGGATATGGATGAATCATGGTGGAAATCATCATGTATCAAGAAACTTAACACTACTACAATTTCAAACCATGTTCCTTTGAAGGATTATGGTCAAGACCAAAGTTCCTATCCATGTGAAAATCAACTTCCAAAGGTATAACAAATTCAAACTTGTGTTTCAAGTTTTGTTATCATCATTGTGCTATAATAATCAATTTCCATTTGAGATCTCCTAGTTGTATGTATAGCACATTCAAAATTGTTGCAAAGTTTAAATTGGTTAATTATTGTTACAAAGTTGTTGAGAATCGATCAACTTGCTAGATAGTCGATTTTAAATTTTTATGGATTTATTTTTGGTTATCGGGCTCAACCCTACAATATTTCAAAACGAAGGTGTAGCAAAAATATATTTCTTTTTCGCTTTGCTTCTTTTATAAAAAAAGAAAGTATAAAATTCAAACTTCATTTGCAAAACTTATCTAATACCATAAATCGCAAAAGCTCCTTTAAGAGCCAATCTAAAGCAACGCCCTCAAGTCTCTTTCGAGAGCCCTCAGATACGAAATTAGAAAATAATGCAAATACAAGAAGAGATAAGAGGCATGTAATGCTTACAAGGTGGAAGGAGTTGAAAAAACAACTATATATATTTTTTTTATTTGCTCTATGTTTTATGGAATTCCATAAAGCTTGTATGTTTGTAATCTGGAAGTTATTTTTTGGCCTTACCAACTCATGTGAGTCCTTGGCTTTAGTCACACGTTTCCCAAGTAGGTACACAAAAAAATTGTGTAATCAATTAAATTTTGAACATCTATTTGTTAGTTCATTTTAGTGTACTATGTTATATTTACTTGTCCATGTGAGTCCATGGAAGTATTTTCCTGGTTAAACTTTGCTTTTATTTTGTCATAGTATTCCATTTTTTATGTAAGCATATGCATTTTTGTCATTTTTTTGTCCATATCAGTCTAATGAATCCTTCTAAGGTTTCTTTTATACTTGCTAACATTCCATGTTAATTACATAATTTTATAGTCAATGTCCTTTATTGTGCCATAGTAGTCCCTTTTTTTCGTAAGCATATGTACTCCTTGTCATTTCTTTGTCCATACTAGTCAATGAATCTTTAAGGTTTTTCTTATATTTGCCAATAGTCCATTTTGGTTACATAACTCTATAATCAATGTCCCATATTTTGCCATAATAATCCATTTTGGTTGTAAGTATGTACTCCTTGTCACTTCTTTGTCCTTACCATTCCACATGAGTCATTAAGGGTTTTTTATATGCCAATAGTCCATTTTGGTTACATGATTTTATAATCAATATATCTTCTTTACCCTTACTAGTCGTTAGGTCTGTTTTAGGTATCATGAAGTGCACCAAATCTTGGTCTAGAAGTCCTTCAAGCTCCATTGACACTACTTGGTACTACCCATGTATGCCATTGTTTGCCTTTAATTTGCCAATGAATGACATTAACCATTTGTTGTGAATTGAACATGCCTTTGTTGCAAATATCCACCCAACCACCAGACCAATGCAAGCATCATTCTCCTCTTAAAATGTCCATCTTTTCAAAAGGTTATCTACAGTAAATACTTCCCCCACCCATGATATAAGTCCAAGTGTTGACGGCACCTTCCCTGTGAATCCACAAGTAGTGGCAATAACCTGCAATGATCTTGCAAAAGTTTCTTCTTTGAATAAGCTGACCACAACACTGCTTTGACAATATATAACAAGTTTTAGTGCATAATTTAGCCTTGAAAATCTCCTTCCAATCTAACCTTGCACTTAACAATTTTTGAAAATTATCCCCCCCCCCCCCCCGCCCCCCCCCCCCTTATGTAAAGAAAAACTTGACACAACTTTTGCTCAAAAGGACCCATGATATTTTTTGATGGATTGTAGTCTGATCTACTTTCAATGTTGATTTGAGCAGTATTGGCTTACCATTAGAGTTGTTCTTGTTGAATCAAAAAGTGCAATTCAGGTCCATAGACTTGAAGCTAGTTAAGTAGAAGCTCATCATCTCCCTCTGTTTTTAGAGAATTTTATAACCAATCAATCCTCCTAAAAATCACCTTTTAATTGTTGGTTGCAAAGATGTATAAATGGGGTCCCTTCCCCTATAAACATTCATCAAACACCCATATCTTTATACCAAACTTAATTTATAAATAATATACTACCTTTTATTTGCAGATTAGATTCAATCTTTCCAAGTTGAACATCACTGACAAATATATCAAAAAAACAATTACAAGAAATGAATGCCTTTGAACAATCAAGAACATCTAAATGCGCATGGATCAAAATGACAAGGTTTTATTTAACAAAATTTTCTTGCTCACTTCAAACTCTTAAGTGCTTAATATTGTGTGCCAAATTCAGATAGTTCCATCTTCTAAGCCTAATGCATATGAGTTTCCACCAGGAAAAAATTGCAATGGATGAAGCCATGGTGACCTTTGTTGCATTCTACAAGACCACCATCCCCAAATTTTGTTTCCATGAACATCAATAGCATGGTAAGATATCAAGTAAAAAGCTCAAAAGGTTCCAATGCATGAATACAAAACATTAACAAACCCATAGTGTGTTTCTAGTCTATATGTTGTTTGCTTGAAAATACTTACAAATAATGTCATGTACATCGAAATTTTGATATTCAATTTTTAGCAAATATTTGTAGAACTTGAACAAGAATATGAAATAAAGACAACAAAAATTGACAAAACCATCTAGGTCACAAAAAATAAAAATAAAAATAGACTCTATAAAGGATTAGTTCATAGAAGCATTGACTACATTTGAGGTCTAACTTCTACCTCCAAAGAAACAATGACCTTGTTAATGGCTTGCAAAGTTTCTCTTGGCAATTTGTAGATCATTTTTACTCACTCAATGATTCCTAGGGGGCATCAAAAACTTTATTGCCCTAACCAAATGAAGGTAAAGATAGACTTTATGTGAATCCTTCAACAAGACATAGGAGGTCTCATTATTCTGCCATTTATAATAGTCAAGGCCTCTTACAACATCTTCACCTTCCTCAAAACTACTTCCCCAATTGTTAGGTTGTCACCAATATCTAGAGCAACCAACTCATCACCTAAACACAAAAGTATCAAACCAAGTAACAATAAACAAATTAAATGCATCTAGGACATAAATAGGAAATGTAGCTCACCACAACATCTAAACATAAACATCTAAATAAATTAAAATAGAAATTGAAGTTTGGAAGCCCACCTTGTAGTCCAAATTGTCAATCTCCATCACAACCTTCATACATTGCTTCTCAAACATATCGAGTATCATGTGGCTGAAGCTACTTTAGCACCCATTGACCTGCCCATCTCACATTTTGGCATTATGTCCACAAATTGTTTAAACAAAACTCACAAAAACATGCCAAATCTTTGATAAGTAATTAATTGAAGTTAGTTTTGTTAATAGCATAGATTTTCATGGTCCCTTTGATAGGATCACAAATGTATAAAGGTGATATCTTGTCCACATCCTCTGCCTTAACATGCAAAAATGTTATGTGTAGAGGTTTCATAGAACCAAAATCTGACAACTCAAGTCTAGAAAATAGTTGTTCACATATAAAGGCCACAACCTCCATAACATTTTGTAACTTTCTACCTTGTGGATTAAGTTGTTTTCTACATAGAAACCATTTGATCATAGCTCCTCCCCCATCATGGGGTCCTTTCCCATGGCCACTCCCAAAGAAACTCCATAGCTTTTTGTAATTTTTAATCATGTTCGGGTACCAATATACAAAATATCACAATTTACTACTCTTAAACTAGGATGTGCACCCATCACTCCAAACCCAATGCCATTGAGGTGTGTATCCTTGTTCCACCATATGTTGCCAATGAAGCTTAAAACAATGTTGCGCAAACTCTGAGTCATGTTTACAATCATCTGAAATGTAAAAATGGTATTCTATTAGAATTTTGGACTCCTCATCATATGGATCTAGTGTAGGGTTGTGGTGAAAATTAATGTGCATCAAAATATAAATTTGGTAACTATGGTAATGCATGCTTTGCACTTCATTTTGAACTTCAAAAGTGTAGTTCTTACCAAAGTCAATAACAAACACCACTATGTTGGCAGGGAAAAATTTAATGCATCATTTGAAATACTTGTCTTCCCACCACACAACAAAATTGTGTTTAACAAAATGATGCAATTTTGGTTTGAGATAATTTATGAACTCATCTATTGTTGTGGACTTATACACTAGGGTCAACTTCTTCAATGTTCAACCATTCCTTGCCATAGTGGTTTCCAAAGAAAACTAGTGCCACTAAATTACATCAGAATGTGATCTAGTTAGCTCTTTGGGATAGAAATATAAGTTCTCCACACCACAATATGGGCAACTTCCAAACAAGCAATTATGTTTGTGCCATTCATCATATTCATCTTTAGGGCACACTAAGCTTTCCCATAGTTTAATGATGCTTTGGTATATATTGCACATGATGCTCGACATTGTTGCCCATTAAAACCACATACATTATCACAACAACATTCACACCTTTGTTTGTCACAAATTGCATTTTTTGTCCTCAATAGATTTAATGCAAGTTACAGTTCATCAAACTTTATATGGTAGATGCAACAACATGTGTTCCTATCCTTTAAAGGTTTCACAAAAAATGGTTTTAAAGATTCAAATAACCTTTGACCAATAATTGTTTCAGGATGAACAACTTGGAACCTAATAAAAAACTCAATTTACACATCAAAATCATGCATCAATTATGAATGCCCCAACAATATTTTACACATGTATACAATACCCTAAACCAAAAAGTGTGTACATGACATTCCACAAGTGACAAAACCTAATACAAATGCTAGACTACCCACTGTAACATAATAAAAAATCCATTATTTTCCATTATAGTCCTTACATTACATTGCATGCTAGGCCTTTCCCAATACAATGCACATAAGGACTTTCATATGGAGTATAAGGACTTGTTTTATCAATTGTAAAGACAATAATAACTTTTAGGGATTTTGTTCATGCTTTTATGGAATATTTCCACCTTACTTAGTGACTTTGTTATAATGTGACTTGATGTCGAAATTCATAAGACCTAATGCATACACAATATAGGGACTCTAAGTGACTTTTGTACACAATAGTCCATATGAACAAAAGAGCTATACACCTATTTTCCACAACAACCAATTATAGTCCACACATAGTCCATACATTATATAATAGTATTGAACATACTGTCCATACGCCTATAGAAACCAACAAAAGTCCATACCCTTACTCAAATTTTCAATAAGCATGAACCTAACCCTAATTCTAGATTTTGTTTTCATTTGACACGCATTGTGAATTAACAAAATTGTTAATCATGTAACACAGATCCAAGCATTATGGAACATGTAATATGCAACACACACTAAATCCCACTAATGTTCACTATAATGTAGCATAAATTTTAAAACAATTTACACTCCACATTCCCATGTCATTACCCTCAAAACCCACACTTCCTACCATGTTACTACAAATATAGCAATTCACACTTCCCAACATGTTACCACAAAGATAACCAATACCCATAAGTGCACATTGAAGGTTTATTGCAAGGAAAAAATTACATTGTAAAATAAAGTAAGACAACAAAATTTAAATCAAACATGCTTTTACTTTTGTCAACGACTATTAAACTCTTTTACTAACATTTTACTAGTGACAAGGTTTCTTCTTCAAAGAATTATGTGCCTTCCATGAACACCCTAGTAAGACATTTCTGAAATTAAATGGCACTTCCACAAATACTTCACAACCATGGATTCTAACAACTGTACAAAATTTACCTAAATATCAGTGTTGAACTTGAAAAACTTCTATTTCATCCACTTTGAGTCCATTGCCTCCACCCAAATAGCTCACAATAATTCAACTTGCACTATGAAGCTCCTGATGTGATATGACTTGAACATTTATGTGACAATATCAAGCATTATTAATGTACAATAAACCAATTCATCATTGAAGTTTGTACAACTCTAAAGATGGTGCTCGAAGCTTGTACAATGACAAAATGATACATAGGAAGACTATTACACGACATTAGGGTTAAGGAACAACTTGGTGATGCATTTGGTGATGGTCTTGATTACCACAAAAAGGGTTTGAAATCAACATAAGTTACATGAACACTCATGGGATGGTGCAATGGCTCATGCCATAACGTGGCATGCAATGGGCAAAATCTCCATCCCATGGATGCCATGGCATGGCGTCATGTGTTACGCAAAACATATCGGGTTATGTGCCTACATGACAATTACACGGATGGTCCATTTTGGTGAGGGGCAAATTACGTAAACAATGCACTGCTGAGACCGTGAACGAGAAAGGTGACGAGAATGAGGGCGGGAGGTTGTGGTGACGTCATCTTCGGGTGGTAACAATTTCCTCCTGGCACATTTACTTTCTTAACATAGTGGAGTTAATATTTTTCCTGCCTCACAAACATGAATCTGAGATTGTAAAAGGTTAGACACTATGATAATGAACCACTTAGACCAATCAATCAATCAGACTGATCAATAATAGGGATTTTGAATCTGGAGGTTTTTCAAGATCCAATGTGCAATACAACTCAGACAAATTACATAGTTCATTGCTTTTCTCATGTCAAACAATCTTTTAGAGACCTCTGTGCTCCAGAGAGTGTGCTCTGGGGAGAACAGGGGTTTGGTTCCCAGCTGCAAGAAGAAGTCTTAAGACTGAAAAATCAAATAGGAGAAGGAGCAAGGTAAAGGCATATGGTTTTAACAATGCCAGAATTTTGAAACTAACTAATGATGAGTTAAATTATTTTCAGTTACCAACACTTTATTATTAAGAGAATGTAATGCTGACATGTCCAGTGCCAGGGGAATCTCCAAGTCTATGAGCTGAATGAGATCATCCACGGTGTCCTCACTTGTGAGATGCATGGAAAGTCAATGAAGAGGAAATTTCTTCTTAGACTTCTTCAGCGTCAGTGTGTTGTGACTTGTGACCCAATTCCCCACTCTCAGTTCTGATTTGTTACTTCTTGTTGGTCAATGAGCTAGATATAAAACAAATAGTCAAATAGTGGTTGAGTTTGGACTTTCTATTTTCTTTCCATTCTTCCTTCTTTCTAGTTCTGTTCCCTTGCAATAAAGTATTCCAAGTTTATATGGTCTTGTGTATTACTCAGGATGGGGGGTGAAATTAGGGCCCCAAGGTAAGGGCATTTTGCCTTCATCTGTGGATGACTTTATTGCAACTTGCAAATGCAACACCACATTTTATGTGGGTAGGTAAGTAAGTAGAAATATTTTTAATTTAAAAATTAAGGAATTTACAAGACTTTACTGCAAGTAATCAAGCACAAGATCCTTATTGAGAACTCTTAAAGTACTTTTCTTTTTATAAAACACAAAAAGAGGGATTGCATATTGCCCATATGGATTACCATGCATCCCAGTTGTTTTGGAAGCTCCTGCCTCTTTGAACTTCCAATAATGGAGGGCCAACTTACACAAGCTTTCTTTAGAATCTTAAATAAACCACAAACATATGCTAATATTTTTCAATTAATTGAAACGGAAAAGACACACAAACATAGAAAGGGGGAAGAAGACAAAAAGGTCCCATACAGTGTTTTTCTGTTTTTGGCGAATTTTTGCAACTTGGCAAAAACATTTAAGAAAGTGAATTTTTTTTTGAAAATTTGTGATTTGTATGGACTTTTCCCCACTTTTTAAATAAAAGAAATAAATTGACCACATCTGGCTTTTCCTAGGAAGTTGTCACTTGTAATAGGACTTTTGTAAAAATGTTTTGTCCATGTATGCATGTCTTCTAGGTGTCTACTTATGGGTCTATCTATGAGTTTACCTATGACTTATAGGGACAAAATCGGATTACACAAGGCCTACCTAAAGGGTTAGTTAGGAATTTCCTAGGGGTACATTTAGGATAAGGGCTTACCTAAAAGGGCTATCTAGGATAGGGATTATCAAAAGTTTACATAAGAGCCCAATTACATAAGGACTACCTAAAGGATTACCTAAGGGGACACCACGGGCTTACCAAGGTTATGGGATATCTTAAGGCTACTTAGACTTACTTCTTAGGGATTATCCACGGAAACACCTAAGAATCTACTTAAGTTATGGGACACCTCAAGGTTACTTAAGGAATTGCATAGAACTTACCTAAGGGATAACTACCTAGGAACTATCAAAAGCCTACCTAGGGAAACAATTAGAGGGCTAATTAAGTTATGGGATAACTCAAGGTTACTTAAAGGGCTACATAGGGCCTAACTAGGGGGTTCCCTAGGACTATCTAAGGAGACACCTAGAGGTCTACCTAGGTTATGGGATGCTTGAAGACTATTTAGGAAATTATTAACGAATTCTTAAGTTAGGGAATAATTAAAGGTTATTTAAAGAGTTACCTAAAATTACTTAGGGCTTATTCATTGGGCAAAAGGGGGCTACTAAAGCTTACATAGGGAACTACCTAGGTTATGGGATACCTATTGACTATTAAGGAAATTGCATAGAGCATACATATGAAGCTAGCTAAGAATTTGTTAGGTTAGGGGATACCTAAGGATTATTTATAGTCCTATTTAGAGTTTATTCATAACTCATATGTACTCTTTTAAATATTATTTAAATATCCCCTACATAAGTAGGTTCCTAGGTAACCTTTATTTAGCACTCTAAATAGTCCATACATAATGCACTATGTAAGTTTTTAACATATTCTCTTACATAGCCCATAATCTAGGTAGACCCCTAGGTGATCTTTAAATAGTTCATAGGTAGTCCTTTAGATAAGCCTTATGTAACATTTTACTTAATCCTTAAGTATCCCCTAACCTAAATAGGCCCCTTAGTAATCCTTACCTTAGGTAGTCTCTAAATGAACCCTTAGATAATCCCTAAACAGGGTTTAGGTAGGCCCTATGTAACCCCATGTAAACTTTTCATCCCCTTATTTTATATATGTAGGTAGTCTATAAATAAGTAACTCTTAGATAAGTAAATATGTGAACTATGGATAAGTAAGTAGGTATACTTATTGTAATTAACCCTTTATTATTAAGTAGCCCCTAATTTATCTGACTATAATGTAGGTAGGCCATATTGTGATTAAAAAAGAAATTATTATATCATAGTTTTGAGGATTTTATTTTAGTTTGAAATTCGGTCCTCACTTTGATAGACTTTACAAATAGTTCTACAAAAGAGTAAGAGCAATACAGTCAAGATCAAAGTGAGACTGAAAGTAAGGATTATTTAACACAAAATTTTATTATATGGCACAATTATGGAAGGAGATTCATTTATAATAAACCCCCTTTATAATCACGACCTTGCTGACCACGTTTTGTGTGACACTAATGAATTGTGATTTAAACATGTATAATCACATTTCATGTAAATCTTTACATGATTGTGACTATAGGCAAAAAAAATTTACAAAATAACACTTATATGCTAGAATAAAGGTGTCAATTGTTTAAATTTTTTTAATTGGTTATCTAAGCTTTACTCTGTATCATTAGACTTGAAGAAAGTTCTGATTTTTGCTTGTTTTAATAGGACAATCTACATTGATTTTGAGTATATTAACTACTAACTGGTGTATCTTGTCAATTAATTTCTTTAAATTAAGATTTTCTATTTTCTTGGCAAGTTCACATAGTTTTTGCTTGTCTGCCACAAGCAAACTGCATCTTGAATGAAAATCTTGATGCTTCCACTTTCTGTAGCCAAAACCCTAATCTAATGTCTATAAGCTTCTTGTTGTTGAAAGCTTCGTGTCTTGGGTTGTTTCAGTAGACAATAACAGACCATGTTCTTAGGAAGATGCAGGAAAGTCAATGAGACCCATCCATAGTTTGTAGTGGGAAAAGCCTGTTGGTGGGGTGGGTCACTGGGTCAGTCAAGCAAGCACCAAAAGGACTTACATTCCCAAGGTCATGGGAGATTGTAACTTATTTTCTTCTTTGTTATCAAGTCAAGACAAGATACAGTATTGGTCTAATCTCCGGAGTCAAGACGAAGCCAAAGGAAATGGATTTGTATTTATTTATAGTTTTGTTGAACTTCTGGCCGGGGGTCTTTTGTTTGCCCACTTGAGAGACACACGCTTCCCAAATTGTCCCTCTTCATACTTACCCCTTTGGAAATAAATCAATATACTTCAATTTCAAAAATTCAAATGAATGATATTTCCTTAAATTTATTAATTTAAAAATCCCTTATTAAGATTATGAACTTTCCGCTATATTCCCATTTATCCCACAATTTTTTTTATGAAGTAGGGTGCGGTGTGGTGTGCTGGTAGGGTCCTTCAAAAGTTCACAACTCCCAGGAAAAAAGAAAGGATCCGAAATAAATGGCCTTGGGTAATTCCCCCCTCCCCACCTCCCCAACAAAAGAAACTTTTATAAAAAAAGAATTCAAAAACAAATCTCACTGAGTCCTGATTGGGATTCAACGTCGCGCCTCCGGGGGTAGCCTTCTCCGGCCGCTGGTCCCACCTGGGCAAAAGAACAATCTCTTGGAAAGACGTGCCACACACACCCCTCTCCTCTCCCCGAACTTGCACGTGACGACTGTCAGCGGCCCGCGGAAAAAAACGCAACTTTACATGTCCACCCGCACCCGCGCCCGTCCCCTGCACCCCTCTCTCCCTCCGCTCGCTCGCCGTCTTCTTTATATATACCAGCGTCTCGGGTCCCTGGAGCAGCGCAGCGGTCGCAGTCCGCCTTTGAAATCATCGGGTTGAATTGCAAGCTCGGATTACAACTGATCAGTTATTACCAAAAAACCACAATTGAACTCACATTTCCAGGATTTCTTGCAAGTCTTTTCTTCCTCTGCTTCTTCTTCTTCTGTTCTCTTGTTGTTACAGTACTCTTCAAGCTTGGTACTGATCATCGAGGAACAAGCAGGATGTGCTGAATTTCTGAGGAAATCTTCTTTAGCTCCAAGCTGGAGCTGGTGATTAGCAACAGAAGCTGAGTATCACCGTTGTTGTAGCGGAGGAGGACCACCAGGACCAGGAGGGGGAGAATTTGGGGTTTTGAAAGAGAACTGGTTCTGATGAACTCGGAGAAAGCGGGGATGGCACCGGAAACTGGAACCTCCATACCATGGGGTGGCGGAGCTCCAGGAGGGGGAGGAGTAGGGGGGAGTAGACGAGGAGGAGGACTGGGAGGATTGGGTGGGTCTATTAGGGAGTCGCTAAGTGGGAGCTTGCGAGGGAACTGGGGACTCTTAGGAGGGCAAGACAATCCACTGGCCAGATCGTCAGTATCGCGACGAGAAGACGCGGTAGACGATGAGGAAGCGCTCAAGTGGGCCGCTTTGGAGAGTCTCCCCACTTACAACCGCGTGCGCACCTCCGTGTTCTTCAATGCCGCCACCGGTAGTACGGAGCAAGTGGACGTGCGATTGTTGACGGTCCTGGAGCGTCGCCAACTGCTCGACAACTTGCTCAAAACCACTGAAGATGAAAACATGCAAATCCTCGTCAAGATGCGCAATCGCATGCAGAAGTAAGTGGCTTCCACTCTCCTAAGTGGGTCCCGAGTCTCTTCTCTTCTCTCCTGGGTAGTAGTACCCAATAGAGGTCAGAAATTCACTTGGATCATCCTCTTGCGGAGATAATTAGTCCATCTACTTGACACAATTGAAAAGAAAACCTTGTCGCCAAATTGCTCTATCGAGTCTAGAGAAACTTAAATATTTAATAAACCAACACATGAAAGTCATGTGTACACTCTAGCCTTTAGTGAGGACTTGGACCTTGTTGCTAGTGGCTTCTTTTCTTGTGATTGCACCTTCTGATCAGTTTTTTTTAGAGCTTTTTTTCTTTATTTTGCAGAAACTGAATCGTCTGTCTCATCATCATGTGGGTCATTGTTGATCTCTGAAAGAAAGGGAAAAAAAGAAAAAAAGTTCATTTACTTATTTTATGTTGTTGTTTTGCAGAGTGGGAATAGCGGTACCAACAATTGAAGTTCGATATGAGAATTTAACGATTGACGCCGACTGCTATGTGGGGAACAGGGCTTTGCCATCTCTCTGGAATGTTGTCCAAAACTTTCTTGAGGTAGGTAGTCCCAAAAGAAAATAACCATACTTGCAACAATTGATTCTTTCCCCACCTGAGCTCTTGTTGTAATGCTTTTGGTACTCCATCATCCATCAATCGTGCCATCAATCCAACCCAAAGTTCCAGCCTACTTGAAAACACTCATGATCAATCCCAGAACATGTAATGCATGCCCATGTCTGAAAGTCTGATCAAGCTGGATCAGCTCTGGTGATGGAATTTCTTGTCGTTGGTGGTGTTGTCGCCAGGGGACATTCAGCATCATCGGCCTCTTGAGGACAAAGAAGAGAGTGCTTACCATTCTGGACAATGTGAGTGGCATCATCAAACCTGGCAGGTGAGCAACTTCTTCTTTTCCCTCCTGAGTGTCTTTGTTGTAGTCAAGCTCATATGTATGTGTCAATCGAACAGCTAGTCTTCTTCTTCTTCTTTGTTGCCATGGTCTGGAGTCGTATCTTCCCTCTTCGAGTCAATCTGATGTTGAATCTTGCTTTGGGTATTATTCTCGAACCTGAAAATGAAATTTTTCTTCTCTTCCGTGTTATGTACAGTCTTTTTTTCCAATTTGATCTGCTGGCGGTCTTTTTTGGGAGGAAGTAGAGATATCGCAGACTGATGATGACGGGGTTGCTGCTGGAATTCATTGCTGTGAAACTGTAGATTGACATTGCTGCTTGGACCACCGAGTTCTGGGAAGACAACTTTGCTTCTGGCGCTTGCTGGAAAGCTTGACAAAGAATTGAGGGTGAGACTAAACATATTGATTCAGATTTCTTTATTTCTGCCACAGAATCAGCAAGATGGTAAATTCTGTTCAAACTCAGTAGTTTTCTGTGACCGAAAGCTTTTGAGGAGCTTTCAGTGGGAGTGAAAATCTTTTCAGGATCACTTCATGAAATTCACTTCATTAATTTTTCTGCATCCAATATTATGGGTAAATTCATGTTGATGCCATTAGATTGCAGGTCAAGGGGAAGATCACGTTCAATGGACATACACAAGATGAATTTGTGCCCGAGAAAACGGCAGCTTACATTAGCCAAAATGATCTTCATGTTGGTGAAATGACAGTTCGTGAAACACTTGATTTCTCTGCTCAATGTCAGGGTGTTGGAACCCGATATGGTCAGTTCCCTACAAAAAAGATTGAGTTTTCAATTTTACTCTCACAAAAACATTTGCTACTGCTAGCTGACAGCTAACCCCGGGGAAGTCACTCTTTGTATATTTTCTAAGACAAAACACCTGAGATTAAAAAAAAGGGGTATTTTTTGGTATGCTGCAAAATCCACAAGATCCACTTGCATCTTACCCCCACAAAAAGAATGGATATTAAAAAAAAATTCTCCCATTTGAAGATACATGTTTGAGCACTCACCCATAGATGAGACTTCTGATTTTGGTCATTTTGTGTTTCTTGATGCAAGTAGATAAAATTTTGACCAATTTTCTGAATCAAGCTTGCTGGGAGAATGAGTCCCAATTTGGACACCTATGATTCAGCAAAGTTTGTGTCCAAAACCGTAGGACTGGGTAGACTTGTGATATGCCCCATTCATGATATGTAATGTGGTGATATAGAATTGATGGAGGAAATCAGCAGAAGAGAGAAGCAAGCTGGTATTAAACCTGAGGCGGATGTGGATGCTTTCATGAAAGTGAGCGAGTGCCTCCAAAATACTTTCTATACTTGAAACTGTTGTAAAAACGATTATATCCATTAATGTTAACCTAAAACATATGGGCAGCAAAAGTAGTTGAATCCTCTCTAGACACTGGAGAAGATGCAGTTAAGCCTTAAATTGTCTCGTTTTACCAACATGTAAAAAATATTCTTCTTATTTGCAGGCAACCTCTTTGGGAGGAGTCAAAAGCAGTATTGCTACGGATTACATTTTGAGGGTGAGTTCACACATCAAAACTTTTGTTTCGCACCTCCCCCAGAATGGGTGATGGGTAATTAATTAAGAGCCTTAAAAATATTCTTGGATTCCAATTCAAGGGCTAGGTCTGAAGGTGCAGGTTTTATTATGTTTTTACTGCAGGTATTGGGCCTTGATATTTGTGCGGATACTATGGTTGGCGATGACTTACGTAGGGGGATTTCTGGTGGACAAAAAAAGCGAGTCACTACAGGTATGGGTATAATCAACCTTTGTCATTTGTGGCTTCTGGATGCAGTAAAAGTATGTCCAATTTAGTTTACCCAAGACTTAGCTTTCAAGGTTCTTGGGGTTTTTGGACATTGACATAATTTGATGGGTTTAATCATGGATGGTTTAAGTTTTCAATGTTTCATAGAATTAAGTTGTTGAGGACATGGGAGTTTTGTTTAAAGTTGTTTGTTGCCGGGGTCCAGGTGAAATGATAGTGGGACCAACACAAGCATTATTTATGGACGAGATCTCCACAGGCTTGGACAGCTCAACTACCTTCTCTATCGTCAACAGTTTGCGCCAATCTGCCAAAATATTGGAGTACACAATCCTCGTATCGCTGCTGCAGCCAGCTCCTGAGACTTTTAACCTCTTTGACGACATCATTCTGCTCTCAGAGGGGAAGGTTGTGTATCATGGACCCCGCGATCAGGTGCTGGCATTTTTCGAGTCTTGCGGCTTTAGGTGCCCTGATCGCAAGGGTATTGCTGATTTTTTGCAAGAGGTAAAAAATTTCTCCCGAAGAGCATCTATACACTACTACACATGACAAATTTGACCAAAGCATAACACACGTATTTTCACACATTTTGTGTTCAATGATGTGTCTTCATCTTCAGGGGAATCCTCACATCCACACCATCTACTTTGTCTGTTTTAATTCTAACAATTATCTGCAGGTAACATCGCGTAAAGATCAGGAACAATACTGGGCTCATAGACACCGACCGTATCACTTTGTTCCGGTGAGGGAATTTGCAGAAGCTTACCAGCAGTTTTTCATAGGTGCCGAGATGAAGCAAGAGCTTGCGGTACCATACCCAAAGGAACAAAGCCACAAGGCAGCCTTATCAACTGAGAAATACTCAGTTACCAACAAGGATCTTCTCAAGGCCAATTTCGGCAAACAATGGCTTCTCATGAAGCGCAATGCAATCGTCTACATCTTTATGGTCTTACAGGTGATGACAAATCTTTAATTCTCTTGACCCTTTTTTCCCCCCTCTTGTTATTGTACAACACATTTTTTGTATTATGAGGACTTGCTCAATTACTATGCTGTGGGTACTCTGGTAAAAGATGGTTCAAACTACAATACTTTGCCTCTTGATCATTCACAATGTAAGATGCAAGAGACTCAACTTGAGAAAGAAAATGAAAACCAGAGGAGAACTAGCAATAAACAAATAATATGTATGTGTAATCCTCTCGTCATCTTGTAACCGGATTCATTGGCCTGTCTGTATATGTATGCAGATTTCGCTCGGAGCATTCATTTCCATGACAGTCTTTTTTCGCACCAAGTTGCGCCAAAAAACCATAGGTGACGGGACAGAGTATTTGGGTGCTCTATTCTACGCAATCGCGAGCATCATGTTCAATGGTTTTGGAGATCTGGCAATATTGATTTCGCGGCTGCCTGTCATCATCAAGCAGCGGGATCTGCTGTTCTATCCTGCATGGTCCTATTCACTGGCTACCATCGTGTTGAACATCCCGATTACTCTCGTTCAAAGTGTGGTATGGGTGTCCATGACATACTATGTCACTGGGTATGCACCCGAGGCCAGCCGATTCTTCAAGCAGATGCTGCTGCTGTTTCTAGTGGGGCAGATGTCCGGGTCGATGTTCCGCATGATTGGGGCTCTGTGCCGAACGACAGTGCTGGCCAATACGATCGGCTTCCTTGCCATTCTTATCTGTTTCATGCTTGGAGGTTTTGTCATCCCCAAGCCCAATATCAAGAAGTGGTGGATATGGGGTTACTGGATCTCTCCCTTGACATATGCACAGCAAGCAATCGGTGTCAATGAAATGCTTGCACCCCGTTGGCAAACGGTAGTAGCTCTTTCAAAACTTCCACAAAATCCCCACTTGAAACACAAACCACACTGCTGCTTCATCATCGTGCGGTCCCATGTGGAGGACCCATGTAGACTCATGTGTTGTTGTCATCATTGTATTGTTCAACTCTCTGCTGTCACTGAGTCCAATTTTTTTGTTTCTAATCAGCATGGCTTGACAATATGTTGTGGGTGCAATTGCAGTTTCCTTCTGGCAACGGTACCAAGTCCTTGGGAGTGCAAGTTCTGGAGAGTCGAGGGCAGTTTAGTCATGCCTATTGGTATTGGCTTGGTGTTGGCGCATTGGTGGGTTTCATCATCATCTTCAACATCGGCTTCACTGTTGCCATTGCTCTCATGCCAGGTGAGTTGTTGTACCCTAAACCCCCCATCCGATCCCATCCTCATGATGATCTTACTCGATTTTCGAGTTCGAAAGATCAAACCATGGAAATACGCCACTGTCGGTGATATACAGATGTATAGGAAAAAGAGCAAGTAGATGTGAGGGAAGATGACAAACTGCATCAACATATGGGTTAGTCTACAGGCTGCTTGCTGATACAGATTTTTTTGTGGATTTGTGTGGGACTCATCAGCTGTTGGGAAGCCGCAAGCTGTTTTGTCTGAGGAGGAACTGGCTGAAAAGCAAGCAAACCGTGAAGGAGCGCTTGTGCTTCTAAAGTCTCCGAATCGATCCAAGAGGAGGTCCCATCCACGTCGTTCCGTGACAAGAAGCAGTTCACTCTCTCGTGGTGGAGAATTGCAAATGCAACAGATTCCAAGTGAGCGGACGGTGTCATCATTCCATCGAAATGGAAGCGACCACAACACCACCAACAATAGATCTGTTGCAACCCGTGGAATGGTTCTACCATTCCAACCGTTGTCAATTTCATTTAATGATATAAGTTACTTTGTCGACTTGCCCGCGGTACTATGCTTTGCTGAAACTCCTCTTTCTCACGTGATACTGTCATCGCCTTTTCTCATGCTGTCAAAAGTCCAATCTTTGTCAATAAAAATGACGATGATACACGCGAGTTGCCGAGAATTTCTTGGGCTGATGTGGTTGGTATGTATATCTGATGATCATATTGACAGGAAATGAAGCAAGAGGGGATTACAGAAACAAAACTGAGACTGCTATCCAACATCACCGGAGCATTTCGACCAGGTGTCCTTACAGCTCTGGTTGGTGTGAGTGGAGCAGGGAAGACCACTCTCATGGATGTTTTGGCTGGAAGGAAAACCGGTGGTTACATCGAGGGTGACATCCGTATCTCTGGATTCCCTAAGAACCAGAAGACATTTGCTCGCATCTCTGGTTATTGCGAGCAGAGTGATATTCATTCTCCTCAACTAACTGTTCGTGAATCTCTCATCTTCTCCGCCTGGTTACGCCTTTCAAGTGATGTGGATTCGACAACAAAGATGGTGGGTGATGATTGATGATCCATTCACCTCACTCTGCTGCTCAAGCTTGTTCGAAAAATTGCCCCAATTCCTTTTGTCCCTGCCATGTCTGTGGATTAGTAGCCGAGACAACTCGAGACCAAAGGGTTTAGGGTTTAGGGTTTTAGACCAATTTGACAAGCAAACTAAATCGGTTTTTAACGTCTGTTTTTTTCTTGTTTGGGGAAATTGCAGAGTTTCGTAGAACAAGTGATGGATCTGGTGGAAATGAAGTCGCTGGAATTCGCCTTGGTCGGACTACCGGCTATCTCCGGGCTGTCAACAGAACAGAGGAAACGGTTGACAATTGCAGTGGAGCTCGTGGCGAATCCCTCCATCATCTTCATGGATGAGCCCACAAGTGGACTCGATGCTCGGGCTGCCGCAATTGTTATGCGCACTGTACGTAATACCGTTGATACTGGCCGCACTGTTGTCTGCACCATCCACCAGCCCAGCATTGACATCTTTGAAGCTTTTGATGAGGTATGTATAACAGTTTTCTTACCCTTCCTGAAAAAATTCCAGCAACCCATGTGAGTATGGCATTTCTCTGACATCTTGATGCTATGTGCTATCTATGACAGCTACTGCTACTCAAGCGTGGAGGGTGTGTGATTTACATGGGACCTCTTGGATACCAATCCCACAAACTAGTTCAATACTTTGAGGTGAGCTTTTGTGGACATCTTGGACAAGAGAAGGGATTTGCATCTTGGATATGCATAAAAGAGATGCTCAGAATCCATCCAAAAGGATATTATGTCTTACAGCAAGCACCCAAGAACAATTTTTTAGTTATTCCTGTTACAGTTATGAATGATGTGTGCCATAGAGCTGAGCTTCCTATCACCAAGTATGAAGGCCTTGAAATTCCCCCATACATATATACTGAGCTGTCTCTTTGATTCCATGCTCATGGTGCAGGCGATACCAGGCGTAAGTAAAATCAAGGAGGGAGACAACCCTGCCACATGGATGTTGGAGGCCAGCAATGTGGCTGTTGAGAACCGACTGGGTGTTGACTTTGCAGAAATCTATGAGAAATCTTCTCTCTACCGGTCAGTGCATTCCTCTTTCCCATTAAACCCTTTTGTCCCCTTTGTCATTCGGGAAAATTGTGGGCTCATTTGTAGAAAATAGAGCAAATACATGTCTGCATTTTTTGTCACTTTGAATTGGGTTCTATTTTTGCATGACCTTCAAATTCCCTTCTCCCCCAACTTCTCACATCATTCTTTCCGGGGTAACCAAATTGGCATGGAGAGCAGACAGAACAAGGAACTTGTGAAGGAGCTAAGTGAACCAGCTCCAGACACAAAGGACCTGTCATTTCCAACTGAGTTTTCACAGCCACTCTTTCAACAGCTCATATGTACTCTGTGGAAGCAGCATCTGACGTATTGGCGCAGTCCAGACTATAACATTGTGCGATTCTTCTTCACTCTATCCACAGCATTGGTTTTTGGCAGTCTCTTCTGGCAAATTGGCACAACAAGGTGGGTCAAGAAATGCACCATCACTATTTTTCTAGCACCAAGAATCAATAGCACCATCCATATCTCAGGAATCAAGTAGTTGTGGATCATGTTCATACTGAACAGTTCTGATGGGGTCTAGAGATGTGCTAGACATGTTCTAGATATGGTACCTTTGGAGATCTTGTGATGCAGTATGGCATATGTAGCATTGAGAAATTGGGTGCTGCTGATTGATTTTGGGAATTTGATTCTTCCCAGAACTACTTCAAACGACCTCTTCACTATCTTGGGTGCCTTGTATGGAGCAACGATTTTCATTTGCTTCAATAACTGCGGCACAGTTCAGCCAGTGGTGAGCATAGAACGGACTGTCTTTTACAGGGAGAAAGCAGCAGGGATGTACTCTGCAATTCCATATGCACTTGCACAGGCAAGCAGCTTGTCCTTTTGTTATGACCCATATGACCCATTCTCAGATATCTGGGCAGTTGGATGAGGCTTTAAACAGAGTATGTCAAGGTAGTTTTCTAGCAACAGATAACACACAAAGCACCTTTTCTTTTACCATTGCACAAGAAATCTCCTTCACTGTTATAGCATCTGTAGTTCTGATTTTTCTAACTTTTTTTTTCCTAACTCATATATATTTCTGTCTGATTTGTGGTGGGGGAACAGATTCTGATTGAGATACCTTATGTGCTTGCCCAAGCATCTCTGTATGCCCTCATTGTATACTCCATGGTCGGATTCGAATGGACAGTGGCAAAGTTTTTTTGGTTCCTGTTCGTATTGTACTTCTCACTCATCTCCTTCACTTTCTATGGAATGATGATGGTGGCTCTCACACCCAACAGTCAACTTGCCCAAATTGTCGCATCCTTCTTCTACTCACTATTCAACCTCTTCTCCGGGTTTTTGATTGCCAAGCCAGTGAGTTCTTCCATCCATCCCTTGAGCAGTTTGCACACTTGCTTGTTGTGCTTAATTTACTGATTGTTGGTGGAGGACTGGTAAACTTTGCTGCAGTGGTGGTGCTTCAGATGGCTGAAGAATTTCACCTCTCTCTCCCCCCCCCCGACCATGTCACAACTAATTTTGAGTACTGCTTTTTGTGATGGTGCAGCTCATTCCGGCATGGTGGATTTGGTATTACTGGATATGTCCTGTGGCCTGGACACTGTATGGTCTCGTAATCTCACAGTTCGGTGACATAAATCATCCAGTGGAAGTCATTGGATCACCAGATTATCACACAAGTGTGAAAGACTATATCAACAGCTTCTTTGGATACAAATACAGCTTCCTTTCAACAGTCGCAGGTGTGCTCGTGATGTGGCCTGTTTTCTTTGCTATTGTCTTTGTGTTTGCCATTAAGTACTTGAACTTCCAGACAAGGTAAGGGTAGGGGAAACCCCAAAAAATGTTTCAGCCATTGTTTTTTATATTAATATACCCCTCAAATCAAGGTTTGTAACAAATTCCAGCAATTGTTTTTCACATACAAACCATGAGTCCAAAAGTCAGAAGACAGAAGAAGTTTTTTCTTGTCGGCCTGATCACCCTATTTTAGCAAAGCACCTGATGTACGTAATTCTTTTTTATGATTGGATAGAGCATCAGGGTTTTCAAAACGTGTATGAAATGTTCAAGTAACATTCAATCCTCAAGATTACCATATTGTGGTTTTTTGCATTCCATTCTTCACAACTTGTGCCATTGATTTATTGTTTCACAGTGAAATAAACCATTTCACAAGGACCTGAATCCAGAATTGAAAAAAACTCTCGCTCAAGTTTACCTCTTTGCTCTTTGTCATAATCTTCTCTCCACTGCTGCAAACTTCCTTCAGTTTCTTGTCCCATCTTTTAAGAGCCTAGATCTTGAACATAAATAAGATTCAAAACCTGAGGAAGTATACTCCAGTTTGAACTAATGCCCACTTTAGACTAGAAGTTGGCCAAAAAATCTTGAGACTGATAAAGGGAAATTTGAGTATTAATAAAATATTATTTGTTTGAGGGCCAATGAGTTTTCGTGTAAAGCATTAAGGCCAAAAAGTAAGGACCAAGGGTTCAACCCCTCATATGCTTTCATTTTTTTCTTATATCATTCTTCTTCTCATCTTTGCTTCCTTTCTCAAGCTAAACCCTAAAAGTCACCACCATGGATGAGCATATAGACACAAGAGTCTTGTAACCCTTGTGTTTTTCATGGCAATTCAACATATTATTACTGTAGTTATGCCATTGCAACAAGTTGAACTTCATCACCATTGTCACGCAATGATGATGATAGATGTTTTCATTATGGAAACAAATAGAATCCAAGAGATGAAATGAAGGAGAAGAAGATATAAGGTTTGATCTAGGATAAATCCTTTAGTGTGAATTTCATCAAGACAATATTTTATTGTAGCAACATTGGCCCAAAGTTGCAAATTTGCCTTCCACGTGGATAAGTATCATTTCCCTGCCTTGGGGCCAAGTCAGGGCCATAAAATGATAGATTAAAAAAAAAAAATCTTTTTCAGCCTTGACTCATAGTGTAAAGCCCTTAGGGCCAATTTCAGTGACTACGCCAATAGGAATGCTCGATTGAGTTCAACCTTGGCCTTGAGTGGGCCTAAGTACATACTACCTAAGCATGCCAGAAAGTCTCTTGCCAAGACTTATTATAGCCATGGTTTCACTATCTCCATACAACAGTAACAATTGGGAAAAACCCTTCTACATTTCATTCATTTTCCCAGACACCCAATAGGTCCCAAGATTTCAACAAACCCCCCAATCCAAATTGCAATGGGAAGAAACCCTTCTGAAAACTGTGACAAATGGGGTGGACACATATGGTGTTTATCATTGAAATCTAATTCCCCAATAGTGGGGAAAGTAAGGACAGCTTTTATGCCCTTTGGGACATGCACTTTTCACCTACCTGTATGAGCACTTGGATACCAATGTTGGCTTGGCCAACTTTTCCTTTCATTGACAAGAGTCCTCAGATAGCAAGCCCCTGCATTGTCCACATGCTTTACTTTCTCAATTGTCATCCTTTTCCCTTTCTTAATGTATCATTAGATTTGTCATGAGCCCTATATCTTCTGTGATCTTGGAAGCCTACAATTGAAAGACTGAAGATACTCTGGTTTTACAAGCCAATCTTGCAGAGGTGACTGTCCAGCACAAAGAGTTTCCCAAGCCCTTCTATAAGCCTGTGCACCAACCTGGAAGCAGACAAAGCTTTTCCTTGTTAGAACCTTTCTCTAACCTTAATGTTGGAAAACCAGCATGCAAGACATGACCCTGTTTATATCCTCTTCCACAGCATGGGTACTCCATATCCCTGCCATTAACATACTCCTGATAGGGATTTGTAAGTAGGGTTTAGGGTTTAGGGTTCAATCATATCCAACATAAGTAGTTGTTGAATTAGTAGTAAACCACATTTCCTGCCCGTACTTTGTTACAAGGAACTGTCAGGGATACCTTCATGTCAATGTATGAGAGCTCAGCCATGCTTGCCAGAGATGGAAAATGGGACAGCAATCTGAGAAAACGTTGTTGGAAGGCCCTCCTGTATGGACAATTGACAGTAGTCAGATATGATCCCACACTCTGGAATATGGCACCCTTTGAATTCAGCCAGAAACAATGAGTTGCTCAGTCTTTTTGTCAACATCATTGCTGGTGTAATTCTGTAGTTCTCATTCATAAGAAATGATGGCTGACCAAAGTTGTTCAATGCAAAAGGGTTATTCACAAAGAACATCTTGGACTGAGCTTACTTGCATAGGGAGGATTGAGTAGCAGGTGAGAGAGCTCCCTTTGCAGATGTTCCCTGTCTGCGTCCAGATGTTCCCAGAACAACCTCAAACTGTCCTGATGCATCCCAGCTAATTGAATACCTGTACCACTAGAGTGAAATTAGACAAGCTACCACATGCACAATTACCAACAGAAGTTGTCCAAATACAAACTGAAGTGGAGTTTAAAGAAAAAATCTAATCAAGCATACAGGAAACTCGAGACAGGCCTCAGAATTTTGTACAAGTTCCCTGTCAACTTTTTCACATGAGAAGAAGATATGAAACCAGTGGTGAGACCAGTAGACGCACCCGCAAAAGACACCGGAACCATCAAAAGGTCGCTGAAACTTTTCTGGCGGGGCTGATGTAATCCACAGATGCGGCTGAACACAAAATGTCCAGTTTCTTTTTAAAACCTACTCCTGTACAGAAGCTTTAGTATCCAATAGTCATGTAATTCTGCAAACCCAAATGAAAACAGTACGCCCATAAGGACACCAGCAGACTCCAAGGAGCATGAAATCCAATTGCACAAACTTTCAAATTCAGACTGCAACCTTACCAAATTCAACCTGAAGGGTGGAAATAGGGCATTTGAATTTGGAATCAGACGACTGTATACAGCCCTCCTTAACACAGTTAAAGCCACTTCACTGATTGAGAGCCCTGCTGTCCTATATTCTTCCTCAATATGTCTATCTTCAGTGTAAGTAGATTCAGGTGGTACTCCAGATCTGTTTCTTTGCAGTTCACTAGAGACTAAGTCCACGGCTGTGTTACCACCCAATGTGATTGAAGACAGATATATCGGTTCAACCAGTAAGTGTGAGAGAAGGGCCCCTGCCAGATTCAGTGCTACTGTTGAGCAATGCTAGTCTGTGGATATGATGAATTAAATACATGAGCTGGTAGGAGTAAAACTGCACAGAACTGCATATGATCAGAGGACTTCTCTCTATTGTATAGTCTCCCATGAGCAAGAAAGAGAGTGTGATGCAGATGATGGAAAGACCAAAGAACCTTGAAGACCAACAACATTCCAACGTGCCAATTTGTCACTGCAACTCATAGACATGGTAGCATTTCCTCTGCCAGGCTTTCTCCTTGCCACTCCTTCTGCTTGCTTGCTGTCCACTGCCCACACAATTTTGTGTACATAATAAGCCACCCTGCCTTTCCTCTATATTGGGCCTGCAGGTTGTTTTAGGGTTTACACCAATTACAAACTGAAACTCCTCACATTGATTTGTCTCCAGCAATAAAGCAGTCAACAGTCCAAAAAATATCTGCTTTCCTCCTTTCAGCCATCTGACCTGAAATCTTGGCTGCTTGTTCTGCCACTCGAGCATCTTCACCAGTAGCATTCACATCCAATCTAGCAAGCTTAGCACCAGTTTGTTTGGCCATAACTGCCATGAATCATCAATCTGAAGTCAGTCTCAGACATAATCTAATTGCTTTACGGTATTTAGAAACCCAGTAAATTGCTAGGTGATACAGTTTTCCTATTAAAAACAAGTTATGTCTGAGCCATATTATTAGAACTAGGGCTTAGGGTTTAGGGATCTTTCCTGATCAGGTCACCTTTTAGAATTTAGGACTAAAACCCTAAACTCTAAATCCTAAAACCTAATCTTTTATGAGATACACCAGGCTGCTTCATATTTGCAAATGTTATTGAGTAAACCATGCTGTGTGTTGTTTGGTGGTGCTCCCCACCTCTCAGTTGATCTTGGCAGTTCATGGCAACGTCGTCTGATCCAGAGGCTTCTTGTATGGTGTCTCCAGCAACCGAACCAGGGACACCACATGTGAACATTGAAGATGGTAAGGAAAGCAAGCCAGAGGATTGTTGAGGGAAAATGCATGCATCTCCACCTGCAGATACAGAAGCTCCCTTTTCACAACCAGCAGAAGGAACCCTTGAATCATTCAAATAAAGTCTAACCCTAAACCTTACAGACATGCAGAAGAAAAGAATGAAACCAATTGGCAAAAGCAGGCTACACATGAGAAACGGAGGAGAGATCACATGGTGGCTGACTGATGTAAAGATGGATTTCAAGCCCTCGCCGCAGCTGACACTTTGCAAAATCACCATCCACATCACTGGCCCACTCAAAGACTGCAGGTGATGATGCATGTTTCTTCAGAGCTCTAGCATCATCATGCTCTGGCTGACAGAGACATTCAATCTCAGAGTAAAAGAACCTGCTCAGATCAGAAAAAAAAGGGAAATGCCATCATCTATGTGCAGCAACAACTCACACGTAGATATTCCACTATGTGTGCAACAAAGAGCCCATACCTGAGAAGAGCTTCTACCAAAATGTGAGTACCTGCAATAGTGAAAGTGCAGCAGAGCATAAACCCTAAACAAAAGCAAAGGATACCTGAGAAGAGCTCTACGGGCAATAACTTCGGCATGCGAGTCGTTGACGACATCTCCCTGGACGCTCATGCGATCACGGCCTATGCACTTAGTTCCTGTACCTAGGGCAATCACTTGCAGTTGATCACAGGGGGAGAGAAGAAGAAAAGCAGCCAGAACAGTTGTCTCCAGTCCCTGCGGCTTGCCTTGCTTGGGCAATGCTTCGTACTTGGCTTCCACAAGCTTCGCCACCCGACTCGGCCATGTCCTTCCCGTTGAATCCATGCTCGAATCCATCCATGCTCCGTCTTGGAATGCTTCACACCAACGTCATCGTTGACCAGGGAGCGTTCAACCCATATACGAATGGGAAGGACACTACCAAAACTCCCAAACCCTAAATCCTTCAGTAGTGCATCAAACCCTAAATTCCTAACACATGCATCATCCGCTAAATACTTCACCATGAATCCTTTACAAAGGCATCAAAGCTTTAAATCCTTCACAAATACATCAAAATTTATATCCTTCACACAGTCGAACCCTAAACCCTTCACAAATGCATCAAAGCCAAAATTCTTCACACGGCTATCAAACCTTAAATCCTTGACAAATGCATCAAACCCTAAATCTTTCACGCATGCATCAAACCTTAAATCATTCACAAGTGCATCACACCATAAATCATTCCCACATGCACAAACCTTAAATCCTTCACACATGCATCAAACCCGAAATCCACTGACCCCTAAATCCTTTCATCAAACCCTAAACCCTCCATACATGTACCAAACCCTAAATCCTTCACACATGCATATAAGCTCGATGCGCACGAACAGATAGTACGAATATTTTTGTTCCATTTACCCGACTCACTTGGTTGTGAGGTTTTTCTATTTTCAATTTTGTGATATAGTAAAATTTCACAAGATGATTTAACCAAATTTGGTTATAGACCACATTGAAAATTAAAATTTTAAGAATCCTATTTTTTTTACTATTAGCTAGAAGTTTGTTGCAAGGTTAAAATTATTAAAGTTTCAATAATAAACTAAACCCTTAAATCAGACAAAGCCATACATTAAAATAATTCATGGGATTAATTGAAAGTTTTAGACTTAGGGTGGAAATTTTTGATTCAAGTGTTCAAGATGACACTTTGAACCACATGTGGTTAGGACAAAATAGAAAGGGATATTTTAATCTTTTGAAATCAAAGGGTCAAAACTTATTCCACCTTAACTTGAAGCCAAATTTAGAAAAATTAAAAGTATTTATTCTTAGAGTTAAGGTCATGTAAAATATTTATTTCCTCCTTAACCTTAATGATGAGGCATCATTTGCCAACTAATTTTTTTGGGTTATTTTATTATTTTGTGTGAATGGAATAGAGTTACAGTTAGTTTATTTTCTTAATTTTTTATCTTTATCACTTTGGTGCAAATCTAGTTATAAAGGAGCAAATTGATGAAACAAAATTGTTCAATTCATTCAAAAAGATCATGAAAACACATGTTCAATTCCTTCACAAGGATCACATAAACAAGTGTAGTTCATTATGAAACAATTGTTCACTTCATTAAAATAAAAGTTCAACTCATCAACAAAGATTATGAAACAAAAAAATTCAAATTGTTAACAAGGATCATGAATACAAGTGTTCAACACTTTAACAAATAGTTAAGAAATAAATTGTTCAATTCACCAACAAAGAATATGAAACCAAGTGTTCACTAAACAAGTCTTTCAATTCATCAACAAAACATGATGAACCAATTGTTCAACACAAAAAAGATCATGAAACAAAATTGTTTCAATTCATCAACAAAGATGATGAACAATTTATTTAACTAATTAATCTAGTGAACATTTTCAAGGCTCACACAAAATGCATGCAAATAATTGCAAATGCATTTATGAGCTCAAACCCTTAACATGTTTGCACTAAAGTTGGGTGTGCATACAATGTTGTCACTAAAATTGTAGTCATGAATTTTAATACGAATGCAACAATTGGTATGAGAGAATGGGCTCACTTGGCATAACATGGTTGCTAATGTGCGTGATACCTTTGTGTTTTCATATATTCATTGACATTGAACTTTCATAATTTAATCTCAAAATTGGATATTTTGTTTTCTTACAACTATGGGGTTTTGTACCTTTTTATAAACATGGATAAATCAAATGTGTGATATGATTTTCTTGTAATTCATGTCAATATTTTTCAACTATGTTTTAAGCTTTTGAATTGAACAATATTTGCATATTCAAATTACACTTTAAACATATGTGTAACACATTGTGACTTTCTCATTTTGAAAATTTTAATGTTGAACAATGAATTCATTTTGGGGATGCAAAAGCATTTTTTGTAATTTTTTTGAGTTTCTTTGCAATGAATCAAGACCAATTAATTCAAAGGAACTTCATTTTGAACATTCAAGATTTTCAAAAAATTAATTCACAAAGTGAAAAATCATGTTGAAAATCATTTAAACATTTTCCCTTGACTCTTAACACTTCCACTTCATATGGGTGAATGTTGCACTTTCTATAGCCCTTACCATGTCTTAAACTTACATTCAACCTAATTCATTTTGAAACTTCATCTTGCCGAACTTCATTAAAATATTTGCTTCTTATTTTTAGGTATCCATCATGTAACTAAATTAAGGTCATAACATAGGTTTACTTTCATAACCTTTTTGGGTGTTTGATGTACCATTGAAATGCCATCCATAGGTACCTAAGCCAACTTTGGAAGGAATTGAAAATTCCATTAATTGAAAATTAGTCCTTTGTTAATGTATTTATCAATATGTTATGTCACAACCTAGCTAGGATTTTTTGCAATGTGTGAGGTCATGTACAACATGGTAGGGACCTTATATGTATGATAAGAGAGACCCATATGAATAATTTCATGGATTTGATCACTATGATCGAAGGTGGTAGGCCTAAATAACATGGGCAAGGACCTATGGAGCCCCACATTTTAGTCATTCACCCTATGTAAAGAATATTGGGTAAAAGTTTCATTCTTTTGTTTGAAGTTTCTTTCAAACCATTCAAAGTTTGAAAAAAATGTTAAATGATGGATAATTTTTTTTTTTAAATGGAAAGTTAAGAGGGTAAAACAAGTGTGAAAATAAAATGTTGCCCATTTTGCTAACTTAACAAATGCATTATGCTTTGTGAACAAATGTTGACATAATTATAAGCAATTAATTCACATGGAATAAACACATTCATTTTTTTTAATTTTTCCAAAATTACTTATGCAATCTTTTGTAATTATCATCCTTAATATACGCTAATAGATTGATAGGTTTTGTTAGATGTACAATATAACAAAATCCATTTAAATGACAATCCATGGAACAAAAATGAGTTCAAATAGTTATTTCATGAAAATGGATATTTGAAAGTAGTGTTCAAACATTGCAATAAATTTTCATATTAACAATTGGTTTTACAATTAATTTGTATTCAAAAATGTCACATGCAACTAAGGTAGATCTGTAATATAATGAACCATTGTAAGTCTAAAAACTGCTAAAAATACACAAATTCATTTTCCCCTAAACTTCAAGGTTAGATTTACTTAGATATTTTTCATGTTATGTAATATAAATTCTTAGATGACAAAAATTTGAATAATTTTCATGAAGTTATGAAAGTTGAAAAGGACTAATTTAACATTGTAACCAATCATGAATATTTTGCACCTTAAGGAATCTTACCCAATCCAACCCATGCATTTGTGACTAATGTGACTATCCTTTGTAACACCTAGTAAAAATGTCGCAACCCTAACTTGGCCAAGTGTGGGGGTGAAGCCCAACACTTGGAAAAGTTGGGCATTTGGAGTCCTCCGGGACTCCCGAATGTTTAGAGCTCGATAGCAGGACCCAAAACACCTTGCATTGGGGTGTTCTTGGTGTCATTGGAAAGTCTTGAAGCGTAGATATCGAAAATGCCCTCGCATTGGGCATTTGGACATCTGTCGCCCAAGTTATGGGCAAAAGAAGGGCCGGGAGTC
>Ga0116230_10000436_pt1 | contig 36573 bp, 31 predicted proteins | sample S1TSphfallax_3_FD_88678 | JGI IMG/M metagenome (GOLD analysis project Ga0116230, IMG submission 88678) | Host-associated microbial communities from peat moss isolated from Minnesota, USA - S1T2_Fd - Sphagnum fallax MG | ecosystem: Host-associated > Plants > Peat moss > Unclassified | place... | reverse complement strand
GGTGGGACGCAGATAGGTGCTCATCGCGAGCACATCGGTCTTCAGCACGCCCGACCAGGCGGAAAAGTCCGTTTCGCTGTGGCTCGTCCATCCGGGCGGCGCGGACGGAAGCAGGGAATTGACCGCGGGAGCCCGGCCGGCGGCGGGGCCGAACGGATGGGTCGCCAGCCCGAAAATCACCGCCAGCGCCCCCGTTGCCGCCAGCGCGACTGTCAGGATGATTTGGGCGGGGCGGTTTTGCGCGGCCGGGCGGTCACGCGTTGCGTCCGAGGCGATCGGCGGCCGGGCCGCACTCGTCGCCTGATGCCGCGACTGGAGTTTCCATGCCAGGATGGCGAGCATCAGGGAGGTGAGGCCGATTATCGTATAACCGGTCGCATCGTGCCAATCGCCGGCGATGTTCACGCCCGTATTGGCCAACAGGGTCAACAGCAGGGAACGAATGAAATTCATCGTCAGGGCCAGCACCGGCGCCGCCCCGATGATCAGCGCGCGGTCGCGCGGACGCGTCAGCAGCGCGCCGGACAGAAAGATCCCCGTCGCGACGCAGGCGATGAGGCCCCGGACCCCGCTGCACGCTTCGCTGACTCCCACCGTGGTTCGGGCGAGTTCGATCACGTTGCCCTCCCGATAGGCGGCGATGCCGCCAGCCTGCAGGACCTGCAGCACACCCGCGGTGACCGCCTGCTGGAGCACGCCGGCGAGGCGGGAGTAGGTGCCCGGCGGAAGGGGGGCCGCAAGCGGCCACAGCGCGATCGCCGCGCCCGCGGGCCAATCGAACGGCACCCAGCGCACGCGGGCGTCGGCCAGAGCGATCCAGCCGGCGACGAGCAACGCGGTGACTCCCGCACCGAGCAAGGCTTCGACGAACGCATGCGTCCAGTCGAGGACGGCCGCATAGAGTCCGCCGCCGACGATGGCGGCGAGCCCCGCGAGGGCGAACGCGGCCGCCACCCAGGCGAGGCTGGGGCGGGGCTGGAGGAACCGCGGCCGCGCCCGGGTGCGGCTTTCGTAGAGGAGGATCGCAAAGAGCAGGGGCACCACCCGGCCATGGGCCAGCTCCGGGTCCTGCCCCCAGGCCCGCCAGAGCACGGCACAGAGCCCCGCCAGCAGAAGCCCCAGCGCCAAGAGATTGAACCGGGCCAGGCTCGCGAGGCCGCGAAAGGAGGCGCAGCGCACTTCGCCACGGGGCGATCCGGCCGAGGACGAGGTTGCGGCAATCATGATCGGGCTGAAGCGATGGGAGCAGCGGTAGCGACCGCGAGCAGGGCGGTCAAGGCCGCCTCCGGTGCGGGGTCGGGTCGCCAGCCGACGACCAGGCGACTCTCCGGGGCCGGGCCGGCCAGCGGGCGAAACACCACGGCGGCCGGCAGGTGCGAGGCCTCGGACGGACACATGAAGGTGGCGCCCACCCCGGCGCGAACGAGCCCGATGGCGTTGGCGCGCGGCCACACCTCCTCCGCGATGCGCGGCGCGAATCCGGCGGCGGCGAAGGCCGCCAGCACCCGGTCGTAGAAACCGGGGTTGTGGGTCCGGGGAAAGAGCACGAAGGGGGTGTCGGCGAGATCGCGGAGACGCAAGGCCGGCCCGCGGGCCCGCGGATGATCGGCGGGGAGCACCACGCCATTGCGCTCCCGCAGGAGCAGCCGCGTACGCAACTCGGGCGAGGGGGCGTCCGGATGGAAAAAGCCGCAGCCGATCTCGCCCGCTCGCAGCGCCTCGAGCTGGACGGCGGTCGGCGATTCATTCAACTCCAGCCGGATGCCGGGGAACCGACGGTGAAATTCCCGGAGGATGTCCGGCAGCACGGTGGCCATGGCGAGGCCGGTGAAACCGACCTTGACCCGGCCCACCTCGCCGCCTGCGACGGCCTTGAGTTCCGCCGGCAGGCCGGCGAGCGAGCGCAGCAGCGGTTCGATCCGTTCAGCGAGGGCGCGGCCGGCGGCGGTCAATTCGACACGGCGGCTGGAGCGGACGAAGAGCCGGACCCCGAGCGACGTCTCGAGTTGGGCGATCTGCCGGCTCAGGGCGGGCTGGGCGACCAGGAGGGCCTCGGCCGCGCGGCGGAAATGGAGCTGCCGGGCCACCTCCCGGAAATAGATCAGGTGCCGTAACTCGAAGGGGAATTGATACTCTCGAGGCATCAAGCTGAGCTAAACAAGTAATTCCCAGCCAACGCAACCCTGTGCTACGCTCATCCTCATGCCCCAAACCCTCTTTGAAAAAGTGTGGGCGGCCCACACCGTCCGGACCCTCGCCAATGGCCAGACCCAGTTGCTGATCGGCACGCACCTGATTCACGAGGTGACCAGCCCGCAGGCTTTCGGCATGCTCCGCGATCTGAAGCTCAAGGTGGCGATGCCCCATCGGACCTTTGCCACCGTCGATCACATCGTGCCGACCGACCAGGTGAGCGAGCCGTTCGCCGATCCGCTGGCCGACGCGATGATCAAGGAATTGCGGGCGAGCTGCCGCGAATTCGGCATCACCTTCTTCGATCGACCGACCGGGAAGCAGGGCATCGTGCATGTGGTCGGGCCGGAGCAGGGCATCACCCAGCCGGGCACGACGATCGCCTGCGGCGATTCCCACACCAGCACCCATGGCGCGTTCGGTGCGATCGCATTCGGCATCGGCACGACGCAGATCCGCGACGTGCTGGCGACGCAGACGATGGCGCTCGGCGCCCTTAAGGTGCGCCGGATCAATGTGACCGGCCGGCTGCGCCCTGGCGTCTACGCGAAGGACGTGATTCTGCACATCATCCGCACGTTGGGGGTGAATGGCGGGACCGGCTTCGCCTACGAATATGGCGGCGAGGTCTTCGACCGGTTTTCGATGGAGGAGCGCATGACGGTCTGCAACATGTCGATCGAGGGCGGTGCGCGGGCGGGGTACGTCAATCCCGACGACACGACGTTCGCCTACCTGAAAGGGCGGCCCTACTCCCCCCGCGGGGCGGAGTGGGATGCGGCGGTGGCCCGTTGGCGCGCGACGGCGAGCGACGCGGGTTGCCGGTACGACGATGTGGTCACGATCGCCGGCGAGGACATTGCGCCCACCGTCACCTGGGGCATCAATCCGGGGCAGGGCATCGCGATCACCGAGACGATCCCCGATCCGGGCCGCGCGACCGCGGGCGACGAGAAGGCTTCCATCGAGGAGGCGCTCGCTTACATGAAATTATCGCCGGGTGCGCCGATCAAGGGGACCCGGATCGATGTGGCCTTCCTCGGCTCCTGCACCAACGGTCGCTTGAGCGACTTCCAGGAGGTGGCGCGCTTCCTCAAGGGCCGGCGGGTGGCTCCGGGAGTCAAGGCCATCGCGGTGCCCGGTTCGCAGGGCGTGGGCCTGTTGTGCGCCGAATTGGGCATCGACCAGGTGCTCCGCGACGCCGGTTTCGAATGGCGCAACGCCGGCTGTTCGATGTGCCTGGCGATGAATCCCGACAAGCTGATCGGGGACCAGCTCTGCGCGAGTTCCTCGAACCGCAATTTCAAGGGCCGCCAGGGCAGCCCGACGGGGCGCACCCTGTTGATGAGCCCCCTCATGGTGGCGGCCGCCGCCGTCACCGGCGCCGTGGCCGACGCACGCGAGGACTTCGCGGTGCGCGATAACTGATCCGCCGCGCATTTCACCCAAGGATTCCACCATGGCCCTCGCTAAAATTACCTCCGTCACGGGCACCGGCGTCTTCGTTCCCGGCAACGACATCGACACCGACCGCATCATCCCGGCGCGCTTCATGAAGTGCGTCACCTTCGACGGACTCGGCCAGTACCTGTTCTACGACGTGCGCAAGCACGCGGACGGAACTGACCGGCCGCACCCGTTGAACGACCCCCGGTTCAGCGGGGCCACGATCCTGTTGAGCGGGGCCAATTTTGGCTGCGGCTCGTCGCGCGAACACGCGCCGCAGGCGCTCCAGAAGTTCGGCCTCAAGGCCATCGTGGCCGAGGGCTTCGCCGAAATCTTTTTCGGGAATTGCACGACCCTCGGTCTGCCCTGCCTGAGCGCGAGTCGCGCCGACATCGCCCGCATCGCCGCCGCGGTCGAAGCGGATCCCAAGATCGAGGTCGTGGTCGACGTCGCCGCCCAGGAGATCCGTTGCGGCGGCCACACCGTCAAGGCCTCGATCCGCGAAAGCGCCCGCGACGCCCTCGTCCACGGCCGGTGGGACGCGATCGGCGAACTCCTCGAGGGTCTGCCCGCCGTCCAGGCGCTGGCGGGGCAACTCCCTTATCTCGCGGCCTAAAACTTAGCACGACAGGTGGTTGCGCGAGGCGGGCTCGCGGGGCGGTTATCGGCTTGGCGCTGGGCGGCGTTGCGCTCATTTTACGGACCCTTTTGTCCGGGAACGCGTCAGATTAGCGACTTCCACCACCTTTATGTTCTTCGCTGCGATTGAAATCGTCAAAGGCGCCGGCCTGCTGATCTATCCCTTGGGCGTATGTTCGGCGGCCGCCGTGTTCATCATCTGCGAGCGCGCCTACGCGCTCCGGACCGCGGCGATCATTCCGCAGGACCTCGTGGAGGCCGTGGTCAACGGCAAGCCGCTCATGGGCGGTCGCCATACCGTGCTGGCGCGGATCGTGGAGTTCGCGGAGATCCACGCGAATGACGAGGGCGCCGTCAAGGCGTTCGCCCGGCTGGAGATCAATCGGATGGAGCGGGGCATCCCGTACCTCGACGTCATCTATGCGGCCGCTCCGCTGATCGGTCTTTCCGGCACGGTGACGGGCCTGCTGCAGGTATTTTCACAAATCGCGCCGGACACCGGTTTGCCGGACCCGGTGGCCTTTACCAAGGGCGTGGCGCTCGCGCTTTCGGCCACGGTGATCGGCCTGGGCATCGCCATCCCATCGCTGGTCGGCAGCGGTTACCTTCAGCGCAAGATCGAGAATTACGCGGCGCAGCTCGATGTGCTGCTGGAGCGGATCCTCCGGCGCACGGCCGCATGAGTTCGTTTTACCAGAAGCGGCGCAAGCGGCCCGAGTTGAACCTCGTGCCGCTGATCGACGTGCTCGTGATGCTGATCTTCTTCTCGTTCGTCACGATGCAGTTCAAATCGGCGACGACGATGAATATTACGCTCCCGAAGGTCGAAACCGCCGGCAAGAACGAGTTCAAGGGCACCGTCACCATCGGCATCGACAACAAGGGCGTCATCTCCTTCAACGGGAAGGCCATCAGCGATGCGGATTTGGAGCCTTTTCTGCAGAAAGTCCATGACGTCGACAAGGACATCCCCGTTCTCATCAAGGCCGACGAGACGACCCAGCTCAAGAAGCTCGCCTTCGTGATGGACATGTGTCGCAAAACGGGGATGAACAAGTTCAGCCTGCAGTCGCGTTGAACCTGGTCATTACGGGAGTGACCCGGGGGCTGGGGCGGGCGCTGGCGAAGTGGTATATGGTGCATGGACATGTCGTCGCCGGCTGCGGCAGAACTGGGCAGGCGATTTTTGATCTTCGGTTCGATCACCCGGAGCCGCATCGGTTCGACCCGGTGGACGTCACGCAAGCGGTGAAGGTGAATTTATGGGCGGAGCGGGTGATGGGGGGCGGAGGGATGGAGGCGCCGGATCTCTTGATCAATAATGCGGGGGTGATGAATACCCCGGCGCCGCTGTGGGAGGTTTCGGCGGATGAATTCTCCAAGGTGGTGGCGGTGAATTTGATTGGGGTGAACAATGTGCTGCGGGCGTTCGTGCCGGCGATGGTGGCCCGCCGCAAGGGGGTGATCGTCAACCTAAGTTCAGGGTGGGGAAGGAGCGCGTCCGCCGGCGTCGCACCTTACTGTGCGACAAAATGGGCGATCGAGGGGCTGACGAAGGCGCTCGCAGAAGATCTTCCCGAGGGCATGGCGGCGGTGCCCCTTAACCCGGGCGTGATCGATACCGATATGCTACGCCAGGCTTGGGCGGACGGGGCGGGGGCTTACCCGCAAGCGGAAGTGTGGGCCGAGACGGCCGCGCCGTTTATTCTTGGACTGGGGCCGGCCGACAATGGGCGTTCCGCCACGGTCGGCGGCTTCGATGAGTGAACGCCGTCAGGGCATCGGCACCAGCGGGTCGACCTCGGCGTCGTAATTCACGCCGGGGAGACCGAAACCAAAGAGCTTGAGGAAGTCGCTGCGGTAGCCGGCGAGATCGGTCAACGCTCCGACGGTCTCGGTGGTAATCTGCGGCCAAAGCTTTGCGACTTCGTTTTGGACGTCGGGTCGCATCTCCCAGTCGTCGATCCGGATGCGGCCGCCCTCGTCGAGTTTGGGGCCGCCGGGCGCGTAGAGTTCGCTCGCGAAGAGACGGTACAATTGCTCGATGCAGCCTTCGTGGGTGCCGCGGGCCTTCATGAGTTTGAAGAGGATCGAGATGTAGAGCGGCACGACCGGAATCGCCGAACTGGCCTGCGTCACCAGGGCTTTGTTGACCGAGACGTAGGCGTGGCCGCCGCCGTTCAGTTGCAGCAGCGCATCGATGTTGCGGGCGGCCCGTTCGAGATCGTGCTTGGCTACGCCGATCGTGCCGTTCTTGTAGATGGCCCAGGTGACTTCCGGTCCGATGTACGAGTACGCGACGGAGCGGGCCCCGGGCGCCAGCACGCCGGCTTCGGAGAGCGCGTTCATCCAATACTCCCAATCCTCGCCCCCCATGATCGCGACGGTGTCCGCCACCTCCTGGTCGTTGGCCGGCTCCACGGTGACTTCGCTCACCAGGCCCTTGTCGGTATCCACCGTCTTGTTCGTGTAGGGCGCGCCGATCGGCTTGAGCACCATCTTATGCACCGCTCCGGTCTTGGGATGGGTCCGCCGCGGGGAGGCGAGCGAATACACCACGAGGTCCACCTGGCCGAGATCGGCGGCAATGAGGTCGATGGCCTGGCGCTTGAGTTCGTCGGAAAAGGCGTCGCCGTTGAGATTCTTGGCGTAGAGGCCTGCGGCTTGGGCCGCCCGGGTAAAGGCCACGGTGTTGTACCAGCCGGGCGTGGCGGTCCGGCCATCTTCAGAGGGCCGCTCGAAGAAGACGCCGAGGGTGGCGGCGCCGGAGCCGAAGGCCGCCGTGACGCGGGAAGCGAGGCCGTAACCCGTGGAGGCGCCGATCACCAAAACGCGCTTCGGTCCGCCGGCGATCGACCGCTGCGCCCGGACGTAATCGATCCACGAGCGCACGTGGGCGGCGCAACCATCGGGGTGGGCCGTCACACAGATGAATCCGCGGACCTTGGGCTTGATGATCATAGGTCGGCCATTTTCCCGCGGGCTGGAGAGGTGGCAAGTGACAACTTCCCCGCCGCCGGCAGTCGTTCCGGGCAGCCCGTCCAGGGGTCAGTTACTGCGGGCCCGGTTAGACCGGAATTTACTGGCTCAACAGCACGATGGGCCCCTCATGCACGGGGACGCCGCCCTTGCGTTCCACGCTGACGGCGAATTTCTGCGCCAAGCCGATATGCTTCCCGGCCGAGAACGGGATGCGCGCTTCGCCGGTCCGCGGATCGACATGGAACACCCCGCCATCCACGGGAGTGGCATATTGCGGATCGATCACCCAGAGCTGGTAGTCCCGATCGGCCGCGGGCGCGGGCAGGTTGGACACCTTGAGGATGCCCTTCTGGGCGGTGGGATCCCAGACCGCAATCGCGAGCGCCTGAGGCGAATTGCCCAGGAGCGAGGTCAGCGCGGCGAGCTTGTAATGAGCGAGGTCGCCCTCGCTCTTGAGTTTCTGGTCCAGCGCGGCGAGTTGGCGGCCTGCTTCCGCCAAGCGGGCACGGTCATCGGCGAGGGCGCGCCGCGTGATCAAGCGCTCCGCATCGAGCTGATTGCGGGCACTGCGCAGGGCGAAGTCCGCCAGGGCGGCCTGCTGCCGCAATTGATCGTTCTCAGAGCGGACGATGAGATAACGCTGCCCCAACCAGGTGGTGGCGATGGCCAAGCCGGCGGCCGTCGCCAGACTGGCGACGACGAGCCAGGAACGCCACGACGGGAAGGCCGTGATCCTGGCCTCCGCCGTGAGTGGGGCGGGCAGGGGGCGGCGCGCAACCTCGGCGAGCAGCCGCGCCTTGAGCCGCTCGGGCGGTTCGACCGCCGCGGCCGTGTGGGCCAGGGCGGCCGCCGCCGCGCGAAGTTCATCCGCCCGGGCCTGCAGCTCCGGCCGGCTCGCGACCAGCGCCGCAAACTCCTGGAGTTCGGCGGCGTCGAGCAGGTCGAAGGCGGCCAAAGCGGCGAGTTCCTCGTGGCGTTCCTCGATCATAGCCGGTGCGCGAGCAGATCGCGCAGTTTGATCAGGCCGCGGCGAATGCGGGCCTTGACCGTCCCGAGGGGTTCCCGCAACTGCGCGGCGATCTCCTGCTGAGTCAGTCCGGAGAAAAAGGCCAGTTGCAGCGCCTTTTGCTGATCGGGCGGCAAGGTCGCTACGGCGGCGCGGACCGCCTGCGCTTGGTCGCCCAGGAGAGCACGGCTGTCCGACGCCGGATCCGCCGTGCGCATGTGGAGGTCGAAATCCGCGGGGGCTGAGTCGCGCAGGATTTCCGCGCGCCGCCGCCGTTGCCGCAGCCGGTCGATCGCGCGATTGCGGGCGAGGGCAATCGCCCAGGAAAACGCGGTGCCGCGCGAGCTCTCGAAGGTTGCGGCCTTCTCCCAGAGCGCGACGAACGCATCGTGCACAACATCCTCGGCCTCGCTATGATCGGTGAGGATGCGGACGGCCACCGCAAACAAGGGCCGCGAGAAACGGTCGTACAATTCCGCCAAGGCCGTCTGGTCTCCCTCCGCCATGCGCTGGACCAGGGCCGCGTCCTTGGCTCCGCTAGGCTCGGGTTCCGGATCTGGCTCCGTCGCAGACGTCATCGGCGGAAACACGTCATCCCGCCGGTCGCCCGTGAAGGCGATGGCCGCGCACCACGCCGATGACGGCAGCAGGTTGGTTAGAATCAGCGACATTCATGGAAACTACGGGCGGCGTCCCCGACAGGATGCGGCCATCGCTGCCTTGGCGAGCGCATTTTGCGGGGGCGGCCCGGGCGAAACCTTTGGCCGGCGCCTGCGTCAAGTCGCGAGGAATCCATGAACCTCCTGACTTCTTTCGCCCAAGGGTGCTTGGGGACTTTCTTCGCACTAATGATGACCGGAGCGGTCGCAGCCGCGCCGGTGGTGGGACAGCCCGCCCCCGACTTCACCCTGACTGACCTGAACGGCCAGACCCATCGGCTGTCCGATTATCGCGGCAAGGTGGTGGTCTTGGAATGGACCAACCCCGAATGTCCCTTCGTGAGAAAACATTACGATAGCGGAAATCTGCCGAGTCTGCAGAAGGCGGCCCGCGCCGACGGCGTGGTCTGGCTGGCCATCAACTCCGGCCATCCGGGGGCCCAGGGTGATTTTGAGCCCGCGCAGGTGCGGGCCTGGCTGGACGCGAAGGGGGCGTCCCCCACGGCGTATTTTCGCGATCGCGACGGCAAGGTCGGTCACCTCTACGACGCGAGGGCTACGCCGCACCTCTTCGTCATCACCGCCGACGGCACCCTCGTCTACCAAGGTGGCATCGATAGCATTCCTTCGGCGAAGATCTCCGACCTCCCGCGGGCGACCAATTACGTCCGGGCTGCGCTGGCTTCCGTCAAGGCGGGCGAGCCGGTGGCGGTCCCGACCAGCCGGCCTTATGGCTGTTCGGTCAAGTATTGACGCGCGGGGGCCGCTGACGTCGTCGCGAGCGGCTAAACCGTCACGTCGAACAACGGTTCGCACAGGCTGCCGGTGGCGACCGGCGTGACCGGCCCGGTCATCTGAATCGAATAGTCCTCGCCGATCTCGATGCCGAGGGTGCCGCCGGGCATGTGCACCGTCACCGCCCGATCGACCAGGCCCAGGCGGTGGGCGACGGCCGAGGCGGCGCTGGAGCTGCTGCCCGACGCGAGGGTGTAGCCGGCGCCGCGCTCCCAAATCTCGATGCGCACGTTGCGGCGATCGAGCACCTGGAGGAATTGCACGTTCGTGCGGTGAGGGAAGAGGGGATGCACCTCGATGGCCGGACCGTACTGCCGCGCCAGTGCCTCCGTGACGGTTTCAAGGGGGATCACGCAGTGGGGATTGCCGATGGTCGCGGCGCAGAAGACAAACGTGCGATCCCCGGCGGCGAGCGTCTCGTTGATGACATCCCGATCCGGTCCGGCCACGGGGATGGACCGGCTGTCGAACCGCACTTGGCCCATCGCGATCGTGATCAGCCGCCCATCGGGCAGGAGTCGCACCGCCACCACGCCGCCGGGGGTGTCGACGGTAAAGTCGGGGCGGCGGATCCGGCCCGCGTCGGAGAGGTACCGGGCGAAAATCCGCAGTCCGTTCCCCGACTTTTCCGCCTCGGATCCATCGGGGTTGAAGATGCGGAGGCCGAAATCACCCCGGGTGGAGGGCAGGGGCCCCCAGAGGATGCCGTCCGAGCCGGCGCCAAAGTTGCGATGGCAGATCGCGCGGATCTGCGCCCGGCTCGGCTCCGCCCAGTCGGGATAGTCCGCCGGATCGAGCACGAGGTAGTCATTGCCCAGGGCATGATACTTGTGGAAGCGCAGTGGGGCCATGGCGGGTGGATGGGCGGCGGACGCCGCTTAACTGGCCGCGCTGGCCGGCGGAACGTAGTCGAAAAGCTTCCGCTTCTTGATCGCCGCGACCACGGGCGCCGGCACCATCTGCTCCCAGGTGGGATCGCCCTCCCGGATCCGCCGCAGCACGTCGCGCGAGAAGACATTGAGCGTGGCCGGGTCAAATCCGACCAGGCAGTCGATGTAGTGATTCTCCAGCAGATGGGCGTAGAGATTCGAGAGATGATCGACGATCTTCACGTTCTTCGCGGTGATCAGGACGTTCGAGGAGAACGCATTGGCCGGCGCAGCTTCGATCGCGCCCGAGTCGCCGGAGATGTAGCGCTCGTAGGCATCCTGCCGCATCGGATAGATGTAGAGCTTGACCGCGTTGCGGAACAGCCGCCCGAACGATTCCAAGATCCCGCCCTCGAGAGCCTCGTAATATTTCTCGTTGAAGATCTCGAGGAGGTTGTTGATGCCCATCGCGACGCCGATCATCTCCTTGGTGTAGCGCCGGAAGTAGGAGGTCAGGCGGTAGTATTCGGAGTAATTCGAGATGAGCACGGTGAAGCCGATGTCCGCCAGCAGGTCGACCCGCGAAAGGAAGTCCTTCGCGTCGAGCGCGCCGGCGGCGAGCAGGTTGTTCATGGTGATCTCCATCAGGACGATCACCTCCTTGCCCTTCACCAGGGGCTCCTGCACGAACTGCGCGGTGGCGCAGTTGACCATGTCGACGTTGACATGGGTGGCGGGACGGAAGCTGCCGCGTTCCACCAGGATCGCCTTCTTGTGGAGCACCTCCGACGGCTGGAGGACTTCTCCGTTCGGCCCGAACATCACTGCGTTCGTCAGCCGCGATTCCACCAGATGCAGCGACATGAGGCGGTTGTCCACATGCTGGAACGCCGGCCCGGTGAACCGCAGCATGTCGACCTCGATCCGCTCGGGGCCGAGGCCGTCGAGCAGCGATTGGATGAGCCGCTTCGGATCGTCGCGGTAGTACAGCGCGCCATAGACGACGTTGAGGCCGATGATGCCGAGCGCGTCCTGCTGGAGGACCGCTTCGCGGTCCCACATCCGGACGTGCAGGATGATGTCGCTCGGTTCGCCGCGGGGTTCGGTCTGAAAGCGCATTCCCATCCAACCGTGGGACTCGTTGGTGCCTTGGTAGTTGCGGGTCGCCACGGTGTCGGCGAACACGAAGAAGGTGGTGCGGTCGCCGCGCGCCGCGGCCAGCCGTTCGATCAGCAACTGGAATTCGTGGTCCAGCATGAGCTTGAGCCGTTCCCGGGAGACGTACCGGGGCGCCTTGCCGTAGATCGCGTCGCTGAACGCCATATCGTAGGCGGAGATGGACTTGGCGATCGTGCCCGAGGCTCCTCCCGCCTGGAAGAATTGTCGCGCCACCTCCTGGCCGGCCCCGATCTCGGCGAAAGTCCCGTACTTGCGGTCGTCGAGATTGATGGTCAGCGCCTTGCGGTTCGCCGTGAGAAGCTCCTTCTGCTCAGACATGGGCGGATCCTGCCTCGAAATTCGCCGAGTTGCAACCCGTTCCTCGCCGAACGCAGAGGAGCGAGCGCCGGGGCGTCGCCTTTCTTCTGGAGGAACGGCCCGGAGTGGGTAGGCTGGCCCGAGCATGAAGCAATTCCTGACGTCGATGCTGGGTTCGCTGGTGGCGTTGATCATTTTCGCGACGGGCGGTTTGTTGCTGGCCGCCGGCCTGGTGGGGGCGATCGTCGCGCTGTCGGCGAAACGGGCGCCGGTCTTCGAGAACAACTCTTACCTCGTCTTCGATCTGGGGATCAATTTGACGGACGCCCCGCCGCGCGTCGATCTCGGCGATCTTACGGGCGGCGCCCCCACGACCCTCCAGGTCCGCGCCGTGACCGCCGGGCTCGCCGCGGCCGCCCACGACCCGCGCATCCGCGGCGTCCTGCTGGTGGGCTCGCTCGCGCCCGCGAATTATGGCACCGGCTTTGCCGCGCTCCGCGAGGTGCGGGCGGCGCTGGCCGAGGTGCGGGCGGCGGGCAAACCCGTCAAGGCGTACCTCGATTACGCCACGACCAGGGACTACTATCTCGCGTCGGTCGCCTCCAGCGTGATGCTGAATCCTTACGGGCTCGTGTTCATGCCGGGGCTCTCGGCCCAGCCCGTGTTCTACGCCGGGGCCTTCGAAAAGTATGGCGTCGGTGTGCAGGTGACGCGGGTCGGAAAGTACAAGTCCTACGTCGAGCCCTTTATCCGGAAGGACATGAGTCCGGAAAGCCGGGAACAGACTCAGGTCCTGCTCGACGACCTCTGGGGGAATCTGCTCGCCGACATCGGCCGCTCGCGGGGGATTGCGCCGGCCGCCTTGCAGGCGACGGTGGACGCGGAGGGACTGGTGCGGCCCGAGGTCGCGCGGAAGGCGCACTGGGTCGATCGCGTGGGCTACCGCGACGAGCTGATCGCCGAACTCAAGCGCGAAACGGGCGTGCACGCCGCCAAGCAGCCGTTTCGCCAGGTGGCCCTGGCCGACTACCTCAAGACGGTGGTCCCCGCCGCGTCCGAGCACAAAGCGCGGGTCGCGATCGTCTACGCGGAGGGCGACATCGTCGACGGCGAGGGCGAGCCCGGCGAAGTGGGCAGCCTGGCCTTTGCCCGCGAACTGCGCCGCCTCCGCCAGGATCCCACCGTCAAGGCGATCGTCCTGCGGGTGAACAGTCCGGGCGGCAGCGCTTCCGCCGCCGAGGACATTCAGCACGAAATCCGCCTGGCCCGGGCGGCCAAACCGGTGGTGGTGTCGATGGGTTCCTACGCCGCCTCCGGCGGGTATTGGATCTCCACCTACGGCGAGCGGATCTTCGCGGAGCCCACCACGATCACCGGCTCGATCGGGGTCTTTGGCCTTCAGTTCGACGTCCAGAAACTGGCGAACGATTTTGGGATCACGTTCGACAGCGTCACGACGGGGAAATTCGCGGGCGCGATCACCGTGGCCCGACCCAAGACCCCCGAGGAGATGGCGGTCTTTCAACGGATGGTGGATTGGATCTATGGCCAGTTCATCGCGAAGGTCGCGGATTCGCGGAAGCTGACGCTCGCCTTCGTCCAGGAGCACGCCCAGGGGCGGGTCTGGTCGGGCGTGGCGGCGCACCGCCTGGGCTTGGTGGACGAGATCGGCGGCCTCGATGCCGCCGTGGCGTTTGCCGCGAAGCGGGCCGGTCTCGGCGCGGGCGATTACGGCCTGGCGGAGTATCCGCGGACCAAGGATCTGCGCGAGGCGATCGCGGAAATGCTCGGGCGCGTCGCGCCCTCGGGTTTGCATGTGCGTGCGACGGGGCTCCTCGGCGAGATCGAACGGCAGTTCGACCGCATGAGCGCCGAACTCAAGGCCTACAATGATCCGCGGGGCGTCTACGCCCGGCTCCCGCTCGATCTGGCCGTGCGCTGACCCGGTTCTTTCATGGATCATTCACTGCTGCGCGACTGCCCCGCCACCGTGATTCCCGCCGGCCAACCGGTGACGCTGCCGGCCGGCACGGCGGTGGAGGTGGCGCAATCGCTGGGTGGCAGCGTCACGGTGCGGACCGCCGCCGGACTCTTCCGGATTGCGCCGGCGGATGTCGACGCGATCGGCGGATGGACGGCGGCTCCCGCCGACGCGCCGGCGCCGGGCTCGGCGGGAACGGGGCCGGCGGCGGAGTTCAGCGAAGCGGCCGTCTGGGCTGCGCTCAAGACGTGTTTCGATCCGGAAATCCCGGTCAATATCGTGGATCTCGGGTTGGTCTACGATTTGGCGATCGAACCTCTGCCCTCGGGGCGACAGTCGGTCGAGATGAAGATGACGCTGACCGCACCCGGTTGCGGCATGGGCCCGGTGATCGCCGAGGATGCCCGCCAAAAGGTCGCGGCGCTTCCCGGCGTGGAGACGGCCCGCGTCCACATCGTGTGGGATCCGGTCTGGAATCCGCGGATGATCTCCGCCGCCGGCCGGCTGGCCTTGGGGCTCGAATAAGGCGCCGCTGGGCCGGCGGTTCGCCGCCGGGTCAGGCCGTGACGGTCTCGAGGGAAGAGCCCGCGGTGACGACTTCCGGGGTTTCGCAGTTGGGCCGCGCGATCACCCCCGGGAACGGCTCGGCCGGGAACGGCCGATCCGGTTCGGCCAGCAGATGGCGATCGCAGACGGTGAAGAGCTCGGCCTCGGATTCCGTCACCCGCATCGCCCGCAGGAATGCGCCCGCGGGGTCGACCGCCTGGCCGACGAAATTTAGATACTTCTTCATCTTGTTGACATGCGCCCGCTCGCCGAGGCCGGGCGCGGCCGTCGCGCGATAGAGGCAGTCGACGTACCCGCGGACGTCGGCCAGCGTCACGACGGCCGGGCTTCGGCCGGCGGCCCGGTCCCGGCACTGGCGGAAGATCCACGGATTGCGGATCGCGTGCCGGCCGATCATGACCCCGGCCGCCCCCGTCGCGCGCACCACGGTCTCGACCTTGGCGGCCGAGGTCAGATTGCCGTTGGCCAGCACGGGGCAGCGGACGCGCGCGGCGGCCCGGCCGATGAACTCGTAGTGGACCTCGCTGCGGTACATTTCCCGGACGGTGCGACCGTGGACCGTCAGAAGATCGACCCCGTGGGCGTTGACCGAATCCAGGATCCGCTCGAAGTTCGCGGTGTCGTCGAATCCAATCCGCATCTTGACGGTGAACCGACCCGGGACCGCGGCGCGCAGCGCCGCGAGGATCGCGTCGACGCGCGCGGGATCGCGCAGCAATCCGCCCCCGACGTTCTTCTTGTACACCTTCGGGGCGGGACAGCCCAGGTTCAGATCCAGACCTGCGATGGGATGGCGGGCGAGCTCGTCGGCGGTCCGGACGAGCGCCCCGATCTCTTCGCCGATGACTTGGGCGAAAACCGGGCGTCCGGTCCGATTCTCATCGATGCTGCGCAGGATGTGACGCTCGGGTCGGGACTGGGCGTGGACCCGGAAGAATTCCGTGAAGAAATAGTCCGGCGCGCCATAGGCCGCCACGACCGCCATGAACGCCAGGTCGGTGACATCCTGCATCGGGGCCAGGGCCGTGAGCGGCTGCCCGGGTTCGATCGGCGGGGGCAGGGGATGGAGCGAGCTCACGGCTCCTCCTCGGTCTCGCCCGATTCGGCGTCGTCCTGCTGCCGACGGACCCGCTCCAGGATTTCCGTCATGTCCTCCACTCCGTCGTAGACGGCCCGGGCGACGTAAATGGGGCGCTTCTGCTGGAGCGCGAGCACGATCGAATCGCTGGGTCGGGCGTCGATCTCGACGATCTTGGTGCCGAGCTCGTTCTCCATCCGCAGGAATACGCGGGCGTAGAAGGTGCCCTCCCGCGCGTCGTTCACCACCACCCGGTCGAGCCGGGTGCCCAGTCCGACGAGGATGCTGCCGATCAAATCGTGGGTCAGCGGGCGGTCCCGCTTGACGCCATCGATCGTCATCTGGATGGCATTGCCGACCGAATGGTCGACGTAGATGACGAACGTCTTGGCGTCGTCCCCCAGGAAGACAGCGCAGCCGTTGGCCGTGGGCATGACGCCCTTGATCGTAACGGAGACGACGTCGTTTTGCATGAGGGAGGCGCGGAAGCATCTTGGCGTCGGGGGGCCGAAAGCGCAAGCTGCCGCCGCGGTCGATCGCGCCGTCGGGCCGGCCGCTCAATAGCCGTACAGGCTCAGACCCAGCGCTCGGGCGCGGGCCACGACGGCGGGCCGGTCGAGGAGGATCACGCTGCCCGTTTGCAGGGCGGCCGCGCGGATGCCGGCCGCGTCCATCGCCGCCAGCGTCGTCAGTCCGAAGCAGGGGACATCGAAGCGGAAGTCCTGCCGCGCCTTGACCGTCTTGACGAAGAGCGCGCCGTCGGTCTTGAACGTGCCGGCCCGCTGCAGCATCGCGTCCGTGCCCTCGAAGGCCTCCACGGCGAGGACCGTGCCCTGCCGCACCACGCACCCTTGGCCGATGTCCAGCCGCGCGCATTCCCGCGCGATGTTCACGCCATGCGCCACGTCATCCGCCGCGATGGGAAAGGAGCGGCCGGTCATGCATCCTGCGGTGGCGAGGTGGTCGTCGAGGAAGGCGCGCGCATCGAGCAGCCGGATCCCGAGCGCCTCGATCTCCTTGGCCACCGCGCCGAAGATCGTCTCGGCGTTGCGGCGTTTCAGCGAGAAGAGGATGCGGGCCGCCTTGAAGTCCGGGTGCAGGTCGCGAAACAGGCGGCCGGGGGTGACCTGGCCCGCCATGAGCGCGTAGCCGGCGTCGAATTCCTTCAGCAGATCGAGCGTCTTGCCCACCTGGCCGACCAGCACCGTGCGGCGCATCGCTTCCGGAAACGACGCCACCAGCTCCGGGGCGGTCTCGTCCTTGAAGGCGATGAGCACCACCGGCACGCCCGCCGCCCGCGCTGCGTCCGCCACCAGCCGCGGGTAGACGCCCTGGCCGGCGATCAGCGCCAGCGGGCGGTGCGGCGCGAAGTCGGCGGGCAGGAACGCGGAACGGGGCCCCCTCACGTATTCGCGCCGTAGTACTTCTTGTAGCTGCGGTAGTACCGGTAGTTCGAGTAATACTCGATGCGGCGGGGCGAGAGACCGTTCAGCACGATCCCCAGGATCTCGTTCTTGCCCTCGCGCAGCGCACGGATGTACAGCCGGATGTGCTTGCGGTACGCGCGGTTGAACCGGCAGACGTACACGACCTCGTCGATGCGGTCGGCGATGAGCAGGGAGTCGCTGACGGCCCCCATCGGCGGAGAGTCGACCAGCACGAGATCGAAGGCGCGCTTCAACCGTTCGAGGAGTTCGGCGAACGCCGGCGACTCCAGCAGTTCGGTCGGGCTCTTGGAGCGGCCGCCCGAAGTGAGCAGGAAGAGGTTTTCGGCCATCTGGGTGATGCCGAGGTGCGGGTTCGAGCATACGTCGTCGTCGAGCACTGCGCCGTGTTCGAACCAGGCGATCAGCCCGAGCTGGTTCTGCTGCTTGAAATGGCGGTGCAGCATGGGCCGGCGGAGATCGCAATCCACCAGGAGCGTCCGCTTGCCGTGCCGGGCGAAACAGCCGGCCAGATTGCAGGAGATGAGGGTCTTGCCCTCGCCGGGGATCGTGCTCGTGATGAGCATCGACTTGGGGAAATCCAGCTTGGAGTTGATCTTGACCGCACTGTAGAGCCCGAGGAACGATTCCGTTCCCGTGTTCGAATCGCCCCGCGGATTCGCGATCAACGTGTATTTGTTCTCATCGGGAACCTCGGCCAGGTCGGGGATGATGCCGAGGAGATTGACCCCGATGAACGATTCGACGTCCCAGGCGCTCTTGATCCGGTCGTCGATGAAGCTGAGGCCGATCGCCACGGTGAAGAACACCACGATTCCGAGCAGGATGCTCGAACGCACGGTGCTGGCGAAATTGGGCGAGGACGGGCTGTCCGGCACGGCGGCCCGATCGAGCACGCGGAGGGGGATCTTTTCCAGGCTCTTGGTCGTGGTCGTCTGGTTGAGCCGGTCGAGAATCTCCATGTAGTAGTTCTTCGCCACTTGCGCGTTGGTTTGGAGGGTCGTGTAGCTGCTCGCCAGACCCTTCAGTCGGAGCTCCTCCTTCTCCTGATCGTCGAATTCCTTCTGCAGGTTCTGGACGTGCGACCGGAATGCCGCCAGATTGGTCTGGAGATCGGCGATGGCCCCGTCCACCGCCTGGCGCAGCTGGGATTGCGTGACACGAATGCGGTCGGCAATCTCGATCATCTTCGGATGCCGCTCCAGATAACGGTCGGCCAGGATCTGCTGGGTTTGCTGCGCCTGGGCGAGTTCGGTGCGCAGCGCCTGGATGGAGCCGTGCTCGGCGATGTAGCTAATTTCCAACAGATCGCGGCCCTGGCGCTTGAAATCCTCCACCTGTTTGAGGTTGTTCTCGGCCTCGAGCAGCTGGAGTTGCGCCGTGGTCAGCGCCGTGCTCACGGTCCGCAGGCGGTCCGTCACCAGATCGACGCTCTTGTCGAGCGAGACCAGGTTGTTCTTCTGCATGTAGGCTTCGAGCTGATGGTCGGCGTCTTCGGCCGCGTGCTTCAGCTGTTCGACGCGCGCCTTGAGATAGACGACCGCGTCCTCGTTCTTGCCGCTCGCGTTGTCCAGCAGGTATTGGATGAACTGTTCGACGTAGCGATTGGCCACCAGGGCGGCCGCCTCGGGGTCCTCGTTGACCACGTTGACGTTGATCAGGTAGGTGCCATGCACCGGTTCGGCGTTCACCGAGCCGATGTCGGCGGTGGATGTCGGGGCCGCCTGACCGGGCTGCAGCCGTTTTAGCGCGGGCCGCAGGAGAATCTTCTGCTCGTCCGGCGTGAACGACGCGATCACCTGGCTGCGCAGCTTTCGGCTATCCAGAATCTGGATGTAGGTGTTCATGTCGAGGTCCGACCGGACGGACGAATCGACGATGCCCTGCGTCGTGACGACCGTGTCGGGTTTCTCGAACTGCATCTTCGCCGTCGCGCTATAGACCGGCGTCTTCCGCACCTGATAGTAGCCGAAGCCCAGGGCGACGAGCAGCGCGAGCGGGAGCGCGATCCACAGGCGCTCGCGCAGGATGATGTAGTAGTCGCGCAGCGTCCTCCGCTCGGCGACAGTCTCCTCCTGACCGGAGGCATAGGGCGTTCGGGAGGCGGGATCGGACATCGCAGGAGGGGACGCGGCGGAGACTTAAATAATGCGTTCCGGGACGTAGACGATATCGTCAGGCTCGAGCAGCAGCGTGTTGTCCTCGCGCTTCGCTTTGCTGCTCTCCTTGCCCCGGATCAGGCTTTGAATGTCCACGGTGAAGACCTTGGTCGAGCCGTCCGGCATGATGCGGGTGACGCGGACAGCGGTGCCCTGCGCGGTGTCGGTAAAGCCGCCCGCCTTGGTCACCAGATCGAGCACGCTCATCGTGGACTCGGGCGGCAGGGTGTACCGTGCGGGCACCTTGACCTGGCCTTGAATGGAAACCTCGCGCGGGGCGTATTCCTCGACGGTGATGGTGACCTCGGGCTTGCGCAGGAATCGTCCTTCCTTGTAAGCTTTTTCAATCGCCCGCTCGGCCTCGCTGATGGTCAGCCCGTAGACCCGAATCTCGTCGATCAGCTTGAGATTGACGGTGCCGCGGGCGTCGACGCGGCAGATCGTCGCGAGGTCCGGCTCCTGAAACACTTGGATCCCCAGCTTGTCTGAGGTGCGGATCCGATAAATCAGTCCCTTGGTGGGGAGAGCCGGCGCCGGCCCGACCTGGGCAAAGGCGGGAGGCGTCGCGCCCCCCAGGGTCGCGGCGATCAGCGCGGCGAGAATCAATCGGTTCGTCTTCATCGAAATCACCAGCGGGACGAAAGATTCAGACTCAAGGTGTTACCCGGAAAGTCGGCAATGTTCAAATTTGACCAATTCCTGACGTACGTGTACGTCAACGTGGCTTTGAAGTGCTCGTTCAGCGTGTAGGCCAATCCGACGGACCAGGTCAAATTATAGTCCAGTCGCTGCGGGCCGCCCGTGGTCACCTCGCCATTGACGCCGAGGAACCGCGTCTCGCCGCCGCCCACGGTGGCGAAAACGGAGTACTTGGCATTGTAGGCGTAGGTCGCGTTCAGGGTGGCGGTCTCGGTGTCGATGGAGACGGCCGTGGCGGTGACCCCGAAATCCTTGGAGAGGGTGCCGGTCAGGGTGGTCTTCTTGTCGAAGTTATAGGTGGCCGAGCCCGCGACCGAGTAATCGCCCTCGGTGCCCCCGGCGGTCATGTCGTGCTCGTAGGGCAGGCGGATCTGATAGCCGACCGAGAGGGAGCCGTTGATCCCGGGGATGATCCGGCCGCTGATTCCGGCGTAGACATCGTGGTCCACGTCCGACGACACGTTCGAGGACTCCGAATAGCGATACCGGTAGCCGGCGAACAGATCGCGTTCGTCGGAGAGAATATAATAGAGATCGAGATTGGCGGCGACCTGGCTCAGATTGGAGAAAAGCTTTTGATCGGAGTAATCCGTGTAGCTGTAATTGACGCCGCCGACGAAGGAGTAGCGATCGATGACCGGATACCGGGCCGTCAGGCCGGCGGTGTAATTCCAGGACGCATCGATCGTATTCACGTCGACGTCCGAGCGGTTTTGCTTCTGCACAATCAGGGTGAGGGCGCCGGTCGTGCGGCCGGTGGACTTGTCGAATTCAGTGGTGAAAGTCGGATCGGCGAAATTCTGCGCCGAGTACTTGGCATATTCCGTGAAGTTCCAGACCAGGCTCGCGTTGACGCCAATCCAGCCGGCCCGGCGCACGAACTCGATGCCGAGGCTGCTCGAGTACGTGATGCTGCCGCCGCTTCCGCTGTTTTGAAAAACGTTCGAATTGTAGGCGATGCCCGCCGTGCCGGTCACGAAAATCTTGTCGGCCCCGTCTTCGAGCGTGACCAGGGCGCGGGCGGGCGGAGACGCCGTCGCTAGGGCGGCCGCCAAGCCGGCGGTCGCGAGGCCGCGGTGCATCAATTTCATGCGTGCGATGGTGCCGGGAACGGACGCCCCGCCAGGCGGCTCACAAAGACGCGGGACTGATCGTCGAGTCGTTGGGGAGCGCCGACTTCACGACCGGAATGGCGACAATTTGCGCCCCAGTCGCCGCCGACGTGCCCGTATTGCTATTGGCACTGTTGTCGAGAAAGACGGCCCCCGCGCCAGTTTCCACGCTGCTGGCTGCGCCGGCCGTGCCCGTAACCCCGGCGGCCGGACCTTTGCCCACCGTTTGGAAGTACACGGTCTTGCGCGCCACGCAGGCGGCGGTGACCCGGTCATCGATGCTGGCCCGCTGGCTGGAGGGAATTTCCTGGACCACGACTGTCGGCGGTTGGCCGGGGCCGGCCGAGGTGATGATCGCCTGCTGGCCTTGGTGAAGAGTCGTGCCGCCGCTATCGAGTTCACCCGCCTGGATGGTGCTTTCGCCTTCGATCATTGAGATGATGGTGGCCTTGTCCTCCACCTCGATCACGACCTTGCGGCCGCGAATATTCACGCTGCCCTGGGGAGTACTATACACCATGCTGCTACCCGCAACCAACTTGCTGGTGCAGAGGCCGACCGTGCCGCGCTGGACGAAGGCCTGCGTCTGTGAGATCGACGGCTCAACATCCATGTCATCCCGGTTGGGCTTGAAGGGCTCCTGGTCAAACTGCTTGATGTCGACCTTGGTATCGGGGTCGAAGTACGCCCCGGTGCCGTTCGAGTAAACCATCGCGTAGTTGGCCTTGGGCTTGGTCTCGATCACGGTCCCCTCGGCATTGTAGACCGACTTCTTGGCCAGCTCATCGACCTGTTTGCCGGTGTCGACCAGAGCCTCGCCGTTCAAGTCGGCGACATAGAACTTGCTGGTCGGATCGTTCTTCCGCTCCTGAGCGCGGACGGTCGAGGCCAGGGTCAAGGCCGCTAGGCAGACCGCCACGGTCGCGGCTGGGCAAAAGGCGCGTGAGTTCATGACGAACAGATTAAAACGGCTCACCTTGGGTGGCAAGAGAGTATAATTGCGTAGGGCAGCGGTATTTGGCCTCCCCCCGCGCCCTATCAGTCCGGTTTTCAGGCCGCCGGCCGCCCGAGGACCAGATTGATGATCCTTCCACGGACGTAAACCACCTTGACGATCGGCTGCCCGAGAAAGGGCGTCACTTTCGGATGGGCTTGAGCGAGCGCAAGTACTTCGGCTTCAGGAAGATCAGCAGTAACATTCAACTCCGCGCGATGTTTGCCATTTACTTGCACTACCACCGTGACCGATGTGACGAGCAATTTGCCGGGATCGAACTTTGGCCAAGGGGCCGATCCCACCGAGCCGTGGCCACCCAAGCGAGCCCACAATTCCTCGGCGATATGGGGGGCGAATGGGGCCAGCAGCTGGAGGAAGGTCCGCAGCGTGGCGGCTTCGACGCGCGGGGCTTTCTGCACGGCATTCGCGAAAACCATCATCTGGGAAATGGCGGTATTGAAACGCAACGCTCCGATGTCGTCCCCGACTTTGCGGATGGTCTCGTGCAACAGCCGATCGAGCGCGGGATCCTCAGCGCCTTCGGACGTCACCTTGGAGTTGACCGCGCCGTCCGGGCCGAGGCACTCGCGCCAGACCTTCTGGAGGAAGCGGTGGGGGCCTTCGATGCCGCTGGGGTTCCACGGTTTCATCGCCTCGAGCGGTCCGAGGAACATCAGGTACAGTCGGAGCGTATCGGCGCCGTGGCTGGCGATGATCGTGTCCGGGCTCACCACGTTGCCGCGACTCTTCGACATCTTCTCGCCGTCTTCACCGAGGATGATGCCTTGATGAAATAATTTCCGGAACGGTTCGTCCGTCGGCACCGCACCCAGATCGTAGAGTACTTTGTGCCAGAATCGCGCGTACAGCAGGTGCAGCACGGCGTGTTCGGCCCCGCCGACATAGAGGTCGGGCGTACCCCAGGCGCGCAAAGCGTCGGGCGAAGCGAACGCGTCGTCATCGCGGGGATCCGTGAAGCGCAGATAATACCAGCAGGATCCGGCCCACTGGGGCATCGTATTCGTTTCCCGGCGGGCGGGCATCCACGTCGCCCCCGCCGGCCGCGGCGCGGTCGCGGGAACGGTCGCGCCGCTGATCGGCTCGTACCACAGCTCGACCCAGTCCGCGGCCTTCGCCAGCGGGCTCTCGCCGCTGCCGGTCGGCAGGTAGGAGGCCACCGCCGGCAAGGCGAGCGGCAGGGCGGCGTCCGGGAGCGGCAGCGCATAACGCAATTCGCCCCCGTCGAGGTAGGTCACCGGCGCCGGCGGCAAGCCCGTCGCGCCCGCCGCGGCGGCCCGGGCGTAATCGGCCGCCGAAACCCAGACAATCGGGATGGGCTCGCCCCAGTACCGCTGCCGCGAGAACAGCCAGTCCCGCAGCTTGTAGTTGACCGCCGCTCGCCCTGCGCCGCGCGCCGCCAGGTCCGCGGTGATGCGCCGTTTGGCCTCCCGCCATTCCAGCCCGGTATAGCCGTCGGAATGGACCAGGCGTCCGTCGCCCGTGTAGGGCAGCGCGGGCGCATGGCCATTGCCGGAATGGTCGGCCGGCTCGATCACGGTGATGACCGGCAGCGCGTATTTCAACGCGAACGTATAGTCGCGTTCGTCGTGCGCCGGCACCGCCATGATCGCACCCGTGCCGTAGCCGGTGAGGACATAGTCCGCGATCCAGATGGGCACCCGCGCGCCATTTGCGGGATTGCGGGCGAACGACCCGGTGAACACCCCCGTTTTGTCCTTCGCGAGATCGGTGCGCTCGAGGTCGCTCTTGGCGGCGGCCTGCCGCCGGTAGGCCGCCACCGCGGCCGCATAGTCCGGCAGCGTCAACGCCTCGGCGAGCGGGTGTTCCGGTGCGAGCACCATGTAGGTGCAACCGAACAGGGTGTCGGGCCGGGTCGTGAATACCCGCAGCGAGCCGAGGGCTTCGCGCTCCAGCGGAAATTGAATCTCCGCGCCCTCGCTCCGGCCGATCCAGGCTTCCTGCATCCGCTTGGTCGAGTCCGGCCAGTCGAGATCCTTGAGTCCCGCCAGCAGGCGATCGGCATACGCCGTGATCCGCAGAACCCATTGCCGCAGATTTCTGCGTTCGACCGGGAAGCCGCCGACCTCGCTGCGGCCATCGACGATCTCTTCATTGGCGAGCACGGCGTTGAGTCCCGGGCACCACCACACCGGGCGCTCATCGGTAAAGGCCAAACCCTTGCGAAAAAGCTGGAGGAAAATCCACTGGGTCCAGCGCACGTAGCGGAGGTCCGTCGTATCGATTTCGCGGTCCCAGTCGTAGCTGAAGCCGAGCGCGCGGATCTGCCGGCGGAAATTATCGATATTCTGGCGGGTGTTCGCCGCGGGCGGGGTGCCGGTTTTGACCGCGTGCTGTTCCGCCGGCAGGCCGAACGCATCCCAGCCGATCGGGTGCAGCACGTTGTCGCCACAGGCCCGGCGGTGGCGGGCGAGAATGTCGGTGGCGGTGTAACCTTCCGGATGCCCGATGTGCAGCCCCGAGCCCGACGGGTAGGGGAACATATCGAGTACGTAGTACTTCGGGCGCCCCGGTTCGGTGCCGGCCCGGAACGAGCGATTTTCCTCCCAGAAAGATTGCCAGTGCGGCTCAATTTCGTGAAAGTCGTACTCTTTGCAATCGGTAGCCATCGCGTGAAACCCGCTACAGTGAGCCTTTCATTCGCCCGGTCAATCTTGGCTCTGGGCGGGCTGGTCTGGGGTGCCGCCGCCGCGGCCGAAGGCCTCGGTCCGGGGTTCAACGCGCTGCTGGATGCCGTGGTCCGCATCGACGTGCGCGAGGTCACCTTCGACGAGGGATCGCGGCGGCTGGAGGCCAGTATTGGTTCGGGCGTGATTCTGTCCGACGACGGCCTGATCCTGACCAATGCGCACGTCGCCGGCCCGCGGGCGGTGGAGCTCAGTGTCACGCTGGCCAGCTTGGAGCGGGTGAGCGCGACCTTGGTGGGGTGGGACCATTGGACCGATCTTGCGCTGCTCCGGCTGAACCTGGCCGACGCCCGCCGCCGGGGCCTGCGCTTTCGCCATGCCGAGTTCGGCGACAGCAATCGTCTCTCGGTGGGCGAGACGGTCTACGCGGTGGGCACGCCCTATGGTCTGACCCGGACCGTAACCCGGGGCATCGTCTCGAATAACAATCGCTATTTCGAGGACCCCGCGGGGGTGGACGGCTACGAAACCGGTTCGTTCAACACCTGGCTCCAGACCGACGCGGCCATCAATCCCGGCAACTCCGGGGGCCCGCTGGTGACGGAGGATGGGCGGGTCGTGGGCATCACGTCCCGCGCCTATCTGGGGGCGAACAATCTCGGATTCGCGATTCCTGCGGCGACGGCGCAGCGGATCGTGGCGGGCCTGGTGCGCGACGGGGCCATCACCCGCAGCTACATCGGCATCGTCCCGAAGGCCTTGCAGGACTTTGAGTCCTTTTACGCGGTGGCCGCCGATACGGGCGTCCTCGTGAACAGCGTGGAGGCCGGTTCGCCGGCGGCCCGCGCCGGGCTCCGGGTGGGGGATATCGTGCTCACCTTGAATGGGCGGTCCCTCGATGGACGTTTCCCCGAGCAGCTGCCCCCGATCCAGAATTTCATCGCCGAACAGCCGGTGGGGGCGTCGCTGACCCTGGCCTACCGCCGCGGCAGCGAGACTCGGACCGCCACCGTGGTGACGGAACGGCTCGAAAGCCGCATGGGCGAGGAGGGCATCTTCGATGCCTGGGGTCTCGCGGTCCGCAAGGTCTCCCGGGCGTTCGCCCGGCAGAATCAACTGGCCGATGATACCGGCGTCCTCGTCATCGGGGTCCAGCCCGGCTTCCCCGCCGAAGTGGCGGGGCTTTCCCGAGGCGATGTCATCACGAAGGTCAACCAGCAGACCGTGGCGTCGCTCGGGTTCCTCAAGGAGCTCCATCGGGCCTATCTGTCCAGGCCCGCCCCCACGCTTTTCGAGGTCGAACGCGACCGTCGCGTCTCCCTTTACGTGCTCAAGCCCTGAGCCCAGCCGAGCCCCGCATCATGTCGCCCTTCCCTCCCTGTCTCGCGCGGCGTGCCGGTCGCGTCCCCCGCCGGCCGCTGCTGCGGCTGCTCGCCCTGTCGCTCGGCCTGGCCGCCGCCGGCAAGGCGGCGACCCCGGTCGCGACCGCGGATCTGCCCGCGCTTTGGGCGGAACGCATCCGTTCCACGGTCGCCGTCGAGTACGTCACGGTGACGGAGGTCGAGCGCCACGCCACCGTGGCGTTCGGGACGGTGATCGACGCCAATGGCACCATCGTGCTGCCGTCGGCGGCGATCGATCTGCGGATTCCACCTTCGCAGCTGCATGAGTTCAAGGTCTACCGACCCAACGATCCCGAGGGGACTCCGGCCGAATACCTCGGCTGCGATGCGCTGACCGGTTGGCACTTTGTGCGCGCCGCCCCGTCCATCCGGCGGCGTCTTGTGCCGATCACCGTGTTCGCCGGGCTGCCGCCCTGGGGCGAGCCGGCGCTCGCGCAGGATGTGTGGGGGATCGCGCTTCGCAGCAAGGAGGAGGACTTCACCCCCTATCTGCTGCGCAGCCACGTTTCGCTGATCCAGGCTTTGCCGCAGCGGACGGCGATCGCCCAGCAGGAGGTGGCCGGTCCCGGCCTGCCGGTGTTCGACGGAGCCGGTCGGTTCCTCGGCTTGGGCGCTAATTCGTTCGGGCAGACCTTCGTGCAGTTCTCCAATCTCGATCGCGGCGGTTCACCGATCATGCTGGTGAACGTCGAGGAGAGCAGCGCCTTCATCCTGACCGGCGAGATCCTGCCTTACCTGGGCCGCGTGCCCCACAATGTCTTCGGTCGTCCGCTCGCCTGGCTCGGGGCCTACGGGCTCGAGCCGATGGATCGCGAAGTCGGAGTGTTCCTGCGCCTGGGCGCGCGTTCGGGCGCGGTCGTGAGCGAGGTGGTCCCCGGCAGCCCCGCGGACCGCGCCGGACTGCGCGCCCGCGACATCATTCTGGCGGTCGATGGCCAGCCGTTGCCGCGGTTCAAGCCCGATCGCATCGTGGTGACTTATTTCGATCGCCTCGTCGCGAGCCATGCGCCGGGCGATGCGCTGACGCTCTCCGTGCTGCGCGGGGCGGCGCGGCTGGAGCTCAAGGCGGTGCTGGCGGAGGAGCCCAAGCTCACCCGCGAGGCCGAGCGTCGCTATTTTGAAAAGCTCGGGTTCACGGCGCGGGAGTTTGTGGCGGGCGACGCCTTCGCCCGGCACGCGGCGCCGGTCGATGCCACGGGTTTCATCGCCTCCTTCATCAAGAGCAACAGTCCGGCGGACCTGGCCGGACTCCGGCCCGAGGATTGGATTCTCCAGGTGGATGGCCAGGAGATCAAGACCTACACCCAGGCGGCCAACCGTCTGGCTGCGGTCGAGGCGGACCCGCTGCGGTCCGAGGCGGTCCTGCTGGTGAGCCGGGGCGGGGACACCGCGGTGCTCCGGTTGAAGCTGCACTGATCCGCCCGCTCGTCCCATGTTTACCGGAATTGTGGAGGCCACGGGTACGGTCGAAGCGTTGCGCCCGGTGCCCGGCGGCTGGCGGCTCGGCCTCTCCGCGGGCGAGGTGCTCGCCGGTGTCGCTCTGGGCGACAGCGTCGCGGTCAACGGCTGCTGCCTGACCGCGGTGGAGATCGGCGCCGGCCGGGCGGCTTTCGACGTCCTGGAGGAGACGAGACGGCGGACCAATTTCCCCGGGCTGCGGGAGGGCGATTCCGTCAACCTGGAACGCAGCCTCCGGCTCGACGGGCGGATCGGCGGCCATTTCGTGTCCGGGCACATCGATGGGGTGGGCCGGATCGAGGCGCTCGAGCCGCGCGGGGCTGACACCTACCTGCGCGTCCGCGGTCCCGAAGGCTCGGGGCGGTATATCATCTCCAAGGGGAGCATCGCGATCGACGGCATCTCGCTCACCGTGGCCGAGGTCGAGGGCGATGCGTGGGCCGTGTGGCTCATTCCCCATACCCTGGCGGCGACCAATCTGCGCGGCCGCCGCGTCGGGGATGCGGTCAATTTGGAATTCGACTTGCTTGGGAAGTACGTGGAGAAGCTGTTGAAATGCGGGTTGCGCTCAATTCCCTGACCGACGAGTTGCGCCGACTGAAGTCGGCGGGCGTGACGTCGGTGGCGGTGTCCGAGGAGGGGATGGCGGCGCTGCGCACGGCCGTCGCGGCGCGACGCGCGCGGGCCCGTCCAGCCCGGCTGGTTTCGGCCGACCCGGTTCCGGCCGCCCCCGTCACTCCGCCCGCGGTCGCGCCGCTGACTGCGCCGGCCGCCGCCCGGCGCTCACCGCCCGGAGCCACGCTGCAGGCCCCTCCCTCGATCGTGCTGCCCGCGGGCGACAAGGCCACACGTTGGCGCTACCTGCTGGACCGCGTGCAGTCCGACCCCGTATGCCTGGCTCATGTCCGCCCCGGCAAGCGGATCGTGCTCGGGGTCGGCGATCTCGATGCCAGGATCTGTCTGGTCGGGGAGGCGCCCGGCGCGGAGGAGGAGATCCAGGGCGAACCCTTCGTCGGCCCGGCAGGTCAGTTGCTCACCAAAATGATCCAGGCGATGGGACTTTCCCGCTCCCAGGTCTACATCGGGAACATCATGAACTGGCGCCCCGAACTTCCGGTGGATGGGGACGGGTTTCAGTCGGGCAATCGTCCGCCGACGGCGGCCGAGCTGGCGTATTGTCTGCCCTACCTGCGGGCGCAGCTCGAGATCGTGGAACCCGAATTGGTGGTGGCCCTGGGGACAACTGCAGCCCAAGGTCTGCTTGGCCCCGGGACGTTCAAGGCCCTGGGCGACGTGCGGGGCCGATGGCATGAATTCGCTGGCAAACCGCTGATGGTGACCTACCATCCGAGTTATATCCTGCGCAATCCCACCAACCGCTCCAAGCGTCTGATCTGGGAGGATTTGCTGAAGGTCATGGAGCGGGCCGGACTGACGGTGACGGACAAGCAGCGGGGATTTTTCCTGTCGCCATGAAATTTCATCGTAGGCTCGCCGCGCTCGCGGCGCTCGTGCTGACCATGGTCGCGGCCCGGAACGAAGCGCGCGCCGAAATGTTCGATTTCGAGGTGCTGCGTTTCAAGGCCAAGCTCCTGGCGGCCAAACCCTACGAGCCGCCGCACAGCCGCGTCCCGGAGTTTCTGCTCAAACTGAGCTACGACCAATATCGCGACATCCGGTTTATTCCCAGCGAGTCGCGCTGGCGGCGCGAACAGCTTCCCTTCCAGCTCCAGTTTTTCCATCCCGGGTTCATTTTCGATCAGACGGTCGAGATCAACGAACTCGACGGGGATCGTTCCACGCCGATTTTATTCTCCACCAAATTGTTCGATTACGGTCACAACGTGATCGGCCAGCCACCGCCGGAAACAGGCTTCGTTGGCAGCCACCTGATCGGGCCGGTCGACGGCATGCTGGAGAAGATGCGGATGCGCTCGCTCACCGGTTTCGCCGGATTCCGCATCCTCTATCCACTGAACAAGCCGGGCGATGAGATCGGCGCATTCCTGGGCGCCAGCTACCTGCGTTTCCTGTGTCAGAAGGCGGTCTACGGGCTGTCGGCGCGCGGACTCGCGATCAACACCGGGCAGCCGGGCGGAGAGGAGTTTCCGCGCTTCGACGAGTTCTGGATCGAGCGGCCGCGGCCGGGGGCGACGGCCCTCGTGATCTATGCGCTGCTCGACGGGCCTTCCGTGGCCGGGGCCTACCGTTTCACGGTTTCACCGGGGGCCGACACGGTGATCCACGTGCGCGAGGCGCTTTACTTCCGGCGCAATCCTTCCGTCCTGGGCATCGCTCCGCTCACGAGCATGTTCTGGCACGGTGAAAACACGAACCGCGAGACCGACGACTTCCGGCCCGAGGTGCACGATTCGGATGGGCTGATGCTCAATACGGGGGCCGGGGAGTGGCTTTGGCGGCCCCTGACCGATCCGGCGTCGATTCGCGAAGCCGCGTTCGGCGATGACAACCCCCGGGGCTTCGGTCTGCTTCAGCGGGACCGCAATTTCGAAAGCTACCAGGACATGGAGGCCGCCTACCACGAACGGCCGAGCGCCTGGGTCGAGCCGCTGGGCCACTGGGGCCTGGGCTCGGTGCGGTTGGTGGAGCTGCCGACCGCGGACGAGACCAACGACAACATCGTCGCATTCTGGGTCCCGGCGGCGCTGCCCCCGCCGGGCGAACCGCTGGAATTTTCCTACAATCTCCATTGGTTCCTCAATCAAATCCATCCGCCGGCGGGCTACGTGGTCGCGACGCGCCACGGCCGGTCGCGGACCCACGAGCCCGACCTGGAACGGTTTATCGTGGATTTCGACGGACCCTATCTGGGCAAGCAGGGGCCGGATCCCGCGATCCAACCGGTCGTCACGGTGGGCCCCGGCGCCAAGCTGATCAATGCCACGGTCGAGAAGAATCCGTTCAACGGGACTTGGCGGGTGGCGTTTGCGATGCGGCCTGACGGTTCGGGCCATCCGGTCGAGCTGCGCTGCTTCCTCAGCAAGCCGCCGCACGTCCTGACGGAGACATGGACCTACCTCTGGCAGCCGTGACGAGTGCGCCGCCTGCGCCGCCGACGCCGCCGGAGGGCGATCCGCGGCTGGGCTTGCCGGAGGCGTTTCAGCCCCGCACCGGCAGCATGGAGGCGTGGAACGCGGCCTACGTGCGCGTGGAGGACTATCTGCGCGCCCATCGGCTCCACAACCGGCTCCATCAGAGCCGGCTGATTCAGAAGATCCTGGAGCGGGCCGCGCGGCGCCATGAGGCGAACCCGGCCCTGGATCCGACGGCGTTGGCGGCGGCCGAAACCGAGGCGTTGATGGAGGAGTGGTTCGATCGCGTACTGGAGCCGGCCGCCTCCGCGCCGGAACGGCTGGCGGTCGACGGGCGCGTGGCGTTGCTGCTGTGCGACGGGCCGGAGCGCTGGCCCTATTCCTTCCTCGCCCCGGATCACGTGGCCGACGACTTCCGGCAGGCGATGCGGACACAGTTTCTCCAGGCGGCGCCCCATCTCTCGCTTTCGAGCATGGTGCCGCGGCCGATCGATCTGGGCCGCATCACCGAGGCGGCCGGGGAGACGTTTGAGCGGTTCAATCAGTGGCCCATCCTGCGCACCCTCGTGCTCTGGACCGTGTTCGCGTCGGCGCTGGCCGGGATCTTCTATCTTACCCGCTAGACGAACTCCACCCGGCGCGCATGACCGTGTACGTCACCCCAGACATGGACGCCCGCCGGCTCAGCCGGCGGCGTTTTCTGTTTTTCTCGGCGGCCTTCGTGCTCACGAGTCTGGCGACGTGGTTCATGGCCGATCTCCTCTGGCGGGATGGTTTGACGGTGATTGAGGGCCTCCTGCTCGTACTTTTCGTCCCGTTGTTCGCCAATATCGCGGTCGGATTCTGCACGGCGATCGTGGGGTTTTACGTCATCAACCGGGGCGGCGACAGCTGCCGCATCCTGGCCACCTTGCCGGAATCCGGGGAGCGGCCGCTGGCGTCGACGGCCATCGTCATGCCGGTCTTCAATGAGGACGTCAGCCGCGTCTTCGAGGGGCTCCGCGTCGTGTTCCAGTCGGTCCAGGACACGGGCAAGCTGGAGCATTTCGACTTCTTCATCCTGAGCGACTCGAACGAGCCGAATCAGTGGGTGCGCGAAGAGGTGGCGTGGACCGAGCTGTGCAAACAGGTCGACGGTTTCGGGCGCATCTTCTACCGCAAGCGGCGCCAGGCGATCAACAAAAAGGCCGGCAACGTGGCCGACTTCCTCCGGCGGTGGGGCCGCAATTACCGCTACATGGTGGTGCTCGACGCCGACTCGATCATGACGGGCCGCGCGCTGTGCGAGCTGGTGGCGGCGATGGAGCGCAACCCTTCCGTGGGCATCATCCAGACCGCGCCGCGCATCGTCCGGGGCGAGACGCTCTACGCCCGGCTGCAGGCCTTCGCCAACCGGCTGTACAGCCCCCTCTTCCTCGCCGGACTGAACTATTGGCAGCAGCACGAGGCGAACTACTGGGGCCACAACGCGATCATCCGGGTCCAGCCCTTCATGGATCACTGCGCGCTCCCGGACCTGCCGGGCAGCGAACCGTTCGGGGGCCGCATCCTCTCGCACGATTTCGTCGAGGCGGCGCTGATGCGCAAGGCCGGCTGGGCGGTGTGGCTGGCCCACGATCTCGACGGCAGCTACGAGGAGGGTCCGCCGACGCTCGTGGAAAGCGCCAAGCGCGACCGCCGCTGGTGCCAGGGCAATCTGCAGCACACCTGGCTGCTCACGGCGCGCGGGTTCCGGCCGGCCAACCGCTTCCATCTGCTGATGGGCGTGATGGCCTACGTTTCCTCGCCGCTCTGGATGCTTTTTCTCATTCTGAGCGCGATCGACATGTTCAATCAGGTTTCGGCGCACGGGGAGTCGATGGCGGACTGGATGCAGGATACGACTTCGATCTTCGGCTATACCGTCGAAGTGCCGGAGGCGCTCACGCTATTCACACTCACGATGCTGCTGCTCTTCCTGCCGAAGGTGGTGAGCGTCGTGGTGACCCTGGGCCGCCCGGCGGAAGTCGCCGGGTTCGGCGGGCGGGGTCGGCTGATCCTGAGCGCGGCGCTGGAGATCGTGGGCTCGGCCCTGCTGGCGCCGATCAACATGGTGTTCAATTCGAAGTTCGTGCTCTTTACGCTGTTGGGACAGGGAGTTTCCTGGGTCGCGCAGAAGCGCGGAGCGGACGAGGACGGGATGGACTGGCGCGAGGCGATCCTGACCCACGGGATGCAGACCGCCTTTGGCGTCGTCTGGGGTGCTTCGGCGCTCGTCCTGATCCCGCAGTACTTCGCGTGGCTCACCCCGGTCCTCGCCGGGCTGGTGCTGTCCATTCCGCTTTCGATCTTTCTCAGCAAGGCCAGTTTTGGCCGTCGCGCGCGCGAGTTGGGCATCTTCGTGACGCCGGAGGAGACCCACCCTCCCGCGGAATTGCAGCTTCTGGAACGGCGCCTCGCCGAGTGCTACCGCCACCTGCCGCCGTTCGAGCCCCTGCGCCGCGATTACGGTCTGCTCCAGGCCATTTTGGATCCGTACATCAACGCCATGCACGTCGCGCTGCTGCGGCAGCGCCGCCCGAGCGCCGAATCACGGGAGCGGTTCTCCCAGTTGCGGGCGCGCCTGCTGCGCGAGGGCCCCGCGGCTTTTTCCACCCGGGAGAAGATGGCGCTCCTGCTCGACCCGGATTCGATGATGTGGCTGCACCGCGAGCTGTGGAGCCAGCCGGCCGACTCCCTGGCGGAGTGGTGGCGCCTGGCGATGCGCCAGTACAACGTGCTGACCGCCGCACCGACGACCGCGCTCTACCGTTAGGCGGCCGGCCCGCGGCCAGCCTCACGGCGACGGCGCCAGCAGCCGCGTCAATTCCGTCCGCACCCGGGCGAATTCCGCCTGCGCCTCCGCCACCAGCGGTGCCGCCGTGGCGATCTCGCCCCGCCGTCCGAGTTGCTCCAGACGATTGGCGAGGGCGCGCAGCGGGGCGGCGCCGAGGTTGGCCGAGCTCCCCTTCAGGGTGTGCGCGGCGCGGGCCAGGGCGGCGGCATCGCCGGCGGCCAGACTCTTTTCGATTTCATTTAGCCGCAGCGGCGCATCCTCGAGGTAGATTCCCGCCACTTCGCGGACAAAGGCATCCCCGTCGTCGGGACTGAGGGCGCGGAGATCGTCGATGGCCTGGAGATTGATGGCGGCGGGAAGCGGTTCGGACATGGCAGCCGGTAGCGTGGACAGGGAGATAGGGTGAGGGTTACGGCGGAGCGCGCAAATCGGATTCCGGCTGGAGCCAGAATCGGCGCCGACGGCGGCGCATAAAGTTGATTTGTGGCGCGTGACAGGGCGTTTGGTCCACGCGGTTGCGCCGATGGAGCGAAGACGCATCACAAAATCGGTATATGTTGATATTTGACTTGCCAGCGCGCGTCAGCCGGCGTTCTTTCGGTCTCTTCCCTGATCATGTCCCAATCATTTGTTTTCTCCTCCGAGTCCGTCGGCGAAGGCCACCCCGACAAGGTCGCCGATCTCATTTCGGACAGCGTCCTCGACGCCTGCCTGACGCAGGATCCGAGCAGCCGGGTGGCCTGCGAGACCCTGGTCAAGTCGAACCAGGTGGTCATCGCCGGGGAGATCACGACGCAGGCGAAGATCAATTACGAGACCGTCGTCCGCGATGCCATCCGCGACATCGGCTATGTGAACGACGACGACGTCTTTCACTGCGACAAGGTCTTCATCCACAATCTACTCACCCGCCAGTCCCCCGACATCGCCCAGGGCGTCGACGCCCGCGCGGTCGAGGGCAAGGACACGGCGGAGCAGGGCGCGGGCGACCAGGGCCTGATGTTCGGGTACGCCTGCAACGAGACGCCCGAAATGATGCCGACGGCGATCATGTTCGCGCACCGCCTGGGTCGGGAACTGACCAAGCTCCGCAAGGCCGGGGTCGTGGGCTGGTTGCGGCCCGACGCCAAATCGCAGGTCTCGATCCGGTACGAGAACGACCGCCCGGTGCGGGTGGAAAATGTCGTGATCTCGACGCAGCACACGGAGCACGTCCAGCACGCCGCCATCCGCGACTTCCTCATCGAGCACGTCGTGCGCAAGGTCATCCCGGCGGCGATGATGGATGCCGACACCAAGTTCTACATCAATCCCACAGGCCGGTTCGTCGTGGGCGGACCCGAGGGCGACTCCGGGCTGACGGGGCGCAAGATCATCGTGGATACCTACGGCGGCTGGGGCCGCCACGGCGGCGGCGCCTTCTCCGGCAAGGATCCGTCCAAGGTGGACCGCTCGGCGGCCTACATGGCGCGTTGGGTGGCGAAGAACGTCGTCGCCTCCGGACTGGCGGACATCTGCGAATTGCAGGTCGCCTACGCGATCGGCTATCCCGAGCCGGTCAGCGTCTGGGTCGACGCGATGGGCACCGCCAAGGTCCCCGAGGCCAAGATCGTCGAGGCCGTCCGCAAAGTCTTCAGTTTCAAACCGGCCAATATCGTGAAGCAGCTCGATCTGCTGCGGCCGATTTACCGCAGCACCACGAACTACGGCCACTTCGGCAAGGCCGAGCTGCCGTGGGAACAGACCAACAAGGCCGCGGAGCTGGTCGCGGCGGCGAAATAAGCCGCCTGCGTCTGCGGTCACCCACCGCGCTCCCCGCTTTTTCCTCCCCTCTTTTTTCGCTCGGTCCTCCGCATCCGCCACCTTTTCCCGCTCGTCCGTTTTCTCTCCGTCACAGCTCTTTCATCCACCATGTCCACCGCCCTCACATCCGCTCCCGCCACCCACGATTATCACGTCAAGGACCTCTCGCTCGCCGCGTGGGGCCGCAAGGAGATCTCCGTCGCCGAGTATGAGATGCCCGGCCTGATGGCGCTGCGCAAGAAGCACGGGGCGCGCAAGCCGCTCAAGGGCGTGCGCATCACGGGCTCCCTCCATATGACCATCCAGACCGCGGTTCTCATCGAGACGCTGGTCGAGCTCGGCGCCTCGGTGCGCTGGGCGTCGTGCAATATCTTTTCGACGCAGGACCACGCCGCGGCGGCCATCGCCGAGGCGGGCGTGCCGGTCTTCGCCTGGAAGGGCGAGACGCTGGAGGAATACTGGGATCTGACCTGGCGCGCGGTCGTCCATCCGGACGGCAAGGGCCCGCAGATGGTGGTCGACGACGGCGGCGACGTGACCCTGTTGCTGCACAAGGGCTACGAGCTCGAGGAGGGTTCGACCTGGGTCGATTCCGCCTCCGGCTCGCACGAGGAGCAGGTGATCAAGAACCTGCTCAAGCGGGTTCACGCCGAGAATCCCTTCATCTTCCACGAGCTGGTCAAGGAATGGCGCGGCGTCTCCGAGGAGACGACCACGGGTGTGCATCGCCTCTACCAGCTCCACGAGAAGGGCAAGCTGCTGGTGCCGGCCATCAACGTGAACGACTCGGTGACGAAGTCGAAGTTCGACAATCTCTACGGCTGCCGCGAATCCCTCGCGGACGGGCTGAAGCGCGCCACCGATGTGATGATCGCGGGCAAGGTCGCGGTGGTCTGCGGTTACGGCGACGTGGGCAAGGGGTCGGCGCACTCGCTGCGCGGCTTCGGCGCCCGTGTGATTGTGACCGAGATCGATCCGATCAACGCGCTGCAGGCGGCGATGGAGGGCTTCGAGGTCAATACGATCGAGAGCACGCTGGGCACGGCCGACATCTACGTCGCGACTACCGGCAACTGCGACATCATCACGCTGGCCCACATGGAGCGGATGAAGGACCAGGCGATCGTCTGCAACATCGGGCACTTCGACAACGAGATCCAGGTCAGCCAGCTCTACTCGGCGCCGGGGGTCAAGCGGGTCACGATCAAGCCGCAGTACGATCTCTTCACGTTCCCGAGCGGCCGGAGCCTCTACCTGCTCGCCGAGGGGCGC
>Ga0116230_10000434_pt1 | contig 36606 bp, 29 predicted proteins | sample S1TSphfallax_3_FD_88678 | JGI IMG/M metagenome (GOLD analysis project Ga0116230, IMG submission 88678) | Host-associated microbial communities from peat moss isolated from Minnesota, USA - S1T2_Fd - Sphagnum fallax MG | ecosystem: Host-associated > Plants > Peat moss > Unclassified | place... | reverse complement strand
CACTGCAGACCAATGCTTCTCCGCGATCTTTCCAATCAATAACCATCGCGGCTCGTCACTGGTACGAGCGGGGATTTCCACCAAATCGGCGTCGGTCCAAAGTTCCTGAGCCTCCTCGAAATCAATACCACGCTTCCGCTTGTTCTCAGCGCTCTTGTTGGCGTCGTACTCGAATGCCATCGGATCCGTCGGGTGCCTGGTATATTAATGGTATAGATACTATACCCTTAGTGATGTGCCACCGGAAACGCGCTCCTTCCTTGCTTCGGGTGAACCGCTGAACTCTTAAAGCCCGGCCGCGTTGGGTGGCGCTGGCTTGGGTTGCCTGGTGTAGCACCGTTTTTCACACAATAATCGCACGCAGCACTCGCGCGAGCTCATAAGACTCTGATTTCAATGGATTATCATCTCTAGAGCGGTATTTTCGATTGCCATCGCCCGCTCCACTTCACGGTGCAACAGCGGCGACCGACATCCGCTGCGTCGTCACGCGGCCGCCACCGAGATCGCATCAGCACCCGCCGGAATCCTCATGGGTGCCCGTGAATCGGTTACCGCACGCCACACTGCAACGGCGACGTCTTGCGCGTGTGTGACCGGCGTGGTGGTGTCGCGCACTGCGTCGAACACGCGTTGCCTGAAATCCGCGTAAGCCTCGGGTACGCTGTCCCCCATCAAACGGCGTGCATTGTCGCCAAAGCTCGTGGTCGGAGCGCGTCCCGGCAGCACCAGGCGCACGCGCACGTCGAAGGGAGCCAGCTCTAATGCGAGCGATTCGGTGAATGCATTCACCGCCGCCTTGCTGCCTGTGTAGATCGACAACAGCGGCAGCGGCTTCAGTGTCACGCTCGACGTCACGTTCACGACGACGCCTGCCCGCCGTTGCCGCATCTGCGGCAGCACGGCCTGCGTCATCGCGATCGTACCCAACGTGTTCGTCTCGAAAACTTCGCGAGCGTTGGCCAGCGCAAGTCCTTCCAAGGGTGCGAGCAGGCCGACGCCGGCGTTGTTGACCAACGCGTCGATCGACCCGGCGGCCCCGACGCAGCGCTGGATGCTGTCCGCGTCGGTGACGTTGAGCGGCAACACTCGAAGCCTTTCCGAGGGTGGCAGCAGGGTCTCATCCGGTGTGCGCATCGTTGCGACGACTCGCCAGCCCCTGTCGAGGAACAGCCGTGCGGTCTCGAGGCCAAAACCGGAAGAACAGCCCGTGATCAGAACGGTGGAATTGATGGACATCAGGAGCTCCTTAAGTTGGCAATGTTGACACGATAGCGTCGAAGTGGTGGATCAACTACCCTTCTAAGTCCACTTATTTGTTGAGATCGTCCATATGGTCGACCCCTTGGCCGAAGTCGTGTCGTTTTTGCAGCCGGCTGCGCCTTTCTCGAAACTCATCATCGCTTCCGCGCCCTGGGCGGTGCGCCGCACCGCAACAGGTCGCCCGTACTACTTCGTCGTCCTCGAAGGCGCCTGTCATCTGATGATCGACGGTCCCACGCACAGCGATACGATCATGCTAAGCGAGGGCGACTTCGCGCTGATCCCCGCGGCGCGCGGTTTCGCGACCTCCAGCCTCGATCGACAGCCGCCTCGCGAATGGGATCTCGTCACCAAACCGATCGCGCCGAATGATGGCGGCGCGCGCGTCGGCGATCCGAACGGCGCGATAGACGTGCGCATGCTCGTTGGCAACTGCGTGTTTGGATCGCCAGACGCGGCGCTGCTTGTGTCGCTACTGCCGCAGTGGTTGCACGTGCGCGGAGAGCGCCGCTTGTCGACGCTGGTCCAGTTGGTCAGCGATGAATCCCGCACCGAGCGGCCCGCACGCGATATCGTCATGGCCCGTCTGCTCGAAGTGCTGCTGGTGGAAGCCTTCCGGTCGACGGCCAGCACGGCGTCGTCGCCGGGTCTGTTGCGCGGCCTGTCCGATCCCAAGCTGGTGTTGGCGCTGCGAAGCATGCACGAGCGTCCCGCGGGCCCTTGGAACATCGCACAGCTAGCTCGCGAGGCAGCGATGTCGCGTTCAGCCTTCTTCGACCGCTTCAGCCGGACCGTCGGCGTCGCACCGATGGAATACCTTCTGGCTTGGCGCATGGCGATCGCGAAGCGGCTGCTCCGGCAACGCGAACTTGCGATCGCGGAAATTGCGGAGCGGATCGGGTACAGCTCCGTCAGCACCTTCGGCGTGGCGTTTACGCGGCATGTTGGTTTGCCGCCTGGGCGCTATTCCAAGCGTGAGCTCGATGAGGTGCGGACCGACTCGTCTTCAAGTGAATCGATCGGGTGATTCAGAACTCCGGACAAGAGCCTCTTGGTCGAGAAGGCGAGCCGTTTTCGTGGGCAAACGCAAGCCATGTTGCATTCAGCGTAGGACCTGGCAGATTCCTTGACTTCGATTCGTCAAGGTATTGGCCCGTGTGGCAGGGAAGTCCGCTCGACGCCCACGAGAGCGCGCGTGGCGCGCGTCGAAGTAACGGCTCGTGCGCTCCCCGATCTTGAGCGGCTTTTCGATTTTTTCGCAGAACACAATCCGCAGATCGCGCGCGAGCGGATGGTCAGCGTTAGACGAGCTCTGGAATTGCTGGCAGACCATCCGTTGCTGGGCCGCCAAGCGGAGGACGGGCGCCGGGAGTTGATTCTGTCTCGCGGCAAGTTCGGCTACGTGGCTAAGTATCGTTGGGTGCCGGCGAATGACGTCGTGCTGATACTGGGCGGTTGAATCCGGTGCTCGCCCGGGCGACCTCGTCGTCAGGCAGAGCCAAAGTTCGGTCCGCTAGTCGCGCGGGTCGAATGGTAGGAATCTCGTTGATGCCTTGCATCTCAAGAATATCACGAGCGACACTTGGGGCCTTGTCCAATTCATCCTTGCACGGTCGCCGGTATCCAGGTCGATATCAAAGCCGAACTTGGTCGCGATGAGGACGTTTTTTCGGAAGGGCGCCGAGGCTTCGCCCACCAGCCTCTCATTGCCGAGTGGGCCACAGGATGACCTGATCGTGCGACTGGCCAACGGCCTTAGGTTCTTGCTAGTCTAGTTCGCGACGCGCGCAGGGCGTGTCCTGTCCGCGGAAAGGGCTGCGCCCACCTGCCTACAACTGAGGCTCACTTTGTTGATGACCCTCTTTCGCCTGTCATGCGGACCAGGCGCATGAAGGAGGCAGTCATGAATCTGGAACAGCAGAAGAAACAAGCGCGCGAGCTCTTGCGCGCAATCCGGGCTGGAAGCGCCGCCGCGCTTACCCGCGTGCGGGATCAGCATCTGCGCTGGGTCAACGTGGCGGATACAACCGCGCGGCGGGATATAGCCTTGCATGATGCTCAGTTCGTCATAGCGCGAGAGCAAGGATTCGCAAGTTGGACAAAACTGAAGGCCTATGCAGAGCCTTCTCCCGACGCGCGTCATACGCGTCTGTTCGTTGCCGACGTGAAGTGGATTTCCGATCGGGTTCATGGCCTTTTGCAAACCCGCAGGTCAGCCGGTCCGGCCGCGCTGGAACAGATTCGCGAATGGCATCCGCGCTTTGACGGCTGCTCGGATGAAGAGATTGGTCACGCGCCGTTTACGGAAGCGGATGCCCAACTGGTCTATGCGCGGGAGCATGGCTTCGATTCCTGGGGCGACTTGGTGCGCCGGGTGACGTTGCTAGAAACGGACTCGAGCGCGCGGGCGGGCGAACCCTTTCTCGCAGCCTTCGAAGCAATGAAGTCCGGTGAGGTGGCGGCACTGAAAAGCTTGCTGACAGGCAACCCCCAGCTCGCACGAGACCGTGGCACGAACGGGAATACGCTCTTGAATCTCGCGGTGAGCATTGCCGCCCACGCGCAACCGGGCGTGGGATTGGCCCTGGTTGAATCGCTGCTTGCCGCCGGCGCCGATGTGAACGAAGGAAATGACCGCGGTGCGACGCCACTACACCAAGCCGGCTACTCCAACCAATGTGACATCGCCGCTGCGCTGATCGAAAAAGGAGCGGATCTGGACGCTGAGGCGCATGGTTCGGGCGGAACCCCCCTAATCTTCGCCCTATTCTGGGGCCATCGAGAAGTCAGCGATTTGCTGGGTCGCCACTCCGTGGCGCCAGGAAACCTCAGGGCTTGCGCGGGACTCGGGCGCATCGACTTGATGGAGCGTTGTTTCAGCGCAGAGACCGCGCCCACGATTGAGGCTTGCGCGGCACGGGGATTTTATCGGCCTCATAGTGGATTCCCGGATTGGCAGCCCTCTACCGATCCTCAAGAGGTTCTGGATGAAGCGCTGGTTTGGGCCTGCAAGAGCGGTCGCATGGAGGTTCTTCCCCGACTTCTCAGGGCCGGCGCTCGCCTGGATGCTGATCCCTACCGCGGAACGCCGCTCCTATGGGCGGCCTGGTGCAACCGCATCGAAACAGCGATGTGGCTGCTCGATCACGGCGCAATCGTCGATCACAAAGCCACATTCGGCGGACCCAATCATGGCCAAGGCGTCACCGCGCTGCACCTGGCGTCGCAGAAAGGGCACGTTTCGATGGTGCGGCTGCTCATCGAACGCGGCGCCGATCCGTCGATCACGGATGACTTGCATCATGGGAATGCCCAAGGACATGCGAATTTCTATGGACAGATCGTCGTCGGAGATTACTTGCGCTCGCTTGGCAAGGCGCCATCTTCGGACGTCCGCGGCTCCTGACGCAAGGGGGGGTGCTTGGCAACGCCGAATCCCGGGAGCAAAGTGTCGTTCCGGTCCCAGGGGGGTGCAGAACATCGAACTTCTGGAACGCGAGGAACAACTGAAGCGCTTGGAGACCGCGTTTGCGTTGGCGCGAGGCGGCAGTGGGCGGGTCGTCGCCATCGCTGGGGAGGCTGGCGTCGGCAAGACCACGTTGGTGGAGCGGTTCGTTACCGGCATCGGAACAGCGGCGCGCGTACATCGGGGCGCGTGTGAAAATCTGTCCACTCCGGAAGCGCTCTTGCCGTTGCGCGATATCATGCGGGCCAACGGGGATGCGTTCGATCCGAACGCGGATCACATCCAATCGTTCGAGTCGCTGCTCGGGATCCTCAGCGTTCCCGCTCTGCCTTCCATGCTGGTAATCGAGGATCTGCACTGGGCCGACACCGTCACTCTGGATCTCATCCGTTTTCTCACGCGGCGCATTCGCGGCCTTCGCGCGTTGATTTTGCTCACGTATCGAAATGAAGAACTGGACGCGATGTCTCCAATGCGTTCGTTGCTCGGCGAGGCGCCGCCGGGAAGTGTCGAGAGGGTGACGATCGAGAGTCTCTCCGAAGGTGCCGTCATCAAGCTCGCCGAGAAAGTCGGGAGAAGCGGTGCGGCGTTGTACGCGCTGACGGCCGGCAATCCGTTCCTGGTCACCGAGGCCCTGGCTGTGGATGGCGATGTCCCGACGGGCGCCGTTCGCGACGCCACCTTGGCGCGCGCGGCGCGGCTGCCGCCAGGGGCCAGGGTCGTATTGGAGGCGGTCTCGATTTTCCCGCGCCGCGCCGAAACGGCAATCGTTGCCGATTTGTCGAGGGGCGCGTTCAGCTCGGGATTGGATACCTGCGTCGAACGCGGCATGCTCATCTTGGACGGCGCCAGGGTGAGTTTCCGTCATGAACTCGCAAGACGCGCCATCGAGGCAAGCATCGCGCCGTCGCGCCGTCGCGCGCTGCATCAGTCCGTCGTCGACGAGTTGGTCAGGCGACCGACCGCCCGCGTGAGCGAAATCGCCCACCATGCCGAGCGTGCGGCGGACGTCCCGGCCTTGTTGAAATTTGCTCGCCGCGCCGGCGACGAGGCGGCGCGGGCCGGAGCGGCGCGCGAAGCGGCGTCGCATTACAGCGCAATCCTGGCGTTCCGACCCTCCTTGGACGACGCGGTCACCGTGGAGTTGCTCGAATGCTTCGCGGAGCAGTCGTATCTGGCGGGTGCCGCCGACGCCGCAATGGGCGCCATGCTCGAGGCGTCCAACCGGCGGCGCGTCTCGGGGGACGCTTTGGAGTTGGGTCGCGACCTCACCCGCTTGTCACGTTACTCGTGGATTTGCGGGCGCCGGCAGGACGCGGAGCGCTTCATCGCAGAGGCAATCGCCGTGTTGGAGAGAATTGCGCCCGGCGTCGAACTTGCCTGGGCGTACTCCCACCAGTCGCAGTTGGACATGCTGGCATCGCAAATGGACGCGGCCGTTCATTGGGGCAATCGGGCATTGACGCTGGCCGAGCGGTTGGGCGCGGAAGAGATCATCATTCACGCGCTTGCGAATATCGGTACGGCAAAGGCCGATCATCTCCGTTCCGGCGGTTGTACCGAAGTCGAACGGAGTTTCGAGCTGGCATCGGCGGGCAACTATCACGATCACGTCGAACGCGCTTCCTGCAATCTGACCTGCCACCACTACAACAGACGCGACTATCTTTCTGCGCTCATCTATCTCGAGCGCGGCGTTGCGTACGCCGCAACGCGCGAATTGACACATTGGGAAGGCTACCTTCGAGGATGGCGCGCGATGATCAATGTAGATCAAGGCGATTGGCTGTCGGCGGAGGGCGAGATCAAGACCATATTGAGCCGTGTGTACGCGTCGGACGTATACCGCTTTCCCGCGCTCGTTGCTCTCGCCCGGCTGCGCCTGCGCTGGGGCGAGACGGATGCCACCACACCCCTCGAGGAGGTGCGCCGGCTCGCGACCTCGCAGGCCGAGTTGCAAAGAAGCGTGTATTTGGGCGTCTTGGTTGCCGAGAAAGCGTGGCTGAGCGACGTCGAGGGCGCCGAATTCAGCGCAGCCGCGGCGTCGCTGCAAGAAATATATGCCCTCGCCGTCAGTAGCGGCGCTCTTTGGGCGGCAGATGATGCCGCGCTCTGGCTGTACACCTTGGGTGAGACCGAACTCGACCCGGCCCCGTTGGGGTCGCCGTTTCGGGAGCACTGCGAGGGACGGTGGCAAGCAGCTGCCGCCGGCTGGGCCGCGCTCGGCCGTCCCTACGAGCAGGCCATGGCGCTGAGCCTCGGGGACGATGAGGCGCAGCGGCGGGCCCTCGACATTTTCGACCGATTGTCGGCTGGTCCCGCTGCCGCGCGACTGAGGCGACGCATGCGCGCGAAGGGAGTGCGCGCGATCCCCCGCGGGCCGATCGCCGACACTCGCGCCAGCCCCGCGGGACTCACGCGGCGGCAGACGCAAATCTTGAGTTTGGTCGATGAAGGCTTGAGCAACGTGGAAATCGCCACGCGCTTGTGCATATCGGCCAAGACCGCGGAGCACCACGTCTCGGCCATCATCGCGAGGCTCGGTGTGGCGAGCCGCCGGGATGCCGCCCTCGCGGCGCGCGCCCTCGAGACTCAGGGCGTGGGCAAAAATAGGGGTCACCAACCGCTGAAATAGGGGGCCATGCCCCATGCGCCGGCTGCTTGGAGGCCTAAGAATGTTTGCCGACCAAATCGGTTGGAAGGGAGCATGCCATGTCGCGCATCGGAATTTTCGTCTACGGTATTTTCTCGTATCTCGTCTTCTTTGCCGTATTCCTCTACGGCATAGGGTTCATCGGGGGATTTCTGACCCCGACGACGCTCGACGGCCCCTCCACGGCACGGGTGGGGCGTGCGCTGTTGATCGATCTGGGTCTGCTCACGGGATTTGCAGTCCAGCACAGTGGCATGGCGCGCCCGGCGTTCAAGAACTGGTGGAAACGCATCGTTCCGGAGGCCGCAGAGCGCAGCACCTACGTGCTCATCAGCTCGCTCGCACTGGGAGCGTTGTACATTTTCTGGGAACCCATCGGGGGTGTGGTTTGGAGCGTGCCTCCGGGTGCTGCGCATCGGTGCGTTGTGGGGCTGTATCTGCTTGGGTGGGCGCTCTTGCTGTACACGACGTTCCTGATCGATCACTTCGATTTGTTCGGGCTGAAGCAAGTATGGCGCCGTCTCGTGGAGCGACCGTATCGCGCACCGGTATTCCGCACTCCCAGTCTCTATAAGCTCGTACGCCACCCCTTGTACATAGGCTGGCTGACGATCTTCTGGGCGGCACCTACGATGACCGTCTCGCACCTGGTGTTTGCGCTGGCGACCACGGCCTACATCTTGATTGCCATTCGATGGGAGGAACGCGACCTGGAGATGGCGTTTGGCGAATCGTACTCCGATTACAAAAGGCGTACGCCCATGCTCGTCCCGCGGCTCCGGGCGCGGGATCGAGGTTCGCTACGGCTACCGAAGCGGTCCGGGTTGCGACAGGGTGATCGCGTCTCCTGACCCCGCGCCACGTTTGCTAACATGATTCTCCCGACAGGCGCATCACGACATGGGGAGACCGACATGCTGATCGACCGCAGGACTGTGATTTTGGGCGCGGCCGCCTTGGCCACCGCCCGCACCACCCGGACCGCCGCCGCCGATGCGACGCCTGCAACGGCGATGCCGGCGGAGCGTGTACTTGGTATCGGCGGCCTGTTCTTTCGGAGCAAGGATCCGCAACAGCTGACTCAATGGTATCAAGTTCATCTCGGGATCGACCCGGTACCCACCGCCCACGGCCAGCAACCGTGGCAACAATCGGCTGGGCCGACCGCCTTTGCCCCATTCCCCATGGACAGCGGGTATCTCGGCCCTCCCCAGCAATCCTGGATGGTGAATTTTCGCGTGCGGAATTTGGACGCCATGGTCGCGCAGCTGCGTAGTGCCAATATCGAAGTCAAGGTAGCCGCGGAAACATATCCCAACGGGCGCTTCGCCCGGCTGCACGATCCGGAAGGCAATCCCATCGAGCTGTGGGAACCGGCAAGCCCGGCTTGAGCGCGCTCGCGCCGGGGTTTGCGCGAACCCCGTGGGCTCGCCTGATGGTTCCGATCCTGGAGATTCGAAGAGCGCGCGAGCAGATTTTCACGGTCGACGCGGATCCGCAACGCGACCTGGTCATGCGTTGTGAGCTACTTTCGCAGGCGCACGCGTGATGGGGTCTGAAACGGCGGCGGGAGGGGCGGGCATCGGTCGCGCACGATCACGAAGCGAAGAGGGCCGGGCGAGGATCTTCGGCGACGTTGCGACGCCCGCCTGGAAGTGGCATAAACCGCTGCATTGATTAACGGGGTTCGACCATGGTCATTGATGGGGTTCTGAAATCTTTGCGTGGAATTCTGCGCGGCAGTGCGGTTCTCGGCGGACTGCTCTGCGCGGCGTCCGTAGCGATGGGGTCGACGCCGACGGCGGCCGCGGAGCCTGCGCAGGGTCGGCGTATCGACGGCGCCGCCGACTACGCCGTGCTGCCGCCGCGCGCGCGCGTCGAGCCCGAGAACCGCATTCTCACGGAGCGATTGGAGCAGCTTCTGCCGCGGTTGATGGCCGAGTGCGGTCTCGACATGTGGGTGGTCGTCAACCGCGAATACGCCGAGGATCCCGTGTATTTCACGCTCGTGCCGCAGCCGAGTTTCGCCGCGCGGCGCACGACGATGCTGGTGTTCAGTCGCGCCCCGGACGGCAGCGTGGAACGTCTCGCCGTGAATCGCTATCCGCTCGGCGGCCCCTATAAGTCCGCGTGGGCGGGCGGTGATCTCGATGCGCAGTGGAAGGCGCTGGGCACCCTGATCGCCAGTCGAGATCCCAAGCGCATCGGCATCAACGTCTCCCGAACCTGGCCGGCGGCGGATGGCTTGACCCATGCCCTGCACGATCGGCTCGTCGAGGTGCTGCCTCCCGGGTATGCCGATCGCCTCGTCTCCGCCGAAGCCCTCGTGATCCGCTGGATCGAGACCCGCACGCCGCAGGAGCAGGCGCTCTATCCGCACGTCGACAGCATCACCCGCGGCGTCATCGCCGAGGCCTTCAGCGGACGGGTCATCACGCCCGGCGTCACGACCACCGACGATGTGGCCTGGTACATCCGCGAACGGTTCGAGTCGCTCGGACTGCGCCCGTGGTTCATGCCCACGGTGGATCGCCAGCGCTCCGGCGAGCCCTGTCCCGTCGGCGGCGCCCACTGCGGCGACGAGGGACTCATCGAGCCGGGAGACGTCCTGCATACCGACGTCGGGTTCTGCTACTTGAAGCTTTGCACCGACACCCAGGAGATGGGCTACGTGCTCAAGGCCGACGAGGTGTCGGTGCCCGTGGGGCTCGCCGCAGCCCTGGCCAGCGGCAATCGGTGGCAGGACATCTTGACCGGTTCGTTCCAGGAGGGTCGCTCCGGCAACGAGATCCTGGCCGCGACGATCCAGGGTTGTAAGACGGCCGGCCTCGCTTGCAGTACCTATAGCCACCCGCTGGGCTTCTTCGGGCACTCCCTGGGGCCGACGATCGGCATGTGGGACAATCAGGGCCCGACGCCGGGGACGGGCGACTATCCGCTGCATCGGGATACGGTCTACGCGATCGAAGGCAACGTCAGCGTGGCGGTCTCGGACTGGGGCGGCCAACGCGTCCAGATCATGTTGGAACAAGACGCCCTCTTCGACGGTCACGGCGTTCTTTACCTCGCGGGCCGTCAGACGGCATGGCATCTGATTCGGTAGACCCATGAAGCGCACGTGGACGATCATCGGCGTCAAGGACGTGGCCTTCAGCTTCCGGTGGTACCAGTCGCTCTTCGGGCAGCCCGCAACGGCCCCGGGGCACGGTCATTGGGGTCAGATTCGCGACGCGGACGGAACCGTCCTGCTGTGTTTGCACGCGTGGGGCTCGCACGATCATCCGTCCTTGTCGAGTCCGGCCGTTGCGCAAGCGGGAAACGGACTGCTGCTGTTTTTCCGCGTCGATGATTTCGGCGAGGCTCTCGCGCGGGCGCGTGCGCTAGTGCCGCGCCTCGACGAGGAGCCGCACCGGAACCCCGCCACCGAAACGACGGAGTTCTCGCTCCGGGATCCGGACGGCTATCACGTCACGATCAGCGCTTTCAGCGGCGACATGGCTGCAACGGAGAAAACCCCGATGGAACTGGCGAACACCCGAGCCCCGCTGAACGCGCACGACGCCGACTTGACCGACTCCCGCTTCACGAAGGCCAAGCTCACGAACGCGAGCTTCGACGACGTGAATCTCCAGGCGTCCCGATTCACCAACGTCAATCTCCGCGGCGCGCGTTTTCGCGACGTCAATCTTCAGGACGTCACGGTGGAGGATGCGAATCTCAAGGGCATGACGATCGAAGGCGTTGCGGTCACCGATCTTCTGCGCTCCGCCCAGGCTCGCGCCGTGGGCAAACCCCATCTGCCCTTGAGTCCGGCCCAGCTGCTGTCCTTCCTGCGCGCCCAACCCTGGGCGGTCGAGGCGAGCGTCAGCGCTCTGGGCGCACCGCAGGCGGCCGTGATCGGCGTCGCGGTCACCGATCGTTGGGAGCTGTTGTTCGACACCGTGACCCAGTCACGAAAGCATCGGAATCTGGTCCAGAATCCGCGCGTTGCCTTCGTCATCGGCTGGGAACAGGAGTGCACCGTGCAATACGAAGGAGTCGCCGACATTCCCTCGGACGCCGAGTTGCCCGGCGTGCAGGCCGCGTATTTCGACCGCTTCCCCGAGGGTCCCACGCGCCAGCGCTGGCCGGGTATCGTCTACTGGCGCGTGCGCCCCACGTGGATTCGTTACAGCGACTTCAACGCCGACCCGCCGATCATCCAGGAATGGGACGCCGCGGCGATCGCCGGCTGGCTGACGTGAATCGCCGACCAGCCCTCACGCCGAGGCGCGGCGGAAGGTCTGTTTGAACTGCAACGTGAGTCTCGCGTTGGTCGCCGCGTCCTCCTTTGCCTTCAGCGGCGGGAAGTCCTGGTTCTCCTCTTCCGCGACGTGCGCATGCAGCGCATTGCCCAGGGTATCGAGCAGGGCCGGCACGTCGGCATCATGGCCGGTCGACAAGGCGTCATCGATGCGGGCCACCAGCACCTTCGCGTCGTCTTGTTCCGTATAGAGCTGCTTCGATGCGGACTCCGACCCGGTGATCGCAAGAGCCGGGTACACCGTCGTCTCCTCCGCGATGGAATGCGCCGTCAGATAAGTCGCGAATTTCTTGAAGGCGGCGACCCGTGACTCGTGGGTGCTCGCCGATTTGACGGCCGCCAGGAGACGATCGAGCTCCTTGTGCTGCGCTTTGATCGTGGCGAGCCAATCCCCGCCCGTTCCTTCCTCGGCAGCGCCGGCGGCATCGGCGGCAAAGGCCGATCCCATCGAGAGCACGCCGACTGCGACGAGACCTAAGTTGCGCCGGGTAATCGTCTGATCCATGAGAACGTTCCTTCTGATTGCATGGTGCCTGCGGTTCGCGAAAATATCGCGGAGGCACGATGTTGGCGGGATTCCCGAACGCCCCGACCTAGCGTAGGAACAAGTGAAGACAGCGCAGCGCCGCACTTTCGGGCTGCGCGGCCCAAGGCGCTAGGTCGCGGCGGACGCCTCGACCGCGCGGGCGCGCCGCGCCGCGATATGGCCCGCGAGATACTCGGCATCGTGCCAGACACCCCAAATGAAGGCGGATGCGCGTCGCGACAGCCACGGGAGCCCGAGGAAATACAGCCCCGGTATCGCGGCAACGCCGCGTTGCTGCACCGGGCGTCCCTGTTCGTCGACGGCATCGAATTTGATCCAGTCGAAATCGAGGGCATAGCCGGTTGCCCAGATGATCGTCGTGATGCCGGCGGCCGCCAGGTCCAACTCCAACACGGGATGCGTCAGGCACTGCGGATCCGGACCGATGCGGTGCGCGTCCGGTTCCTCCGGTAGGTCCAGGCCGTGCCGTGCGACGTAGGCGTCCGCGGCCTGCAGCGTGGCCAGGTAGTTGGCGTCGCCCCGCGCGAGATTCTCGGCAAGATTCGGCCGCAGCCGCAATACGCCGCTCTCGTAAGATCCCGCGCTGCCGAGCAGTGTCACGCCACGCGCGGCGAGCTCGCGAAAGTCGACGGTATTGCCGCCGCGGGCCCCGCTCACGGCGATCGTGACGTGTTCCGAACCGGCGGCCGCGACCTTGGCGTCCCACTCTCCCAGGACGCCGAGCCACCACACGAAATCCCGACCCCGATAGCGGCGCGGCGGTCGGTTGTGGGCGCCGACCGAAAGATAGACGCGTCGTCCGCACCGTACCAGCTCGTCGGCGATCTGCGAACCCGACGCCCCCGCACCGACGACCAGGACCGCCCCCGCGCGCAGCTGGCCGGGATTGCGGTAGGCGGCCGAGTGAATTTGTTCGACCCCCGACTCGGACGGGACGATGCGCGGGATCACCGGGCGCTGAAACGGGCCGGTGGCGACCACGACCTGGTCGGCCTCGATGATCCCTTCGGCCGTCTGCGCCCGAAACCGGCCATCGGGATTCCTGCGCAGCGCGTCGACCGCGACCCCGCAGCGGATCGGGGCGCAGATCTGCTTTGCATACGAGACGAAGTACTCGACGATCTGCTCCTTGCTCGCGAAGCTCTCGGGGTCGATGTCGGCGAAGCTCATCCCCGGAAACCGGTCGTGCCAGGCCGGCCCGTTGGCCACCAGCGAATCCCATCGCTCGGTGCGCCAGCGCTCGGCGATGCGATGCCGCTCGACGATCAGATGGGGCAGGCCGCGTTTGCCCAGGTGCTCGCTCATGGCGAGGCCCGCCTGGCCACCGCCGATGATCAGCGTTTCCACTTCCAAGATCGACATGCCGTGCACCCGCGCTCTGCCTCGAGGGACATGGGCGAGAAGCCCGGTCCCGATGTTCCTAGTATCCTCGCTGCGCGCGCCCCTGGATATTTCGAATTCGCGTGGCAGGAATTCGGAAATTCGGAACACCCGTCGTTTGCGATCGTGCTCGGGTCGCGGGCCGACGCGCTGATCCGGCTAGACCCACTTGAAGCGCCGGCTCGCCAATACGAAGAGCGCGGCGGTCCACGCCGCCACGATCGCGATCCCCGTCCACTCGGTCGCGAGTCCCGCGCCGTCGTTGAAAATCGCCCGCAGCACGCGCAGCAGCGGGGTCAGAGGCAGCAAGTCCGCGAGGCCTTGCAGCCAGGTCGGTGCGCCGTCCAGCGAAAAGTAGACTCCCGAGAGCAGCATCAGCGGCAGGAAGGTCAGATTGGCGATGCCGCTGTAGACTTCGGGCGTCTGCGCGAAGCTCGCCAGCACATAACCCAAGCTGATGAAGCAGGCGGCCCCCAGCAGCTGAATCAACCCCAAGCTCAGGTAACTGCCCTGATTGTGAATGCCGAACACGACGGCGCCGACCAGCAACAACAAGGCCGCCGCGATCAGCACGACGATGAGGCGCACGGCGAGCTGGGCGCCCAGGTACACGAAGCGCGGCAACGGCGTGGTCGCGAGTCTCTTGTAGCCGCCTTTCGCGCGCAGCGTGACGTCGACGATCCCGGTGGAAAAAACGCCGATCATCAGCACGTTGAGCCCCAGGAGACCGGGGAGCAAATAGGCTGCATAAGGGCCTCCGCGGTGACCGCCCGGGCTGCTCATGACCACCGGGACCCGCGCCGGGTCGGCGAGTCCTTGGGCGCGGGCTTGTGCGACCAGAAAGGCCTCCTGCAGAGCGGCCTCGGTCTGCATGGCCTGGCCGACGAGATAACTGTTGATGCGCAGACGGTAATGACCGTCCCGCCCCTCGAGCAGGGTCGGTAGCTTGCCGCTCTTCCACCGCGCCTCGGCATCGGTGGGCGAGAGGGCATCGACCGCCGTGCCGCGTTCGGCCAGCGCCGTCAGCAGCGCAATATCGACCGGCGACCGGGGTCCCGACTGCATCCAGACCAGCTTTTGGCCGCCATCGTCCTTGCCGCTCAATACCGTGCCCAAGCCGAGCAACATCACCATGGGAAACGCGACGATCCAGAACACGGCGGCTGGCACCCGCGTGTAGAGGATCAGTCCCATCTTCAGTTGCGCGAAAAAAATCCGGAGGTTCATGAGGCCGGCGCCTTCAATCGCGCAGACTGCGGCCGGTGAGCTGGAGGAACACGTCCTCGAGACTCGCGCGGCGCACGTGCAGTTGCTGCATCGGCAGATTCAAAGCTTCGACACAGACCAGCAGGGACTGCAGATCCCTTTTCGCATCGGCGAGCGGCACCGCCCAGATCTGACCCTTGGCCTCGACGGGCTTGCCCAAATGCGCCGCGAACGGGACCACGTCGGGCGGATCGCCGACGAATTCGATCTCGGCGATGCTCGGCTGCTGCAATCCGGCGATCAGTTCCCGCGGCGTGCCGAGCTGCAGGATCTGACCCCGGTCCATGATGCCGACACGATCGCACAAGACCTCCGCCTCCTCCATGTAGTGCGTCGTCAAGAGGATCGTCCGGCCTTCGCCCTTGAGCTGCCGTACGATCTCCCAGAGGCCCTGTCGCGCCTGGGGATCCAGGCCCGTCGTCGGTTCGTCGAGGAACACGAGTTCCGGGTCGTTGACGAGTGCCAGACCGAGGGCCAGGCGCTGGCGCTGGCCGCCGCTGAGACGGCGCTGATAGGCCTCGGCCTTGTCCTCGAGGTGCAGCAGGCGCAGGAGTTCGGCCGGCGCGCGGGCGCGCGGGTAGAAGCTGCCGAACATCTCCAGCGCTTCACGCACCTTGACCTTGTCGTCGAGCTCGGTGCTTTGGAACTGCACGCCGATGCGGGTGCGGATTGCCGCGCCCTGGTCGCGCCAGTCCATGCCGAGGATCCGGATCTGCCCGACATCCGGGCGCACCAGGCCCTCGAGCATTTCCAAGGTCGTGGTCTTGCCCGCGCCATTCGGGCCCAACAGTCCGAATACCTCGCCACGGACGACCCGCAAATCCAAACCGCGCACGGCCTCGATCTCGCGGAAGCGCTTGCGCAAGCCGATCGCCTCGATCGCCCATGAGTCGCTCATCGGGTCAGTCTAGCAGTCCGTTCCCTCGAACGCGGAGCGCCGAGGATGACGCGACCCGCAGGCGGCGTCAGGGTGTCCTCGCGCGTGCGACCTCGATCACCCGGCTCTCGTTGACCTGCGCGTGTCCCATCGCGCAGAGCCGTCGATAAGCGTCCTCGGCGACCGCGCCGAACGGGGTGCCCAGCCCCAAGGAGCGGGCAAACCGAAGGCCGTACTCGACATCCTTGAGGCGCAGCGCCGCGCTGAAGACGATGTCGCGATCGTGGTCGGCGGCCAGCATGCGCCGCGCATTGCGGACCACCTGGGGGCTCGCGGCTTGGCCGGTCGCGATGGCCTCCGTGACGGCGGTCAGATCGAGGCCCGCCCGCTCGGCGAAGGCCAATCCCTCGGCGATCGACGCAATCTGCACGGCGCCGATCAAGTTGATCATCAGTTTGTAGGCCGTGCCCGCGCCGACCGGACCGAAATGGATCAGCTTCGACGCGAGCGCCTCGGTCACGGCGCGCGCGCGGGCGATGTCCTCGGACTCCCCTCCGACGAGCAGGGTGAGCGTGCCGGCTGCCGCGGCATCGGGCAGTCCGGTCACCGGGGAGTCGAGGTAGCGCAGTCCTCGAGCGGCGCATCGCGTCGACAGTTCCCGCACCCAGGCGTGAGAGAGGGTCGAACATTCGAGACCGAGGCACTCGGGTCCGAGCTCCGCGGCGAGAATACCGTCCGGGCCCGTCCACACGGCGCGCGAAGCCGCATCGTCCGCGACCATGACGACGACCCGATCGACCCCGCGACAGGCGCTGCTCGGCGTCGCGAAGGGCGTCGCGCCCCGCGCGACCAGGGCGTCGGCTCGCGCGGCGGTCCGGTTGTAGACCTGCAGCGCATGTCCGGCGTCGAGCAAGCGCTGCGCCATCGCCAGGCCCATGTTGCCGAGACCGATGAAGGCGACTCGCGTCACGCGAGTCCCTGCGGACGCGCTCCGTGCAATTGCTGCAAAAGAGCCTCGACGTCGGTGCCCGTCAGCAGCAGGTCGCGGTGCGGCCTGCGGATGAAACCCGCGTCGACCGCGCGATCGACCATGGCGATCAAGGCATCGTAGTAGCCATCGACGTTGAGCAGCCCGCAGGCCTTGCTCTGGATCCCGAGTTGCGTCCAGGTCAGCGCCTCGAATAATTCATCCCAGGTGCCATAGCCACCCGGCAGCGCGAGGAAGGCGTCGCAGAGGTCGGCCATGAGCGCTTTTCGTTCGTGCATCGAGCCGACGACATGCAACTCGGTGAGGCCGGTGTGGGCGACCTCTTTGTCGGCAAGGGCGCGGGGGATCACGCCCACGACCCGGCCGCCCGCGCGCAGACAGGCGTCCGCGAGCACGCCCATCAGGCCGACGCGGCCGCCGCCGTAGACCAGCCCGATCTGCCGTTCGGCCAGCCAGGCTCCGACCTTGCGGGCCGCATCGGCATGCACGGGGGAGTGGCCCGCACTCGAGCCACAGAAGACGGTGATGTGGTGCGCCATGCGGGGATTGTACGGCGAAGGGCCGGTCTCAAAACACCGCGTGGTCGCCGCGTTCCGGCGCGGCGTCGCCCTTGACGAGGCGCGCATAGAAATCGAACAGGGTTTCCCGGCCGGTCGAGGGGGTCGCCTCGGCATCGTAACGGCCGGTCGCGGGATCCAGCACCAACATCGATTCGGTGGCGTAGTAGCGGCCGATGCGCGCGAGCTCGGCCTTGGCTGCGGCGGCCGGGAGGATCCAGCCGAGGACGCGCAGGATCCCGATGATGGCGTCGAGCATGCCGACCGGCACTTGCTTGAACCGCGGCGGCTGCCCGAGCAGGGCGAACAACTGCTCGCCTTGTTGTCGCGGTGTGATCGCAGCGCCGGGTCCCCCGATCGGCAGCACGCGATCGAACCGGCTCGCGTCGTGGAGGCAGTCGGCCAAATAGTCGCCGAGGTCGCCATCGCTGATGGGCTTGCAGGCCGTCAAGCGGCCGTCGCCGAAGATCAGGAACGGCTTGCCCCGGCGCACGCGCTCGATCTGACCGGACAAGCTCTTGAAAAAGGCCGTCGGCCGTACGATCGAATAGCGCAGTCCGGAGCCGATCAGCTCCCGCTCGAACGCGAGCTTGGCATGCTGGAACGCGAGCAGCGGTTTTTGCACGCAGATCGCCGACAAGAGCACGAAATGCGTGACGCCCGCCTCGCGGGCGGCCGCAAGCGCCTCGGCGTGCGCCTGGTAATCGATGCGCCAGGCATCCTTGGGCGCACCGGTTCTCGAAGCCAGGCAGGACACGAGCGCATCGAAGCGCTCGCCGCGAAACCCATCGCGGACGAGGGACACCGGATCCGCCACGTCCCCGTAACGCAGCGTCGCGCCCACGAGCAGATTCGCGCTGTCGGACGGCGTGAGCTTGCCGCCCGCGCCCGCGCGCGACCTCACGAAGCAGACGACCTCGTGGCCGCGCCGCAGGAGGGAGCGCACCGTCGCCTGGCCGATGGTCCCGGTCGCGCCGAGCACGAACACGCGCCGCGCGGGCGCCGAACCGCGATGTGGCTGCGTAGTGGTCGAGGCGCGGGCATTCACGGCGCGGGTATCCATGCTGGACCGCGAGGTTGCAGGTTTGCCCGGCGCGGCGCAAGTCCTAGCCCGCCGCGCCTCGTGCGCCCCGCCCGCCGCGCCTCGGCGGCCGCGCCTCGCCGGCCGCGCCTCGCCGGCCGCGAGGATATCCATAATCTCTTATACTGACGGGAGCGCCGGACGCGGGGACCGCGGGGAACTCGCGGTGTCCCCCCCTGCCTAACCGCCGCACCACCAGGAGATGTTCCCGTGCCCTTGAGGATTGTTGCCCTGATTTTGCTGCTGTCCGCGACAGCGGCGGGTGCCGCCGTGTCCGAACGTACCGCGGTCGTCCGTGCCACGCTGCCGAACGGCATGCGCGTCGTAATCCTGCGCAATGCGCTCGCGCCGGTGGTCACCGTCGAGACGAACTTCCTGGTCGGTGGCGACGAGACGCCGCGAGGCTTCCCCGGCATGGCCCATGCCCAGGAGCATATGGCGTTTCGCGGTTGCACCGGCATGAGCGCCGACCAGACGGCGGCGATCTATGCCGAGCTCGGGGGGCACAACAATGCCGACACGCAACAGAACATCACGCAATATTTCGCGACCGTACCGGCCGCCGATCTCGACGTCGCACTGCAAGCGCAGGCCGCCTGCCTGCGCGGTATCGACGATTCCGCCGACCAATGGGCACAGGAGCGCGGCGCCATCGAGCAGGAGGTCTCGCGCGACCTGTCGAATCCGACGTACAAATTCATCGACCGGCTGAACCTCGATATGTTCGCCGGCACGCCGTACGCGCACGACCCTCTGGGTACGCGGCCCTCGTTCGAAGCGACGACCGCCGCCATGCTCAAGGCGTTCTCCGAGCAGTGGTATTCCCCGAGTGACGCCATCCTGGTCATCGTCGGGGACGTCGATCCCGAGACCACGCTGACCAAGGTGCGCGCCTTGTTCGGCGACATCCCGCGCCGAGCGGTGCCACCACGACCGGTGGTGAAACTGCGGCCGGTCAAGTCCGAGACGTTCACGCTGGAGAGCAATCTGCCCTACGTGCTCGGCTTCATCGCGTACCGTTTTCCGGGCACCGATTCGCCCGATTATGCGGCGAGTCAGGTGCTCGCCGACGTCCTCGCCAGCCAGCGCGCCGACTTGTACGGCATGGTGCCGGCCGGCAAGGCGCTCGCGGCGCAGTTCGGGATCTCGGAGACCTACCCCAAGGCGAGCGTCGCCTTCGGTCTGGTCGCGTTGCCCGCGGGCGAGAACGCCGCGGCTGCGATCGCCGAGATGCGCGGCATCCTTGCCCGCTATGCCCGCCAGGGCGTGCCCGAGGATTTGGTCGCCGCGGCGAAGCGGGCCGAGCTGGCCTCGGCTGAATTCGAACGCAATTCGATCCCCGGTCTCGCGAGCGCATGGTCGTCGGCGCTCGCGGCCGAGGGTCGCGATTCGCCGGACGAGGACATCCAGGCCATCGAACGCGTCACTCTCGCCGACGTCAATCGGGTCGCGCGTGCTTATCTGGCCAACGCGAACTCCATCACTGCGACCTTGCAGCCGGTGCCCACCGGCAAGCCGGTCGCGACCAAGGGTTATGGCGGCGCCGAGGAAGTGACTTCGGCGCCCACGAAGCCGGTCGAGCTGCCGACCTGGGCGGCGGCGTCGCTGGCGCAATTGAAACTGCCGGCCGACTACATCAAGGTCACGGACGAGCGGTTGCCGAACGGCATTCGGCTGATCGTCAATTCCGACGCGATCAGCCCGACGGTGTCGGTGTTCGGCGCCGTCGAGCACAACTTCGATCTACAGACACCGCCGGGCAAGGAAGGCGTGTCCGACCTCTTGAACGGCTTGTTCTCCTATGGCTCGCAGACGCTCGACCGGCTGGCTTTTCAAAAGGCCCTGGACGACATCGCCGCCAACGAGAACGCCGGCTACCGGTTTTCGACCGCGGTGCTCAAGGAGCATTTCTCGCGTGCCGTCGAACTGCTCGCCGACAACGAATTGCATCCGGCGCTCCCGCAGCAGGCCTTCGACATCCTGCAGAAGCGGACCGCGCAGTTCGTCGCGGGCAATCTCGACAGCCCGCAATATCGCACCGCCCGCGCACTCGAGGTCGCGCTGATGCCGGCCGGCGATCCGACCTTGCGCGAAGTCACGCCCGCCTCCGTCCAGGACGTCTCCCTTGCCGACGTGAAGCAGTTCTACGCCGCGACGATCCGACCGGACATGACGACGATCGTGGTCTCCGGCGACGTCACGCCGGAGGAGGCACGCAGCGTCATCGAGCGCTGGTTCGGCGCCTGGTCCGCGCAGGGCCCGAAGCCGGAGACGACCCTCCCCGCGGTCGCGCTGAACAACGCGACCGCGGTCGCCGTGCCCGACCCGCAGGCCGTGCAGGACTCGGTCGTCCTGGCCGAGCAGCTGCCGCTCAATCGCTTCGATCCGGACTATTACCCGCTGCAACTGGGCAATCACGTGCTGGGGGGAGGCTTCTATGCGACCCGTCTCTACCACGATTTGCGTCAGGTCGCGGGCTACGTTTACTCGGTCGGGATCGGTCTCGATGCCTCGAAGACGCGGGCAAGCTATTCGGTGAATTACGGCTGCGATCCCGAGAACGTCTCGAAGGCACGTGCCTTGATTCAGCGCGATCTCGAACAGATGCGCTCGACCAACGTGTCGCCCGACGAATTACACCAGGCCAAGGCCCTGTTGCTGCGGCAGATCCCCCTGAGTGAGGCGAGCGAAGAGGCCGTCGCGATGGGGCTGCTCGGGCGCGCGCAAATCGGGCTGCCGCTGGACGAACCCCTCGTCGCGGCCAAACGCTACTACGATCTCGATGCCGATCAAGTCCGGGCCGCGTTCGCGAAGCTGTTGCGTCCCGATGCCTTCGTGCAAGTCGTGCGGGGACCGGCGCCGCAGTAGCGCCGTCGCCGTGCGCGTCGGACGGTCCCTACAGCGCCTCGCCGCGTCTCGAGACTGGCTGTGCAGGGCAGCAACGCCCGAGACTCACCGTTCCAAACGACGTGGTGAGGTGGATCATGAATCGAACGAAAGCACTGGTAGCGGCCGCGGCCTTGGGAGTCGGTTGTGCCTGGGCGGTTCAGGCCCCGGCGCAGGTCAGTATCAATATCGGCGCGGCGCCCGCCTGCCCTTACGGCTACTACGACTTTGCCCCCTATAATTGCGCCCCCCCGGGCTACTATGGCCCGGAATGGTTCGACGGCGGCGTGTTCATCGGCGCAGGTCCCTGGTTTCACGGCCCGGCGCATTTCCACGGCCACGTGGACAATCACTTCGACCCGCGGCGCGGCTACCATGGCGATTTCCCGGCCCGCGGTGAGCGTCCCGATGAAGCGCGTCGCGTCGATGCCGCGCACTTCCACGGCAACGAGCAGCGCGACGGGCACGGCGAGCATCGTTAACCCGCGGGCGCCTTGCGCGCCGTCTCGGTGCTGACCCCCGCCACTGCAAGCGCCTCGTGCAGGCTCGAAAGCACGCGGTCGGGCCCGATCGCCGCCGTGATTCCGTGACGGTCCAAATCCTGGCGCAGGTAATACGTCACGCGTCCGAAGATCAGATCGACTTTCGCGGCGTGCAGATCGTCGATCAGATCGAGCACGCCCTTGGCCGCGGTGTAATCGAGGTCCGTGATGGCGGCCGAATCGACGATGAAGTGGCGCACCGGGGTGGGCGCTTTGGCGACGAGGGCGCGAACCTCGTCGGCGAAGCGCGTCTGGTTCGCATAAAACAAATCGGCGCCGAATCGATAGACGATCAGGCCCGGGGCCGTGACCCGGCCCGCCGTCGCCGGCTCCGGCACCCACAGGCCGCCTTCGTTGGGGACGAGCATCATCGTGTGCGGTTCGTAGCTGTGGCGAACGTGCCGAAACAAGGACAAGGCGATCGCGAGCAGGATGCCTTGTTCCGTCCCGAGGATCACGACCGTCGCCGCCGTCGCGACGCTGAGATAAAACTCACCGGGGCTTTCGCGGCGGATGTCCCGCAGTCTGGCGAGGTCGACCATCCCCAGCGCGATCGTGAACACGATCGCCGCGAGGACGCAGCGCGGCAGGTATTGCAGCGGGCCCGTGAGCAGCAGCAGCACGAGTACGACCACCGCGGCGAGCACGAGTTGGGCGACCTGGCTGCGGGCGCCGACGCGCGCGGCGACGGCCGTTTGCGTCGGACTGCCGTTGACGACGAAGGCGCCGCTGATCGCGGCGGCGGCGTTGGCCGCCGCCAGCCCCAGGATGTCCGCATTGACATCGACGCTCTCGCGATAGCGCAAGGCGAACGCGCGCGACGTGGCGGCGCTCTGCGCGATGATCATCACGAAACACGACGCGGCCACTGGCACGAGCGCGAGCACTTCGCTCCAGCTCACGTCCGGCCAGCGCAGCGCCGGCAGGCCTCCCGGGATGTTCCCGAGGACCGCGATCCCATGCGCCGCGAAGTCCAGACCCCAACTGGCCAGGATCGAGCCCACGATCAGCAGCAAGGACAGCGGCAGACGGGGCAGCAGGCGGTTGCCGACCAGGATCGCGACGGTCACGGCCGCGGAGAGCATAAGCGTGGTCGTATGCGGTTGCGCAAGACTGCCCAACACCTCCCAGAGTCTGACGAGCGTGAAGCGTGATTGAGACGCGGTGCCGGACATGTCGGCGAGCATGGCGATGCAGACCTGGACTCCGACGCCCGTGAGAAAACCCGCAAGCACGGTCCGGGACAGAAAATCCGCCAGGAATCCCAGTTTGAACCAGCGGGCGAGCAGCAACAGGGCCGCGGTCAGCAGCACGAGCGCGCCGACCAGGGCCACGTAATGCGCGCTCGCGGGCGCCGCCATGCGCGACAGAGAGCCGGCGAGTATCGCGGCCGTGGCCGAGTCGGCCGCGACGACCAGATGCCGCGACGAGCCGAATATCGCGAAGCCGACCAGCGGCAGGAGCACCGTGTAGAGCCCGGTCACGATGGGCATGCCGGCGATCCGCGCGTAGCCGAGCACCTGCGGGATGTCGATGGAGGCGAGATTGACGCCGGCGAGCAGGTCGCGGGGGCTCAGCCCGGGACCCGGTGGGCGCAGGCCACCGAACAGCTTCAGCGGCACGTCGCCGGAATCGGGAAAGCGAGCACGCCCGCCGTATACGTCTCGACGACCTCGCTGAACGGCGTGCCGTCCGGCAGGCTGAGGACCGCGCGATTTTGCAGCAGGGCATCGGGCACTGGAGTCGGGACGGCCAGCGTCGCCGACTCGTTCGCGTTGCCGGTCATCTCCCAGCCGTCGGGCAAGGGCGACCACAGCAGATGCGAGCTCAGGGTATGGCGCGAGAACCGCAAGGGCCGCACGACCCGGCCGAACGGCGTGTCGCTCGCATCGAGCTCGGCGTTCATCGCCGGGGTGAGACGGGAGGGCACGTACCAGTTCTCCGCCTCCGACAGGACCAGGGTCCCACAGCGCAGCTGCACGTGCCGGAAGCGCACGGGCTCGTCCGGACCCACCCGCAGCTCCAGGCGTTGAGACACGGTGGGTGCGCGTTCGACCCCCGACAGACGCGCCGCCGTGATCCGCGCCGGCGCGGCCAGCCGGTGCGCCGCGCACCAGTGCTCGAGCGTCACGGTTGCGCTGTCTTCGCTGAGCAGCTGCGCCGCCAGCGTCTGCAGCAGGGCGAGCGCCTCGACTCGCGTGGTCCAGTTCTCCGTCCAGGCCGTCGGCGCGGGACAATCCGTCGCGGCGCAGGACGCCCCCGCGAGCACCAGGCTCGTTGCCGCGCCGAACACGGCGCCGCGCGTCGCCGCCATCAGGCACCTCCCGGGACGAGTTCCCTGAGCAGCGTCGCCGCGAGCTTCGCGGCGTGCACCCGCAGCTCGGGAACTGCGATGGACTCCCAATACCGGGCCTTGAGCATGGGTCCGATGTAGAACAGTCCGCTCGCGCCGCGCCCGTCTTCGGCCAGCAGGCGATAGTCCGCGTCGACCTCCAAGCCGAGCTGAAGGGCGTCCTGGCGGATCCAGCCCTCCTCGCGCAGTTGCACCAGCAACGGATATCGCAGACTCGCGACGTCGTAGTTCGGACCGGTGCAATTGACGACCGCGCCGACGACGAGCCGGCGCGTCGGGCCGCCCTGGCGGGGTCGCAGGATCACCACCAGCCGCGCCCCGTCCTGCTCGTAGGCCTGCACCCGGCCCGCGATCGATTCGACCTGCCCCGACTGCAGCATTTGTTCGAGTCGCAGGAAGGCCGCCGGTGCGAGGCGGTGGCGGTGGATGTCCCAGTACGGGGCGACCCGGCGCAGGAACTTGGCGCGATCGGCGATCGGCAGTCGTTCCCAGATGGCGGGCGTGTGGGCACGCAGTTCATTGATGACGTCGCGCCAGTCCTCGCCGGCCTCGAGGCGCTTGCGCGACTCGGCGCGGATCGCATGCACGTGGGCGAGCAGAGTGTTCGGCAGCTCGCGCAGGTACGCCGGATACCCGGATGCGGGCTGCGGGGCTTTGGGCGCGAAGCGATGTCCGTGCGGCAGCAGACCACGGCGTGAGAGCAGATAGACCTTGCGGGAATCGCTGTTACGCGTCAGGCGAAAGGCCACGTCGATGCCCGTATGACCGGCACCGACGACCGCAACCGGCAGGCCCGCCTCGGTGCGATCGATCGCATCGAAGTCCCAGGAGTTCGCGATGTAGGCGGCCGTCCCTCCGAGCGTGGCGGCGGGTGCCGGGTCACGCGGCGCGAAGTGCCCCAGGGCGAGAACGACGCGATCGGCGTCGAGCGCACGCCCATCGTCCAGGCGCACGGAAAATCCCGGCTGCCGAGTTCCCGGGTCCTGCCCCTTGGGCCGAACCGCGACGACCTCGCCGTGAATTCGGTGCAGTTCGCCGCCCCGCAGCTGCTCCGCCCGATGCAAGGTCGCCTCGACGTAGTCACCGTAGATCCGCCGGGAGACGAAGGATCCGGCATTGAACGCGGGATCGACGTTGCGCAGGTACTCGACGAAATGACCGGGCTCGTCGGGCAGTGCGCTCATGTTGCCCGCCGGCACGTTCAGCAGCAGATTATCGTCCCAGGTGTGATAGGCGAGGCCGCGACCCATGCGCGAGCGGCGTTCGATCAGCAGGATCCGCACCGCGGCCGGCGCCAGTCGCAGCAGATGGATCGCCGTGAGCGTGCCGCAAAAGCCGGCACCGACGACGGCGACGGTCGCGCGGTCGCCGGTGGTGAGTTCGTTGGACATGCAAGGGGTTCCTGCCACCGCGACGGGCTCGCATGGTATCGCGTTCGCTGCGCGGGGCGCTAGGCGCGGGTGCCGTCCGGGCCCGAACGCGCCGACGTGGGCCAGCTCGCGGTGAAGCGCGCGCCGCCGAGCGGCGAGCTGCTCGCGGCGACTTCGCCCCCATGCCACTCGATCGCGCGGCGGACGATCGCGAGTCCCAAGCCGAAGCCCTGCTTTTTCGCCCCGGGCTGCTCCAGCTGCACGAAGGATTCGAAGACCCGGCCACGAGCCTGTTCCGGGATCCCCGGTCCGTCGTCATCGACGACGAGCTGGTTCCTGCCGGAGCCGACCTCGAACCGGACGCGGACCTCGTGCCGCGCGAAGCGCGCCGCGTTGTACAGGAGGTTCTTGAGAATCGCTTCGAACCAGTGCGCGTCGCAGGTGACGTTCCGCGCGCCGTCGGCCACTTCTGCCGACATCAGCAGCCCGCTGCGCAGATCCGCTCGCACGTGGTCCGTGATCGCGGGTATCAACTTCGTGAAATCATGCGGCGCCAGATTCAGGGAGACGCCGGCGCGTTCCAAGATGGCATAGCTCAGGGTCGCCGTGACGAGGCCGTTGATCTGCGCGATGTCGGACTTGATGTTCGCGAGCGCGCGGTCGATCGCCTGCGGGTCTTTCGACTGCTGCGCCAGTTCGATCTCGAATTGCATCCGAGCGAGCGGCGTCTTGATCTCGTGCGAGACCGCGTTCGACATGTCCTTGTGGGAGGCGATCAGGCCCTCGATCCGATCGGCCATCTTGCGAAACGTATCGGCGAGGGGGTGGATCTGCGAGCGACGCGTGATGTCGGCCTCGAACAGCCAGTTCTTGTCGCCGTAGCTCGCGGCGGCGCGCTCGAGCGCGCGCAGGTCCCGGCGCAGAGGCCAGATCCACACCATGATCACCAGCGCGATGGCCGCATAGAAGAAACTCGTGAGCGCCCATTCCAAGGGCCCGCGCTGGGCCTCGGTCTCGGGCGACTCGAACGCGAGGATTTCCCCGTCAGGCAGTTCGCGCAGAGCCCAGGAGTCCCCGTTCCCGCGGTGCAGATACGCGATGCGGCCGCCCGAGAGTTCCGCCAGCGTGTCCGCGCCCGCGATGTCGCTGGGGGCGAACAGCTCGAGCTTGACGCCCGACGGGACGGCGATCTTCGCGAGCGCGGACTTCCATTCGGCGGGCGGCAGCCCGGCGAGCTGCGCGCCGATCGCCGCGAGCGCGACCGACTGGGCGCGCTCGTCGAGCGGGTCCTGCGGGCCGTAGCGCTGCAGAAGCCGATCCTGACCCCAGCTCCCGACGGCCAGCGTCAGGACGATCAGCAGATACAAACCGAGGAACTGCCTCGTCACGACTCACCACGCGTCGGCGACGAACAAGTAACCCTGGCCCCAGATCGTCTTGATGCGCTCCGAACTATCCGCATCGTCGCCGAGTTTCCTGCGCAAGTGCGAGATCCGCACGTCCAGCATGCGATCGACGCCGTCGTACTCCCGATGATAGAGCTCCTTGAACAGCGTCTCGCGCGAGAGGACCTCGCCGGCATGCTTGGCGAGATGGACCAGAAGGTCGAACTCGTTGCTGGACAAGGCGATATTCTCACCGCCGATGCTCACCGAGCGCGCGCCGAGGTGGACGACGAGCCGTCCGAACTTGAGAATCCGGCTTTCGGGATTCTGCCGATGTTTGCCCCGTCGCAGCAACGCGTGAATGCGCGCCATCAACACCCGGGGTTCGACCGGCTTGATCACGTAGTCGTCCGCACCCAGCTCCAGGCCCAGGACTTGATCGCCGTCGTTGTCACGCGCCGTGAGGATCAGGATCGGATTCTCGTAGACCGGGCGCAGCTGCCGGCAGACCGAAAAGCCGTCCTGGCCCGGCAGCCCCAGATCGAGGATCACGAGGTCCGGGATTTCGCGCCTCACGACGGCGACGACCTCGTCACCCCGGTCGATGCTGGTCACCCGGAAGCCATTGGTCTCGAGATAGCGGCTCACGAGGTCCGCGAGACGCGCGTCATCCTCGACCAGCACGATGCGGTTGGCGGCGGACCCATTCATGTCAGTCGAAGACGTTCCAGGGCTGCCGGCGTTTGTGCCGATAGCGCTGCGCTTCCTTGATGATCCGCAGCACCTCGGAGGCGAGCACTTGCCGGAGCGCGGGATCGCGCAGTTCGAAGGTCACGTCGTCCTGAAACACCAGATCGATCGTGAAGGTGCCGGCCGCGTAATGCTCCCAGCATTTCTTGACGTCGGGACGCTGCTGGATCACGAGGCACAGCGACTCGTCCTGGTCCGCGGTCCAACTGGCCTCGACACGGGCCTCGCATTGCTGGTCCTTGAGGCCCAGGGTGCAAATCCGCGGCTTCAATTCCAGATGAATCGCGCTGCCCGGGCGCGCGAGGGCCGCGCCGGCAATGCCGGGCAGGACGCCGAGGCCGAGCAGGCCGCCGAGGCCGAGCAGGCCGCAGAAGCCACGCAGGACGCAGAGGCCACGCAGGACGCAAGCGGCGAAGCGCGCGCCCGACCCGGGGCGCCGGGCGGCACGCGGCTCAGAAGCCGTAGACGACGCCGGCAAAGACGGTCGTGACATGGTTCTGGTTCACGATCGGACTGTCGGCGATCGCGCCGGCCAGCCGCTCGTATTCGGCGAAGGAATCGAAGCGCCAATGACCGCCGAGCGGCACGGCATAGCCGATCTTGATGAACGGATCCAAGGCCGACCCTCCCTTGTAGACATTGGCCGCCCCGTAATAGTAATTGACGATGGCCGCACTGTTCCAGGTGATGCCGAGATTGGCCGACACCAGGCCGTGCGCCCGGTAGAGCGGCACGCCGATCGCCGCGCGCACCTCGTTGCCCCGGTTCTGCTCCGTGATTTCGTGCAGCAGATCGACCTGGGCGCTGAAGCCGTCGTGGGCAAAAATCCACTCGGGTCCCGCCAGATACGTGACTCGCGGAGTGCGCGAGGGAAACCGCACGGCGGTGGTCGATACTGCCTGGCTCCCGCCGCGCGGACCGCCCGGCGCGCCGACGTCGGCATTCGTCGGGAAGCCGTTCACGAAGAAGTTCTGCAGATCGCTGCGGAAGAAATAGACGCGGTCGTAGCCCGGGCTCGCCACGAGGTTGAACGTATTCTCGCCGACCTCGCCCAGCGTGAATCCGACGTCGAGGTCGTCGAGGAAGAACCGCTTGCCGTAATAGCTCACGTGGGGAATCACGACCAGCGGGATCGACGCGCTGTTCGCGAGCGGGTTGGTGCGCACGCCGCCGCCCAGGGCGATGCTGAAATTCCAGGACCCCACCGCGACGCAATCCTCGGTGTTCGACTGGCATTCGTCGGCCGCGATCGCGGCCCGCATCGACAGCAGCGCCGCCAGGATTGCGAACGCGCCCTTGCACGATCTCGACGGCATACTGAAACCCGTGACCCTGAGGCTCGATGGCCATGATCGCAGATTCTCAGGTTGCCGATGTTGGCGAATTGTGGCGATTTGTACCCCTGGTCGTGCGGGTCGCGGACCGGGGCCCGGCTACAAAGGTCTACACGAGAATACAAACGGGCCACAGATTCCGCCGGCATCGGCCGATAAGCTTGCGCATCATGAATTTCGAAACCACCCTGTTCCTGGGTATTTTCGGCCTGCTGTCGGGTGCGTTGGGGGCGAGTTCCGCCGAGGCGGCGCCCTACGTGCACTGGATGCAGACGCTGCGCCGCCTGAGTCAGAGCCCCCTGACGCTCGCCTTTTTGCACTCCGGCGCGGCCGTGGGCTCGGCCGGCGCTGCCGTCGTCTTCGACCCGCGGACGATCTGGATCCGTATCGCGCTCGCCACGATCTCCGGACTGCTTTTCCTTTTCTGCCCCGCGCCGCGCGCCTGAGCGCGTCTCCGGGCCGCTCGCCCGCGCCCGTTCCGTTCAAGAATCGGCCGGGCAGGTCGCTAACGGGGAAGGGTATCAGCGGCACAGACGGCGTCCACAACGGAATTGAAAACCATGTCAAACACGAGCTTCAGCTGGAATTTGTTCGGTGCCGGCGGGAGCAAGGCACGCCTGGTGGAACTGGAATCGCTCTGCGCCGCGATTCAAAAGTCGCAGGCGGTGATCGAATTCAGCCTCGACGGCAAGATCCTGACGGCCAACGACCATTTCCTGAATGCCCTCGGCTATACGCTCGGCGAGATCCAGGGCCAGCATCACAGCCTGTTCGTCGAGCCGTCCTACCGCAACAGCGACGACTACCGCCGCTTCTGGGAACAACTGCGCACCGGTCAATTTCAGTCCGCCCAGTTCAAACGCGTCGGCAAGGGGGGCCGCGAGGTCTGGATCCAGGCGACCTACCATCCGGTCCTGGGCGCCGACGGTCGGCCCTACAAGGTGATCAAGATCGCGACCGACGTCACCGAACTCGTGCAGTCGCGCACCCTCGATGCATTCGTCGGCGAAGTCGAACAGACGATACGCGCCGTGGTCGGCGGCGCCGATCAGCGCGTCAACATCACCGGACGCACCGGGCACCTGGCGGCGCTCGGCGCCGCGGTCAACTCGATGATCGACAACGCCTTGTCCTCGGTCGGCGAGGTCGAACAGATCGTGCAACGGGCGATCGACGGCAATCTCGTCCTGCGCGTGGGCGTCGACGACAAGACCGGCCACTTTCGTTCGCTCGCGGTTTCGGTCAATTCCCTGATCGAGAACATGATGGGCGTGGTCAAGAGTCTGCAGCAGACGGCCAGTCAGGTGCAGGTGGGCGCCGAGGAGATTTCGCGCGGCAACCTGGATTTGAGCCAGCGGACCGAGGAACAAGCCTCCAGCCTCGAGGAGACCGCCTCGTCCATGGAGCAGATGACCTCGGCCGTGAAGAACAACGCCGACAATGCCGCGCAGGCCAATCAATTGGCCTCGGCCGCGCGCGATCAGGCGGAGCGGGGCGGCAAGGTCGTGGGCTCGGCCATCACCGCGATGGGTGAGATCAATGCCGCGAGCCGCAAGATCGCCGACATCATCGGCGTCATCGACGAGATCGCGTTTCAGACCAACCTGCTCGCGCTGAACGCCGCGGTCGAAGCCGCGCGCGCCGGCGAGCAAGGACGCGGGTTCGCCGTCGTCGCCTCCGAGGTGCGCAACCTCGCTTCGCGCAGCGCCCAGGCCGCCAAGGAGATCAAGGCCCTGATCCAGGACTCCGTCGGCAAGGTCACCGAAGGCACGAAACTCGTCGACGAGTCGGGCAACGTGCTTGGAGAAATCGTCACGGGCGTCAAGAAGGTCACCGACGTGGTCGCGGAGATCGCCGCCTCCAGCCGCGAGCAGGCGTCCGGCATCGAACAGGTCAACAAAGCCATGACGTCGATGGATGCCTCGACCCAGCAGAACGCCGCGCTCGTCGAGGAGGCGTCGGCCGCCGCGCAGGCCCTGACCGAACAGGCGGCGACGCTGACCGAGCTGATCTCGCGCTACGACGTCGGCCGGGATCAGGGCGGCGTCCCCGCGCGCAGCGCGAGCCCGGAGCGCAAACCCGTCACGGAACGGCGCACCGCCAGCCGGCCCTGGAGCAAGCCGGCGGCCGCCCGCGCCGCCGCGCCCGCTGCCGCACCGGCCGCACCGCCCGCCGCCAAGGCGGTCGCCGGCGGCGACGATCAGTGGACCGATTTCTAGGGAGAGGCGGTTTCGGCTCCGCCCCCGATCTGCGCCGCCTTGTTCGGATAGGCCGGCGCCCTGGGGACCGGTCGCGGATCCGTCTCGATCTTGGAACGCAATAACCGCACCGCGGCCTGCAACTGGGCGTCCTCGCCGGCAAACGTGGCATGCGGCAGGTCGTCGACGACGATGTCCGGATCGACCCCGTGGCCCTCGATGAGCCAGCGGCCTTCGGGGCCGTAGACCCCGATCTCGCCGGCGGTCGCGACGCCGCCGTCGGCCTGCAGGTTGCTCCCCGTCAGCCAGATCTCGCCGCCCCAGGTGCGCGTGCCGATCACTTCGCCCAGCTTGAAATGCTGGAACCCGGCCGTGAAGGCTTCGCCGTCGGAGGCCGTCTCCTGATCGCACAGCACGACGATGTGGCCACGAAACGCGTATTGCATGTTCCACTGCGGCGCGCCCACGCGCGGTTGCCAGTAGAACCAGGCCTGGCGCAGCAGCTTGCCGAGCAACCAGGAGTCGATGTTGCCGCCGTGATTGTGGCGCACGTCGATGATCAGCCCCTGGCGGTCGTACACCGGATAATACTCGCGCGCCCATTGGTCGATGTCCTCGCTGCCCATGGCGCGCAGGTGCACGTAACCGATCGCTCCGGCCGAGGCCTGCTCGACCTCGAGGCGGCGCGTGTACTCCCATTCGGCGTAGCGCAGACGGGCTTCCTCCGTCGCGGTGATCGGCCGCACGAGCACGTCGCGCCCGACACCCGCCTTGGACTTGACGCGCAACAGGACCTGGCTGCCCGCCTTGCCGCGCAGTGGCGCGCGCTCGTCGGGCACCGCGAGGGCGCTCTCGCCGTCGATGCTTTCGATGACCTCGCCCTCCGCGACCGAGGACTCCGGTCGCGCCAGCGGCGCCGCCGCGTCCGGTAGTTCGGGATCGGCCCGGTACACGTGCGTGACGAGGAAGCCGCCCAGCGCCGGGTTGCGTTCCAGCCGCGCGCCCAGTCCCGCCAGGTCGACGTTGTCGCCGGGGCGGCGCTGATCGCCGCCGTAGACGAAGGTGTGCAGGGCGGACAGTTCGCCCACCATCTGCGCGATCAAGTCGTTCAACTCATCGCGATCCGAGACGCGATCGACGAGGCCCTCGTAGCGGGCGCGGACGGCCGGCCAATCGAGCCCGTGCATGTGCCGGTCATAGAAATAATCCCGTTCGAGACGCCAGGCGTCCGCGAAGATGCCGCGGAATTCCGCTCGCGGCGTGGTCGCGAAGCGCCACGAAGACAGATCGATCGTCGCCTTGCCGAGCGCCTTCGCGTCGCCGAACACCGCGGCCTTGGCGTCCGCGTCGAGCAGATAAAAGCTCTTCTTCTTCGCGACCAGCAGCTTCTTGCCATCGGCCGAGAATTCGAAGCCCGTGACCTCGTCGGTCAGCGTCTCGGCCTCGTCGCCCTTGTTGGCGATGTCGAGACATTGCAGAGCCGACTTCGGTGTCGCGTCGTCGTCGGCGGACAGCCAGCACAGGCGCTTGTCGTTGGCGGCGAGGGCGGAGTAATTGCCGCGCGCCGCGGGCACTTCGGTCAGGCGCGTGGCGAGACCCTCGAAGTCGATCCTGACCTCGGGTCGCGGCTCGCCGGTCTTGGCGGGCTTGCCCTTGGCTATTTTCTCCGGAGACGCGGCGTTTTCGGCGGCGCTCGCCGGATGCAATTCATCGGGCGGCAGGAACGGGGAGCGCAGATCCGCCTGCAGGCCGAGCGCGTAGATCTTCACCGGTCGATCGAAGTGCGGATCGGGCTGGCGCGGTCCCCAGGGCGAGCGGACGCTGGTCTCGAGCGCCCGATCCGACAGGAAATAAAGCCATTTCCCATCCGGACTCCAGGTGGGGCTCATGCTGTTGTAGCGATCCGAGGTCAGGGTTCGGATCTCGCCGCTGTCGACGCGCAGGATTCGAATCTGCTCGAAATCGTTGTCCGCCGATTCGGTGAAGCTGAGCCAACGACTGTCCGGCGACCAGCGCAAGTCGTCGAAATCGCCGTGCATCGAAACGCCGATCCGCTTGTTCTGCTTGGTGAGGACGTCGTAGAGCCACAGTTGCTGGTCCTTGTCGCGATGCGCGAGCCACCGTCCGTCGGGGGAGACGACGCCGTCCCACCGCAGGACCTTCGCGTCCCGGGTCCACTGCTCGGGTGCGCCGACCCCGTTCGCGGGATAGCGCCAGAACTCGGATTCGCCGCTCGCGGTCGACAACAAGACGACGCCCTTTCCGTCCGGCAGATAGCGCGCCGAGGAGAAGCGCACGCCCGGATCCGCCGCCACCTTGACGATCCGACCGGATTGCGCGGGCAAGGTGAAGACTTCGCCGCGCGCCGTGAACACGGCGCCGCTGCCGTCGGGCGCGACGTGGACGTCGGTCAGGTAATCGAGGGGCGCCTTGACCCAATGGTCGCGTAATTGGTCGAAGTCCGAGGTCAGCACGATCGGGATCGCCTTGTCCTGCTTGCTGCCGAGCTCGAGCAACCACAGGTCCGCGCCGCAGGCATAGACGATGCGGCCGTCCGACAGTGACGCGGAGCGCACGTCGTAGACCCGTTGGTGGCTCTCCTGGCGCAGATCCTGCCCCGCGGGATCCATCGACCAGACGTTCATGATGCCGTCGCGATCCGAGAGGAAATAGACGCGGCCGTTCCATACCATCGGCGCATGCGATGTTCCCGTCCAATCCGCCGTCAGGGGCACGGCCTCGCCGGCGCCGTCGTAGCGCCAGAGGCTTTCGGCCGTGCCGCCGCGGTAGCGTTTGGTCGAACTCGGTTGCTTGCGCCAGCGCGTGAAGAACAGGGAGCGCCCGTCGGCCGAGTAGGCCGCCTCCGCAGCCGCGGCCAGCGGCAGCAATTCCTGGCGGCCATCGGCATCGAGCAGCACGAGCTTGGGATCCGGCAGCGTCGAGTAGCGCGTCGTACGCACGAGCAGACGTCCGTCCGGATTCCAGGCGGCGGGGACCGCATCGCCGTCCCAGGTGCGCCGCTGCGGAATGCCGCCGCTCACGGGCATCGTGTACACCTCGGCGGGACCCTCGTAGTGCGCATCGAAGGCGACCGTCTGGCCGTCGGGTGAAATCGTCGCCATCGACTCCACGCCGGTGTTCGAGGTCAGCCGGTGCGCGGCGCCGCCGCGAATGTCGACGCTCCAGAGGTCGCCCTCGGACGTGAAGATCACGGTCTCGCCATGCACGGCCGGATCGCTGTAGTACCCGGCGCGCCCCGCGGCGCTCGCCGTGCCTGCGTAACCGAAAATGAGCATGACGGCCAAGCTCGTCATGCGCCGAAGCCCGGTCGCGGCTTCTTCGTGGATCCCCATCGCTCCCTCCGGTCGTGCGTGTTTTCTTTACAGGCCTGGTAGGCGTGTGTAGTGTAAAGCGACACTCACCGGTTGTAATGCCTACGATGCCACTCAGCGAACGCCGACTCGCGCCGCGCCTCTCCTGCTGGCTCGCCCTCGTTTTGTTGGGATTGTCGGGCGCCGCCCACGCCGCCGCGCGCCCCGTCCGCGTCCTGATCATCAACATGTTCCAACCCGAGGCCGCGCCCTGGCTCGCCGCGCTCGCGCCCACGACCGAGGTTCGCGTGCCGGGACTATCCGCCGATTACCCGGTGGTCCATTGCACGGCGGACGACGTCTGTCAGATGACGACCGGCATGGGTCACGCGAACGCCGCGGCTTCGACGATGGCCGTGCTCTACAGCGGCCTGTTCGATCTGCGCCAGACGTATTTCGTGATCGCCGGAATCGCGGGAATCGATCCGGCGCGCGCCACGATCGGTTCGGCGGCCTGGGCTCGCTATGTCGTCGACGGCGGCATCGCGCACGAGATCGACGCGCGGGAGATCCCGCGCGGCTGGCCCGACGGCTATTTCGGCGTGCTCACCGAATCGCCCGACCGCGTGCCCGAGTTCGCCTATCGCACCGAGATGTTCCGTCTCGACGAGTCCCTGCTGCGGGCCGCGCAGAAGCTCTCGGCATCGGCACCGCTCGAGGACAGCGCGGAACTCGCCGCGTATCGAAGTCACTATCGTGAGCCGGCCGCGCGCGCCGCGCCCACGGTCGTCGTTTGCGACACCTTGTCCTCGGATACCTGGTGGGCGGGAAAGCGGCTCGGCGAGCACGCCCGCCATTGGACGCGCCTGTTGACGCGGGGCGAGGGCGTTTACTGCACCACCCAGCAGGAGGACAACGCGACGCTCAATGCCCTCACCCGGGGTGCACGGTCCGGTCTCGTCGATCTCGCGCGCGTGGCCGTTCTGCGCAGCGGCTCGGACTTCGACCGGCCTTACCCGGGACAGGCCGCGCTCGCGTCCCTGCACACGCAGCTCGGGCTCGAGGACGCTGGCCATGTCGCCGTCGACAATCTCGTGATCGCGGGTCTGCCCCTGGTTCATGCGATCGCCGGCCACTGGTCGCAGTGGCAAAGCGGAGTGCCTGCGAACCCGACGCCATGACGCCGATTCGCACGAGCCGCGAGACCCGGCGCTCGTGAAGGAAATTCTCGCGCTCAACGCCTTCGACCTGCGGACCGGTACGCGCCTGGAGGCCGCGCTCGCGCACCAGGTCGCGCGCCGGGAGCGGGCCTTCGGCGCCGCATCCGTCCTTTTTTACGATCGACCGCTGGAGTTCGTGCGCGCCGAGGGCTGCTGGCTCTATGACCGCGACGGCGCGGCCTTTCTGGACTGTTATAACAACGTCCCCTCGGTCGGACACTGTCATCCCCGCGTGGTCGCGGCCGCGACCCGGCAGCTCGCCGCGCTCAACATCCACAACCGCTATCTGCACGAGGGCACGCTGGCGTTCGCCGAGGCGCTGCTCGCGACGCTGCCGCGACCGCTGACCAACGTGACGTTCACCTGCACCGGCAGCGAGAGCAACGACCTCGCCCTGCGGCTCGCCGCCAACTACACCGGCGCGCGCGGCGTCATCGTGACCGCGGCGGCCTACCACGGCAACACGGCACTCGCGACCGAAGTGAGTCCGGGCTCTTATCGGCGCGGTGGTCCTCCACCGCACGTGCGCGTGATCCCGGCGCCGGTCAGTCCTGACGCCTCGGTGCCGTCCGACGAGGTCGGCCAGCGCTTCGCGGGCGACGTCGCCGACGCGATCGGCGCCTTGCAACGCGAGGGCGTCGGTTTCGGTGCGCTGCTGTTCGACAGCATTTTCTCCAGTGACGGGATCTTCGCCGAGCCGGCAGGCTTCTTGCGTCCGGCGGTCGAGCTTGCCCGCCGCGCCGGCGGCCTCGTGATCGCCGACGAGGTCCAGCCCGGCTTCGGCCGCACCGGCGCGGCGCTGTGGGGTTTCGAGCGACACGGCATCACGCCGGATATCGTCACGATGGGCAAGCCGATGGGCAACGGGTATCCGCT